>Ga0334882_1000023_pt1 | contig 306760 bp, 261 predicted proteins | sample GraSluR1_MG_5_FD_207226 | JGI IMG/M metagenome (GOLD analysis project Ga0334882, IMG submission 207226) | Sludge microbial communities from methane-producing bioreactor in Wageningen University, Netherlands - Granular Sludge_15_04-R1 | ecosystem: Engineered > Bioreactor > Anaerobic >...
CCATTGGTGGCCGAGCTGATGGACGTGCCGGAGATAGTGATGGTGTCGTAGCTCCTGACCGTGTACGGCAGGTCCTCTGATGTCAGGCTGACCTGCGCCGCCTGCCCCACACACGGCAGCAGCACCAGCAACAGGAGGGTTACCAAAGCACCTGCGGTGGAACCTGAACCGCAGCTTATGGAGGCTTTATTGTGACATTTGAGCATTGTCTTTCCTCGTTCTTGGCATTGGTCTTTCAACCGAACCATCTTCGCGCATGTATTCTTCCACATACAATACGCGAATGCAAGGCATTTATTGCCGGATCGGGCTATCGCCTTTACTGTTGTACTATCATATCATCGGCAGCGGTGAGGCGTCTGTTGACTATCCGGAACAAGTTGTATTCCCGCCGGCATGCAAATACGTAACATCCGGCCGTACAGCCTGTTAGCTGGATTGCGGATTCAGGGGTGGCGGGGCCGTTGTTCATTTCGTGCCCTTCGGTTGTTCTGAGCATGCGCTTTGAACCGTCCCACAGCACCCGACGAGCAAGCCTCGGCGGCCGGGCTAATCGATCGCCTGGCCGAGCACGTGCCATTGGGTCCTGCTGTCAATGTGTTCTGCGCCCAGCTTGTACCAGACGGCGCTGATGGCCTTGTTGTCGCGGGGGACCAGAGCCTTGATGGTGAATCCCTCGGCGTGTGCCTTCGTGTAGGCCCATTGTTTGAGGGCCGTCTGGAACCCGCGGTCACGGAAGATGGGCGAGGTGTAGGAATCAACGGCCAACAGCTCGGATTCGGCAAGACTAACTTTCAGCGGCCGGCACCTGGCCGGCTCGGGTTGCCTGAGCAGCCAGGTTGCGGCCACGAGCATGCCGTCGGCGTAGGCGCCGAAACACCGCCCACCGGCCGCGAAACGCTGACAGGCTCGAGCGTGTTCCACGGAGTCAGCCCACCAACCGTAGAGGATGGCCAGCGACTCCGTATCATCGGCAGATAGTTCTGCAAAACTCACCCCCTCCGGTGTGTCAGCCCTTTGGATCCTCTCGCCGACCAGTCGATACAGGTGATACTTCCTAACATCGAGTAGATAACGACCAAGCCGGGCTGCCGCGTTTTTCAGTAGTCGGGCCTTGCCGTGGCGACGGGCGCATTGATCGGCGCCGATTCTCAATGCCATGATCGCGGCGTTGTTCCGGAGCTTCAAGCCCAGCGACGATTCCTTGAAGCGCTCCCAGCGCAGGTGGCGCCGAGCTGCGGATTTGGAGTCGAACATCGTCAGGCAGTAATTGTGATTCTCCGTGTTTGTAAATCGCGACTTGTAGCCCTCGCCACCGCGAATGTAATCGATGGTGGTGACACCAGCCCTGATGAGATCGTTCGTTTGCTGAATCAGCAAAACAGTTCCCGGCGACAGCTTGTGATGGAAGCTAGAATGCGCTATCGTGTAGAGATACGCTGTGCTGCCCCTTACAAACCCGAAGCAACCGGCTACAGTTGTGCTAGTGCCCTGCAGCAGGCTAAGAAACGTGCTGGAACTGCATATTCGCTCACTCAGGCGCACATAGAACCCACGCATAGCCTGATCTGCAAACTTGCTTGGAGTTGGGGTGCCCTTCCATCTGTGGTAATGCAGGTGAAAGAGAGAAGGCAGGTCTGGCAGCACTCGTTCGCCAATGACTCGACGATAACGGTGATTACCATCGCGTTCCAATCGACGTTGATACCGACTACCACGACTGCTATTCTTCAGTTTCAGCTCAAACTCCCCCTGTTTCTCCGGTGGGCCGTCGTAGACATACGAGTAGGTGGGTTCGAGCGGTTTCAGATGATACGGCAGGCCGGATGCGGGCATGATATCGCGCAGGCACGCCAAGGTGGTACTGCGATCGGAGATCTGCTCCAGTTGAATGCGGGAGAACTGGCGGCGAATGCTCCCCAAGTGCTCTATGAACGCCTCGATCACAGGCCTTTCTGGTGGCGCGACCAGAAAGTCGGCGTAGTCGACATTGGGCGTGCCCATGAACTCCAGGCGGTTACCGGTCTGCATCAGGGGGGCAAGGCCCACTACCTCGCCGGCTCGCCGGGCGACCAGTATATACGGGCGATGCCCCTCGCCGAGAACCTCCCACCAGACCGAGAGCCAGTCGTGACTGCTGAAGATGGTGCCGAAGCTGCATTGACCAAGTAACCGGTCCCAGTCCGGTTTGAGGGCGTGGAAGCCGTCGATGGTCTCTATTCTGTCTATGGTGATCGTGCTCATCGCTGCACCCGTGGCTGCTTGTTGGCGTCACCGCCGAGGAACACATCCTCAAACCATGCCAGCACGTAAAAGAAGCCCGAGAGCTTGGCGCGGAACTCCCAGCGGCTGGTATCATCGCCGATTACAACCCGCCTGACGCGATATGGGTCGGAACCCGGCAGGTGGTGCCCGCGAATGGTGGTTACGGCACAGGCGATGCTGTTATCGCGCAGAATCTCGATCGTGTGGTCGGTGAAGTCACCGCGGTTACCATTGGGATAGGCAAAAACGCCGGGGACCTTGCCCCCCCATTCGCGAAGCTGCTGCAGGCAACCCTCGATTTCGGATCGTTGCTGGTCAGGCGGCAGGGTGGAGAGAATCTGGTGTGTTTGGGTATGGGCACCAATTTCGATTTCACTCGATGCGGCCATGTGGGTGATCTGCTCGGGCGTCATGAGCCGGAAGGCTGGGTGGATACTATGCTCCGGTCCGGCCAGTTGCGAACAGATCTCAGCTACGGCACTGCGACGGTCCACGACCGGCATCCACTTCAGCTTCCTGTTCAGCGACAGCGCCAGACGGGCGCGCTGCACGGTGGAGCAACCCTGGATTTGGTGACGGCCCAGATTGAATCGCTCCAGATCCAGCGAGCCTGCACTCGTATTCACGAGCAAATCATATACCTTGTCGGTCCAGATGCAGTCCCGGTCAATCGAGAGCTGCGGCAATACGAAGACGGTCGCAGGAACTCCATATCGCTTTAACACCGGCCAGGCCTCGGTGTAGACGTTCTCAAGGCCATCATCGAAGGTGATTACCACCCGATTATCATCCGTGCCCCGGCTTTGGGAGGTCAGCACCTCGCTGCCGCAGCAGTGATAGTGCCGGGAGACATACCGCATCTGCCACGCGAAATCCACGCGGCTGACCTGCGTGGTGTAGCTGGTGGGCAGGGGAGTCGAGGTCACGCCATGATACATGAGAACGCGTATCTTATGCCGGTTGAGCCACTTGAGCAGCAGGTTAACACCCAGGAAATGGGCGCAAACATAAAGAAATGTTGCCAGGGCGTGTTTCATGGGAGCATCGACTACCTTCCTGTCCTGTTGGCAACAATGCGCTCATAGAACGCCTCGGTTCTGTGAACCATGGATTCCACATCGAACCGCTCCATCGAATACCGCCGGGCTTCAGCTCCCATTTCCAGGCGTGCGGCCGGATTGGCCAGCAGGTGCTCGATTCTGGCGACCATCGCCGACTCATCCGCGACCGGCACTATGTACCCGGTCTGCTCGTGGCGGATTATCTCGCTGTTGCCGCCGACATCGAAGGCCACCGCCGGTTTGCCGGCCAGGGCATACTCGATCAGCACGTTGGACAGGCCCTCGGATTCGGAGGTCGACACCCCTACTGTCAGCATGTCCAGGACATCGGGGATACCGTCAATGGTGCGAAAGAAGCGGCAGCGCTCGGCGATTCCCAGCGCCTCGGCCTGTGCCTGCAACTCTGTTCGCAACGGACCGTGTCCTACGGCCAGGTAGTGGGCACGCTCATCGCGCACCGCTGCTGCCACGCGAAGGAAGCGGTCGATTCGTTTCACCGGGCGGTAATTGCCGATCAGGCCGACGATCGGGACCTGTTCCGGAATTTTCAGCGACTCCCTGGTCATTCGCTCTCCGACCGGCTGTTTCAGCCTGACGCCGTTGTAGATGGTCTCTATCCGTTCAGCAGGGAAGCGCTCTGTTTCGATTACGAACTCGCGCACGCGGTCGGCATTCACGATGCAGTAGTCGGATCGGGCCGCCAGTCGCCTTCGCAGCCAGTTGCGGCTCATCCCCATATCCCGGCGGCAGAACACGATTCGGGCCATTCCGGCACGCCGCGCGGCAAGGGTGCCAAGAATGCGGCTCTCCATGAAGTACACCTGCACGATGTCAATACTCTCATCCCGAAGAAACTGCGCCAACCGTCGCAGGGCGCGGTAGCCGTTTACGGACCACAGGCTAAGGATATCCAGGAAGGCGATCGGACAGTGCGATGGGTATGTCATCTGGGGCCAGCGTGGGCGAAGGTTGAACACGTACGGTTCGAACCGCGAGCGGTCCAGGTGATCGATCAGGGTGATCAGCTGGTTCTCTGATCCGCCGCCCGGGTAGTAGTTGTCGATGACGTAGGCGATCTTGATCTTGCTGTGGCTGTCTGGCATATCGTGGCGATCCCGATCTATTTTGCTTTCACCGCACGTTCATATATCTCTGTCAGCAGTCTCGCCTGAGCGCGATACGTGTACATCTCCCGCACGCGTTGATAGCCGGCCGCACCCCAGGCGAGTACTTCTTCGGGATGCTCCAGCGCCCGCGATAACTGTGCTGCCAGCGCAGCGGAGTCTGCCGGCGGGGCCAACAGGCCGTGAACACCGTCAGTTATCATCTCCGGCACTCCACCCACCGAGGTACACACCGAGCCGAGTTTCTGTGACCACGCCTCCAGCAGGATATTCGGCATGCCTTCGGAGCGGGAGGGCAGCACCATCAGATCCGCCTGTCTGAGCACCGGCAGGATATCATCGACGAACCCGGCCAGCCTCACCCTGTCTGTGAGCCGATGTCGCCTGATCTGCTCCTGCAGACGACCCTGTTCCGGACCGTGACCGTAGATGTCGAGCACATACGCCCGGTTGCTGCTCAGTTTCGGCAACGCCTCCAGCAGGACATCGTAACCCTTCTCGTGGCTCAGCCGTCCGGCCGCTACTATCTGCATCGGCCGATTCTGCGGCGGCTTGCGATCAAACCCCGGATCGACGAGTTTCTCGTCCTCGATGGCGTTAAACACAACCCGGATATTGTTCTCGGGCACACCCATGGTGCTCAGGATCGCGGCGGTCTTATTCGATACCGTCAGCACCAGGTCGGTCCGCCTGAGCATCATCTTGTGTATCCAGTTGTACAGCCGGACCCTGACGTCCTCGCGGGTTTCTCCACGAAAGTGTGCGAGTCTCCGGGCCGATGTAGCTCGAACCGCGAACTCACCGAAGAAGTTCGCCTTGTAGTCATGACACACCAGCAATTGCGCCCGGTGGCGGTTGATCAGTTGGCGCAACTGCGCGACTGTTTTCCAGTCGCCGGTGAAGCGCTCGCGGATGGTGGCGGTCTCGATGCCGGCTGCTTTCGCCCGGTTCAGAAAATCACTGGAAGCATGCCCTTGCACGAACGAGGCACAGACAAAGCGGCACTCGGTCATGGCCCGGCACTGGCCGAGGATGGCCCGCTCCGGACCGCCGAAGAACTCCGAGCTGCGCAGGTGAATGATTCTCATGACTGACCCGACAGGTTCAGCAGAAACCGTTCCAGCCTCCCGGCAAGCAGGTCCCAGCCGTAGCGTGAGAGCACCTGCTCGCGGCCTTTGTCTCCGAGCGATTGGCGCAGGTCGGGCTGGTTCAGCAGACGGTCGATCTTGTTCGCGAACTCCTCCGGAGTGTCGGCCAGCAGGATGTGTTCGCCCGGTGTGACAGCGAGTCCCTCGGCGCCGACAGAGGTCGACACTACCGCCTTGCCCATCGCCAGGGCCTCCAGGATCTTCAGGCGCGAGCCGCCGCCGATTCGCAGCGGGACCACGTACACCTCGGCCTCGGCGATATACGGACGAACATCATCGACCGTCCCGGTCACGCAGGCGTGAGGATCGGTGTTCCAGGCGCGAAGCTGCCCGGTGGGGTTGCGTCCGACAAAACTGATCAGGGCTTCCGGATGCTGCCTGATCACCAGCGGCAGGATATCCTGCATGAAGTAGTTGACGGCGTCCTGATTCGGCCGCCAGTCCATCGACCCGGTGAACACCAGCCGCCCGGGGGTTTCCGGCCCTTTGCCGGGGCGGAAGTAGTCAGGATCGACGCCGTTTGCCACAACCTGTACCGACAGATCGGGGTGCCAGGAGCGGATCTCCTCGGCCTCGGCGGAGGTGACCGCTGTTGCCCCATCGGCCCAGCCGAACGCCCGACGTTCGAAACGCTCCACCTTGATCATCTGCTCCCTGATGTACAGCCGCCTTAAGGGGGCGGTTTCGTTCTGGTAGTACCGTCGCCAGATACGGTGCTCCATGTTGTGGGCGACGATCACTTTCTTCGGGCGGTGCAGGTTCTTGAAGTTCAGGGCGTAGGGCGTCCATTCCGCCATGACGATGTCCGGCTGATGCTGCGTGATCAGCTCGTGCATCCGGCGGTTGAACGCCCGGGAGTAGTGGCTGGTGACGATATACGGGTAGCGACTGAACAGATTGGCTGCCAACCGGGCATAGAACGCCGCTCCCTGTTTCGGCGGCAGTTCCCGATCCACGGCGACCGGCGTGATGCCGGTCTCGGCGATCGCGCGAAAGCTGTCGGAGTCGGTCTGTCCGCAGGCGAGGTATGCCACCTCGTGACTGCGTCCGAGCCGGGACAGCAAATTGAAGGTACGAATCCGCTTGCCGGTGTTGGCCGGCCACGGGAATTCTTCATCGAGCACAAGTATCTTCATAGGCTAAACTACGTTGCGGCGGCTTTGTGCTTAAGATGGTCATGCCGGCGCAGTACTTCCTCGGCTAAGTCATCGGCACTGACTTGCTGCTCGAAGAGCTTCCGCCACAGGTACACATTGAGCAGGTTCCACAGCAGATTGGCGCGGCTGCGGTCCTCGACCTGCAGCGAGGCCAGCAGCTTCGGATCAAACATCTCACCGGCCATATCGACCAGCGGCTGGAAGAGCGTGTTCGGGAGTGCCCAGAAGCGATAGGGGAATCCGAACCCGAGTTTGGGCCGGTTGATGAGTGAATCGGGTACGCCGTGGCGGCGCAGGAGGGCCGACAGAATCGCTTTACCGGTGCCACCTCTTGCACTCCACGGTAAGCTGGTCACATAGTTGGCTAATTCAGTCGATGCAAACGGAAAGACCTGGCGCAGGCCGGAGGCCTCCGATAGCTTGGACCAGATGCCCCGCGTCATGAAGGAAGCAACCAGAATCATGTGCAAGATGGAGAGCTTGTTGCCAATTGATTCGTTGCCATAGACCGCGAGAAACTCGCGTCTGGGTGCAATTACATCTTCTAACCTGCATCCCAGCGCCTCGCTCACCAGCTTTGGGTTAGCATATGCACCTATGCTGAAGAGGAAGTGCTCGTTCTGAGATTGTTCGTCACCCAAATCCGCCAGTAACAGCTGCGGTCGAAAACCATCAATTCCCAGAGATCTGCATAACCTCCGACCAAGCCTGTTCAGCCCGGTCGCCGACAAGAAGTTGGTGAGCGATCGGTATTCTTGAAGGAGTACTTGCTTGTGAGTGTCAAACAGCCCATCAGCAAACTGGCCGTTAAGGCACGTATCATGCACCCCCTTGCTGAAATGAGCGAACAGCAAGTGCAGCAACACCGATTGAAGGTGCTCAACGGGCTCCTCAGCCAGCTCAATGGCCTTCACAAGTCCCCTCAGGTATTCTGGACCATTTGGTTTGAACACTCTGTGTGGCACCCCCAAGTGATTCGATGCCGTAGTCGCGTATTCTTCTTCCTTCTCGTGCTTGTTTGCAAAGGAGAAATTCGTGCTTGCTGAGTCAAGATCGGATCTGAGCTTCTTTGCAAGGATGGTCATCAGCGTTGAGTCAATTCCCCCAGACAGCAGCGCAAGTGGCTTCGCCGAGTCTGCCAACAGGCCCCGCGTGTGGTCTATGAGGAGGTGTTCGACGTGTTCGAGAACGTCCCTACGCGACACGCGGGACAACTGGTGCTTCCGGGGAAACGACCAATGATCAATCTCTTTGACGCTTGCGCCATTCACGTTGACGTGCATGAGCTGACCGGGAGGCACACGTGATATGCCGCAATATAGCGTTCGCGGCGGTACAACGACGCGATGCGCAGCGAATTCCGGCAAGGCTGCGTGGTTCAGTTCGAGCTTCACGCCCGCCTGCCTGAGCTGTCGCAGAGAGGACGACACGATAAGTCGAGAGTCGACATATGCCCAGAAGATGGGGCGGCAAGATGTCAGGTTGCAACCAAGCAGCGGTTCTGCGGCATTGCGAGCAACAGCCACAAACGAAGCCAAGAGGTCCGGCATTCTGTCCATTGGATGGCTCTCAGGCTTGATTGAAAGAAATGCTGCTATCTCATCCTTGTTGATTCGGGCGGTTGACTCCCCAATGACAAAACTATCGTTGACTTCGAGATAGAAGCCATATGGTTGCTCCACACAGAAGTCAATCACCCAGCTTCCCCAGGTGATGCGCTGATAGTGTGGCGCGACAGGATGGTGCAAGTTCGTTGAGAAGATTGCTGATATCATTTAGACCTCTCGCCACTGTGTTTCATGCGGTTGACGGTGAAGCGGTACTTGCCGGATGACGTCGTATCGATCCTGTCAACCCGTTGAAGCTCGATGGTGACACTATCACCGGTCTTCCTGCGGATGCCCTCGGTCACGAAGGCAAAGTCCGCGTCTGAGGTGTCGCTGATAATCCTGACCACCAGCCGATTCTCCGATTCCTGGACAACCTGAAACTGGCGCACCTCGGGGTGGCCGTAGAACAGGTGCGTGAAGAACTCGCCGTGAATCTGTTTGTTGCCGACGGTGATGATGTCGGATGACCGTCCCACGATGCCATCCAGCAGCGGGTAGCTTCGCCCGCAGGGGCATGGTTCGGCGTTCAGGCGGCCCATGTCGCCGATCAGGTAACGGATAAACGGGAAGGCCGGCTCGCTGAGGTCGGTAACGACGATATGGCCGGTCTCTCCGGCGGGCAGGGGCGTACCCTTGTCATCGGTGATTTCGACAATCCGGCCCGAGGCCATGACGTGCAATCCCCGATGGTGCGGGCATTCCGCTGCGAGGTTGTTGATTTCACGGGAGCCGTAGAAGTTGAACACGGGCGCGGCAAAGGCTGTCTGGATAGCCTCGCGCTGGTGAGCAAAGAGCATCTCGGCGGCGGAGCGGATGGCAACCGGCCGGATTGGCCAGCGGTTGGGGTCGGTCAGCATGCGGCTGGCGGCCAGATGCAGCGATGAGGCGTAGCCGTAGATGTAGCGCGGCTGGAAGGCGACCAGCTCGTCGAGGAACTGGTCCATTGCGGCATTGTCGACATCAAACGAATTCAGTGACCGCACACGCGCCAGGCGCGCCATGAGTTTCTGACGTTTCGATTGCTCGGCGAAATCGCGATCGGCGCCCCAGAAGATGGCGGTTGGGTCGCCGGGGCGGACTTCCAGCCATGACAGAAACAACAGGTGCAGTCCGGCGCTGAATTCCCGGTAGTCGCGGCTGTGATAGAAATTGACCGGATTGCCGGTTGAGCCGCCGGAGGCATCGGGGGTGGCATTGGCGGCGGACTCACTACGGATATCCTCGGCGTGGTTCTGCAGGTCGTCCCGTGTCAGCAGAGGCAGGGCGGCCAGTTCGGCCAGTGACGTCATGCGCATAATGTGCTGTCTGAACGGGGCCAGGCGCCGGCGATGGAACGGGCTGTCATTCAGGGCGTGCAGCAGCAGGGTCTTCAGGCGACCGAGCCGCACAAGCTCCAGTTGTTCGGGCGGCGCCCACTGCTCGCGCAGAAACACCTGGAAGTGCTCGTAATCCTGCCGATTCTTCATAGCGGCCTTTGCCTGAAGGTGCAGGCTGTATATGTCAGTATACAACTGGCTCATACGCTATCTTGATTGACGGTGCAGGGGGGCAGGCGCTGTCTTTGGCGTCTCGTCCGATGATGCCGCCGAGGTTGGCGGGCTGTCCTGTTTATCGCGCTCAACAATGGTTAGCATGGCCACAGACAGCGCCGCGATCACATACCAGTTGAAGCGGAACAGGTTGTGTCCGAACATCCCGGCCACCCACAGGGCGATAATGGATATGGCGAAGCTGGTGGCATAGGTATAGACCCAGCGTTTGGAGGGATCCTGCAGCCCTATGCGGCGAAGTTTGCCGATGTTGCGAACCACATTCCGGAAGAAGAGCCCCATCCAGACGACTATGCCCACAATGCCGGATTCGGCGGCAAGCTGGACGAGGAAGTTGTGTGGTTGGATCCAGCTCCCGCCTCCGAAAGCGCCCGAGCCATGCGCGGTCGGAAAGGCGCCGATACCGATGCCCAGCAGAGGGCGGTTGATGAACATTTGAATGCCCGTTTTCCATATCTCCCAGCGGCCGGTGGACGTCTGGTTGAGGTCGTCGACGTCGGTGAGGGTGAGATATCTCGCCTGGTACTGCCCTGGGAGGGTCACCCAGAACACAAGCGCCAGCAGAATGATGACGAAGGCCGTGATGAACTTATTGCGTGCGAAGACGAATCCTCCAATGAGGACGCCGATGGCGGCGAGGAATCCCCCGCGAGAACCGGTGATACCGAGAATCATCAACATGCCGACAGCCATGCCGAGCAGGGGTATACGGTAGAAGTAGTTTTTGAAGACGATGGCTGTGGCGACCACAAAGGGTATCGATATGGCGATGGTGTTCGCCAGGGTGTTGGGGTCACCCCCCATTGAGGTGGCGCCGGTCATGCGGTCCATGCCCATAGTGTGGGTAAAGGCACCGCTCTGGTAGCCGGTGTAGGCATCATAGCAGACCTTTCCGATCAGCAGGACATAGAGCAGGATGAAGGCGTTGAGCTTGGGCCGGGTGTCGATGAGTGTTACTATCAAGTAGTAGAAAACGAGGGTTTTTGCGAAATCTTCGCCGGAATCAATGGTTCCCATCGGATTGAATGACGTGAGAGTCGTCAGATAGATGACGACCCAGAAGGCCAGCAGTGAAACGGTGACCCGATCGACAGGCAGGCGAAGCACGCCCTCGTGCATCTTGCGATGAATGATAGTGAGAATCAAGGTGGTCACACCGACAATGAACTCCAAGCGGATGGCCGCCAGCACAGGGTAGACTTCGGCGGGGCGATACATGAAGATGAACAGGTACAGCAGAAGGCCGTAGATTGGCCAGCGGGACATGACATACAGATTGACTATCAGGGCAATGCCGCCGATGATGAACACCTGTCCCTTCAACCCGGCCATCAGAATGCCGATGGCCGCCCCTGTGGACAGCACAATCAGCAGTATCCACAGCAGCAGGCGGCCGGAGATAATGGGGGTGTTTCGTGCCAGTTCGTTAGCCATAACAGGTTCAACCTTTGTCAGATTGTCGACCCAGGGCCGACCTGATCTTAGCGACCAGTCGCGTTCGATCCTCAGGCTCGAGCACAAAGAGGAACAATCCGGCCAGTCCTGCAAGAGAAACAACACTGCAGTCGACTATCCACACCAGCCAGGTATCCGGCGGCAAGACAGTGCGCATCACCCATGCGGTCGGAACAGTGATCACTCCTGCAACAAGGAGCGAACGGGTGGCGTTCGTATAGAATTGCCTGGCTTTGCCGCCGATGACGCGCTGAAATGCCAGCGGGTAGACGACGGAGTAAATGACCAGTTGCGGAATGGTGGTCCCCCAGGCAACGCCGACAATGCCCAGGTAGTGAATCAACACAACGGACAGCCCCAAGTTGCACAGCGCCTCACCCAGATGCACGTAGAACACGATCTTGTGTTTCGAGAGGCCGTAGAGTATGGAATTGGCAATCAACTGAGGATAGGCAATGGCGCTGCCGAGCATAAGGATCAACAGCACCGGGATGCTGTCGGTGAACCCGTCGCCGACCCACAACAGGATGAAGGGACCGCCGAAGAAGACGGTGGTCAGGGTCGCAACGCCGGCAACGAAGTATAGATAGCGCATAGCCTTGCGATAGATAGTGCGAATCTTGTCGAAGTCCTGCTGGGCCTCGAAATGACTGATCGTGGGCACGAGGGGTACCGACATCAGTCCGATAACGCCGCGAATCTTGGTCGAGATGCCGGAGGCCACGGCGTACACAGCGACAAATTCCATGGGTAAAAACCAGCCGATCACCAGATTGTCGGTGTGATAGATCATGAAGTTGGTGATCATGATAAGAAAAGCAACAATGCCATAGCCGAACAGAAGGCGGTAGTTCTCGCGGTCGATCTTGCCGAGCGTGAGGGCCATTTTCGGAAATGCCCGTGCCCGGTAGACATTGATGGAAAGCCAGTAGACCATCGTCAGCCCGAGTATGGCCCAGGCCATTGTCTGCAGTCCCCGGCCCAGTTCCAGCACGACCACGATTGTCAACGGCTCCAGGACCGCGCGCGCGATTCGGAAGTAGTTGCTGATATCAAAGCGGTGAAACCCGCCTATGGCCGAAAACGGCACGAAGAACAGGTTGGCGGTTTGGGCAATGCCGAGGGTAATCACCACTACCTGTGCCGTGCGAAACATGTCCGCTTCGATCTGGAATCCCGGGAGTATGAGGAAGGCCACAATGGGGGTCAGGATCAGAATGATCGAGGCCAGCCCGGCGTAGATGCGGACAGCGGCGTTGTAGATGCCGTTGACCCCGTCCCAGTCGTCGGTTGCGTAGTATTTGGAGTAGTACCTCACCAGGGACTGTTTCATGCCGAGGTTGGCGAGCGCCATATAGCCGATCAGCGAGAACGAAAGTTGCCAGATCCCGTAGCGTTCCTTGCCCAGCATAGAGATGAGATACGGGGTAAAGACCAGCGTGATAATCATGGTCAGCCCCGCAGTGAGGTAGCTGACAAACGTGTTCTTGAAGAACTGCCTGACCACTGATGTCGCCATGGGTTACCCTGCTGACCGTGGTGAGTGGTTGTGAGGCGGGCTAGTCACCGACGGCCCTTCCGGTGCCGTCAGAAGACGTCCGAGTGACCAGTGCCAATCTGAGGGCGAGCCGCTCCAGACGCCGGCCCGTGGAAGCTGTAGCCGCGAGTCCGCCTCGATTGGGTACCGGCACACTCCATAACGAGTGGTGAACCCGAGCGCATAACCGGCGCGGCTTGCCTCCTCCAATACGATATCATTGAAGGAGCCTTGCGGATAGCAGAGAGCATAGACCGGCATGCTCAACTGGGTCTCAAGCTTCTGTTTCGAGTCGACAAGCTCAGCCGCGATCTCGTGGCGTTGCAGTTTGGCCAGTCGCCGGTGGTGCATCGTATGCGATTGCACTGCAATGCTGTTTTGGATCAGTTGTTTATGCTCGCGCCAGTCCATGCTATGAATTGTCGGCAGGCTTGCGCCGGGACAGCATTGCCGGATTCGCTCGACAACCTTGAGAATCTCATTGTCACCAAGCCCGTTCAACGCGCGTACTATCATGCGCGCAGTCTCTGACCGTCGCTCTGCCGACAGGGGGCTTGTGTCAGCTATCGCGGCGCCGACGCTCTTTGGCAGGCCAGCGAGACTCCTGACACGTTCTAAGTCCTCTTCTGTCATCACGCGCAGCAGGTGACCCACCCAGACATGCCAGAGAAACTTGTCGCCGTCAACGAAGTCCACCGGTGTGAAGACCACTGCCGGCCAGTTGCGCTCCTGAAGGGCCGGCAGGACGTGGGCGATAAACTCAGAATCAGCATCGTCGAAAGTCAGCAACGCAGAATGCTCCCGAGGGGACGTCTGGCCCAGAACGATATCACGGAACTCATCCAGGGGAATCACCGTGAAGTACTCGCCGATCGCATCAAGCTGCCCGCGGAAGTCTCGCACATCCAGTCCCCGGTCGTACCCCAGATAGTATTCCGGAGCGGTGGCATGATCGGTAACGCGGTAAAACGTGAACGCCGCCAGAATCGGCTTGCGCCGCAGACGATAGGCCAGTCGCCAGAAGCCAAGCCGGTGAGCCAAGGTTTTGATGACGCGTTTCATACTATGCTGCCTGCAACTGGCGGTATCGCGATCCTAAGCGTCATTGTCCAGAAGCGTGAAATACCAGTTGTTCAGATCCATCACCTTCTCCCTGAGCGGCCAATCTGGTTTTGAATACACGATAAATGAACGCCCTGAACCACGCACGCGAAATCCCTGCTGCCGCATCCGGTTGACAATTGCTTCGTCTCCAACGAACACGAAATTGATACTCTGTGACCCGGAAACGAATTGCTGTACAACAAACTCCTCGACCAGAGTGTCGAAAGTCGTCTCAAAGTCCCTGGCGATAATGTCATAGACAGTCGTGACACCATCGTGCTCAAGGTAGACAACATATCCCAGAAGCGATTCAGAATCCAACTGATAGAGCCCGCAAGCCCGGAAATCTCGGTAGGCGCACTCGAACACTCGCCAATTCAGCCATTCTACTGTCCGCTGACCAAGAATCACCCTGCTGCCGACCGCCTCGCTCCAAAGTTTGCTCACACCGTTGTCAAAGCGATGCAATGGTCGCAACTCTACCCCGCCCCGCTGACTTCTACGGCGGGATCTTGCGGGGCGCAGGAAGAGATCGATCAGTGGTGAGAAGATGTTTGCAAGCAGATCGGACCGGAGACGTTCCTTGAGCACTCGACGAGACCGCAAAGGTCGAGCGATGCGGACCTCTCGACCGAGTACAGTGTAGCCAGCTCGCTGCGTAATGGGGGCGGAGGTGTCGTTGGGCGTACCGATCAGGATCGCTGCCTGATTGTGCTCAAGCCACTCAATCATGGCCTTGCGTAATCTGAAAGCGAGGCCCTGACGTCGGTGCTGCCTGCTTACCCCCAGATCCGCGCCCTTGCCGATTGGATATGTCTTGCCTTCGATCTGTATCTGCCCAGGAAAGCATGCGATGGACCCGACTGATGAGCCATCCTTTCGGTGCTTGACCATCCAGACCTTCGCTGAGCCATGGGGATTGCCCAGGTAGAAGAAGGTGAAGCGCTCTTCGTTCCACCCGGGGAAACTGGTATGCCAAAAGTCGACTATCTTCCCGCGCTCTTTTGCAGGATCAACTTCTGCGATTTCGTAATCATCAACTGCGGACATGTCACCCTTTCCCAGTCTGTTTCGTATCCGTATGTGTCTGACTCCCGGAACGGCGGCCGTGGATTCGTTCGAACCTTTCTACCTGTGTCGGCCAACTGCGGCGGTATACCCACCGTAGCCCTAGCAGGCACACGTAGAATGTCTCGCCGACAACTTTTGATCCATGCCGGCGGTGTAGTTCATGCGATGCGGCATTACATGGTTCCACGGCCGCGTACATCTGTGTTCTTCCAGCGGGGGCGAAATGACGGAACAAACTCTCAGTGCAGGCCAGGGACATGCCCTGACGCCTCGCTTCCGGGACCGTGAAGTCAGAATGCATGTAGAAGCCGTCGCGGCCCGGGTCAAGCAGAGTATACATGCTTTCGGCCCCAAGCCGGGTGGGCGAAGTGCGCGCCCACTTGTAGCTGAGCAGCCGATCTTTGTCTACCACACCGCAACAGATGTCGCCGCGGTCGAAGTTCTCCTGTAGCTTCTCTTGTGGCCTGCCGATCATTGGTGCGAGCTTCTCAATGTCGTTTTGGTCGAAAAGCACGATCCGGTCTGCGTGTCGAAACGGATACGACCCCTGGCGCCTCTCCTGTATGAACAGCAGGACGTGATGGTAATCAAGCAGGCAATCGGGGAGATACGATGCAAAGGCAGTCAGAAGGTAGTCTATGCCTCCGTACCGAATTCTGCCCCATATTCGTCTTAACCGACCGCTCATGTGTCTCTCCGTTCGAGTTCACGCCGGATTGATGCCGCGAGTTACGTCTAACAGGATGATATGACTATCCACAATCTCCGGCAACATATCAGTCCTGACTTCTCCAGCCAAAACGCAATCCACAGCCAACCTGCGCAGCCAGAAGCTCTGGTTTCAGCGCTCAGAGACCATCTCGACGACGATCGGGCGCGTTCGATAGCTTCTGCTGCAGCCGCCGAGGCCAGTAGCCCAGGACGCGACTGCGCCACCGGCGAGGATACAGATAGAGGTTCAGGTAGTCATACTGCTCAACCTGCCAGACATCCAGCCACGGCGCCGCCGACATGAAGTCCAGCTTCACGACAGACGGATCCTCGATGGCTCGTTTGATTGTCAGCCAGTGGCCAATCTGCCCGGGCCCAAGATGGCGGTATTCCTCGCAGAAGGCGGTCTTCGGCATGAACAGCATGCCTTCACCGCGCAGGACGAGATGCATCGATAACACGCGACCCTGCGCCCTGACCAGATGCCACTCGCACGCTCCGAGCGCGGCCAATCGCCGCACAAAGCACTTGTAGAATGCTACGTCAGCCGAATCACTTCTGATGGCCGTCTGTCCTTCCCCTTTCCAGCCTGAGGCTTCCAGTTCGATGAATGCCTCGGTAAGTGCACGTGCTTCTTGTTCGTCCTTCGCGACTTGCTCGCGTGCCTCGGGCAGCTCCATGAGCTTGCGGTACAACCGTTTGACTTCACGTCGGTGCTTGGCCTTCAGGCCGGCCTCCCAGCGCTCAAGGCTCTGCGAGGTATCAACAGCCTTGCCATGGCAGTCGAACTGCCTGAGCACGTGCAGCGAGGTTGTCTCGTTCAGCCAGGGGTCGGCTCGGTCGGCGCGAAGGTGCCTCAGTTCGATCGCGAGTGCTTCGGGCACCGCTTTCAGCGCGCTGCGGGCCATGTCGCCCGGGACGGTGGTGTCGGCATCGTCCGCAACGAGCGGCTCGACACTGAACGGGCTGATCAGCGCTGTGTAGGCAAGAGGTCCGGTCTTTCGCTTCTCTACCAGCAGCGGCATGACGCCGACCAGACGAGAGTCCTGATGTGCCAACGCGCACACCCACCGGTCGCTCGGCCGCAAGCGGCAATCCAGCCAGGCCGAGTAATAGGCGAAAGAGGACATTGGGCTGGCTCCCGGGGTCTGCAGGGCAAGATCATTCCACTGCTCACCCCAGCGCTCCAGTTCTTCGCGGTCTGTAACGGCTATCACCTTCGATGTCGCGGTTTGGGGCTTCATGCTCATGGTATCAGCGTTGATCGCCATATCTTCTCGTTATCGCTTCAGCAACCGTCGAAGCCACCTTTGCTTCCGTCCCCAGCCGCGTATGGCGCGCGGCCAGCGGCCGATCAGGGTACTGCGCCAACCGGAAGGATATACGTACAGGTGGTAGTACTCACAACTGTCTGGGTTCCAGGGCAGGTGGAAGTCCGCCCGGGTCATGGCGTCTAATCGCGCGATGTCAGCCATGCTAAACGCCCGGCGCAGTATGAAGTAGCGAGACATAATGCCGGGTGAATAGCGACGAAATTGCTCGTTGTAGCATGTCTTGAGGAGCAAGCTTGATTTCGCAAAGCAGACACCCAGTTGAGCGGCCAGCAACTGCGGTCCGCACTCCAGAAAGTACAGTTCCAGCCAGCCTTTGTCGGCCAGACGGCCGGCCAGATCGCGGTAGAAATCGACGAGCGTCGCTGATCCGCGTATTGCTGACCCGCGATCCCCTTTCCAGCCAGCGGCCTCGAGGTCCAGTAGTCGTTCGAAATCCGCCTGCCAGTTGCGTGATACCACCCGGAGTTCCAGTTCCGCGCCGCAGTCTTTCTCCAGACGGCGAATCCCGCGGCGCAGCTTCCTCCGAAAATCCCCGCTGAGGCCGGCAAAGTACGCATCGAAGTCTCCCTGAGTGGGGAAGATCGACCCCGGCGCGTCCTTCTCCACCAGCACGCGGGTCTGGGGTGCGGCGGCGGCATGCATAAGGGTTGGGGAGCTTTCGGGCAGCCGCATCAGCTCCAGCCACGACGCCTCCGGTACATGGGCAAAGGCCTTGCGGATCATGGCGGGGATGACAGCCGCCTCCTGTCCCTGCCGGACCGCGCAGTCGGCGGAGATGGTGTGCCAGTCAAAGGGCGCGGCCAGCACCCAGACGGGAATACCCAACACCTTGCGCTTCTTCACAACCAACGGAAGAACGCCCAGCAGTTTGTCGTCGGCATGGGCGATGACACAGAACCATCGCTCGCCCTTCGCAACCCGGTGCCGGAAGTAGGCGCTGATCCAGGCATGCGAGAGCACCGCCAGCCTCTGGGGCATGGTCAGGGCCAGTTCATTCCACTGGTCGGCCCACGGCTCGAGGTCCTCGAAGCTGCCGGCAACAGTGATGCTGAAGTCCGCGTTGGCAAGGCCGGTGGCAGTGCTGGAGGTATCAGTCATGAGTTTCGTCATTTCCTGTGTTACCGGTATTGGGGGCCGGCGACCGCTTCCTGAGGAGCTGATACGCGCGACGCGGCAAGTAGCCGAGCACTGTTGAGCGCACATTGGCAGGGTAGAACCATACATGGTAGAATCGTGGCTTCCTGGCTTTCCAGCGGTCATGCCAGGCCATATCGCTGATCAGGTCCACCCGGTTGATGGCGGGATCCTGACAGGCATAAGTGAGAATGTCCTCGAACAAGAGATTGCCCGGACCCAGCCGGGCGAACTGTTCGTCGTAGGCGATCTTGGCAATACACAGCACATCGGCGAAGCGGCGCGCCATGGCTCCGGCAATGGGCTTGCCTGAGAGCGTAAGGAACCACCACTGCAGCTCGCCGGTATCGACAAGTTCCCGATTAAGCTGCCTGAAGAGACTTGTCTGCGACTCCGTGTTAACAATCGGCGTCCCGGTGCGGCCCTTCCAGCCGGCGGCTTCCATCGTCATGAAGACCTCCAATGCCTCGGCACCCTTACCGGCGGAGATCCACTCAACCGTCTCGGCCCTGCCTTCCCGCTCCATCCGTTTGCGCCACCTGGCGAGATTGCGTCGAAGGTTGCCGCCGACCTGCGACCAGAGCAGTTCGCCACCATCGGAGACATCGAGATAGCTGCCCTGTTCATCGAACTGACTGGCGGTCAGGAACTCGTTCAGGCGCTGACCGGCTACCTGCATCGTTGGCGAATCCTCAGCAACCTGCTTGAACTGGAAATACAGCGGCCCGTTCAGGTGTCGAAACACGGCAGCAATAGCGTACGGCAGCGCCCCTTGGTGGTCTTCAGGCGCGGCAATGAAGTCGATTGATTTCAGGAAGTAATCACGGGGAGTGTAAGCGATGCGGTGTCTGAGTCCGGCAGTCCGAATCCGGCGATGAAAGACAGGGAGCACCCCGACCAGACGACCGCCGCAGGTTACCATAACACAGAGCCAGGATTCGTTGCTACGCAGCCGGTGTGCAAGGTGCGCCGTGAGCCAGACGAACGATCGATGGGGCAATCTCAGCCCGGAACGCCTGTCCAGTTCATCCCATTGCCGGGCGTATGGCTGCAATGCCTCAAGCGTCTGCACAATCGAGGTATCATACTGCGCCTTAGACGCGCACATTTCGGTGTTCTTCATCGCTGTCGGGACCAAGCTTTCCTGCTTTCGTGATCCATGAATGCGGTCCAACCTTACAGAAGTCTCTCAGGCCTCGAACCGGGGGCTGTCTGGCTGAACAGTCTGCGGAAGCCGGGTGTTTCAGCCTGTCACCACTAATCCGCAATCCTGTGCTCTGTCAGAACGCGCCCGAGTTCCCGGGTCATTACCGCATAGCCTTTGTCACTGATATCGACTGCGGTTGTCGACAAGTCCACCATCAGCCCGCCGGATGAGTCGGTCATTACCTTGGCGAAGTCACACAAGGGCAGGTCGCGCCTCGTCAGTTCTGCCCGAAGCCACGAGTTGAACGCTGTTACGGTGTCGCTGATACGGTAATCACCGGCCTCCTCAAGGGTTGTGCCTCGTCGCGGCGGTATGACAGTGGGGATGATCGGAACAATCCTGTGTGCTTCAGCCAGATCAACCATCATAGCCACCCACTCGGCGATCTCCTCGGTTGAGTACTGTGGCCGAAACTGAAAGGAGCTGATCTCGACTACCACGGCCTCAGGGCGCAGATTGACGACATCGGAGTAGAAGCGGAGTGGAAATCCGGCCAGTCTCTGCCCGAATACTCCCCGGTTGATCGGCTCCAGATCCGGGAAACTCTCCTTGAGTGGCCAGTCTTGTGTTACCTGGGTGCCCATGAAGACCACCCGGCCGGTGATAGTGGTATCGGACCGCAGGGCTTTGTTGGCCTCAAGATACAGCTCTCTGGCCGAGAACTCGCGGACCACGTGCGTGTATTTCTCAAGAAAGTGGTTGATGTGGGAGCGGTATTCCCAGCCCTTGATGCCGACATAGACGGCACCGATATTGAGCAGGACAGAAACTATCAGCAGGGTTTTCAGCGTTCGTACGGACATGGCAGTTCCCGGTTAACTTTTGACGTTACTTATACATAGTTAGATGGCGCAGTGGCCGGGCACAATCAAAAAAGCGCCCCGGCAGGCGGCCGCTCCGGCCCTGCATTTCGGCAGTTTGGGAGCAATCGCGCTTCTTTGCATCATATTTTTTGAACCCGGGAGGTTGAAATCTCGTTGACCAGAGCAGTATGAGCGACATATAAGGGTCAATAGCATAGAACAACTGATCAGCCACGGGGCAAAGAGACAGCTCAATCGGGCCGATAACTTCCTGTAAGAATAGCAGATTGGGTTCGCCTAACCAGGCGCTCAGCCAAGGCAGGCAGTAGCCGATCACCCGGCTGCCGGTGTTCGTTGGCGCAGAAGAAAGACCCGACAAGAAAGACCCGATAAGAAAGACCACTGTGACCGTAGAAAGCACACAAGCTCCTGTCAAAGCGGCGCCTCCCTCTGAGCGTCGGGATCTCCGATGGATGTTGGGACTGGGCATCGTCCTGCTGATCAGCTACCTGCCGGTGCTTTCCGACCTGGTCCAGCGGTGGTACCACGACGATAACTACTCGCACGGTTTTCTGGTGCCGTTGGTGTCGGTTTACCTGCTGTGGCGTAAGAAGAGCGAACTCGCCCAGGCGCCGCGCTCGGCCAACTGGTGGGGGGCGGTGGTGGTGTTTGCGGGTATGGCCTTGTTTGTTGTCGGCAACGCCGGCAGCGAGTATTTCACCACGCGCGTGTCGCTGGTCGTCACGGTTTTCGGGCTTGTCTGGCTGAATTTCGGCAACCAGATCGTACGCCGCACCTGGTTCGAAATCTTTCTGCTGCTGTTTATGATTCCCATTCCGGCGGTAGTGTATTTCTCGGCCACGTTTCCCATGCAGCTTTTCGCCAGCAAGGTGACGGTGTTTCTGCTTGACGGGCTGGGGATGCCGGTTTTTCGGCAGGGGAATATCATCCATCTCCCAAATGAGTCGCTTGAGGTCGCCGAGGCGTGCTCGGGCCTGCGTTCATTGATCTCGCTTTTGGCAATGGGCGCGATTTACGGCTATGTGACCCAGCCCCGGTTCTGGGCGCAGGCGCTGCTGTTTGTCTCAACTGTCCCGATAGCCGTGGCCTGCAACGTTCTGAGGGTGTTTGTCACCACTATTCTCACCTACGCTTTCGGGATCGACACCACTCAGGAGCCGACTCACTCGATTATGGGGGCCTCGGTGTTTGTCGGTGCGTTCATCATGCTTGCCATATTTGGCGCGATTCTCAGGAGATTCCAGCGATGAGCAAGGCCTGGATCATATCGATCATCCTGCTGGTTGCAGGCGGCGTAGCCGGCAATGTCGTCCGCTATTACGAGACCGACCCCGACCAACCAGCCAACTTCGAGCGCATTCCCCTGAACAAGGGGACGTGGTACGGTGAGGAACGCTCGTTTTCTGCCAGTGTCCTCGATGTTCTTCAGGCGACCTCAACCGTGTCCCGCCTGTATCGGACGCCGGGGGGGCATTCGTGCGACCTGTTTATCGGGTACTTCAAGTCCCAGAAGTTCGGCGCCAGCATCCATTCGCCCAAGCATTGTCTGCCCGGCGGCGGCTGGCGGATTCAGCTTCACCAGACCTATCTGTTGTCGCTGCCCGACGGCAGCTCCAGGCAGATCAACCGCCTGGTCATCTCCCACCACAACCAATCGTCGGTTATGTTGTACTGGTTCGAAACTCGCTCAGGGGCTGTGCAAAGCGAGTATGGGCTGAAGTTCGACCTGTTCAAGAATTCGCTTTTCATGCGGCCGACCGATGCCGCTTTCGTACGGATCACGGTTCCGGCCAACGATGGCGACATCAATGCAGCAGCCGAGGCGGGGGTGCGGTTTATCCACGAGTTCTACGACGACATCATGTCCGCCCTGCCATTTCAGGATCAATAGACCGCTCAGCTAACCACCGCTGCCACTACCTCCCCAGGGATTGCGCCGTATCTTCATCGGGCCATACTGCGGTGCTGTCTGATGGCACCAGATGCAGGATACTGGCTGATCGCGCACGAACGGCCTGCTGGGACGTGGGCACGGTCCACATGTTGCCCTGTATCCAGTCCTGCTGGAAATTCATGTAATACGGGCTGACGGGATTCCCGCTGTTTCCGGCGGGCATGACCATAGCGGCGCTGTCGACAGCGGCGAAATCGATTACGAACCGCCAGCTTGGACCCACCAGCGAGACGAAACTGGAGTCATTGACGCGGCGGAAGAACGAGGCGTTCAGACTTCCCGGACTGCCCTCCCAGCCCACCGGTCCCCAGCTCAGATCAAGCAATCTGCCGATTACCGGCACAGCGGCCATGGGGTGATCCATACGGAATACGTGCAACTGGCTCCAGGGGGCATCCGGCGTGTGCGATGCTGCTTTGGTCATGGCGGCGAGCGCAATGTCTTCACGGGTCTCAACGACGTCCGGTGTACGGGTATCATCGAAAAACGAACTGGCGCTGTCGGCATAGACTGCCTGCAGCCACGATCTTTTGATGCCGTGATGCAGCTCGCCCAGTTCATCCTCAAATATGCCGGCCTCAAGGTAGTACAGGAAGTTGGTCAGCAGAGCCACCACGCGGTTCTCACCGCCGGTGTGTCCATCCCATGCCGCGACAAGCTCTGAGCGCGTCGTATCGCCGACCGCCAGCAGCAGGCGTGCGGCCTCGTCGCGCCAATCGAAAAGGCCCATATCTATCAGGTCCATCTGGATACGATTCATGTCCTCTGCGCTCAGTCGGTCGGTGCTGTCCAGCAGCCGGCTTATCCGGCGAATCCGGTCTGCCGCGAAATTGCCGTGCAGCACCATGCTGTCGGGATGTACCGGGCAGTTGTTGGCTGAGGCGATCCAGCCCCGTTCGGGGTTGGCTTCGTGAGGCGTCTGCTCCAGCGGCACGAAACCCCGCCAGCGGTGCTCGCTGTTCCAGCCGTCCAGCGGGCCGTTGGTGAACCGCTGGGTACGAACCGGAATCGGTGTGCCCAGTTGGTAGCCGATATTCCCTGCAGAGTCGGCATACATCCAATGGGCGTCAAGAGCGCCGAGACTTGTGACGATCTTCCGGAAGCTTCCGAAGTCGCCAACAGAGGCCAGTTGCAGGCCGGACTCCATTACTTTGTTCAGCGGCAGATCGTAGCCGGCCCAGTGGACGCTGTAGGCTGTGCGTAACGTGGTGTCGCGCTCGATCAATGGTCCCCGAGGTGAGCGCCAGAGCTCGTAGACATGTGGCGTATCCCCGGCGACGGGAATCGGGTGTATCTCGCGTTGCAGCAGGTCCCAGCCATCGGCCGCGCGGCACAGGGAATCAGACTCTGGGTGCAGTTCCTCGCGATAGTAATCGGTTACGTCGATGCCACCAACGGTAAACGCCCACGCGGCGGTACGATTGTGGCCCATGATGATAAAGGGCAGCCCGGGCATGGTCACGCCGCTGGCGTGGGTATCGGTCTGGCGGATGTGCACCGACAGGTAGTACCACGGCGCCGGGAGCCGCTCCAGCAGCAGGTGCGGATCGCTGGCCAGCGTGGCCTGCCCGGAGGCGCTTTTGCCCGGGGCCACCACCCAGGCGTTGGAGGCAGTGGTCATCCCGAAGGCAGCCGGACCGCACGCCATCACAGCTCTGGCCACGGCCCGTCGAATCGGGTTGGCATCCTTTTGGCAGGCGAGTTCGTTATCGATGCCAAGCCGCGGTTTCACCGTGGTCGGGGCATAGTCCGGGTACGAGCTGACCAACTCGCTGATCTGCTCGTCGGTCAGCCGCTCATGAAGATCCTTGAAGAAGTCGTCGTTGTTCTGGAGGGCATCGGAGAACCACGTCTGGAAACTGAGGGTCGCCATCACGTCCTCGACTGTCAGGGGCGCGAAACCCGCGGACAGCAGCCAGTATTCGAAGGGCAGCGCCCGGGCGGTCGCAATTCGCTGGTTGACCCCGTCGCAGTACGCTTCCAGCATCGACCGCGCGTGATCCGACAGGCTGTCGGTCCACTGGGCGGCCAGGCGGGTGTGTCCGATTCTTCGCTGCCATTTGTCCATCGACAGTGTCGTCGGGCCGAGCAGCTCCGACAGGCGACCGGTGGCTACGCGGCGGGTCAGGTCGGTCTGAAACGGCCGGAAGGCGGCGTGGAGCCAGCCGATGGCCCGCATGGCGTCGCTCTGGTTGTGGGCCCAGATATGCGGCAGGCCTATGGAGTCAAAGGTGATCTCAACGGGCGCTTCAAGGGTTGAGAGCACCCGTTTACCCTCAATCGGAGCGATACTGGCGTTCAAGCGCGCCTTCACATACAGTCCGGCGCCGGCCAGTACCCCCAGCACCAGCAGCGCGAGGGCCAGAAGCAATCGTTTCGTTCGTGTTTGCATGGGTGTTATGCGGTCCCCATATGAGTGAGTGACGGACAGGGTTTCTGCTTCAAGATCATAGAACTCACCAAGCGTACCTGACTCAGGGCCGGATCACAACGGAGGCGAAGTGAGCCTCCCGTCTACGTGCGGACGATCAGCGGACGCAGCTCGGTCAGCGAGGTCCAGGCATTGTCGTGCTGGCCGGCGAGGTTGACAACGGCCTCGGCGACATCGTCAACCGACAGCCGCCTGTGTCCGGCCTCGGGGGTTCGGCCGCTGAACGCGGTATCGACCGAGCCGGGGGCCAGGACGCTTATCTTGATGTTATCGCCGCGCACCTCAAGCGCCGCCGATTCGCTCAGCACATTCAGCGCCGCCTTGGACGCGGCATACACGCTCAATTGCGGCACGCCCTGCTTGCCGGCCAGTGACGAGATGTTGATGATATGCCCGTGCCCCTGCCGACGCAACCGCGGGATAAGCCAGGCCATAGTCAGCATGACGGCCTTCACGTTGAGATCGAAAACCTGTCGGTAGTCCTTCTTTGTCATCTGCTCCAGCGGTCCTTTGATCCCCACTCCGGCGTTGTTCACAAACAGGTCCAGCCGGCCGAACTGCTCGAAGGGCTTCTCGACGATTTTCCTGATTGTCGTTTCCTTCGTCAGATCGCCGCTGATCAGGAGTACCCGTTCTTTGGGAAGCTCCAGCCGGGCGGCGAGGTTCCTGAGTGCCGAGCGGTCCCGGGCACACAACACCAGCCGCATCTGCCGGTCGGCCAGATGGCGTGCTATCGCCTCGCCTATACCCCGCGAGGCCCCCGTGATGACGGCGACTTTGTCCTTGAGTGACTGCATGTTGCCTTTTCAGTTGTTGACGCCGGTTGCCGGGGCGGGGATCCGTCCACCGCGAAGCACAAAATTGGCTGAGGAGAATTTGCTCACCGGCATGATGGGCGCTGTCCCCAGAAGGCCGCCGTATTCCACCGATTGTCCCACCATCTTACCCGGAACGGGGATGATACGGACCGCGGTTGTCTTGTTGTTCACGACTCCGATGGCGGCCTCATCGGCGATAATCGCCGCGAGTGTCTCGGCGCTGGTGTCGCCGGGGACAGCCACCATATCAAGTCCCACCGAACAGACCGAGCTCATGGCCTCCAGTTTCTCAAGGGTCATCGCGCCGGCCTCGACGGCGGCGATCATGCCGGCGTCCTCGCTCACGGGAATAAACGCTCCGGAGAGTCCGCCCACATAGGAGGTGGCCATCATGCCGCCCTTCTTGACGGCATCGTTGAGCATCATGAGGGCCGCGGTAGTTCCGTGCGTGCCGGCCCGCTCCAGGCCCATGGCTTCCAGAATGTCCGCTACTGAATCCCCCTCGGCAGGTGTCGGGGCCAGCGACAAGTCCACGATGCCGAACTCGACACCCAGCATTTGCGAGGCCTTGCGTCCGACCATCTCGCCCATGCGGGTTACCTTGAAGGAGGTTCGCTTGATTACCTCGGCCAGCGCGCCCAGATCGCAGGTGCCCGCTTTCTTGATGGCATTGAGCACCACTCCCGGACCGGATATGCCCACATTGATCACCGTCTCCGGTTCGGATACACCGTGGAAGGCGCCCGCGATGAAGGGGTTGTCCTCGACGGCGTTGGCAAACACGACCAGCTTGCAGCAGCCGATGGCCAGCTCGGTCTTCTCCGCGACTTCCTTTATAACATGCCCCATCCGGGCAATGGCTTTCATGTTGATCCCGGCCCTGGTACTGGCGACATTGACGGCGCTGCAGACGCGCTGAGTGCCGGCGAGGGCGTCGGCGATGGTATCGATGAGATTGATATCGCCGCCGGTCATGCCCTTCTGCACGAGGGCGCCATAGCCGCCGAGGTAATCCACCCCCAGTTCGCCGGCGCAGTAGTCGAGTGTTTCGGCCACCTCGATGAACGTCCCTTTGTCGTGGCCGTCGGCAACGATACTGATGGGTGTGACGGCGAGGCGCTTGTTGGCGATGGGGATACCGAAGTCGCGCGAGATTTGCTCGACTGTCCTGACATGGTTTTCGGCGGTGCGCAGAAGCTTCTCTTTGATTCTGGCCACAAGGGCTTTGGGGTCAGGATCGGAGCAGTTGCGCAGGCTGATGCCCATGGTGACGGTTCGGATATCGAGGTGTTCGACCTCGGTCATGTGTATAGTCTCGATTATTTCCTGCGGATCGTATGGCATGTTTGGGCCTTTCTGTCAAAGCTCAATGATAACCCTGCGGCGGAGAAAAATCAACGCCCATAAGCCCTTTGTTGGTCTCGATTTATGGTTTAGTGAGGCTGACCGGCACGTAAGCTGGTAAGGTCACGAAGCTTATTAACTTCGCCGAGTCACGGGAAAACAACTTTTTTTGCTAAACATTCTGCAACAACTGAGGTTTTTGCTTGTAGAAGTCGATATATGATACTATATTTGATATCAATGATCGTCAGTGCTGTCGGTTGAGGTGAAGATGGGAACATGTACGGGGCCGCTATAATGGGGCTGGTTCATTGCCGAACTATGACAAGCTGAAAAGAACGCTGAAAGAGTTCAGCGCTACGAAGCCGCCAGAGATCTTGGTTAAGGATCTTGAGAAGAGACTGATGAAACCGCTCAATATTGAGCGATTGCCTGATAAGAGCGGCAGTAGCGTGATTTACTATCATCCTGCCGTAGAGGAGATTAAGGAGGGTGGAATCTTTCTTGCCCATCGGATTCATGGTCGTAAACAAGAGACAATCACCAAGCACGATTTCAAGCGTTATCTGTTATATGCTGTTGAAGCTGTGATCGAATACGAAGAAAGGCACGATAGTGGCAACGAATAGAGAAGTCCTCAATCAAAGTCTCTCCTGGAGGTATGACATTGTCTTCAGGAAAGAGCTAGTAAACGGCCAGCAAAGGTTTGTCGCGTATACGAGGGAGTTGGATCCAGATGTCATCTATGGCATCGGCGAAACGCGAGAAGAAGCCGAAAAGTCCCTTAACAAGGTGAAGGAGGCAGTCTTTGAGCATTATATCCAGCGAGGAGTTGAAATTCCCCGGCCGCTTGAGGATGAGCGCTTGCCCAGCGGGAAGTTCGTCGTTCGTACTCAACCTCGAGTTCATGCGAAGCTGCTGCGAATAGCTAAACGCGATAAAGTGAGCCTAAACACGCTTGTACACACGCTTCTGGCCAATTATACGACGATGGATGAACTCGCCGGCGAGTTCGCGAGTGAAATGGCCTCACAATTGAGAGCTTCAATCCATAGGGCTGAAGATGCATGGTTTAGAAGCACACGTCACGAAATGCAGTCTTTCGCTGATCGAGGAGAGAAGATTTATGGCAAAGCTGCCTAACAAAGCAGAGAAGCTAGAAGCCGCGAAGCAAGTGGTTGATGCGGAGCGGTACTCACAGTACCTGCGGGGCCTTGAACTGGGAAACATCTTCCTCAAGGACGTCAAAGCTACTCTGCACTCTCATAACCTTGAAGGAAAGAAGTCCTTCAGCTTCAGCGAAGAAGTTATAGTCAATGAGCAAGGTTCCGATCACGCTGTGCTGACGGTCAACTACACGGTGAAGGCCAAGGCTGGCCGTCGCAAAATCACCGATATAAGGGCGAAGTACTTGGTAGTGCTTCTCACTGAGCAGGAATCGCCCGAGGCGTTCTTCACATTATATGGGGAGTACAACTTGCCGCTTCAACTCTACCCCTATTTGAGGGAGTGCGTTCATTCTCTGTTTTCTAAGATGGGCTTGCCACCGCTTGTCCTTCCCCTGCGCAAGTTCCTGGTTCCGGACAGCAAGGACACGAAGAAGGATTAGCTCCCCCCTATATCCGGTGCATGTAGCGGAAGATGTCCTCGTGCATCACGTACACTTTCATCCCCAGGCGCTGCTCGGTTCCCTTGAGTCGGTCCACCAGCGCCTGGAACTCCAGCGTGCAGGCGGCAATGTCCACAATCATGATCATGCTGAAGAACTCCTGCATGATGGTCTGCGAAATGTCCTCAATGTTGCAGCTTACCTCCGCCAGGATCTCCGTGATTGATGCCACCACGCCGGGGCGGTTCTGCCCGAAGGCGGCGATAATGATCCGGACCCCCTTCGTCTGCTGGATCTGCTCATACAGCCCGCCGCGGTTCGCCATCATCTGCTGATCCGGCGGCAGGGGCTGGTTCGACGCCACCGGGGCAGAGTCTGGCTGCTGCGTCGTCCCGGATGGCGAACTACGTGGTATCTCGCAGGTTACGCCCTGGATGTCCGGGTTCCCCTGTTGATTCTTCATGGCATCGACCACCTGGTCGACCACCTGCCGCAAGGCCTTGGCATCGAGCCTGGCGCCGGTCCGACCGGCCACTATCTCGGCGATTTTGCCGATTTCGAAGTCACTTAACGACACTGGTACTTACCTCTTGCTTTAGCTCCAGACATCGCCGCGGCAGACGACACCCAGCCGGGTGTTAGAGGATGTCGCGCAGCAGTTCCTGGCGCGGTGAGGGGATTACCTCGGTGTTCACCAGCATGCCCGCGCGCGAGATAACATCTGTGGCCGCTGCCACTGCCGACTGCACCGCGCCCACCGGTCCGGTCATGGTAAAGAAGGCTTTGCCGCCCAGCGCCATGGCCAGACGAATCTCAATCAGCCGCACCTCGGCGGCCTTGGCGGCCGCATCGGCGCCCTCGATCAGCGAGGCCACCGAGAATGACTCCACGATCCCCAGGGCATCAAGCTCGGTTACCTGAGTCGAGCCGGCCATGGCCGGGAAGACATCGGGATGCACATTGGGAATGATGAAGGTATCGATCACCGTCTCGCGGCCGTGATCCTCGCCCGCCGCCACGGCGTTCTTGACCGCATCGACATCACCGGCTATCAGGTTCATATACTTGCCGGAGCAGATGGTGCGGCTGATTACCAGTTCCACCTCGGCCGCCTTGACCATGGCATCGGCAGAGCCAATGCCGCGTGCTATCGAGCTGTATTCTATCAGTCCTATCGCATTGTATTCCATGATCACTCCGCCTGAATGGTCACACTGTGGTTGACGGCCGTTACCTTGCCGGAGATCGATGCGTGGATATTGGCGCCCAGCGCACGCTCCGGGATGAACCCGATCGGCTGGCCGACGCTGACGCGGTCGCCGATTTTCACTGCCGGTTCCGCCGGTGCGCCGAGGTGCTGCTGCAGGGGAATGACAACCTGCGAGACCTCCAGCCGATCATCGTGCCAGTCGGCGTGGACGTCATACGGCAGCAGGCCCAGCTTGCGCGTGAGCTTGTGGATGGACACCTTGCGATGTGCCTGCATGGGATGAGCCTGCAACGGTCGGTTGGGCGGTTCGTAGGGGAGGCTCTTCAGCCTGATATTGGTCTTGGATCGCACACAGGCCTGCTTGGGGTCCAGATCCTCCGGGCAGGCAAACAACGAACACAGGTTACACTCGCAGCAGTTCACGGCGTACTTGCCCCAGAAGTCATCTTTTTCACCGGCAAACCCCAGGGAGCGCATGACCTTGTGTGGTTCGATCTCGTATCCCAGCAGGTAGCGCGGGCAGAACTCGGTGCAGTAGGTGCACTGGTCACAGGCCGACTGGCCGATCTTCTTGATCTCCGGAATGCTTTGCATCCTTCTTCGGATGAGAATGTGATCCATCGGCAGGACAATGTACCCGCCAGTGGTCTTGGTAACCGGTTGGGAGAAATCGGTCAGCAGCTTGCCCATCATGGCGCCGCCGTCGAGTGCGGCGAGCGGCTCGGTTGTGGTCGGTCCACCGGCATGCGCCAGAACCTCGCTGACCGGCGTACCGATCGGCACCTTGAGTGTCATGGGGGTATGCACTGCGCCGGCGATAGTCAGAAACTTCTCGGTCACCGGCACATCCAGCGCGGCCAGGGCGACATTCACCAGCGTTTCCACATTGCTGACCACGCAGCCGATATTGACCGGGTAACCGCCATAGGGGATCAGCCGGCCGGTAGCCTCGTAGACCAGCACGTATTCATCGCCGGCGGGGTAGTAGTCGCCCATCTGGAATATCTCATGACGGGTACCGCCGAACAGACGATGAAACTGCCCGATCACTTCCTGGTTCTTGGCCTTGATACCCAGTATTGAGCGCGAGGCTCCAACCGCCTCGGCGACCAGCTCCATGCCCTTTTTGACTTCCTCGCCAAAGACGCGCATCAGCTCTTTGTCCTTGAAGAGCAGCGGTTCACACTCGGCGCCATTGGCCAGTAGAATCTCAGCCTGAGTGCCGTATTTTGCGTGGGCGGGAAATCCGGCGCCGCCGGCTCCCACCACCCCGGCTTTGCGGACCTGGTCTACAAGTGGATGCATCAGCTGTGGGTCCAGTGATCTTGAGGATCAGCGTGTCATGGTCATTCGTCGATCGGAATGGAGTCCGGGATACTGCTCTTGCGCCCTTCCTTCAGCTTGGCCCTGATGTCATCCTTCCAGAGGATCCATGCCACGATACCGAATACGGTCAAAACGCCCATGATAATGCCGAGGAAGTAATACCATTTCCAGTCGCTCACGTTCATCACCTCCCAGCGATTGTTATTGCTTCTTGTAAGATTGCTTAGACGGTTCCAAGTCCCCGTGATAGTGTTCGGGATCGATTTCGTATTCATCAATAATCCCTATGACTGCGGCTTCGATTGTCATGTCCTCATTGCCGACCGCGATCCTTGCCGCGCGGCCGTAGGCCACCATGACTAACTCGCCCTCACCGGCGCCGAGGGTATCGGCGGCAACCACCGTGTCCGTGTTGGGTGCCTTGTTGAGATTGTACGGTTGCACGATCAGGAACTTCATGCCTTTGGTGTTTTCGGTTTTGCGAGTGGCCCACAAGGAGCCGACAACCTTGCCAATGAACATTAGTCGCTTTCCTCCTTCAAGAAGGCGCGGATGGTTTCAAGCAATTGCTTCTTGTTGGCCCGGGATATCTCGCGACCCTGAAGCGGGAAACCCGCGAGCGTCCGGGCATAGCGGCGCAGGCCCGCTACCGACATCCGGCCCAGCTCCGGTCGAGCACCACCTTGGCTGCGGTAGCCGCGTCGCTGATTACCTGACCGGTGTGGGGCGTCGGCCAAGGTGCCCCTGCCACCGGCGCCGGAACCACTCGGCGCAGTGGGTGTACCCGATGGGGCCGCGCCCGACAGATCGGGATCGAGGTCGCCATCGTCCGGCCCCAACTGCAGCCGGGTGTCATCCGGGTGATACCTGGACACATACCGCAGGGCGGGCAGAATCGGCGCCAGAGCATCGTCGGGATTCGGTATGACCGTCACGGCCACCAGTTCGCACAGCATCTGAGCCGCTGCCGTTGCCGCCTCGACAGCCGCCTGCACCGCGCCGAGTTCACCCTCGATGCGAATCGTGAAGAAGGTGGCATCGGTCAGCTCTGCCGAGGATATGACCACCGCCGCCGCCTTGGCGGCAGCATCGGTGGCCGTGATGGCCCCGATCAGACCCTTGGTCTCGATCAAACCCAGAGCATTTCTCGGCATAGTACGCCATGATAAAGAACCACCGGTCAAAAGTAAATCGATTTGTTGCAAAGCCTTGACGTTGCTCTTCCAGATCGCATCGGGGCGCTGACAACGGCATCTGTTATAATCAACAGCCTGCGATTGGCATTGTTCAGGGAAATAGAAGTGGCCACCCGCAATCCCCTCAGATGCGAGTGGCCATCCACCAAAGAGAAAAGAGTAAACCAAGCACAAGCAGCGCTTTGGGAGTAAAAGTACAGTCTATGGTAAAGCAACTGTCGTGCCCTCAGACAGCAGATTGCCGTGCAGCGCCCGATTGCCTCGCTATCGCACTGTGCGATAGTCCCTTAGCCTAAGGCGTCGGCCACGGGATCAGTCCGGGTTTGTATTCGCATTCGTATGGCTGTACGAGTCAGACAGCAATGTCTGAGTGTAAGGCGCGCCGTCACAAGTAGTTAGCAGGACTGTCGCAGAACTGTCGCGGCTCGTATGCGCTCACGAACCATTCCTCCGGGCCGTCGATCAGCTTCCAGGATAACGACAAGGGCACCTTCCGCGAGGTCTCATGGTTCGCGAAAGGTGCCCGTTGTAATCAAGGAGCGGGCGCCTGTCTGTCGACTTCTCAGACTTACGACGCAGCGGTGCAACAGCCCACGAGGGTGGGTTCAGCCCACGAGGGTGGGTTCAGCCCACAAGGGTGGGTTCAGCCCACAAGGGTGGGTTCAGCCCACAAGGGTGGGTTCAGCCCACAAGGGTGGGTCAGTTCACGCTGTTCGTCTCGGCTGAGATGCCGTAACGCTTCATCTTGGTGCGCACGGTCGCCTCGTGAATACCCAGCAGCCTGGCGGCCTGCGACTTGTTACCGCCTGCTGCCAGCAGAGCCTCGGTGATCAGGTCGCGCTCGAACTGCTCGACTCGATCGAACAGTGAGGTGTGAGCCTGCCGGGCCTGCTCGCCGGGAAAGATCGATCGCGCCAGTTCCACGAGGTCGCCCTCGGCCACCAGCTCCGACATCACGTCGAGCCGTTTGACTTTGTTCAACAGCTCGCGCGTGTTGCCCGGCCAGGGATAGGCGAGGAATTCACGAATCAGCTCCGCCGGCAATGGCACCAGTCCGGCGGTGCGAGGCGACTGCCTGAGGAAATGCTCCAGCAGCAGCGGAATATCCTCGCGGCGTTCAGCCAGCGGCGGAATGGTGAACGTGATTCCGGAAAGCCGATAGTACAGATCACGGCGGAACTCGCCGGCATCGACCATGTCGCGCAGGGCCCGGTTGGTGGCTGCCACCAGCCGAACATCGAATGGCACCGGTTTGGTGCTTCCCAGGGGTGTCACGGTGCGGCTTTCAAGCACACCGAGCAGCTTGGCCTGCAGCGACAGCGGCATATCGCCGATCTCGTCGAGAAACAGCGTGCCGCCACTGGCGGCCACGAACAGCCCTTTCTTGTGGTCAACTGCTCCGGTGAAAGCTCCTCTGGTGTGTCCAAACAACTCGGATTCCAGCAGGCTTTTCGGTACGGAGGCGCAGTTTATCGCCACAAACGGTCTGTCGGGACGAGCCAGCGAGTGATAGTGCCGCGCCATCTGGTCTTTGCCGACGCCGGTCTCGCCCGTCAGCAGAATAGGTATATCAGAGCGGGCAATGATCGGCAATTGTTCCAGAAACTCCCGAATCTTCGCATGGCGAGTGAGGAAGATTTCGCCATCGCGGCTCTTCGCATCGGCACGAGAGGCGCTTGTGGTGGTTTTCCCCAGACTGGCGATCAACCGCTCGATACAACTGCTGCGATGCGGCACCTTGAGCCGTGAGTACGATTCCTGGGCGCGGAACAGATATGTCAGTCGCTCCCTATTGGAGAACGCCTCAGATTGTCCGGCAGTTAGGAGCGCCTCGGCTTTCTCAAAGCGCACGCCCGCTTCGCCGAGTGTGTGAATCGCTTCCTGATGAAGCCGGCGCGCCCGGCCGATGTCACCGACGCGCTCGACGAGCCGTGCCTCCAGACGGATCAGGGCGCCGAGTTCAAGGTTGTCTGCAGCCTTCTGGAAGATCGTTCGGGCCTTGTTGATTGTCTTGATCGCCTGACGGTCGGCGTTTTGCAGGTACTGCAGTTCAGCAAGGTGACGAAGCACGCGCGCGGTCAGGGTCGACTCGGGCCCGAGCGTTTGCGCCTGCGCAAGAGCCTGCTCCAGCACCTGCTGCGAGAGTTCCAGATCGCCCTGGCGATAGCGCAGCTCACCCAGGTAGGTCAGGTAAATGACCTCGTCACGGGGGCTGCCGGTGGCGACCAGCAGCCGATGGGCATTCTCGAGCTCGATCTCGGCCCGGTCGGGATGATTCAGTTGCATTTGAACGTAGCCCAGCGACATCCGGGCGCGGGCGACATCAAGGTCCTGACCGAGTTGTTCGGCCAGCTCGATATTTCGCTGGAGGTATTCCTCTGCCCTTGAGAAATCCCCGATGAAGGTATAGATACGTCCCAGGTTGCCCAGCAGGTATGCGAGTTTTTCGCGATCGTCCAGTTGCCGGGCGACCTCGATAGCATCGAGCAGGGTATCCAGAGAAGCGTCGAACTGTTTCTGCCTGAAGTACAGACCGGCCAGAAGATTCAGGGCGCGGCAGTGTCCTTCGGCGCAATCGCTGCGGCGGAAGATTGACTCGGCATCACGCAGGGACCGCTCAGCCTCTTTCATGTCGCCCATGTCTCGCAGTATTCCACCCAGGGTGATGAACAATTCAGCCAATGGTGGTGTATCGCCGGCAGCTGACAATCGATGCTGCGCTGTGCGGGCGAGTTGCAGTGCGACAGGATATTGACCAACGGAGGCATGAGCGGTGGCGGCGTGACGGAGCGCTGCTCCGGCCGGTACACCGGTGGCCATCAGCACATCCCGATTGTCATCGAAACAGCGGATGGCGGCATCGAAATCTCGACGATCAACGAGCACCGCCAGGCGCTGCTCGATGGCGAGGAGTTGTTCGCTGCCTATGTTTGTTTCATGCCTCATGGTCAGTTGCCCTTCGTGCTGATGGTCGATCCCGTAGTTTCGTGGTTTTTCGGCTCAGCCTGAATCTGGTCGATAACCGGCTGTGTCTGGCAGTAGTCCAGAACATCGAACAGATGACCAAACCAGAAATCGATCAGGAAATACCCGGTGGCGAAACTCGTCTGAGTCACCGGACGAGGGCTGCTCGATACGGTGGGCGGTACATAGTGGTGCTCGCCACCCCAGGGGTGATCCTCGCCTCGGTCAAGGGTGGGATCCTGATAGTCCCACGGGGTCACGCGGGATACTCCATTATCCCACGCTGTCACACTGAGTATCAGCGCAACAACCAATGTGATCAGGATGTGCTTCATTGCTCTGCTCCTTAGATTATGAGTACAAAGATACCTGTATGCACGTCTTCAGAACTTGCGATCGTAATCTGGCGGGAAGGCTGCGGCAATCCGTTGCCGAGGAGGTGTTAGCAGATACGTGGGCATCCCTTCCCCTATATAATAGGTGGGGCAAAACGCTGTGTCAACTCAATTGTTGACATCAGGTTACCGAAACCTGCGGAAAAGTGGCAAAGGGTGGCGATGAGAACGGCTGCGTGTGACAGATACAGACAAATACGGACTGTTTCAGTCAGTCTCGGACAGATTCAGATAGATTCAGGCGTATTCAGGCAGCTTCACACGGATTCGTACGGATTGGTTCAGAGTCGCGCAGATTTTGACAGACTCGGGCACAGTTGGACAACTCAGCCGTGCGTTCGATTGCTTATCGGTTTTTTCCGACCACGCTCTGGTTGATCTCCTGCACCAAGTTATCGATCTGCTCGTCGGTGAAGCCCTTGCTTTTAGCGAGTTCTTCAAGCGTTCCCCAGAAGGGGTCACCGCAGACAACACAGGGCAGGTTATGCGATATGAGGAATCCCACCAGATCTGGATATTCCTGAATCAGGTCCTCAATCGGTTGGTCTTTGCTAATCATTTTCATTCCAACGGGTTGTGGCATACGCAGGTATGCTGTTATGCCGTGCGTTTCGCCAGACGTTGTTTGAGCTCCTCGATTGCTGTTACCGGTGTTGGATCGACCCGGTTGAGTACGGCCAGATAGTAGGAGACGAAGTCGCCCAGCTGGACCAGGCTGAGCATTCGTTCCAGCGACGGAATTCCCTTGGAATGCACATCGATAACCTCGACCTCGAGTCGCTCAATAATCTCCTTGACCACATTCATCCGGCTGCGAATCTGTGGCAGGTCCTCGGCGTCGCGAAGCTGCAGCACGAGCAGCTTGTCTCGGTACGGGGCTACCGTGTCGGTCCAGCCAACCAGTTCATTGTGGTTGAATTCCGGGTACACGTTGCAGAAGGCCAGGTTTTTGCCATTTTCGCAGATCTGTCCTTTCCAGCGCAGGGCGACGGCATCGAACAATGACGGTCCGGAGTAGATGATTGGAATCCGGCCGTGGATACGTTCCGCCAGCTTCTTCGCCTGGTTTTGCTCGACCGGGTTGTCCTCGATATAGCCATCGCGGTAGGCGGTCAGTTTCGAGATCGAATCTCTGATTTCCTTTTCGACGTTTCGCAGCAGTCTGATTTTTTCCAGAAACAGCAGCAGGGGGATAAACGAGTAGCCCAGGGCTGCCCGTGGCTGCAGTCCGCCCGGAAGCTTGGCCAGCGGGATTTGATTCAGGTTGGCGACATCCTCGAGGATGCCACCGGTGGTGATGGCGGCCAGCATCGCCTTGCGTCGAATGGCGTCATCGAGCGCCATCAGCGTCTCCTCGGTGTTGCCGCTGTACGACGACACGATCACGAGTGACTCATCATCGACATATTCCGGCAGCACGTAGTTGCGACAGATATCGACGGGCACGATAAGCTGCGAACGGGCGAAACTGCGCATCAGTTCGCCACCGATTGCCGAGCCACCCATGCCGACCACAACTATGTTCTTCACGCCAATGAAGTCTTCGTAGTCGACCTTCCAGGCCATACCGATCTTGAGCGCATCGGCCATCTGTTCCGGGAAGTCGAAGATGCGGTTGTACATGTTCTGCGGGTCTATCTGGCGTATCTGCTCTATGTCGTTGAGTATTGACAAGGCTTGCTCCCTTCCTGGGTTTGGCGGTTATCTGTTCTCCATCGCTTTGCGGTAACGCTCCAGCTTGCTGACCACTGACTGCAGTGACCCGCTGGAGAGGACCGATTCCAGCAGCGGCCGGGTCAGCTCTGAGTCGATCCTGCTCACGGCGCGACAGACGTCGAAGATCCGGTTGGGGCTGATGGATAACTGGTCAATTCTCATGGCGATAAACAACGGCAGGGCCAGAATATCGCCGCCCAGCTCACCGCAGACTGAAACCGGTTTCAGATGTCGGTGGGCCGCATCGACCGTCATCTTCACCAGTCGCAGCACGGCCGGGTGCAAGGCATTATACAGAGCCGACACCTTGTTATTCATGCGGTCTGCGGCCAGCGTGTACTGGGTCAGGTCGTTGGTGCCGATTGACATGAAATCAACCTTCTGAGCCATCTGATCGGCGGTCATGGCCGCGGCGGGAATCTCGACCATGATCCCGATGGGCATCTTCTCATCGAATGGAACGCCCTTCTTTCGCAGACTGAACTTCTCCTGCGCCACGATCTTCTTGGCCCTCTCGATTTCCGACAGCTCCGCCACCATGGGCAGGATGATCTTCAGGTTATGCAGGTAGGACGCCCTCAGAATCGCCCGAATCTGAGCCCGGAAGACCTCGGGCATGTCAAGAGTGGCGCGTACTCCTCTCCAGCCAAGCGCGGGGTTGCCTTCGGCGGGCCAGCCGCTGGTGTCGATCACCTTATCGTAACCGATATCGAAGGTGCGAACCGCCACGGTTGTGTGCGAGAACCGCTCGGCGATCTGGGCGTAGTGCTCATACTGCGTCTGCTCATCGGGAAAGTCATTGTGCTTCAGATACAGGAACTCCGAACGATACAGACCCACCGGTATATTCATCTCGGCCAGGATGTCCTCAACCGTGCCCGGCAGTGTCAGGTTGGCAGCGACTCCTACCGGGATACCATCGCGGGTTCGCGGCGGTATATGCGGCAGGCGTTTGATACGGGTGATGATTGCCGAACCTTCTCTGCGACGCTTCTTCTGATAGGCCGTCCAGTCCTTGTCGGTGGGGTTGATCAGCACCTCGCCGGCGGATCCATCGAGAATGAGCCGTTCACCTTCGGCTATCTCGCCAAGGTCATCGGCCTTGACCATGACGATCGGCATGAGGAACGAGCGTGCAATCAATGCCATGTGGGAGCTGTTGCCGCCCTCGGCGACCACAAATCCCTGTGCTCTCCTTTGGCGATAGACGAGAACATCGTTGGGGGAAAAGCTGCGTCCCACGAGGACAGTGCCGGCGGGGAACTGTTGCTCGGACTCTTTGGCATAACCGTTGAGGTTCAAGAGAATCCTGTGCGCCACGGCCTGGACATCGATCACCATCTGCCGCATGTACTCCTCGGCTGAACGGCTGAGGGGCTCGGTTGTCTGCTTCACCAGCGAATCGTAGACATAGGCGGCATCGCGCTTACCTGAGGCGATCTCCTCTTTGACCTGACGCAGGAACTCCTGGTCCTGGGCGATAAGGAGCTGGGCATCGAATATTTTGGCGATCGGTCCGCCGATTTTCTTGCCGGCAGCATCGCGCATGGCGCGCAGTTCGCGAACCGTATCCTCAACCGCCGTCTCCAGTCGATCGATTTCAGACGCCACTTTGGACGCAGGAATGCGCTTGCTGGTCACCAGCGGCACTCCGGGTGTGATCACCCGCGCCTTGCCCAGCACAATTCCGCCTGAAATGCGGACTCCCTGTATGAGACGACGACGTGAAGGCATAGCACTTTACCCGGGAATTTTTCAATCCCACGCACAACAGAGTATAATAGAGGCGGTGTTGGAGAAAAGGCAAGGAATATGTCAGTCCATTTCGCCGAACCCGGACTCGATGACCTTGACAATGGCCTCGAGAGCCTCCTGTTCATCGGGACCGTCACACTCGATCAGCAGCTCGCTGCCGTGTTCGGCAGCCAGCATCATAACGCCCATGATGGATTTGCCGTTGACGCGTAGATCGTCTTTTGTGAAGAACACCTCTGACTTATAGTGGGCGGCCGTGCTCACGAGCTGGGCCGACGGGCGGGCGTGTAGACCGAGTTTGTTGGCGATGCGGGCAGTCTGTTTGATCATAGGTAGTTGTCGGATAACATGTAGCGCTTGCCGGATACCTCGCGGACAATTCCTTTCAATTCCAGGGCCAGCAACAACTCCATAAGCTCCGGAACCGCCAGATTGGCGATGCGGGAGAGTTGATCGATCTGAAGCGGCCCGGCGCGGAAGTGGTCTATCAGGTTCTTCTCGGTAGCGGTTATATCGGGCTGGCTGCGGGCAGCCTTGACCTGAACCTGGTCGCGAAGCCGAGGCAGTGCCTCGAAAACATCCTGGACAGTGGTCAGAAGCGCCGCGCCGTGTTTGATAAGCTCATTGGTCCCTTCGCTTGAGCGCGACCGCGGCGATCCGGGCACTGCGAACAACTCCCGGTTCTGTTCGAGGGCATGAGCGGCGGTGATCAGGGCACCTGAGCGCTTGCCGGCCTGCACCACAATCGTCGCCTGCGACAGGCCGGAGATAATTCGATTGCGCTGGGGGAAGGTAGCCTTGTCCGGTCGGGTATCCGGCAGGTACTCGCTCACCAGCGCGCCCTGCGAGCGAATCCTCTCGGCCAGGCTCCGATTCGACGGCGGGTACAAGTGGTCGAGTGAGGAACCCCAGACAGCGATGGTCCTCCCCCCTGAATCCAATGCCCCCGTGTGCGCCGCCGAGTCTATTCCCTCGGCCATGCCGGAGACCACCAGCAACCCGGCCCCCACCAGGCCGGCGGCCAGTTCGCGGGCGAACGCCAACCCCTGTTCAGTGGCTCTGCGGGTGCCGACGATAGCCACCATCTGGTCGTCCGGTTCGGGAAGCTCTCCCTGCCAGAACAGCACCGGCGGCGGGCAGTTGATTTTCGCCAGCAACGTCGGGTAGTCCGCCTCACCCAGAGCGGTCACGCGCCAGCCGAGTTGCACTATGCGGCTCGCGGTCTGGCGGGCCTCGGTCAGGTCGACTGCCTGGATGCGCAAGGCAATCTCCTCGGACATCCCCTTGACTTCTGCCAATTGTGCGACCGGTGCTTCCAGAACGGCCTGCGCCGATCCGAAGGTTCGCACCAGCCGATGATACTTCGTCGGCCCGACACCATCGACGCCAAGCAGCCCCACAGTGGCTATGAGTTGTTCTTTAAGCTCGTTGTTCGTCAAGGTTTCTCTCAATAGCGTTGATGAAGCGCTCCGCTCCTGCGCGGCTGACCGCTGAAAGGTAAATATACTCCCGGGGCAGGATTTCCGAAACCGCTTTCAGATCACTTTCACTGACGGTGTCGATTTTTGTGATGACGACTATCGAGGGCCGCTTCGGCAGGCTATTATCAAACGCCTGCAGTTCCTGACGGAGTGTCTCAATTGTGCGAGGGATGTTCTCCTCATTGATATCGACAACGTACACCAGCAATCGGGTCCGCTGGATGTGTTTGAGGAACTGGTGTCCCAGCCCCTTGCCCTGCGCGGCCCCCTCGATCAGGCCGGGAATGTCCGCCATCACACACGACTTGAGTTCGCGCAACCTGACAATGCCGAGATTTGGCACCAGCGTGGTAAACGGGTAGTCTGCGATTTTGGGACGGGCGGCCGAGAAACTGGCCAGTATGGTCGATTTGCCGGCATTGGGCAGCCCCACGAGACCAACATCAGCCAGCAGCTTCAACTCCAGCGCCAGGCGGCGATGCTCGCCGGGGGTTCCCTCGGTTGCCTGTCGCGGTGCCTGATTGGTGGAGGACTTGAAATGCGTATTGCCTTTGCCGCCCCTGCCCCCTCGGGCAAGAGCCACCTGTTTGGCGGGTTGATCCATGTCGGCAACCATCTCACCTGAGTCAAGGTCGCGAATCAGCGTTCCCACCGGCACCTGCAAGATGGTGTCCTCGCCCGATTTCCCGGTCTTGAGCGCTCCCGATCCGGGCTGTCCCTTATCTGCCTTGTATTTGCTTCGATACCTGTAGTCCAGCAGCGTGCTCAGATTTTCGTTCGCCACGGCGATCACATTGCCGCCGTGTCCACCATCACCGCCATCAGGACCACCCTTGGGAATGAACTTCTCTCGGCGAAAGGACACACAGCCGTCACCGCCGCGCCCGGCGGTCACCTCGATTTCCACGTAGTCGATGAACATGAAGTCCAATATTCTGCCACCTGGCGCCGGTGTCAACGACGTAACAGCCTGTTTTTGAGTTGATTGACACGGAACTGACGTCAGTCTGAGAGCGGATGATTTCGTTTGTTTCCGTTGACTGAACCTGCGAACCGGCCTATATTCGACCCACATTGACAGAAGGATCTGTAGAGAACACATGCCGGGAATCAATCAGAGAAAACGCCAGTTTTACGAGGAGTCCTCACTCATCCTCGGAAAGGCCTGCTTCCGTATCGGCCTCAGGCCCAATTTCATCACGGCGGTGTCACTGTTGTGTGCAGTTGTCTCCGGGATATTCTTCTGGAAGGGGGAGATGCTCTGGGGGGTTTTCTGGCTTCTGATGACATCGTTCACTGACATGCTTGATGGCTCGACGGCCCGCGCCGGTAACATTGGCACGGTCTTTGGCGGTATCCTTGATCACGTCAGTGACCGCTATGGTGAATTCTTCATCCTGGCGGGAATCACACTGTCAGGGACGGTGCATCCCGCCTGGGGGCTGTTTGCGCTGTTCGGCATGCTGATAGCCAGTTACACGCGTGCCGCGGCCGAGTCGATGGGCAAGATCGAGAACTGCGCCGTCGGTATTATGGGACGTCTGGAGAAGTTCATCCTGATCATTGTCGGTTCCATCCTGCAGTACTACTTCCCTGATGGCTGGCTGCCACTGCTGGGCTGGCTGGAGCTGGCCCTGGTGGTTGTTGGTCTGACCTCGTTCATTACCTCTATCCAGCGCCTGGTCTACACCCGCAAGGTCCTGGGCGACAAGCAGGAAGTGTGACCGCGTTGCGGCAGCCTTTGGTTTCCGATGTCCGCAGAACACGCTCCTCAGGCGAGAGATCATACGAAAGAACTGGAGAATCCCGATGATAACCGCTATTGGCAACCCTGTCTTTGACTATATCGAAACCAGGAAAGTGAAGCCGGAAGGCCGGGTTATGTCCGGTTGTTCGACCAACGCTGCTCTGGCGCTGGCCAAGCTGGGTGCCCCGGCACGGCTGGTGGGAGCAGTCGGGGAGGACTTCCGCGCGCAGTTTGAAAGACAGCTCTCGGCCCTGGACGTCCAGATGGTTCTGCTCCCAAGCAGCGAGACCGGTGGCTTTTCGCTGATCTACTACGATGACTTCGGTAATCGCACTCTCGATCTTCTGGGACGCGCGGCCGACATCGACCCGATTGACCCATCATGGTACCAGGACAGCGAGGCGGTGCTGATCGGGCCTATTCTCGGTGAAGTATCGCTGGATGCCATCGCGAAGATCCGCCGCACCTTTTCGGGCCTGCTGTTCTGCGATCCACAGGGATTGCTTCGCGGCGCCGACCGGAATGGACGCATCTACCATGAGCGTGTCGACGGTATCGAGCAGAGTCTGGCCCTGTTTGACATTGTCAAGCCCAATGAGCTGGAAGCCCAGATTCTCACGGGCATCGACTGCCGCAAGGATCCCTTTGCAGCCGCCGAGATGATTCACTCGTGGGGGCCGAAGGTGGTGGTGGTCACGCTGGCCGAGCTTGGGTCGCTTGTCTTTGACGGCGATCAGTTCATCCAGATTCCGCCGTATGACATTGATCTGGTTGATGCGACCGGCGCCGGCGATACCTATATGGCCGGCTTCACGTTCGAGTATCTCAGAACCGATGGTGACCTGCGGCGCGCCGGGTGTTTCGCTTCGTGCACGTCCTCGGTGATGATCGAGTTTTCCGGTCCCGACTTTTCCATGACGGAGACCGCTGTCCGCAGGCGTCAGGAAACCCTGCTGGCACAGGAGGCGTTTCAGTTGAAAGTGGAAGCCAATCGCTGAAACGGGAGGAATAACAGTGCCGCACGATGATTCCATTTTCTTTCGCCGCGAGAGCAGGCGCTCCTATCTGGACAAGCCGGTCGACCCCGAGACGCTGCAACGGATTTACGAGAAGGTCCGCTGGTCACCTTCGTGCAACAACAACCAGCCCTGGCGCATGGTGTTCGTGGCCCGGGGGGGGATACACCATCGGGCGTTCGCCGAGGCTCTGGCCGATGGGAACCAGTGGGCGGCAGCAGCACCGATACTGATTGCCGTGTGTGGCCGGCGCGCGGATGACTACTCCCGTGAAGACAATCCGGTCGAGTACTACCAGTTCGACTGCGGCCTGGCGACGATGTCGCTGCTGCTGGCGGCCGTCGACGAGGGCCTCATGGCGCACCCTATGGCTGGCTACAGTGCCCCTAAGGTGAAAGCAGCCCTGGAAATCCCCGAAGATTTCGAGGTACTGTGTGTGGTGAGCCTCGGCTACAAGGGACCGCTTGAGTCACTCGATGACATCACGCGCAAGAAGGACGAATCGCCGCGTACGCGCAAGCCGCAAGGCGAGGTTATCTGTGAAGGGCTGTGGAAGTTCTGAGCGGACGGACGACTACCCGCGGATACCATCGAACAGAAGACTGATCATCAGATCATCGATCTGCTGGCGCGGCGCCGGACGACCCGAAAACTGGTGGGCCAGCAGGGCGCTGATGATAGCCGAGACAATGTAGCCGGTTAGCTGAATGTCGAAATCACGACGAATCTCACCACTGGTCTCACCCTGCTGTATGATCTCCTGCACATAAGCATGCAGATGCCGCTCTATATCCAGTCCCTCCAGCGCCACCTGCGAGTGATGCACGGCGTGCGTCAGAAACAGGTAGAAGCGCTGCTCGGTCTGGTGCAGGCGCGAGTTGACTACCAGCGCCTGGTACAGGTATAGCAAGCGCTGGCGTGCCGTCCCGCCGGGGTCGTGCTGACGGATTTCCTCGCTGAGCAACTCCACATAGTCGTCGAAGATCAGAACGACGAATTCCAGCAGATGGCTTTTGGACGGGAAATACTGGAAGAACGACCCCTTGGAAATCCCGGCTTCCTGGCAGTAGTGGTCGATCGACAGCCCATCGTGGCCATATTCTGCGAACAGGGCCAGCGCCACCCGATACAGACGTGATTTCTTGTCGGGAGTCAGTCGACGAAAGGTGTCGCTGACAACGCCGTTTCGCACCAGTCGGGCGACCAGGTTCTCGTCGATAGGGACCAGGTCTGATTGTGTCATAATACCAGTACTGTATATTATACGACCGAATGGTCGTAATATGTAAACTATTTATTCAATTAGCAAGTAGTTCCTGTCTTAGTATTTGCCCCCCGGAGGGACACCCGATATATTCGGCCAGCACAACGACAAGAAGTCATCCTGCCTGAGGCGGGATTGAAAACGGAAGGAAGACTATGCCCAAAGTTCGTGTAGCCATTATCGGAGTCGGCAACTGCGCCTCATCGCTGGTGCAGGGGGTCGAGTATTACAAGAAAGCTGCTGAGGATGATCTGATTCCCGGCCTGATGCATGTAAATCTTGGCGGATACCACATTCGGGACGTTGAGTTCTCGGCGGCGATTGATATCGACAAGAACAAGGTTGGCAAGGATCTTTCGGAGGCCATCTTCACTCCGCCGAATAACACCTACAAGTTCTGTGATGTCCCGAAGTCCGGCATCACTGTGCAGCGCGGAATGACTCACGATGGCCTGGGGTACTACCTGTCGCAGATCATCGAGAAGGCGCCCGGTGACACGGTGGACATCGTCAAGCTGCTCAAGGATACCAGGACAGATGTGGTTGTCAACTACCTGCCGGTCGGCAGCGAGGAGGCGACCAAGTGGTATGTCGAGCAGATTCTGGATGCCGGTTGCGGCTTTGTGAACTGCATTCCGGTCTTCATTGCCCGGGAGAAGTACTGGCAGCGGCGGTTCGAGGAGCGTGGTCTGCCGGTGATCGGTGATGACATCAAGTCTCAGGTCGGCGCCACGATCACCCACCGCGTGCTGACCCGTCTGTTCCAGGAGCGCGGGGTGCGTCTGGAGCGCACCAGTCAGCTCAATGTGGGTGGCAATACCGACTTTTTGAACATGCTGGAGCGTTCGCGGCTTGAGTCCAAGAAGATCTCCAAGACCAATGCTGTCACCTCGCAGTTGCCGTACGATATGGGTGCGGGCAACTGCCATATCGGCCCCTCGGACTATGTCGAGTGGCTGTCGGATCGCAAGTGGGCCTATATCCGCATGGAGGGACGGACATTTGGGGATGTCCCGCTGAATGTGGAAATGAAGCTCGAGGTCTGGGACAGCCCCAATTCGGCTGGCGTGGTGATCGACGCTATCCGCTGCTGCAAGCTCGGTCTGGACAATGGGCTAAAGGGTGCTTTGATAGCCCCCTCGGCCTATTTCAAGAAATCGCCGCCGGTGCAGTTCACCGATTACGAGGCGCGCGCCATGACCGAGGAATTCATCCAGCAGTATGGCCGAAAGGATGCCGCCAGGGCTACGCGCACGAAGCAGGCGGCCAAAGCGCCTGAGAAGAAAACCGTCAGCAAACCGCGCAGCAGAACCGCCGGCGTGAAGTCCGGTGCCGGCGGCAAACGGGTCGTGCGCAAGAAGAAATAAAATAGTTTCTCCGGAATTCCTGTTTTACTAAGTTAACCGGCGGCTGACCACCGCCGGTTTCTTCGTATTATCAAGGTCGTAATCGTTGGTCAGGCGACAGAAAGGAAGCAGGCTGGTGCCCCGCACACCCCGACGCAGGAAGAAGCTCTTTGTCACGTTCGAGGGAATCGATGGTTGCGGCAAGAGTACTCAGGCCATGCTGGCATCGCAACTGCTCACCCGGAAGCACTATCAGGTGAAACTGCTCCGCGAGCCGGGATCGACCCCGGTAGCCGAACGGATTCGCGCCATTCTGCTCGACAACACCTCCAGCCTGGCTGACACGACGGAGCTACTGCTGTATGAGGCCGCCAGAGCCGAGTTGGTCACCCGCGAAATCGTCCCCGCGCTCAGGGCACAGCAGATCGTGCTGTGCGACCGGTTCTATGACTCCACGGCTGCCTATCAGGGCTACGGTCGCAAGCTGGACCTGCGCATGGTCCGGAGCCTGCACCGCGTGGCCGTCGGCGACCTCAAGCCCGATCTCACATTCCTTTTCGACGTTGATCTCGACACGGCCCTGTCCCGCCTCGGGAAGAATCCCGATCGGCTTGAGTCTGAATCGCGGGCCTTCTTCAGGCGCGTGCGACAGGAGTTCCTTGAGATCGCACGCAAGGAGCGCCGACGCGTCAAGGTCATCGATGCCACCGCTGCAATCGACGAAATCTTCGAGGAAGTGAAACGTTACCTGGCCCGGCGGGTAGACCTGATATGAACGACACCGCCGAGAAGACGTTCCTGATCAGCCGCCGTACAGTGGTGTGGTCGCTGGCGATCATGGCCCTGATGGTGGTTGTCGCCGGGGGCATGGCCGTGTATGTCCTTTCCGATCCCGGCATCCAGGATGCCATCACACTGCGCCGCGCGGCGCTGTATCTGGCCGATGTCTATCCGGCTGACCTGAATACAGAGAGTATTGTAGCACGCGGCCGTGAGGCCATGTTCGGTCAGCTCGATCGCTATTCAACCTACATCTCGCATCCGGAGATGCGGCAGCGTCAGGAGGAACTGACGGGCGGCTACCATGGGATTGGAGTGACGGTTGTCAGTCACGATTTCGGACTGCTGGTTATGTCGGTGCGCGAGAACGGTCCTGCCGCCGAGGCTGCAGTTCTTCCCGGAGACGTTATTGTCAGGGCCGACAACGTTTCGCTGGCCGGTCTGCCTATTACGGCGGCCTCGTCCCTGCTGCGCGGTCCAGAGGGCACCGAGGTTCGGCTGGGCATTTATCGGGAGACCACCGATGACACCACTACCGTCACCATTCGACGGCGACGAATCGAGCTGCTGCACATTCCCTTTGCAGGGTATACGCAAGACAGCATCCTGTACATTCGCCTGCTGGATTTCCAGGCCGGTGCGGCCGATGATGTCAGGGCGGCTCTCGATTCTCTGGTCACCGAGGCGGCACGGCCCCGCGCCATGATCCTCGATCTGCGGGGTAACCCCGGAGGGCTGATGAACGAGGCCTTCGAGACGGCCAATTTGTTCCTTGAGAAGGGTGCTTTCATTGTCGGTACGGACGGCCGTTCGCGGTGGAACGAATACGCCTGGTACGCCCGAGGCCGACAGCGGGCCCCGCAGGTGCCGATGGCGGTACTGGTTGACCGGGGATCGGCCTCAGCGGCGGAGATTGTCGCCGGCGCCCTCAGGTACAATGACCGGGCTATTCTCGTGGGGGATACGACTTTCGGCAAGGGCCTTGTCCAGGGTTTCTGGGAGTTTCCCGGCGGAGACGGGCTGCGACTGACTACCTCTCGGTACTACTTTGCCGGCGGGGTGTTCCTGAATGACTTCGACACCATGCTCTCCCATACCGGACGTGGTCTTGTCCCCGATCACATAATACGGGTGGACGATGGCGGACGATTCGGCCGGGAGATAGACAACTCCCTGCTGCTGCAGCGCTTTGTCGGGCTCCACTTGGATGATTTGGTCGATGCCTGGCAGGCGGATTCACTGGACCATGTTTGGGTGGAGCGCTTTGCCATGTTTGCTTATGGCGAGGGTTTCTCCTATGAGAGCCCGGTGACGGCCGCTGTCGAGCGGTTCAGCAATGTGGTTGCCGTCGAGCAGGCCGATGTCTCTTTGGCGACGATAGCATCCAGGCTGGGTGATCGCTCTCGTCTGCTGGACAACCAGCTCTGGTTTCTGTATGCTGACCATATCCTCGACCGCCTGGAACGAGCTGTGGTTGAGCGGCATTTGGGCATGTACGAAACCTATCGCCGCATCATTGTGCCGCGACGAAGTGACATCCGGCTGGCTGCCGGGTTATTACTGCACAAGGACGGGCCCGGCCAGACCTGAGGGAGTGATCTCGCAAACGTGTGAGTAACAGGCATGATTGAAGAGACCAACATGACACCATCGGTCAGAAATCTTGTCGTCTTCTGCGATTTCGATGGCACGGTCAGCCAACGCGATATTGGCTACCATTTTTTCCTGCACTTCTCTGGCGGTGAGACCCTGAAGCTGATTCCTGACTGGAAGTCGGGTCGGCTGAGCAGCCGTGAGTGTCTGACCCGGGAGGCCGAAATGAGCCGGGTGAATCCCGAGCAGATTCAACCGTTCTTGGAGGACTTCGATATCAGCCCGGGCTTCGTGGAGTTCGTCGCGCTGTGCGAGCACAACCGTGTTCCGCTCTCGATCATATCGGACGGGCTGGATATCTACATCTCGTGGCTGCTGCGTCGCCATCATCTGGAACGAGTGCCGGTGATGTCAAACAAGGCGGTGCTCAACTCAGGCCGCATCACGCTGGAGTTTCCGTTTGACAACGGCGCCTGCACTCGATGCGGCAACTGCAAGGGACAGCGAATCCGCGACTATCGCAAAGAGCATCCCGACGTGACGGTGGTCTTCGTGGGCGACGGTATGTCTGACCTGTGCGCCATTGGTGAAGCAGACATCCTGTTTGCCAAAAAAGACCTTGAGAAACACTGCCGCTCCCACAATATTGACTTTGTTGCGTATCACCACTTTCCCGATGTAGCACACTGGCTGCTTACACGGGGGTACCTGCATGAGTGAGGCTGTTCTTTTCAATGCATGTGATGGAGGTTTGAAGGAAGCGATATGAAAGCGATTATCATGGCCGGTGGATTCGGGACGCGACTGCGCCCGCTGACGATAAACATTCCCAAGCCGATGGTGTCAATTGGCAACCTGCCCATGATGGAGCACGTGGTGTCACTGCTGAAGCAGCACAACATCACGGATATCACCTCGCTTTTGTACTTCCAGTCAGACACTATCCGCAAGTACTTCAAGGACGGCAGCGCGTTCGGAGTCGACATGAAGTACGCCAAGCCGGATAACGACTATGGCACGGCTGGTGCCGTACGCTATGCCCTGGGCGATGCCGAAGAGCCGGTGCTGGTCATTTCCGGCGATCTGTTGACTGACTTCGATCTCACCGCAGCCATTGCCTGGCACAATGAAAAGCAGTCTGAGGCCACCCTGCTCTTGACACGCATGGAGAATCCACTCGCGTATGGTATTGTCATTACCGACAAGGATGGGCGCATTGTCCGCTTTCTCGAAAAGCCAACCTGGGGAGAGGCCTTCAGCGACACTATCAACACCGGTATCTACATCCTGCAACCCGAAGCAGCGAACCTGATCCCGCCGCAGACCAGCTTCGATTTTTCACAAAACCTCTTTCCCCTTATGCTGCAGAAGCAAATGCGGCTGTATGGGATGATTACCGAGGGGTACTGGAAGGATGTGGGCAATGTCGATGAATACCGCCGCGCACACCGTTCCCTTTTCGAGGGCGAACTGAAGCTCAACCTTAAGGCCGAGCCGAAGCAGGTTGGTGAAGCCACCGTGTATGTCGCTAAGAATGTCAATGTCGGCGACAATGTCGAGTTCTCCGGCATGGTAGTGCTGGGCAGCGATGCGTTTGTCGAATCGGGCGCCCATTTGTCGAATTGCGCCATCGGCGCCCGTTCGCGGATCGGCGCCGGCAGTGAGATTCGCAGTTCCGTGATCTGGTCGGACTGCTCTGTTGGTCGTGAGTGCAACATGAGCAACGCCATCGTATGTAACCGCAGCCGGCTGGGTGACAATGTCGAACTGCTTGATGACGTCATCGTGTCGGATGACTGTGAGATCGGCGATGGCGCCACCGTGAAGGCCAACTGCAAGATATGGCCGGCCAAGAAGGTCGATTCCGGCGCGACAGTATCTACGTCTATGGTCTGGGGCGAAAAGTGGAACCGTGAATTGTTCACCGACTCGAAGATCTCCGGGCTTGCGCTGACCGAGCTGACCCCGGAGATGTGTGTCAAGGTCGGAGCTGCCTTCGGTGCCTTCCTGGGCAAGGGTGCGGCGGTGCTTACCAGCCGCGATGCCTCCGATACCTCCCGCCTGCTCAAGCGCGGCTTGATCTCAGGACTGCTGGGTGCCGGGGTCGATATCAGCGATCTGGAAACCATGCCGATCCCGGTCGTGCGCTATGGTCTGCGACGCGGTGAGTATGCCGCCGGCATTTATGTCCGACACAACCCTGATGATTACCGGTTGATCGATGTCATCTTCATCGACGGCTCCGGTCTGGATCTGCCGACTTCCAAAACCAAGAAGATCGAGCGACTGTATTCCGGCGAGGACTTCGAGCGTGCCTCGCTGGAGGAGATCGGCCACCTGGACATGCCCCAGCACGTTCTGGAGGACTATCGCGAGGAATTCCTGGCCGAAATAGACCACGAGCTTATCCGCCAGGCCGGTTTCAAGGTGATCGTGGATCACTCCAACGGTTCCTCGGCGCAGATCTTCCCTGACCTGTTCAGCCAGCTGGGCATCTCGGCTGTGGAATTGAATGCCAACCTCGATCCCCGTCGTTTCTCGTTACCCCCCAGTGAACGCACCCAGGCGATCGTGCAGTTGTCCAAGATCGTCACCTCTCTGGATGCTGATGTCGGTTTGAAGCTCAACCCTGCGGCCGAGAAGCTCACCGTGATAGACGAGAACGGCCAACCTGTGGACTCTCAGTTGCTGTTGTTGATAACTACGGATCTGTTTCTGGAGACACGTTCGGTCAAGCGCATCGCTGTGCCGGTTGGCGCATCAATGGGCGTCGAGGAGATCGCCCGCGAGAAGGGCGTGGAGGTGGTTCGCGTCGCCAACGATCATCTGGCCATGATGGAGATCAAGCGCCGCGGCGAGGTCGACTATGTCGGCGGCACCCGGGGCGGATTTATCTTTCCCGGATTCCAGATGGGGGCTGATGCCATGCTGGCCGCCGTCAAGCTGCTGGAGATGCTGGCCCAGACAAGGTCGCGATTTGGTACGCGCCGCCGGCGTTTTGACCACTTCATTCGTGCGTCGGCTTCGGTTCCCTGCCCCTGGTCGAAGAAGGGGATGGTCATGCGCAAGCTGATAACCGGCACCGAGCACAAGGAGCGGCAGCTCATCGATGGTGTCAGGGTTTTCGAGAACGGCGGCTGGGTGCTGATCACGCCCGATCGACTGACCGCAGCATTCAACATCCTGGCTGAATCGCGGTCCGAGCAGGAGACCACCAAACTGATCCAGCACTACCGCCGGGTGGTCGAGGAAGCGCAACTGGCATAGGGCCGTTGTGGTCTCGCCGCGCATCTGACACACCCTTTCTGACGAGACGAGCACTCGAATGAACATTCGCAGGCGCGATCCCCCTCGTTCTGACCGGGCATCCACCGGTGCTCGGCCTTCGCTCGCATTTTCTTCCATTCGATATTCTGCTGTGTGACCGCTAAACTAATCCGACGGCATGCCGACTACCTATCTATAGTGTGTGATGTGCATTTGTTGCACAGACCGTGCGGCCGTTCGCCGGCGACCACAGCGGATGATCGCATCGGCCGTCTGCAGCAACCGTGCGGTGGGCACGGAGAATGGCCGGTCAACCCAACCGGGGAAGGGAATGCCAATGTCAGGGCAACTGCGATATGGAAGTCGAGTAGCGCTTGCGGTCGGTGCGGCGGTTGTGGTTCTGGGCCTGGTGGCCTATCACTTCCATTCGCACTTTGAGGACTTCAGACTGCATGTTGAGCAGGCCTCGCAGTTGAAGGCCTCACATCAGCAGATGGCCCAGGTCGTTGTCGGGCAAAGCCAATGGAATGCCGCGCTGTCACAAGCAATGCACGGCGCTCCGGACATGGTCGCCGCCGCCATCGGCTCGCTGGGAGACCCGCCGGTGAAGCCGTGGTCGCGTACCCCGATGGCGCGTCGAAGTGGTACGGCCTCATTCGATGCACACCTCCGGAAGGTCACTACGCAGCTTGACGCGCTGGACAATGCGCTGGCTGCGTTCCGCACGGGGGGCAATCACCTGCCCGCTGAGACAGCACGCGAACTGACAGACAGGTGGATGCAGCATCTGACGTGGATTGACAGCTTGTCACGATCGGTGGAGTTGAAACAGCCCTTTGCTTCTCCGGTCAGGCTCGAGGCAACCGCCTTCGGGCGCTGGTACACCAGCTATCGCTCACCGCATCCTGAATACGACGATATCCTTGAACTGTGGCGGGAGCCATTGCTGGCCCTTCATGACGCGGCCGGACGCATTGTCGAATCCCAGAACGAGCGTCGTTTCGCGAAGGCTTCACGCCATTTCGAGGAAGAGGCCATAGCGGCGATCGATCGCCTGCACGAGGTCTACAAGCGCACGACCGACTGGATCGCCCACGCTGAAGGCCGCCAACAGGCCGAATTAGAGTCCCAGGTTGCGGCCACTCTTGACGCGGCTGCAAAGCTTCAACAGACGATTGAGTCCGTTCGTGTTGATCTGTTCTCGCAGGCCGAGCAGGCGGCGCTTCTGATTGCCGATGTCACCGAAGGTGTTTATCTCTGGGCGCTGCTACTGGCCACTCTGGCGCTCATTACGGGCGCTGCGGCGATGTCGTTTGTGATGCGAAGCAACCGTCGCTCCATTGCAGCCACGACCGAGTTTGTCCGACGCGTCGGGCGCGATCTCGGTCAGTACGCGTCGGTCCTCGGGGCGTTTGTCAAGGGTGACCTGGCGGTGGAGGTTCCCCGCGCCGACTACAGGCGTGTCGAACTCGACAACACCCCGGAAGCGCGGGAGTTGGCAGCAGCCATGCAGGAAATGGGGCATAGCAGCGAGAAGACAGCGGTACTGCTGCGTGATCTGCGTGGCCGGCTCGATTCGGTAATCCAGGAGATAGGCCACAGCGCGCGTGACCTGACCAGTGCAGCCGGCCAACTCCGGGCATGCACCTCTGACACCCGCCAGACAGAAACAAGTCAAACAGATATGCTCAAAGCCGTCATGGAGACGGTCAGCACCGTCAGCGCCCATGCGATGTCCGTGCATACCAATGCCGATCAGGCCAGCCAAGCCGCCCGACAGGCGTCCGAGACGGCTCAAATGGGGGGCGAAATCGTTCAGGGCACGATTGCCGGAATCCAGAGTATCGCCGATGTGGTGCGTCAGTCAGCCGGGTCCATTGGCGAACTGGCCCAGTCAGCCCAGCAGATTGGTCAGATAATCGAGGTGATAGACGACATAGCCGACCAGACCAACCTGCTTGCTCTGAATGCCGCGATAGAGGCCGCCCGTGCCGGTGAGCAGGGGCGCGGCTTCGCGGTCGTCGCGGACGAGGTCCGCAAACTGGCCGAACGCACCGGCGAGGCAACCAAGCAGATTCATGAGATGATCGGACACATTCAGAGCCGGACAACCGAGGCGGTCAAGAGCATGAAGTCGGGGGATGAGAGGGTGACGGATGGCCGCGAGATGGCAGACCAGGCCGGCACGAGTCTTACCGAAATCATGACCAGTTCAGCGCAGGTGCTTGGCATCATCAAGGAGATTGCGTCCGTTTCACAGCAACAGTCTGGTGTTACCGACAATCTGCAGCAACAGCTCCAACAGCTTTCGGCGGGTATAGAGCAGTCGCAGACCGATGCGCGACGCGCCTTCGCAGCGGCCGAAGACCTTTCGCACCGGGCCGAGCAGATGCAGGTTCTGGCCCGGCAGTTCAAGACCCGTCACTCTCGCGACGGTGTACCGGTTTTCGTTCGCGAGGAGATCACGAAGTACATCTCCAAGGGGAATCGGGTGCTCGACAAGGAGCTGGCCGCTTCGGCCTTCTATGCCGTAAGCCCCGCAGACAGCCGCGCCGGGCGATGGTACTACGATGAGGGCATGACCGCTTTCGGGCACATGAGTGAATTCAAGGCCCTGGCGCCACTGCTGACCGGCGTCTTCGAAAACATGAATGGGGCGATCGAGTGCTTCACGCACGGGCAGATGTCTCGCGCCGCGCAGCTTCGCAAAGAAGCCAACAAAAGCGCGGAGCAGCTTCTTGCCAAAATGGACGCGCTTGAGGAAGCCCTGGCCATGATCACGGTCTTTGGTGAATGAGAGAGGCCTGCCAAGCCGATGACCGCCCCGCCACAGACGTGCCCGTCATCGCAGCAGTGATTTGATGCGCGTTATGTCTGAATTGGCCTGCAGATAGTCTTCGGGGCTGCCGATGTCCAACCAGTAGCCATCGAAGGGATAGGCATTGATAGGCTGCTCGGTGTCCAGTAGCTCCCGCATCAGGTCATCGAACCCATACGCACGTTCACCGGGAACCAGCTTCAGCACCGACCGGCTGAAGACATAAATGCCCATGCTCACCGTGAAATTCAGTCTCGGTTTCTCCCTGAATCCGACCACCCGCTGCTCATCGTCGAGCACCAGTACGCCGTACTCGACGGGGTGAGAGCGATGCTTGACGGCCACCGTTACCTGTGCCGGATGTGCCATGTGGTAGTCGTAGAGTTTCTTCAGGTCCAAATCGGTGAGAATGTCACCGTTGGCCACCAAAAAGTGCTCCGGGAGTCCGGTCATGCGCGCGATCGGCGCAACTGTCGACAACGGTGTGTCCTCATGCCAGTAAATCAACTCCAGACCGAAACGCTCACCCTGGCCGAGGGTCTGCTCGATCATCGGCGCCAGATGATTGACGGCCAGATGTACCCGTGTCACTCCCGCCTTGTGCATCCGGTTGAGCAGGACTTCGACCACCGGTACGCCGCCAACGGACACCAGCGGCTTGGGAATATCATGGGTGTAGGGCTGCAGACGGCTGCCTTTGCCGCCGGCAAGAATGACCGCTTCCATCGTTTGCTGGTCCCTTTCAGCTCATGATGCGGCGCTATGAGTTCACGTACCGTCGGTTGTAAGGATCCGACACTACCCCGGACTTCACTGCGCTGACGATCTCGCGAAGGCCGTCATCAACGCTCACGCGCGACTGATAGCCTACGGCATCGGCGATCCGGTCGAAGCGCACCCGATAATCGCGCGGGTCCTCGTCCTTCTCGACGAAGGACACCAGTGACTCACAGTCCGGAAGATGCTTTTTCAGCTTCTCGATCAGGTCCTGCTTGCGGTAGTTCTCGTCATTGGCACCTACATTGAAGGCCCTGTATGCCACCACATCGGCAGGAGCCAGAAGGGTCAGTTCAATCGCCCGTGCAATGTCAATGGTATGGCAATACGGTCGCCAGAACTGCCTGCCATAGACCTCCAGTGGGCTGTTCAGGGCCAGATCGCGGGCAAACTGATTGACCGTCAGATCAAACCGGGGGCGCGGCGACAACCCGAAGGCCGTGGCAAAGCGAAGGCATGTGGGCGCCATCGACGCGACGTCAAGCTGCAGAAGGTATCGCTCAAACTCCACCTTGAGCAGGGCATACAACGACACGGGATTTAAGGGTGAGTCTTCGTCGACCCAGCCGTCCTCACTGTCCATGCGACCGTAATTGCTGCAGGTCGATGCAAAAACGAACCGTGCGACGCCTGCGTCCACAGCCTGAGCGCAGACCCGGTGTGCCCCCTCGCGGTTCACGTCGGCTGCCACCTGCGGGTTGGCGGCACAGGCAGGGTCGCCGACTATGGCCGCCAGATGCACGACCGCTGAAACTCCTTCGAGGGCGCGAGCGACATCGTGGTCCTTGCGAATATCGCCGACCATCACCTCAAGCGACGGGTGGTGCCACACTCCCAGAAGCGACTGGCCACCAAAGAGCATACTGTCCAGCACTCGTACCCGCCAATTGCGAGCCAGCAACCGATGTGTCAGGACCGAACCGAGATAGCCTGCCCCACCAACAATCAGCACCCGCGTTTCGTGGTCTGGTAGCATTCAGCGTCTCCCCGCTGCGTCACAGCCTGGCCAGAATGGTTCTCGCCTCGTCCAGTCGCTCACCCCAGAGGCCAAGGTTGATCGCTTTGCGCAGGTTCTCTGCCGCATCCGCCCGGCGCAGTTCGGCGCCCGCCTTTCCGGCCCAATAGTAGGGAAGGAAATGGTCGCGATACTCAGCTATACCCTTGTTGGCTTCACCCAGACACAGGTCGTAGCGACCGGTGTGGTAGTAAACATAACAGAGGTTCACGCGCGAGTTGAAATCCGACTCGTACCCAAACATCGCCATGCGAGCCATATCGCCGGCCCGAACCGGGTCCTGGCCGGTCTCGGCAAGCATACGCGAGTAACAGGTCAGCACGAAGGGATGATCGCGATGCCTTGCCAGCAGGTCCTCGAAGCGCCCTGCGGCGCCTTTCACATCGCCATCCAGATAGGCCGCGAAGGCCTGCATTGCGTGCGGCCGGGGGTCATTTGCATCAATCCTCGACGCCTGAGTCGCCAGATCCCGCAGTCGGTCCGCGTTCCTGTCCTGCGCCGCGATGACCGCGGAGAACATCAATGCCTCGACATTGTCTTCATTCAGTTGCGCGGCAAGAGTGGCGAGCTGCATGGTGTGCGACGGGAACCCGTGACGCTCCAGGACAAACTGCATCTGGTGCCAGTGGCGAAGATCCCCTCGAACCTGGGGAATGCTCTGGCTGAAAAGCCGCATGGCCTGGTCGGCCTGTTTGTTCTCCACGAGAACGATGCTCCTGAGCACGGCCATGGCCGGGTAACGTTGCGCTAACCGGGAGTGCTGGTCGAAGAGCTTCAGGGCCTTGTCGAACTGCCGCTGTTCACGATACAGGTCCACCAATCCTTCAAACGCCGGGCGATACCATTCATCCTTTGCCAGTGCCTCGCGATAGTAAGTGATGGCCCGGTCAGTGCCGATTGTGTCGTGGTTTCTCGCAATCTGCGCCATGCCGGTCAGCCAGACCGGGCTGGTCTTGTGGAATCGGTACAGCGTCTCCAGTTGCTTGAATCCCTGATCAAACCGCCCCGTCTTGAACAACAGCTCCGTATGAGTCAGACGGACCTCCGGCAAACTGGCCTGCTGGCCACGAATAAGCTGAATGTACTCCAGACCGCTCATTTGCTCGCCATGCTGCGCGGCCGGGAAGGCTATTTGCCATGCCATGATGCGCTTGAAGTCATCCGAGAAATCCCGTTGAGACAGAAACCTTGTCAACGAGGCTGCGCTCTCCTCGATGGTGAGGATGTTGCGAGACACAGCGTCCGAAAGCAGTTCGTACATCAGGCGAGTCAGGTTCAATGGCACCCAGCCCGCCAGCTCTGTCAGCGCCTCCTTCGCTTCAGCGGCCCGGTCTGCAGCGATGCTCATCTGTAACCTGAGCACTGCAATGAGTGTCGGCGGTCGATTCAGCGACTCAAGTGAGTCGATCAATCGCCCGGACTCCCAGAAATAGCCCACCCGCAGCAGGCGCTGGAAGTGGTCGTTCAGAAACACATCATCGGGGTCCTTACTCGGAAGGCTCCGACGACTGAGAGCTACGGAGGAATCGATCAGACCTAATGCCTCAAGATAGTCGGCGGCCTGACGGTGCCACAGGGGGGTGCTTCCCTTTGTGGCAAGGATCGGTGATGCTACTGCTTCGGCCGAGTCAAACCTGGCCTCGCCGACCATGGCCTCTGCCCGCACCAGTTGTGCCACGGCCTTGTCCAACCCCAGCCGGACGGCATCATCTGCAAGGGAGCGTGCCCTGCCCCTGTCGCCATGGCGCAAATGCATCCGCGCTACCAGCAGGTGGGCGTCCGGATCCTCTTTGCGGATGTCAGCACACGAGTGGGCACGGTTGAGTGCCTCAGTACCATCTCCGAGCCGGTCGAGTATCCGCGCAGCCGACTCGAATGCCGGCGCGAACAGAGGATCCCTGCTGTTAATGAATACGTACTGATGCAGGGCGTCATAGATCAGCCCCTGGGCCTCGATACTTCGAGCCAGCTGGTAACGAATTTCACTCGACCCGGGATTGTCCGCCAGAGCCTTCTCAAGCTCCTTCTGAGCCAGCACAACCTCGTGTTGATCGATGTCCGTGCGGGCCCTTTCGACAACGGATTCGGGGCTGTCGGAGGATGAGCAGGCGAGTACAAAGCTCAGCAGCAATATGGATACGACCGGATGATAACGTTTCATGTCCTTCTACCTGTTTGTATTAACCATAAACGCGGCAACCCGTTATTGGACCCTGCCGACGTGATCGTTGACAAAGAAATACGAACCTGCCCGTTTTACAAGTAACAAAGGCCACATTTCCAGAATGTCGAGTGCAAGCAAATTTCATGCGCACTTTTCGAAAAACTTGTTGAAACACCCGCACCGCTCATCTATATTGAGGCTGTATGGAGCAATTGGTCAGCGAAAACCTGCAGAAATTCTATCGTCGACGGGCTGTAGTCGATGGCGTGACAGTATCTGTGAATCCGGGGGAAGTCGTTGGTTTGCTTGGACCTAACGGTGCCGGAAAGACCACGACCTTCTACATGATCATTGGTTTCATCCGGCCTGATGGCGGCAAGGTGTTTCTTGGCGAACGAAGTATCGGGCATTTGCCGATGTACCGTCGGGCATCGCTGGGAATCGGTTACCTGGCGCAGGAAGCCTCGGTTTTCCGGAAGATGACGGTCGAGGATAACATCATGTCAATCCTGCAGTTCCGGCGGATGAAACGTTCCGATCGCAAGAAGCGGCTGGAGCAGTTGCTCAACGAACTGGATATTGCACATTTGCGGAAGAACAGGGCGTATACTCTGTCAGGAGGGGAGCGCCGAAGGGTCGAGATTACGCGGGCACTGGTGAATGAGCCGAAATTCATGCTTCTGGACGAGCCGTTTGCAGGAATCGATCCGATCGCCGTCGAGGATATCCAGAAGATCATCGCTCGGCTGACCGAACAGGGTCTGGGCGTGCTGATCACCGATCACAATGTGCGCGAAACGCTGTCTATCTGTGATCGGGCCTATATTATGTGCGATGGCCGAATCCTGAAGTCGGGCAACGCCGAATACCTGGCCAACGATCCTGAGGCGCGCAAGATTTACCTGGGCGAGAAATTCCGCCTGAACTGAGTTCACCCAGAATCCGCCCGGGTTTGTGTAAGTATTGAACGAAGTGGCCGCGATTCGTGGATGAGTGCCGGCAAGCCTCCGATAATGGGGGTAACAGGCGGCGCACACACGACAATGGGCGCCACAGCACCAAACCGTGACTGACGGCGAGATCACTATATGAAGTTAGGCTTGAATCAGGGACTTAAGATCTCTCAGCAACTGAAGCTGGCGCCGCAGCTTATTCAGTCTCTGAACCTGCTGCAGATGCCGGCTCTGAAGCTGGAGCAGAAGTTACGCGAAGAACTGACCATGAATCCTATGCTCGAGGAGATCGACGACCCCGAGCAGGAGCAGTCCGATGAATCGGAAATGGACCTGGTCAAGGAAGAGACCAAGGAGAAGGAAGAGGTCGACTGGGATGAGTATCTTTTCGATGATGAGGAAGGATACAAAGTCAGAGAACCTCGCGAGTCCCAGGAAGATCGTCTGGAAGGTACCGCTACTCGCGCCGAGACTCTCTATGATTACCTGCGCGAGCAGTTGATGCTGCTCAGGCTGTCGGATGAGGAGACCATGATAGGCGAGTATATCATCGGCAACGTTGGTCCCGACGGCTATCTGGCTATCAGTGTCCCGGAGATGGCTGACGAACTGGGAATTGAGGCCTCTCGAATCGAGGAGGTGCTCAAGAAGATCCAGCGTTTCGATCCTACGGGGGTGGCCGCCCGGGATCTTCGGGAGTCATTGCTGATCCAGCTTGAAGAGAAAGGCCTCAAGGGGTCGCTGGCGTGGCGCATTGTCGATGAACACCTGTTTGATCTTGACCGCAAGTCGATTCAGCAGGTGGCCAAGCTCATGGGCATCACTCCGGAGCGGGCGCAGGATGCCATGGAGGTCATCAAGAGCCTCTCTCCCACACCGGCGCAGGGTCGTTTTGATCCGGGGGCCATGCCGGTTGTTCCTGACCTGATAGTCGAGCGCTTCGGCGACCAGATAGTCGTGGCCCACAACGACAGCTACCTCCCCCGCCTGCGAATCAGCCCCCACTATCGCGATCTGGCCAGGCGAGGCAGCGATTCCTCCAAGGATACCAAGGACTACATCCACCAGAAGCTTGAGCACGCCCGGTGGTTGCTCAATGCCATCAATCAGCGTCGCAGCACCATGATCCGCGTGATGGAGGCTATTGTCGATGCCCAGCGGGAGTTCTTCGAGAAGGGCACCGAGTACCTCAAGCCATTGATCATGGAGGATATCGCCCAGGTAGTCGAGATGAACGTGGCGACCATTAGTCGCGTCTCAAAAGAGAAGTATGTTCAAACCCCGTTCGGGGTATATGAGATTAAGCACTTTTTCAACTCCGGTATCAGCCGTGAGGACGGCGAAGATCTGTCCAAGCACCGGGTCAAGCAGCGCATAGAAGAAATTATTGCCAATGAACCTCCCGACAAACCGTATTCCGATCAGGAAATACACAAACGGCTCAAGGCGGAGGGGATTCAACTGGCCCGGCGGACTGTGACCAAGTACCGTGAAGAGTTGAGAATCCAGCCGGCCCGACTGCGCAAACGGGTGTCCTGACAACCGATAAGCGGTGGGAATCGGAAGCCGATCGAGGGGATACCGTTCGCCGGGGATGCCCACTCCGTGTTGCATCGGCCGTATCATCACAGCCTTATCAGACCGGAAAACCACCGATTTTCGCCGGCGGCTGCCATTTTTGTTGCATCGCCGGATGCGACTAAGCAAACTTACACCTGAGAATGGCGTACAATTAGCAAGAGGTAATGCTTTCCCACCCGAAAGGAGTAGCTGCCAATGCAGAAGAGGATAACTGCCCGGCACTTCGACCTTACCCCCGAGATGAAATCCCACGCGGAAAATGAGATCGAGGGGCTGTCCCGCTATTTCGAGAATATCATCTCCGCCGAGTTGATCCTTGATACCGAGCGGCACCGACGCATGGCCGAATTGAAGGTCAAGGTCTACAACCAGACCCTCGCCGGTACCGGCGAAACGGATGATATGTACAACTCGATTGGCGTCGCGGTGGACAAGGTCAAGCAGCAGTTGAAGAAGTACAAGGGGAAACTCAAGGACAAGCGCCCGGAGGCCATTTCGGAAACGGTCGAGCAGGCCACGCGCCCGACGACTGATGTCGACGAGGTCGAGTAGCCCGCCTGAAGCACCAACTCCAGTGAGAGACAGATTCGTGGCCCGTCATCATCACCGATGACGGGCCGCTTTGTCTTGTGCTGTTTCTGTGACAGCCTTACGGGCAGGAGGCCAGATACTCTTCCAGCAAACCGATGTTCATCCGGGCCTCATGGTTCAGCGCTACGCCACCATCCTCCAGCGCTGTCGAACCCGCATCAATCGGCAACCACCGCCAGCGATCAAACTCGCCGCCCGCCTGCATTCGCGCCGTCAGCCGCCGGGTGATCTCCTCGAGCGCCAGATCAGTCGTTATCAGGCTGAACACCTGCGGCTTGTCCCCGCGGCAGATTTCCCGAGCCATCGCCAGCGGAGTAATCGTCACCTCGGCCGAGTCCAGTCCCAGCTCTTCCTTGATCTCAGCGGCCAGCGACGCCACCGCCAGGTCCCCCAACGTTTTCCGGTCAGTCCGCCAATCCACCGCCCCGGCCGCCGATGGTCCCCACGAGTGTTCCAGCGAGGCCAGGTGACCACAGCGTCGCACTGCCAGCACTTGACGATACCCGCGCTGGCCGATCATCAGCATCCCGCACACGCCCAGTCCGGGGCACAGCAGACTACTGCCGTAGTCTCCTGTTTGCTGTCGACTTAGGTAGTACTGGCGCAGGGTGCGGCCGTCGGGCTCGAAGCGGTCATCGGGCAGATCCAGAGCGAAGCAGGTTCCGGCCAGGTCTTCATAATGGGCAGGACACACCACCAGTTGCGGCGGCCGGGCGTCCCAGCTCGCCTGACAAACCGCCATCGTCAGCGGGCCATCGTGCAGGCGGCCTTCAGCTCGAAGCCTCCCCGCTACTCCGAACGCGAATTGTTCCACCAGTGGATCCTTATGCCGCCACTGCTCGCCGAAGCAGACGATCTCGACTCGGTCGTTGCGCCGTCTTTGATCACCAAAGAAGCGGACGATGTCCCAATACTCTGAATCGAACCGCTGCCTGCCTGCCAGTCGAGACTCCCGGTCAGGGTAATAGCGCCTCAGGATATCGGAGAGATCTGTACAGTCGAGCATCTTCATAGACCTACCCGAGAAACAGAAGACCCACACCGCAGACCGCAACTATTGCCCCCAACACCCCGCGAAGACTCACCGTCTCCTTGTTGTAGTATACCACGATGGGGATAATCATGATGGGTGTGGTAGCGTTGAGCGTGGCCGCAATGCCGGTTGGTATGAGCTTGACGGCAACCAGGGACAGCCAGACCGCCAGAAACGGCCCGACAATCGCCCCATACAGCGAGAACTGCATCCCGCGAGCATCCTTGAACGCCTGCCGCAGTTTCCCGAGTTTTCCGCGCGCTGCGGTCAGAGCGTAAATGGCCACAAGGGCAATGACCATGCGCACGAAGGCGGCATGCAGCGGATCAAGCGATGGCCCCCCGTGGGTCATGGCGTGCTTGGCCATCACCAACCCGGCCGCCTGCCCCAGGGCCGCTCCCAGTCCCAGCAGGCTGCCGACCAGCAGTGATCCCCGGTCGGGATGATCCTCGGCCAGTAGCCGCTCCGACTGGGAGAACTGACGCTCGCTGACCACCCACATCACTCCACCCACTGTCAGGGCCACTCCGACCAGATCGATCCACCGCAGCGCCTCACCCAGAAAGAGCCAGGCGATCCCGGTGGCCATGATCGGTGCGGTGGCATAGAACAACGTGGTCAGACGCGGACCTATCATCACCAGCGCTTTGAATCCGCACCCGTCACCGAACACCAGACCGACCAGCCCGGACATTCCCAGCCAGAAGATCTGGGTGCCGGTAGGATCGACCGGCCATGGCCTGCCGGTGGTGACAAACAGGACGGTGGCATAGAGTATTACCGCAAATCCCAGCCGGGTGACATTGACCATGTGCGAGCCGATGCGTTTGCCGGCCTCGGCAAAGAAGATAGAGGTAAACGCCCAGAGCAGGGCGGTGGCCAGTGCAGCAGTCTCGCCGAGATACATCATGCCGGCCAAGATACGTCCGGGGCCGGGTTATGGCAATCGGGATGTATTCACACACAGCACCCGCCTTTCGCGCAACGTGCTGGCCGAAGTACTGAAAAGGAGTTACAGAGCAGTCTCACGCAAGTGACGCGGCCCCCGGAGTGACCCTTTTGACATTGAACCGCCGGGGTCGGCGGCCAGCCTTTCGACCAGTAGCGATGAGTCCTTGACCTTGAGGCAAGACCGGCCCATCTTCAGGCTGTCGAAGGCGGATGAAGCCCGGCGGTCGATGACAGCACTTGTACAAAACATGGGGATGCCTATGCTCAGGGAGAGACTGATATTCGTGGCTATGGTAGCCGTACCGGTAGCGACGCTGACCTACTTCGCCGTGGCGTTCGGTTTCAACACGGCGTTCTTCGTTTGGCTGGGAGGTTTCGTGGCACTCGGTCTGGCGCTTGCGGCACTGGTGCGCTGGCATGCCCGCAATGTGGCCTATCGGTGCGGGCATTGTCAGCGGGTGTTTACGATCAGTCCCTTTGTCGATTTCACCAGTCCCCACTGCCCCGGCCGCAAGCATCTGCACTGCCCCGGATGCGGCCGTCGATCATGGTGCCAAGAGGTCCGGCTGGAGGCGTAGGACACGCCAGCATACCCCCACAGTGCGTCGATTCGGCGACGGTGAGCGCACCTGAACAACCTGTTCAGCGAGCCTGTATCAGTCATACGGGCGTCCACCGAAGCGGTACTGCGACGGATTCTTCGGGATTATTCCGGCGATTTGTGGCGCAGGTGTCCTCTCAACTCCGCAGTTGCCGCTTCACTTCAGCAGCATCATCTTGCGCGTGCCCCTGGTCTGGCCGTCAACCTCGAGGCGATAAAGATACATACCGGAGGCCACGGCCTGACCGGCGTCGCTGTATCCATCCCATTCTGCGAAGTGCTCACCCACCGCCAACTCCCGATCGACCAGAGTGGCAACTCTCTCCCCGAGGATATTGAGCACTCTGAGCGTGACATGCCCGGCCCGGGGCAGGGCGAAGTCGATGCGGGTAGCAGGATTGAACGGATTGGGGTAATTCTGCTCAAGAGAGTAATCGGTCGGAATCGGGCTGATAACCGGCTCATCGACATCAAGCGCGGAGCTGACAGTCGCCACACATCCGTTACAGGCGGCCTCGTAGGACGCAAGGGAGCCATCGAACAACGGTTGGTACTCGGTGCCGCCCATGGTGGTATAGCCGCCAAAATCAAAGCTTACCTGATCACCATCGCCGGCCGAAGCCGGCACTGTGAAATACACCTTGAGTATCGGGCCGTTGCCGGGGGCGATGCCGTCGACCTCATCGGCCACTATCTGAAACGTGTACCGCCTGAAGAAGCCGTCCCAGTGGAGATGCTGCGCAGTGGCGACGTGCTCGGTGCGGCATCCGCTTATGGAAAACGAGTCGGGTGGAGGGAGAATGAAATCGGCCTGTGGCATGGTTATCGGTACTCTGATCTTCTCGAGCGGCACATGATTGTTGGCGCACACGACTAACTCAAGTGGTCCGCCCGGCGGGGCGCTGACTTCCTCGCCCCAAAGAGTGTCCGCGATACAGATAACAAAATCCTTCTCGGTACGCGAGTGGTAGGTACCGCCGGAGTTGACAGTCATCGTGACATCGAATACACCGGGGGTCTCGTAGGTGTGAAGCGGATTCTGCTCGGTCGAGGTGCCACCATCGCCAAAGGACCAGTTCCAGAAGTCCACCCAAAGATCGGAGTAGCCGTAGAACTGCACATCCAGCGGCGCCCAGCCGACAGTGTTCTCGGCCGTCACGACTGCTTTCTTGTCTGGCTCGATGCCGGCGATGGCGTATTCGACGCTCGGGCTGCATCCGTCCCAGGGACAGTGAAGCTCATCAACCACGTACCACTTGTTGTGATTATCTGCCCAGCCATAGTTCATGTGGTATTCCTGGAACGTTCCACTGCGGCAGCCATCGCAGACGATGGCATGGCTGAAGATGACGTAGAGCACCGGGCGGTTATTGTTCAGCTCGGTGCGAATGTACTCGAACGTATGGCTGCCAACGACCCGTTGATACATGTGCATGGTCGGTTTGTACTTGAGATACTGCGGCATTCTGCTGATAGCCAGATTGGGGTAAGCACCTGATTCACAGTGACCATAGGCCATATCCACCATCACCCCGACTTCGTAGCACAGCTCGGCGACGGCACTTTGCTGTTGCGGCGTGCATCCGTCGTCGCAATCATCGGGCATGTTGTCCCAGTCATAGGGGTCGTTGAAGTTGGCAAACTGAATTGATCCCTCGGATGAACCTCCACAGGAATTGTCACCCGGCCAGTAGTAGCTGCGGGTTCCGGCGCCTTCGGGCGGCCACTGGTGATAGGTCATAATCTGCGCGAGACCGGTAGCCACACAGCCGACAACACTCCGGCCGCCATCACCCATCGGGCACAGATTGTTGTAGGGTGCTCCCTGATGCCAGTTCGTGGTCAGCAGCGGTCCAACCGTATCCAGAGGAGCAGCAATCAAGGCCGGCAAGTGGTCAGCAAAGGCACGCTCGCTGAGAGTGAACCAGTCCCACTGGCGAAGGTGCTCATCGCCGAATAACGACGGCTCCCCGGGAGTCTGCACAGCATCGAGGCTCCCGTAGAAGCTTATGAACCGCTCGGCTCGATCCTGCAGAAGATCGCGGTACATGGCAACACTGCCGTGCTCAGCGGCAATATCAAGCCAGGCCTCGTCGGAGTAGAACTTGACTGGCGGCATCTCCCTGAGGACAGGGACAACAACATACCCGTTCGGCTCCACGAAGAAGACACGTCCCAGATGCGTCCCATCGAGGGTGATATCCTCGAATGCGACGATTAGTGGCTGGACCGACCCGGCCCAGCTGCCGTGCTGAGCAACGCTGAAGGTGAGCCAGTTGCGGGCGGCTTGCTCCATTTCGGCCTCGGTGGCAAGAGTAGCCATGACAGATGGTGTCAGTATCGCGGCCGAGGCCAGCATCAAGATGGCAAAACGCCACCGGGCGCAAGCTTTCATGTGGGGTTGACTCTCCTTACTACCTGGTATACCTGAGACGCCGGGCAGTGGTGGCTCTCAGAATGGGTCTTCCCGGGTGAGGGCTGGGAAGACGCCTTTGCTGCCTATTCTACTCCCTCATCTGTGAGAAATATAGTGGGGTGACAGAGATTGTCAATCAAACAAGTTGTATCTCGACCCTTGGCCGGGTCTTGCTGACCGGGCATCTGCCTGAGCGATAGGCGCAGGCGAGCCTGGTACGGGCCGGCTATGCCGCCGTGGCCGGCTCCTTGGTCCGAGGGAGATCCTCTTCGACGCGCACTCCGTTACGGATGATGATTTTGGCCGGGGTTCCGGCCACCGTACAACCGGAGGGAATATCGCGCATCACAACGAAGCTGTTGGCTCCTATCTTGACATTGTCGCCTACCACAATCGGACCCAGCAGGGTAGCTCCGGTTCCAATGAACACATTGTGACCGATAGTGGGATGGCGTTTGCCCTGATGCTTGCCGGTGCCGCCGAGGGTGACATTGTGAAAGAGCACGCAGTTGTCCCCGATCACAGTGGTTTCTCCGATGACGACGCCCATGCCATGATCGACAAAGAGCCCCTTCCCGATCGTCGCCCCAGGGTGGATCTCCAGCCCGGTGAGAAAGCGCACTATTTCCGAGAACAGCCTTGGGATAAACGGTACACCGAGCTTATACAGGAAGTGGTTCAGCCGGTGAAAGGTGATCGCCCACAGTCCCGGATACAGAAGAAACTCGATATTGCGGACGGCGGGATCATTGCGATAGATTGCCTTGATATCTTCAAACAGTGCCAGCATATATGCCTTAGATCGGTTGTTTCCGGTCGGGGTTGAGGTCGCCGAGGTTATTCTTTCGCAAACAGGTCGGTGGAGACATAACGCTCCCCGGTATCGCAAACGAACGTCACCACAGTCTTGCTCTCGCCAAGCCTTGCGGCAACCTGCAGTGCCGCCCAGACGATTGCTCCCGAGGAGATCCCGGCCAGGATTCCCTCTTCGCGCGCCAGTCGGCGGGCAGTGGTCAGAGCATCGGCAGCTTCGACAGCAATCACCTCGTCGACAATGCTGGCATCATAGTTGTCCGGGATGAAGCCGGCGCCAATACCCTGCAGTGGGTGCGGGCCGGGTTCGCCGCCGGAGAGAACCGGTGACGCCGTGGGCTCTACCGCCACAACCCGGCAGCCATATCTGTCCTTGAGAACGGATCCGGCGCCGGAAATGGTGCCGCCGGTTCCGACGCCGGCTACAAAAGCGTCAAGAGAGCTGTCACCAAGATCCTCTACAATCTCCGGACCGGTGGTCTGGCGATGAACCTGGGGATTGGCCCGGTTGGAGAATTGCATGGGCTGGAAGTAGCCCTTCTGCTCGACCAGCTCGCGGGCTTTCTCGATGGCGCCCTTCATGCCCTTCTCCTTTGGCGTGAGGATCAACTCGGCGCCGAACTGCCTGAGCAGTGCCCGGCGCTCCACGGACATCGACTCCGGCATCGTAAATACACAGCGATACCCCCTGGCCGCAGCAACCATCGCCAGCGCAATACCGGTATTGCCTGAGGTTGGCTCCACTATGACCGTATCCGGAGTCAGCACGCCTGCCTGTTCGGCCGCCTCGATCATGGCAACGCCAATTCTGTCCTTAACGGAGCTGCATGGATTGAATGATTCCATTTTCGCCCAGACGGTTGCCGCTTTCACAGGCACGATCCGGTTAAGCCGAATCAGCGGGGTGCGCCCTACGGCCTGGGCGATGTTGTCAAAACGCATGGCAAGGTCCTCCTGTCAGTAATTATCGGCAGTCGGAATCTATCAATTACAACAACTGCCGGCATGGGCAGGTTCATATGGCATCGTAAGGCCACCTGATTCAAACCCTGACTTCTACAACGCATACGCAACTATGTGGACAAATTATAGTCAATTGGCGCCAGTGAAATCCGCTTGGACTTTCCACGGTCCGGTGCTACTTTGGCCGGCAACGATTGGCAAAGCTCGATCGCGATGAAACAGCCTTGACGAGGAGCGGCAGACATGGGCTTTCTCGAGAGCCATATCGGGGAGTTCTGGGCGCTAATGACCGCCATCACCTGGTCATCGGCAGTCATCCTGTTTAAGAAGAGCGGCGAAACCGTCCACCCGCTGGGGCTGAGCCTGTTTCGAACCGTGCTGGCCACAGTGCTGTTCATCCCGACTGTCTGGCTTATGGGGCATGATGTCTTCCACGAGGTTTCCTCGACCGACTACGCCATCATCCTGCTGTCGGGGCTGCTGGGAATCGGTCTGGCCGATGTGCTCTATCTGCAGTGCCTGAACACGCTGGGTGCAAGCCTGACAGCGATTGTGGACTGCCTGTACAGCCCCTCGGTGATCGCCCTTTCGATGATCTGGCTGGGCGAAACCCTGACCCTGGTCCAGTTTGTGGGCGTGTTCCTGATTATTTCGGCGGTGCTGTCCGTGACCGGGATGCGCAAGGCGCACCAACTGCCGACGCGGACAGTTGCGCTGGGCGTGCTATGGGGCGGACTGGCCATGATTCTGACGGCGGTCAGTATCGTCATTGTCAAGCCCGTGCTGGAACAGCAGTCACTGGTCTGGGTCAACCTGTGGCGCACCATGGCCGGCATGGTGTTTCTAAGCGCCGTGATGGTGTTGCATCCGCGACGGCTGGCCATCGCGCGCTCAGTCCTGGCCGCCGACCGGCGAATGTACACCTGGGCCGGATCGTTTCTGGGAACCTACGTTGCCGTGATGATGTGGCTGGCCGGTCTGAAGTACACGCAGGCTTCAGTCGCTGCGGCACTCAATCAATCGAGCAACTTCTTCATCTTCATCTTCGCCGGCTTGTTTCTCAAAGAGCAGCTCACCCCCTTGAAGTGGGCGGGGATAGTTCTTGGCATTGTCGGAGTGCTGCTGGTGACGCTGTAGTGTAGGGCAGAGCGATGATAATAAAACCGGCGAGTCGGGAAGCAGCAAAACCCTTCTCGCCGGTTTCAATTTATAGCGGTACGGGGATTCGAACCCCGGCTACGTGGCTGAGAACCACGCGTCCTAACCCCTAGACGATACCGCCAAAATCCGTTGCGTAAAGCTAAAGAAGCAACAGCCCCAAGATATGTGCCCGCCAGCGTTTGTCAAGGACTCCCGATGTCTTGTCCTTCAATGAGTTACGGAAGATGTGCGGGTTAAGGTTCGGGTTAGCAATAAGTTAGCATCAGCCACGAAACAGCAGGAATTCAATCGTCGGATCATAATTTCACGAACTTGAGTTATGCCATTTTGGCAGTTTTCGCGCCGGAGCAGGCATACGTGTAACATATCTATGCTCAGGACTGCTGTCTGACAGAACCCGGTTGCGGTTAGTGAGGGCTGCTGTTTAGGGTTTCGTCAGATTGTCTGATCCTGTATATTGGGCGGCAAACGAACAGCTTCCTGGAGGTACTATGGCGGCGCGATCCGGCTCGACGAAGAAGCACAAGGAATTATCGTTCAAGCAAATAGACTATACGATTGATTACCGGCCGAAGGGTGTGAAGTCCAGCGAGGACCTCAAGCCATGCCGGGAGATTATTGGTCAGCACCGGGCGATCGATGCTGTTCGCACGGGTCTGGCGGTGAAAAGCACCGGGTACAACATATTTGTTACCGGAGCGGCCGGAACCGGACGCATCACGACTGTCAAGCACCTTCTGGAGCAGCTTGAGCACGGACACCCGGAGCTGTCCGATGTCTGCTATGTGAATAATTTCAAGATCGAGGATCGTCCGCGGGCGCTCATTTTCGCTGCTGGTGAAGGACGCAAATTCAAGAAGGACATGGAGTACTTTATCGGCAACCTGCGGAAGGTGGTGCCGAAGATATTCATGTCGGAGGACTACAAGGACCGTCACGACCGTGTGGTTCGGGAGTTCGAGAACCGCCAGAAGGCCCTGATTCGCCAGTTCGAGGACAAGTTGACCGAGGCCGGGTTTGTCATGGTGCAGATTCAGTCGGGTATGGGGGCCAGAAACGAGATTCAACCCCTAGTAGATGAAGAGCCGGTATCGCTTGAGAAGCTGGAGCAGATGGCACGGGAGGGGAAGTTCTCGCTGTCGCGACTGGATGAGTTGCGTCGTTCGTGGGACAGCCTTCGCCGCGACTTCGACCTGACGACGGTCGAGTCGAAGAAGCTCAATGCCAAGCTGGAGGAGGCCATCGAGAAGCTCAACTACTCCATGGTGGCGCCACTGGTGTCGGACAAGATCAACCTGCTCAAACGTCGATATCCCGATGAGAAGGTGATCGAATATCTGGAGGAGGTGGAGGAAGCGCTCAGCGACGATCTGGACCGGTTCCGCGAGGCGCAGCCACGTCGCGGCGAGCAGGATGCACCACCATTTCGCAAGCGGGAGCCATTCGAGGAATTCGCGATCAACCTGATCCTGGATAATTCAGAGACCGAGCGGGTACCGATCATCACCGAAAAGTCACCGTCGTACAAGAATCTCTTCGGATCACTGGAAAGGGTGGTCGACCGGTACGGCTACTGGCGGACCGATTTCACCCGCATATTCGCCGGGTCGCTGCTGAAGGCTGCGGGGGGCTTTCTGATTGTCAACGCTACCGATGTGCTCATAGAGCCCGGATCATGGATTCATCTGAAGCGGACGCTTCGCGATGGCGAGTTGGAGATAGCCGCCTTCGACCCCTTGTACATGATGGCGGGATCGGGCATCAAGCCTGAGCCTATTCCCCTGTCGGTCAAGGTCGTCCTCATCGGCGAGCCGCGCATCTACCATCTGCTGTGGCGCCTTGACGAGGACTTCAAGGAGGTATTCAAGATCAAGGCCGAGTTCGACACGGTCATGCCCCTGAACAACACGAATCTGAAGTGCTACTATGAGTTCGTCCGCCTGATAACCGAGAAGGAGAACCTGCTGCCCTTTGACATCTCCGGACTACAGGCAGCCGCCGAACACGGGCGCCGTCTGTCGGGACGTCGCGACAAACTCAGTACGCGGTTTGCGGCTCTGACCGACATCATCCGGGAAGCCTCGTTCTGTTGTCGCCAGCGACGGCGCAAGATGGTACAGCGCTCCGATGTGTACCAGGCGATCGAGAATCAGGAGTCACGGGTCGACCTGGTCGAGGATAAGATACAGGAGATGTTCGACAATGAGACTCTGATGGTCTCGACGACCGGGGCGGTTGTCGGCCAGATCAACGGGCTTTCGGTCTACAATCTGGGTGAGCACATGTTCGGGCGCCCGATTCGAATCACGGTGGCAACCTCGCTGGGAAAGGCGGGGGTGATCAATATCGAGCGCGAGGCGGACCTGTCCGGCCCCATTCATAACAAAGGCGTGGCCATTCTGACAGGTTACCTCAGGCGGATTTTCGCACAGGAAAAGCCGTTGGTGATGTCGGCCTCCATCTCGTTCGAGCAGTCCTACGGCGGAGTGGATGGTGATAGCGCGTCCTCCACCGAAATCTACGGCATCTTGTCTTCTTTGTCGGGAGTTCCCATCAAGCAATCTGTTGCCGTGACAGGCTCGGTAAACCAGATGGGCGAAATTCAGCCAATCGGTGGTGTCAATCACAAGATCGAGGGTTTCTACGACGTTTGTAAATCGCGCCGCCTGACCGGCAGCCAGGGAGTGATCATTCCGTGGCAGAATGTCGAGGATCTGATGCTTCGTCCGGACGTCACAACCGCAATCAAAGAGGGCAAGTTCCACGTCTGGCCGGTAAAGACTATCGAGGAAGGCATCGAGATTCTTACTGACAAGCCGGCGGGTAGACGAGGGCGCAGCGGTCGGTTTACTTCAGGGAGCATTCTCGGCATGGTCGATGACCGACTTCGCGAGATGGCGCTGGCATATCAGAATTTCGGACGTCCGGAAAACGACACGAAGGTGGGTCTCAAGGGAAGATAGTCCCGGTCGCACCGGCAGCGCTCAGGTGGCTTCCGGGTGTGACTGGCAGCGAAGTCGATCCGTCCACTGCGGGATGGCGCCGTGCGGATTGCCAACATACAAGAGAGCCATGGCCGGCTCTAAAAGTCGGCACCGAAAGAGAAATACGAGGTCGGTTTGTCGGACACTTTCTGGTAGTCTGTTGACCAGGCAAGATCGTAGCGCAGCAACAGGAAGCCGAGGTTGGCGCGCATACCGAACCCGAATCCGCTCTTGATATCCTTCAGGCGCGCACCGCCGTCGCTGGTCCCCCCCTTGAAATTGCCGTCATCCCAGGCGGCCCCGAAATCCCAGAACAGAGCGCCGGTCACACGAGTGATAGCGATCGGCAGCGGGAAGCGCATGATGAAATAGTCGATCATGGGGTAGCGGAACTCGAGGTTCATCAGCGCGTATCTGTTGCCGGACAGCTCATAGTACTCATAGCCGCGCAGTGGCGTGATGACATCGGCGAAGTACAGGTTCTCCTCCTCGTAAACCTCGGCATCCACAGTCCGATTACCGATCCAGTTGGTCGTTCCACCCAGGAAATAGCGCTTGGGGGTACCGCCGAACGAGGCCCCGCCGGCCGCTCGGAAGGCGAAGGAGAAGCTCTTGCCGAAGTGCCAGTAGCGCCGGTAATCGAGGTCGAAGGCGTAGTAATTGACCCGATCGTTGTCACCAAAGACAGTCGCGCCTCCCGAAACGGCAAGCTTGGAACGCCGGCCATTGATGGGGCCGGTAATGCCCCAGAGGATGTTGTCGGTAACGTAGGCAAGCTCGGCATTGATGGGCGCGGTGTTGCGATTCTCACGGGGGTCGTTCCAGTCGTAGAACTGGCGGTCGATGAAATACTGGCCGGCCATCAGCTCGACCCGACTGAAAGTTGAGAAAGGTCGACCGGCATAGAACTGGACACCGTAGAAACGGTCCGAGAACAGGTGATTGAAGGCATCCTCGTAGTAATTCTTGGTGTGGAAGATGCCGACTCCGTAGTTGGTGCGGTGTCGGTTATAAAAGTAGAAGGCCTGGATATTGGCCTGGTCGATGGTGTTCACAAGATCGGTGGCAAAGACGAACTGGTGATTTCCAAGGTAATCCGAGAAGACAAAGACCGACTGCCCGCGCAGCCCGAAGAACGTATCATACGCGAAACCGCCGCCATAGAAATCGGGGGTAAACTTTGTCTTGTATTCGCGGACCTCGTATTCACCGTCTTCCGGCACCGAAATGGAGTCGAACGCTGTTGGCTCCTTCTGACCACGAGCACCGAAAACGCCGCTGGTCTCGTCGGAAATGTCGATCAACAGCGAGCCCAGCGGGCGCAGCTCTTCCTCGCTGATGTACACGAACTCACCATCGTGAATACCCGTCTCCGTAATCAAGGAATCATCCTCCGCTGGCAGGGTATCAGCGGCTGCCGCTGTGTCTGCTGAGGTGGAATCCCGCGCAATCGTGGCTGTATCCAGCAGGACGGCAAACTCCTCGGGATCGATCTCGTACTGCTCGTAGTCGTCCATCAGCCCCAGTGCCTCCGCTGGTTCCGAAAGGGGCCTGGGTACTGCGGGTGCAGCCAAAGCAGCCTGACGCAACAGATCATACTTGCCGAGCGCGAAATCGGTCAACGACAGAGTGCCGTCGTCCCCCGCCGGAACGAATTCATCGAGAGTAAAAATGTCGAAGCTGCCTCGGTTAAAGGCGGAGAACGCAATCTTCTCACCTTTCGGCGACCATGAGAGCGAACGCACGCCGCTGAGAATATCGGTGACGGCGTAGACCTTGTCATCTTTCAGGTTGGCGATGTAGATATTGTCGATGCCGTTGCGGTTGGAGATGAAGGCCACTTTGGACCCGTCGGGTGAGACCCTTGGTGACATGTTGGCACCGAACCCCACATCGAGGGGGGTGATAACACCGGTCTGAATATCGATCGTGTGTAGATTGTAGGACCCGTAGTCGAACCCTCCGGGCATGTATGCTTCCGGACCGGAGTACATGGTTCCCGTCTGCGGAACGGCCGGGTTCTGGGGGTGATACCGATCGGACGAGAAAACGATGCGTCGCGAATCAGCCATCCAGGAAGGCTCGATATCGTCGTGCCGATCCGACATCAGCCTAATGACAGTGTCGTTGGCCATCTCGTAAACCCACAAATCGCGCCTGTCCCCCTTCACAGCGGCGAAGGCAATGCGTTCGCCATCGGGAGACCAGTCCGGATTGACTATGGCGCCGAATCCGTAGCGCTTGACGTCGGAGACACGTCGTTTCTCCATGTCATAGATAAACAGGGCGTCCTTGCCGTGTGATTTGGCCACAAACACCATCTGCCGTCCATCAGGGGAGAATGACACGCCGGAAACGTATGAGTGAAGCGATTCCAGGTCACCGGAACGAGACGACTTAACCAGACGGTCGGTGATCTCGCCGGTGACAGCATCGACAAGGACGATTTCAGTGAAATCAGACTTGTCGGTGAAGATGGCGATTTTGTCGCCGCTGGGCAGGTACACCGGCTTCTCGTTGTAGTATGAACCATCCTCGCGAGCCTTGGTAAGCTGGTGGGCAAATTCGTCGGCCTCCTGACGCTGTGCGATATCCGGCCAGTAGCGGCGCTTCATTTCTTTGGAGAAGGCCTCCCACAGCTCCTTCTCAGTGATGCCATAGACCTCCTTGAGTGCCCGGTTCATGCTCAGGTGGATCTTACCTTTGCGAAGCACCATGCCAAGTTTCTCTTCACCGTAGGTGTCAGCCAGGTACTTGACCATAGCCTGCCCCTGGCGATACGCCATATAGCCACCGATGTAACCGATGGGCATCAGATAGCCATTGATGGTGGCATCGCGCATGAACATATCTGAGTGATAGTCCCAGCCATGGCGAGAGGAGTACTCGGCATACCCCTCGGCAAACCACAAAGGAATCTGGAACAGGCGGTTTCTGGATATCAGCGAAGAGAGGTTGTTGCCATAGAGCAGGTCGAAGGTGACAGCGTGGGTCAGTTCGTGGTGGAGCACATGACGCAGATCTTCATAGGAGCCGTTGAAAGGCAATACCACCCGGTTCTTGAAGATTTCGGTGAAACCGCCGACACCTTCCGGCAGCAACGAGGAGGTGATGTTGGTTTGCTGGAAATCATTCGGGGAGTTGTAGATAAAGACCGGAATGCGATCCTGGATGAGATAGTTTAACTCCCGCGAGACTTCGACATAGGATGACTCAAGAACGGCCGCGCTGAACTTGGCCAGTTCGTAGCCGTCATCATAGAAGTAGACATCGAACCGCCGTGTCTGGATATAGCTCCAGTCGAAGTCACGATAGCGGACCTTGTTCTTGCCGAAGTAGGTCTCCTGTGCCTCTGCAAAGGTCGGGCCAACAAAGAGTGCGGCCAGTGCTGCCAGAAAGACTTTTTTCATCGAAACCACCACCTCTTCATGCCTTGGGGTGTCAGCACACGTAACTTGTGGTCAGCTGTGCCGCCGGGCCTCAGGATCGCTCCTTACCACTTCCAAATGAAGTATCGGCTGACGGCGGTGTCTTTATCGCATGGGGCAGTTGACGTGACTCCTTTGCGCTAATATTGCACAGAACCTATTCGTTCTTGCGCTCAACCAGTGCGCCCAGCTGGTTCAATCTCTCATCCAGGCGATCGTAGCCACGATCTATATGGTATACACGCAGAACTTCGCTGGTTCCACCGGCGGCCAGGCAGGCCAGCACGATGCCGGCGCCGGCTCTGATATCGCTGGCCATGACCTCGGCTCCGGAGAGCCTGGGGACGCCATGTATGACGGCTTCGTCTCCGGATACGTTGACGTCGGCACCTAAACGTCGCAATTCCATGCAATGCGAGAACCTGTCTCTAAAGACGGTCTCACGCACTCTGGATGTTCCCTCGGCCACACAGGCAGCGGCCAAAATGCACGCCTGCAGGTCAGTCGGGAAGCCCGGAAACGGGTATGTGGTCACCATCACCGGCCCCAGACGACGCGGCCCTTTGACCTCCACGCTTCGTGGGGATCGCTCGACTTTGCAGCCCATCTCGATCATCTTGTGCAGGACAACGGTCAGGTCATCCGGATTGATCCCTGTCACTTTGACTTTCCCGCCGGTAATAGCGGCACCAAGCAGGTACGTGCCAGCTACAAGACGATCGCCACTGACAGAGTATTCAACAGCTTTGAGACGTTTCACCGGTTCGATATGGATTGTTGGCGTTCCGGCGCCGGAAATCCTGGCTCCGGCCTGATTGAGGAAGTTGGCAACATCGACTATCTCGGGATCACAGGCAGCGTTGGCTATGACCGTCTTGCCCCGGGCCAGAACAGCACCGAACAGAACGTTCTCGGTTCCGGTGTGGCTGGGCCGGTCGAAGTAGATTGATCCGCCCTTCAGCGGTTTGCCCTGGGCCATGACGTAGCCGGAGCGCTCGGTAATCTTCGCCCCGAGGGCGCGGAATCCCTTGATGTGCAGATCAACCGGGCGCGCTCCGAGCACACACCCCCCGGGTAACGACACCTTGGCGCGTCCCAAACGTGCCAGCAGAGGACCAAGAACCAGAAAGGAGGCTCGCATCTGGCGCATCAAGTCGTAGGGTGCGGTGCGGCGATTCAGATTCTCAGCGTTGATCGCCATGGTGTGGCGCTTGTCGTCATACTCGATCTTCGCCCCAAGGTACTCCATGACCCGGACAACGGTCTTTATGTCCCTGAGCGGAGGGACATTGCGTATGATGGTTTGACCTTTGGGGATCAACAGCGAACCGAGAATGATGGGCAGAGCGGCGTTCTTCGACCCCTCGACACGAATCTGCCCCCGAAGCGGCTTGCCGCCGCGTATCACAAACTTATCCATGCGCAGTCCTCAATAGCGGTCCCTTGCGGCAGAGCCGTCGGACGTCCTGTCGCTTGTTATACACAACTGATATGGAAGTTACCGGGATCTGGTCACGTGAGTAAAGTTTTTTCCCGTCACACAACTGCATCAAATCTGTTGAGGCTCTTCGATCAGCGCGAAACTGTCGCGGGTGCGCTCAAACAGGCCAATAGCCTCACGATGGCAGAAATCAGGATTGGTCCAGGGCAGGCGACGGAACTGCCCACGGGCGTAGATCAGGGCTATCTCGCCGAAGACACCTTCGGCGAGATAGATGCGGTGATTGAACTCCCGATGACCGGCCATGACCAGGTTGTACGGCGTGAGCACGCCCGGATCGATGTTCACTGCCCGGAAGGTGTAATCGTTCACACAGTCGGCAAACTGAGTCTCCAGTTTGTGCGTCCATCGCTTCACCTCCGGCAGTGAGTCGCGCACCACCGGTCTTTCAAAGGAGAAGAAGCGACGAAGCAGCGGTCCCCCCATCTCCTCCCGATAGTGAGCTGCTTCGCTCACCGATATCTCGACTGTCTCCCCCAGCACCTGGCCATAGCGCCGCTCGAGATGCTGCAGGGCATCGGCCACAGCATCGATATAGGCATAGATGATCGAGACGACAAGTCGTCCTGCCGGAGGTTTCTGGATTCGAGCCATATTGTCAACAGTGCACGCGCCGGGGAGCAAAATCAACAACAAGTTGCCGGGTCGGCGGACAGACGCAGATCCCTTTTTGACGTGACCAGCAACGCCGTGACATAGACACATCTATCCACGTTATGGAACAAATGGGAGCCTTGTCTGTTACCGCATACACAGGGAGATGCAAGTTGAACGATTCTTGTGCTGGATAACCTGGGCGCGGGAATTCACGCCAGGAGGTAACGAACCTCATGATTACAAGAAAGTCATTGATGCTGAGCACACTGTTGTTGGTTGCAACGCTGTGTGTGACCGGCTGTGACGATGATGACAAGGAGTTCATCGTCGATCCGAACGGAGACGAGCCGGAGGAGTTGATGCCGCTTGCGTTGGGCTACGAGTGGCAGGGTATCATCTACTACATCGGGGAGAATCAGGACACAACAGCTATCAGCAATGCCGCTATGCAGATTGACGGGGCTGAGTTGATTGGCACCGACTCGATCTACCATGTTGCGTCCGACACAGCTCTTGACTCAACGATCCTGCCGGAGTACCTGATAAACAAAGACTCTGCCCTGCTGGGCTATACCGCAGACCATCTGGGGCTGCTTCTCGGACCGTATACGGTTGCGGAGTATCCGACGACACTCGGGGCGTCATTTGACGGATACCTTGGGTTTGAAACAATGGTGATGTCGACTGCCTATCCGATTGAGGTTGCCGGCGGTGGCTTTACGACCGTGTATTATCGCTCTACTCATCCCGGATTCCATATGGGTGAAAGCGACATCTCGCAGGTGGACCGCTATTTCGATCCCGATGTTGGTCTGGTCCGTGCTGATGTGTGGGGGCTGGATGACCAGCAGACGGAACGGCTTTTGTTCATCTGGGATCTGGACACGTTGATTAGAGATGCAGTGTCAGCGTCCGTGAATTAGGCTTGCCATTTTTGAGATCCGCTTGCGGACTGTTGTGTGGCGCATTCCCGCTTGCCCAACCGAGACAGGCCGACTATATTCGCCTCAATACAAGCGAGTAACAGGAGACCTGTGTCGATGAAGCCGAAGAAGTGCAAAGCCAAACGCGGCACCACACTCACCTGCAAGGGTTGGCATCAGGAAGCCGCCTTCCGCATGATCAACAACAACCTCGATCCCGAAGTCGCCGAGAGACCGGATGAGCTGATTGTCTATGGCGGCTACGGCAAGGCAGCCCGCAACTGGGGGTGCTACGACGCCATTGTCGGAAGTCTCAAGAAGCTGGAGAACGACGAGACGCTACTGGTGCAGTCCGGCAAACCGGTCGGTAGCTTTCGCACCCACGAGCACTCTCCGCGCGTGCTGATCGCCAACTCGAATCTGGTCCCGGCATGGGCGACATGGGACCACTTCCGCAAACTCGACGCTATGGGGCTGATCATGTTCGGCCAGATGACGGCCGGCAGCTGGATATACATCGGCACCCAGGGGATCATTCAAGGCACATACGAAACATTTGTCGCGGCGGGGGTCCAGCACTTTGGTGGCGATCTGACGGGCAGGTGGATACTCACCGGCGGTATGGGCGGTATGGGTGGTGCCCAGCCGTTGGCGGCAACGATGGCTGGCGCTTCGACACTGGTAGTGGAGGTCGATGAGTCCCGTATTAACCGCCGAGTGAAGCAGGGCTTCTGTGATGTCAAGGTCAAGACGCTGGACAAGGCGCTCAAGATGATCAAGGAACACGCGAAATCCGGCCAGCCGATATCGATTGGGCTGGTCGGCAACTGTGCCGAGATGTTCCCGGAGATCTATCGGCGCGGAATTGTGCCCGACATGGTCACGGACCAGACCTCGGCCCACGATGAACTCAATGGTTATATTCCCGAGGGGCTGACGATGACCGAGGCAGCCAAGCTGCGCAAGAAGAACCCCAGAGACTACATCCGCCGGGCGTACGAGTCAATGGTGAAACACTGCGATGCTATGGTGAAATTCCAGAAGGCCGGCTCGATTGTCTTCGATTACGGCAACAATCTGCGCGGCCAGGCCCAGAGTGCGGGACTGAAGACCGCGTTCGATTATCCCGGGTTTGTCCCGGCATACGTTCGCCCGCTTTTCTGCGAGGGGAAGGGCCCATTCCGCTGGGCGGCGCTTTCGGGTGACCCGAAAGATATCGCGGTAACCGACGAAATCGTGAAAAAAGAGTTCGCTTACAACAAGCCGTTGATGCGGTGGATCGATATGGCTCAGGAGAAGATCCCCTTCCAGGGTCTGCCCGCCCGTATTTGCTGGCTTGGTTATGGCGAGCGGGCGCGCTTTGCGGAAGTACTCAACGATCACATTCGCAAGGGCAAGATATCAGCACCGGTTGTGATCGGACGCGATCATCTCGACTGTGGCTCCGTAGCATCGCCCAACCGTGAGACCGAAGCCATGAAAGACGGGTCCGATGCCATCGCCGACTGGCCGCTGCTCAACGGACTGCTCAACGCCGTCAGCGGCGCCAGTTGGGTCTCTATTCATCACGGCGGCGGTGTTGGGATGGGTCAGGCAATTCACGCCGGTCAGGTGATTGTGGCCGACGGCACCAAAGAGATGGATCTGCGACTGAATCGGGTGCTGACCAACGACCCCGGTATCGGGATCGCCCGGCATGTGGACGCCGGCTATGACGAGGCTGTCAAGACGGCGCGCAAACACAAGATCAAGATTCCGATGATGAAGACGGGCCGAAGATAGCGCTGGTTTCTCCAGTTATGCAGCGCGGTCGATGGTGTCCGGATTCCCCCTTCGCAGCAAGCCTCGTCAGGCGAGAGCGCTGGTGAGTTGACCCTGAGCTTCCTGTACCGAGGAACAACACCAGAGATACCTCATCGAGCGGACTGTTTGTCAGAGTCGGTGTGCAGGTAGTAGATTGAGGTTATCGCGTTAGTCGAAGCAGAGTCACGCCAAACTGTTACGGAGAAACCGCATGGACAATTTCATGTTTCACCTGCCGACACGAGTCGTTTTTGGCCCCGGCACTCTTCGCAGACTGGGAGAGATGGCCGGGGACATTGGGCGGCGTCCGCTGTTGGTGACCGGTAAATCATCCTCGGGAGAAACCGGCATTTTGAACCGGGCCATGGACTATCTGGAGCACGCCGGCTTGCAGCCGGCGCTCTTCGCACAGATAGAAGCGAATCCGCGTGTCGAGACAGTTGACCGCGCCGTCGCACTGGCCAGGGAACGGAAATGTGACTTCGTCATCGGTCTGGGCGGGGGATCACCCATGGATGCCGCCAAGGTGATCGCGTTGGCAGCAGCCGAGGGGTACCCGGCGTGGGAGTTCATTCCTCATGGAGGCGAGGTGGTGCGCCAGGCGACCAAGGCCCTGCCGCTGCTGATGGTGCCGACTCTGGCCGCAACCGGCAGCGAAGTCAACGGCGTGGCAGTGATTACTAACTGGGAAACCCACGAGAAGGCCGTCATAGGGCACCGTCTGCTGTATCCGAGGGTGTCCATTGTTGATCCGGAGTTGACGGTTACCGTCCCGCGCGATTACACGATCGACGGCGGTATTGACATTATCAGCCATGTGATCGAGGGCTTTTTCACCGGTGTTGAGTCGACGCCGCTGCAGGACCGTTTCTCGCTGGCGGTGGTGCGCACGGTCATGGAGTATCTGCCACGAGTAATGGAGAATCCCAATGACATCAATGCTCGTTCGCAGTTGTCATGGTGTTCAGTGGTAGCCATGTCCGGGCTGGTGAATCCCGGCCGGGGTGACAAGTGGCCGCTCCACGCCCTGGAGCATCCGCTTTCAGGTCACTATGACATTTCCCATGGTCGCGGTCTGGCCCTGCTGCTGCCGCGATTGATGGCGTTTACCATCAAGGCACGACCGCAGAAGTTCGGTTTCATGGCGCGCGAGCTGTTTCATCTGGATGAAGGGGACGACATGCGGCTGGGGCAGCAGGCGATTGACGGTGTGGTTGATTTCCTGCGGTCGGTTGATCGCTTTTTGGTGATGAGTGATGTGGGTATCCCTGATGACTCCCGGTTCGAAGCCATGGCCGATGACACTATTCGGCTGTACGGCACGGCAGAGGGTTGCCTTGCCAATCCGCGTCCGTTGTATAAGGATGATGTGGTGGAAATCTACAGCCGCTGCCAGAGTGCGGTCGTATAGGCCAGAAGAGCGAAAGATCAAGCGAGCTGATTGGCATGAGTCTGATTGACGAAAAGCGACTGATGAAGGCCTGGCACGAGGACAGCGTGTATGCGCTGCAGCTTGAGGTCGGCGACGTCTGCTGTCAGGCGTGTCGGTATTGCTACATGAACGCGCTGGACACACCTCACAATCGGTTGACCGATGAGCTTATTGAGCGGATTATTGATGACGCCGCCCGTCTGGATATCACCGCCATCGAATGGCTGGGCGGGGAACCGTTGCTGCGTCCGGGCATATTCCGGTTGATGGCGCGTGCCACGCAGCGAGGCCTGCGCAACAATATCTGGACCGGCGGGCTGCCGCTGGCTGGCGAGTATGTGCGCCGTGAATGTATCTTTGCTGCTCGCGAGGGATTGATCTCCATCCATGTGTCGAGTGTTGATCCGGATACCTACATCCGGCTGCACCCCGGTCGGCCCCTTGAGGACCTGCAGACCATTCTGGCCGCGGTAGAGGCACTGCTTGATAGCGGATATCCCGCGGAGCAGGTGATCAACTCGGTGACGTTTACGGGGACGCAGACAGCGTCGGACATGATTGCCACGATCGATTTCTTCGAGAAGAAGTACGGCATCAAGACCTCCCTGAATGTCTATCACACCTACCTGCGTCCGGGCCAGACTGATGCTGATCTGCATCGATTCATCCCCGACGAGGCCGAGGTAGCCAGAGTGTACAGCCGGTACAAGCGCCAGCATGGAATGGTGCAGATGCCGATGAACTGCGTGAACAAGCAGTACTGCTCAGCGACCGCGGCCATTCTGGCCGACGGAACTGTCACACCGTGTGCCACCATTCGCGAGCCGAACGCTCCCCGGGTGAGTGCGGAGCGCGGGCTGTTCGAGATCTTTGGGGAGTACCGGGATCATCTCATCTTCAAGCGATTCAAGACCATCGACAACCTCCCTGAGCGGTGCCGATCGTGCAGCCTTTCCGAGGAGTGCTGGGGGTGCCGGTCTCGGGCCTGGGCTGCCGGGCTGGGCATGTACGGCGAGGATCCGCGCTGTTTCCGGCATCCCGGGGGCGGTGCCGGTGACGCTGAGAGCGCCATTGAGAAAACCCGTGCCAAGTAGACGGGCTACAGGTTTGGTCACCGGCAGGCGCGGCATTTGAGCGTGGTATCGAGCGTGGTGTCAGCGTTCAGCTTCCGGTAGGTGTTGTCTCCGCGTTGGTCTTCTCCTGTCCCATCTGCAGGATGTACTCGGCCACCAGTTGTAGTTGCTCGTCCCCAAGATGGGCGAACGACGGCATGGGGGCGAACTGGTCGCGCTTCTTACCGGGGTTCCTGGTCCAGGCTACGATTCCTGCAATATCCCCGGCATAGATCTGCTGGACCTCCGTGATCGACGGTCCGGCCAGCACGCGGTCATAGGCATGGCAGGCCGCGCAGTTTTTGAAGACGCTTTTACCGGTGGGACCCGGCGCCAGGGCTTCGCCCAGCCCCAGGCCGGCATCGAGGCGCATGTGGGCTGCGAGGTTGACCGCACGGAAGGTATCGGAGCGATTGGCCATCAACGCGCGGTGGTCAGTCAGACTCGCCTCCCGGTAGACGTGTCGGCCGGTCGCCATGAAGACCACGACAAGCGTAAAGATCATCAGGATAGGCACGTAGTATCGGCCTATGGCTCTGTCACTGGTGCGCAGTTCCGCCCAGAGCAGGACCATAACTGTCGCCGCGATAATGACGCCGATCGAGATAACGATCACCAGGGTGTACGTCACACCTATGGCAGGCAGGGTGAGCAGCAGCAGTGGGCCGAACAGCACCTGCGCAAGCGTGACATAGAAGGTGACACGGTAGAACAGGCGTCGCAGTTGCGGCCGCGTGAACTCAGGCAGGTAGTGCTCGACAGGGAATCCCTTGCGTCCGAACCACCCCGCGAGGAACAGGCCGGTGATTGCCAGACTGGCCATCAGAAAGTGGAAGTAGCGAGGGAAGACGTTTCCTATCTGCAGCGAGGAGAAGAACCCTGCCACCTGCGACCATTGGCCGGGAAACAGCATGAGATTGATGTTTGACAGGAAGACCAGCGGGATGCACAAAAACAAGACAGCGGAGGCAATGCCGAGGGCAATATGGCGGCGTTTTTTGGGGCCGGTCCAGCGATCCCAGGTAAACTTGTGCAGATAGGTCAGCAGAAACACCAGGATGATCAAGGGCACCAGGCCGAGCCAGGCATAGCCGGTGAGCACGTTGGCCGAGTAGAAGTACGTCGTGTACAGCAGGTTGATGGCGAGCAACGGTCCCACGCCGAGAACCACGGCGAGGCTCTTGTTGACGGTTATGGTGGCGCCGATGCGGCGGGCCAGACTATCGTATCTGGGCCAGGTCAGTCCCATGATCTCAAACAGGGCGGTCAACAGCGAACCACCGACCATAAGATTGACAAACAAGATGTGCAGCAGAAACAGCGCTACCAGTATAATCTCAAGCTCCCAGCTGTTCAGCGGCAGGGGGAGTGCCAGCTCACGTGGCACGGCGGTTGCGGCAATGAGGCATGTGACGGAAGGTATCATTATTGGTAATCCTCGGCACGATTCCTGTTCATGGGGCTACAGCCTTGCGTCTGGGTCGGGATTGACGGCTTTGGGGATGCCTCGTGACTGCGCTCCGCTCAGCGGGGCGTGAGTCTGTTCGAGGTCCTTCAGGTAGGCAACCAGAGCGTCGAGTTCACGTTGATTGCCCGGGAAAGGTGGCATGTAGGTGCGCGTGTTGTGCATCGTCTCGACAAACAGCCCCATCACCTCCGGATCCCAGCGGCCCTCGCCGTAGAGGTTGTTGAACTTGTCTACCGTGGAATTGATGCCGGTGGTGGTATGGCAGCGGGCGCAGGCGATGCGGAAGATATCCTGGCCGGCCTCGATCAGGTTGGCCTCAGTGACCCGTTTATGAGCTACAAAGGTAGCGTGGGTCAGCACGCCATCACGCTTGTAGACGGGATAGTCGGCGAGCCGGACGCCGTTGGAGTACATGTAATCCGCTACCACATACGGTTTGCGCACGAATTCACGCACTCGCTCGAAATGGCCCAGCAGCCAGATGCCAAGCAGAAATGGGACAAGCAGCAGGACGCCGTTGATCAGACGCGGTCGGGTCAGACCGATCACCGCCGTGAGGATGATGGCTGCCAGGGCGGCGACCATGATATGGGCCAGCGTTTCGTGCCAATTCTGAAACGCTTGAGTGAGCAGGGCAACATCGAGGTTCTTCATCATGGCTTCCGGGACTACGTTCCAATACCACAGGGCACCGACGATAAATGGAGGTACCCAGGCCAGCGTCCAGATGGAGACGAACCTGACTGCCTTGCGCCGAAGATCAGTGCCCTTCTGCGTGAAAAAGAACAGCAGGAACCAGACACACAGCCCGGCAGTCATCAGGGCGTAGGTGGTTCTGAACAGCGACTGTGGTGCATACAGGGGGTTGAAGAAAGCAGACGTCAGGCTGCGGTCCAGCGGCCAACTGCCGGCATCCATCATGAAGCCGAGAATCGCGACGATTATTGCCATCGTCAGCCAGGAGAAGAGACTCAGGACGATTCCGACGCCTATATGCACCTTCTTCATGAAGCCCTCTTTCCATTGCTTCCAGGTGAGGAAGTAAATAAGGATGAGTACTACCTCAGTGATGAAGACGAGCCACTCAATGAACCAGGCCCAGAAGAAGATGCGCAGCAGCGATCCGATACCGAACGGGGCGATCACGGCCGTCGTGAACCAGATGCCGACTCCAGTGAGAGCGCCAATGGTCGTGGTGACGATGAACAGCACCATGGTGACCTTGTAGGCCAGACGATCGATCTGCTCACTACCCTGTTTCCAGCCGAGCCACTCCATGAGGGTGACCAGAGGATACGCTCCAACCGCCAGGGGGTGATTGATGAAGACGTGGAGGATAGCAATGACCGCGATTATGAGCCGATTGCCGATGTGATCGACGAAGAAGACTGGAAAATCCATGCTCAGCCCTGCCAGTTAGTGATCAAGCCAGGAGGCGGCGACGCTTTTCCCTCCCGAATCGAATCAACCGCCTGGTTCGCTAAATCGGACTTATTCCTCGTCAATTTACATGTCAGGAGTGGTTCGTCAACCTCAGAACTGACAACCGTGAACGTTTGTGGTGCCGCGACCCGGCGCCAGGAGCCCTCGCCGTGACAGCGGTGAAATGGACCCCTGCCTCGCCGTTCATTCTGTGCATTCCTCGAACAAGCGGATAAGCTGTTGTATAACATAGGATTATCCGGGCGGCGGGCTGCGCGTTGCTGCTGTGACGGTTAAGGAAACCGGCCGGGTGCCGAAACCAAGCAGTATAGGAGATTATCGAGGATCGTCGGGGACCTGCCTTTGCAAGTCCCCTTCGGTCCGGTCGAGATGTACTCGGCTGTATTCACGCAGCGAACTGAAACACATAGGGCCTAAACATAACCCGATCCGGCACCGTAGGGTGCGGGGAGACTAAGGAGTAGCGAAATGCGCTTCAAACTTCAGCTTACCCACAAGCTGATGCTGATGATTGTGCTGGTCGTGACGCTGTCTATCAGTGTGGTGGCATTCGTCAGTGTCTGGAAATCACAGCAGCAGTTAGGGGCACAGGGGGAGACCGACCTTGAACATCTGACCAGTATGGCACTGGAAATGTGCCGGCTGAGTGCCGAGCACGCTCAGCAGGCAACTCTGGCCAATCTGAAATCGGGTCGGCAACTCTTCAATCAAGCTGGGGGGGATCAGGCAACGATCGAAAACGGTCAGTTAGTTCTGAAACGAGGGGATGAGGACATGGTGGTCAACGACAACAGTGAGTTTGTTGATCACCTGCATCAGATGACCGGCGCCCACTATACTATCTTCCAGAAGGAGGGTGGTACTGCGCGGCGCGTCGCCACGACTGTCACGGCTGAGAACGGACGGCGCGCGGTTGGGACGTACATCTCTCAGCCGGTTTTCGAGACGGTCTTCAACCAGGGCCGGACCTACACTGGTCGCGCCTGGGTTGTCAACCAGTGGATGGTAACCGCATACGAACCGATTCGCAATGCCAGTGGGGAGGTTGTCGGATCGTTCTTCTGCGGTGTGCCGGAGCGATCGCACATTCTTCGCGACGCCATTTTGTCGCAGAAGATTGCCGAGACCGGGTACATGTACACCATGGACAGCAAGGGCATACTGCAGGTGCACCCGGCCAATGAGGGTGAGGATATCAGCAACCATGATTTCGCCCGGGAGATGATGGCCAAAGCGCCAAGTCTCAGAGACGGGGAAATCGCTACTATCTGGTATCCGTGGTTTGACCAGCGGCTCGGCAGAGAGCTTGAGAAGATCGTCAAGTACGCCTATTTCAAGGATTGGGATTGGATCATAGCCGCCGGCAGCTACACGCAGGAGTTCACGGCTCCGGCGACGGTAGTCCGCAACTATATTCTCTGGCTCGGATTCGGTTTCCTGTTGGTGTCGGTCGTGATTGCCTGGTGGATGGCACGCACCATTGCCCGGCCCGTGATGAAGCTTGCAGATATGGCACAGGAGGTGGCACAGGGTGATGTCAGCCAGAAAATCGATATCCAGAGTTCCGATGAGGTCGGCAAGCTGGCTGGCGCCTTCAACGAGATGATTGTCTACCTGCAGGAGGCCTCGCATGTTGCGGAGCAGATTGCCGAAAACGATCTGACCTCGGATATCAAGCCGCGCAGCGAACGTGATGTTTTCGGTCGGGCGTTCCAGAAGATGATCGCCAACCTGTCGGACATCATGCGCCAGCTATCGGAAAACGCCCGGGAGTTGGTAAGCGCCTCGACCGAGATCGCCTCCACCTCAGAGCAGATGTCCCGCGGTGCACGTCAGCAGTCCGAGCAGGTGGGGCAGGTATCCTCGGCGGTGGAGGAAATGACCGCGTCAATCGTGCAGTCCTCCCGCAACGCCGATGAGGCCACTCAGGCGTCTCAGAGCGCCTCGAGTACCGCCGGCGAGGGTGGTCGTACGGTACAGGAGACGGTTGACGGCATGCAGCGCATCGCCGATGTGGTTCGCCAGTCGGCCGAGTCGATCAGTAAGCTGTCTGCCTCGGCGGATCAGATTGGTGAGATCATCAGCGTCATCGACGATATTGCCGACCAAACCAACCTGTTGGCGCTCAATGCCGCTATTGAGGCGGCGCGGGCCGGTGAGCAGGGTCGCGGTTTCGCGGTGGTTGCCGATGAGGTTCGCAAGCTGGCTGAGCGTACCGGCAAGGCCACCGGTGAGATCACGGGTATGATTCAGGCGGTTCAGCAGGAGACGCAGGAGTCGGTACACCTGATGGAAACCGGCGTGCAGGAGGTCGACAAGGGCCGTGAGATGGCTGACCAGGCCGGCAACGCTCTTGGTGAAATCGTTCGCATGTCTGAACAGGTCATGCAGATGGTTCGCCAGATTGCCGCTGCCAGCGGTGACCAGTCAACGGCCGCCGAGGAGATATCCAAGAATGTCGAGCATATTTCCAGTGTGACCAAGGAGACCGCCAGCGGGGCCGAGCAGGCCGCGGCTGCTGCTGAGCAACTCAACCGTCAGGCGGAGGGAATGCAGAAGATGGTCTCGAAATTCAAGCTGCGCAGTTAGTACAGCCAATTCCGTTTGTTTGTCCAGCGCACGGCGGAGCGATACGGTTACTACCGATCGCTCCGCTTTCTTTTGGTGTCGGTTCAACATGGGTATCGCGGAGTCAATGGTACCGGTTGCAATGATTGTCGAAACCAACCATATGTGGACTGTGTTGGTACAATAAACATGGGGAACACGAAACCACAGGAGACCGCCCCATGAACGACGTCCGTACGCATGCGAGGTTGCCGATGCTCTTTCTTCTTGTGCTGCTCGCGATAGCCACCGGTGCCGTGACAACGCTGGTCTACCGTCATGTCCTGGCCACGGACAGCGAGCGTTCATCGGACAGCCTGTCGTGTGAGACGCCATCGGCCATCGACCGATCAGGAGGTTCACAGATGACATACAAGGTTCAGAAATCCGACGAGCAATGGAAGTCCGAGTTGACCGCGGAGCAGTACCGAGTCGCCCGTCAGGGGGGGACCGAGCGGGCCTTCTCGGGCGTGTACTACGACCATCACGAGAACGGAGTCTACCGGTGTGTTTGCTGTGATGCCCCTCTGTTTGACAGCCGGGCGAAGTACGCATCCGGCTCCGGCTGGCCGAGCTTCTTTCAGCCGGCTGACAGCTCCGGTATAGAGACTCATGTCGACAACAGCCTGGGGATGCAGCGGATCGAGGCGCGTTGCAGCAACTGCGGGGCCCACCTTGGGCATGTGTTCCCCGATGGTCCGGAACCAACCGGGTTGCGTTACTGCATCAACTCGGCATCGCTGGACTTCCGGCCGCGATCGCAGGGTGACACGGCCGGGGATACCACCGCCGGGACTGATGCAAAGGAAGCCGAGTAGGCGGCAGATGGCTAAGCAGGACAGACCCGCGCCGACGTCAACCCGTCTGCGCTTCCGGGGCGGTCAGGGGCAGTCACTGGTTGCCCGTCTGGACTTACCGAGCCAGGGGGAGCCGGTCGCTTATGCGCTGGTGGCCCATTGTTTCACCTGTTCGAAGGACCTGAAGCCGCTGGTTAACATCTCCCGAGCGCTGGCGGGTAGGGGGATCGGTGTCTTCCGTTTTGATTTCACCGGCCTTGGCGAGAGCGAGGGTGATTTCACGGACACGAACTTCTCGACCACGGTCGAGGATCTGCTGGCGGCGGTGGATCACATGCGAAGCCGGATGGCGGCGCCGAAGTTGCTGATCGGGCACAGTTGGGGGGGCACAGCCGTCATCAGGGCGGCGACTGAAGTCAGCGAGGCGGCCGGCGTGGTGACCATTGCCGCACCCTATGATCCGTCGCACGTTGCCAACGTGTTTGCCGACACGCATGACGAGATCAGGCAGTCAGGCGCGGCGCAGGTGAAGATCGCCGGGCGCACGTTCACCATCTCCCGCCAGTTTCTTGAGGATCTGGAGGGTGCCAGTCTCCGGCAGTCGCTCTCGGCACTGAATCGCCCGCTGCTGATCTTGCATTCGCCACAGGACAGGGTCGTCAATATTGATAACGCCGGTTTGATATTCAAGGCGGCACGGCATCCCAAGAGCTTCATTGCCCTTGACGGAGCCGATCATCTGCTTCTCGGCCCGGAGCACGCTCGCTATGCAGGCGAACTGATCGCGCAGTGGGCACAGCCGTATCTGTGACGATATCTCAATAGTGATCTGAGTCGCTGACTTAGTCGTTCAAGCGCCACAGGCCGACTATGCGGTCCTTGCAGACGTGGTGGTTTTCTCTGATTGCTTCGAAAGGCACTCCCAGATTATAGGGGGCAATCTCGAGATTGACATAGCGGGACATGCGATGATGCCGGCTGTATTCCACGGTCTTCTGCTGGTCGGAAAGGTCCTGATTCTCGGTGAGGTAATCAAAGCTGGTGGACATCAGCCAGGTGGAGCCGCTCCGTCGAAAGGCGTCGAGTATGCGCAGGTTGTCTTTTTCGGGCAGGTGAATGAAGAAGTCACGGCAGAGAATCAGGTCAACCCTGGGCCACGAGGTATGCGTGCGCGCATCGACGAGTTCAAAGCGATATTCCGGGTACTGCTCACGATTGTCGCGAATGAAGCCCTCATCGATGTCGTATCCGGTGTATTCCACGCCGGTCAGGTCCACAAGGCTGAGCCAGTTCAGGTCTCCACAGGGGATATCGATCATGCTGCGAATACTGTGGTGCACGAGCACCTGGGCCAGAAACCTCCGGATTTCGACGGTGTTGGCAATGTATGAACCCTCGCCGCAGTAGGACTCAGGTTCGATCTCGAATGACAGCGGGCCGCTAGTCGACATGTGCAGGCTCTCCATGCTCACGGAGTTGAATCTGGTCGCTTGTCCGCGACCTTCCAGTGCGAGGGCTGTGTCTCTTTCGGTTCTATCGGCAGCATGGCACGGAGAGTGAAGCCGGGATGTACAGAATCTGCGCAGCGATTTCGAGCGGTCGTTTGCTGCCATGCAGTGTGGCTGGCCGACTTGCTGCAGGTCCCGGATAATGCTGCCATCGTCAAAGCCCTGCGGGATGGCCTTCAGTCGCGGACGTATCAGGCCCGAGTGGGGGACGGGTATGGTTTATCTACTCCCTTGCTTTCGCTGTTGGTAGCGGACAAGTCCGCAATGGGGTATCTTCAGGTCACCATGTCAGTTGCCTTGGCAATGCAGTCAGTTCAGGGAGTCACACGTCAGACTCCATGCTCTATCTGATCGGAGGGATCACGGGGGGACTCGAGCGGCTATGTCGGGAATCTGCCGTCAGAACGTCACTTGGGTTTACGTGTAACATCTGTTGGCGGCGACTGATGGACCATTGGACATTGTGTTAACCAGTCCGCTTGGAAAAGCGCAACACCGAGATGCCAAAGGCGATCGTGCCGAGGACAGCCAGCACGAGGATGTCATGCCCCAGCTCGAGAAGGCCGGCTCCCTTCATCATGATGCCTCGGACAATGTTCATGAAGAAACGCATGGGGTTGACGCAGGTCAGGTATTGTAGCCACTGAGGCATATTCTCGACCGGGGTCAGAAACCCGGAGGTCAGGATAGCGAAGATGCTGAAGAACCAGGCAAAGAACATAGCTTGCTGCTGGGTCGAGGCGAGCGTTGAGAACAGCAGACCGACTCCGAGCGTGGTCAGCAGAAACAGCGCCGAGAGGCCTAACAACAACAGCTTTGAGCCAACAAAGGGGACCTCGAACCAGAGCACCCCCAGAGCCAGCGCAAACAGGAGTTCGGCAAAGGCCAGAATGACAAAGGGGATCACTTTGCCGGCCAGAAAGACGGGCGTGGTGATGGGAGTGACCATCAGTTGCTCGAAGGTGCCCATCTCGCGCTCACGGACAATGGCCATTGCAGTAAGCATGACGGTTATCATGAGCAGGAGAGTCGCCACAATGCCGGGGACCATGAAATAGACCGATTTCGCCTCGGGATTATACAGGATGGCCGGGCGCAACTCTATCTGCGGTTCCAACTGAAGCCGCCGGGCGGAGTACTGCTGGGCCACGCGAGCGGCATAGCCCATCCCGATCGAGGCCGAATTGGAATTGGACCCATCAGCCACTAGCCCAACCCTTGTCGGTTCTGTAGATCCAAGCCGCTCGGAGAAGTCCTGGGTGATGATTAGTGCCATCTCGCTCTTACCGCTCTTGAACCGCGCTTCCATCTCGCGCAAAGGGGTTTGGGGGTAGTACGGAACGAAGTAGTCATCGGCGGCCAAACTGCGCACAAGCTCCCGTGAGTCGGTGCTTTGGTCGAAGTCGTAGACATCCAGGGCAATCTGCCTGACTTCGGTGTTGACCACATAACCGAACAGCAGCATTTGCACGACCGGCATCAAGAAGATCAGGCGGACCATGTTCCTGTCACGGAAGATCTGAATGAACTCTTTTTTGATCAATCCTGCCAGCGCTCGCATGGTATTTCCCTCAGCCGAGCCTTACGGTAAAGCGTTTGATGGCCAGGACGATCATGGCGGCCATCAGGGCGACCATGGCCGCAGCATGCACCGCCAGCACCTCAAGACCGGCTCCCTTGAGCAGAATGCCTCGGATGATAGTGATGAAGTACATCGCCGGCTGTATGTGGGCCAGGGCCTGCAGCACTGCGGGCATGTTCTTGACGGGGAAAATGAACCCCGAGAGCATCACTGACGGCAGCATGGTGGTCAGCACTGCCAGCATCATGGCCACCTGCTGGGTGCGAACCAGGGTTGAGATAAGCGTCCCCAGCGACAGAGCCGTAGCGACATAGATAACACCGAACGCCAGAAGCAGCAGGTGCGAGCCGACGAAGGGGAGATCAAACAGGATCCATGCGAGGATCAGTACGAGGATGCCATCGAGCAGCGCCACGAAGATGTATGGCAGTATCTTGCCGATGAGAATCTGCGAGGGTGTCGCCGGGGCAACCAGAAGCTGCTCGATAGTACCGGTTTCCTTCTCACGGGCAATGGTAATGGATGTAAGAAGGGCCGAGATCATCATCATAATGATGGCAACCAGTCCCGGCACGAAGAAGATGGCAGATTCGAGATTGGGGTTGTACAGCACGCCGGGGGCCAGTTCGACCGTTGGCAGCGTCTGTGGCCGTGGTGACAGGCTGGCGGAGTAGCTGAGCACCACTCCCTGGGCGTAGTTGACAACGGCCGCGGCAACGTTGTTATCGGCGCCATCGACCAGCAGGCCCAGCGAGAAGCTTCGCCCGGACCGGACGGCGTGATCGAGCCCCGGCTTGATGATCAGGACAGCGTCAGCCTCACCGGCCCTGAGCACGCGTTCGGGGTCACCGATCACCGAAGGGGCTTCTGACAGATCGAAGCAGTTTGAGGCGTCAAACGCTTCGATAAGCTCACGGGACATCGGCGATCGGTCCTGGTCGACGACCGCCAGCACCACCCGGTCGACATCGAGGTCGATAGCATAGCCATAGAGGAAGGTCATCAGAATGGGCATGGCGATGACGATCATCAGGGAGCGCGGATCACGCAGGATATGGTATATCTCCTTGCGCGCGATGAATCCGATTGCCTTCATGACCGCCTCTTGTCCTGATTTCGGATCAGATGGATGAAGGTTTCCTCCAGATTCGGCTGCTGGTATTTGCTGATCAGATCGCGGGGGGAGCCGAGCTCAACGATATGCCCCGCGTGCATCACTGAGATGCGTTGACAGAATTCAGCTTCGTCCATGTAGTGGGTGGTGACAAAGAGGGTGACATTGTCGTCGGCCAGATCGTACAAGACCGACCAGAACTCCCGGCGGAAGGCGGGGTCGACACCGCCGGTGGGTTCATCCAGAAAGAGAATACGTGGTTCGTGCAGCAGCGCGGCCGAGAGTCCCAGACGCTGTCGCCAGCCGACCGGGATGTCGGCGGTAAGGCGATCGATGAACTCGCCAAGTCCCAGTCGGTCGGTCAGCTCGGCAATGCGCCTTCTGGTGGTATTGCGGTTCAGGTTGTAGGCGGCGGCGTAGAAGCTGAGGTTCTCACGGCCGGTCAGATCGCGGTACAGGGAGAACTTCTGCGACATGTAGCCGATGCTCTTCTTGATTTCTTCCGGCTGCGTCAGAATGTCGTAGCCTGCCACCGTGCCGCTGCCTTCCGATGGCTGTAGCAGCCCCGTCAGCATGCGTATGGCAGTGGTTTTTCCGGCGCCATTGGCTCCCAGAAAGCCGAATATCTCGCCGGTTCTGACAGACAGCGATATGCGGTCGACAGCCTTGAAGCTGCCGAAGTGACGCGACAACTGCTCGACCTGGACGGCATAGTCAATGCGGTCACTCATCACGTCCTCCCTGCCCGCGCGCAAGCTGCTGGATGAACACGTCCTCAAGATCTGGTTCGATCTGTTTGAGATCATCGACCCTCAGCCCCGCTTCGCTCAGCCTGTTGGCCACCTGGTCGAGCGCTGCCCCCGGGCCCAGATAAACATGAAGCGCAGCCCCGAACCGTCCTGCCGAAACTCCCTCGATTGCCGACAGCCTGTCGACCAACTGCGACGAGGCATCGACAGGAACTTCGTAGACGGAGCCTTCAAACAGCCTTGTCAGTTCCCCGGGGGTTCCGCGCGCGAGTAAGCAACCAGCGAACATGAAACCGGCGCGGTCGGTGCGGACAACTTCATCCATGTAGGGAGTGGAGGCGAGAATGGAGACGCCCTCATTTCTGAGCTGTTCCAGCAATTCCCAGAACTGGCGGCGCGACAGGGGATCGACACCGGTCGTGGGTTCGTCCAGTATGAGCATCTTCGGCCCGTGAATTAGCGCACAGGAGAGAGCGAGCTTCTGCTTCATGCCGCCGGAGAGGGCGCCGACGCGCCGGCGGGCAAAAGGCTCCAGGTTAGAGAAGTCATAGAGCTGGTCGCGTCGCCGGCGGTAGCGTGCGCCTGTGAGGCCATGCAGCCCGGCGTAAAAGGTCATGTTTTCCTCAAGGCTCAAATCGGGGTACAGCGAAAACTGCTGCGGCATGTAGCCGAGAATCGGCTTGGCTTTCTCGAAATCGGCGAACAGGTCGATCCCGTCCAGCCAAGCCCGGCCGCCATCGACCTCGAGGAGATTGCACAGGGCACGCATCAATGTTGTCTTGCCAGCACCGTCGGGCCCCACCAGGGCAAAGGCCTGGTTGCGGTCGACCTCGAATGATACGTTGTCGACAGCCTGGGTGGCGTGGTAGCGTTTGGAGACGCCCTCAATCGTCAGGAAGTTCATAGGTCTGCACCGTCACAAAGACCGGCATGCCAATCTTCAATCGCTGATCGCTGTTGGCGACCGTGACTTTTACCGCGTAGACGAGATTGGCGCGGGCATCCTTGGTTTGCACGTTCTTGGGCGTGAACTCGGCTTCATCGGAGGCCCAGACCACAGTGCCGGGGTACTTCGCACCGCCGGACTCGGTATCCACTGTAGCCGGGCTGCCGATTTTCGTCCTGGCGAAATCGCCGGCATTCAAATACACCTTGATCCAGAGTGTATCCAGCCGCGAGACTCTGGCAATCGGCCGCCCCGGCGAGAGCAACTCACCGACCTCGACATACTTCTGAGTGATCCGGCCGGCGAACGGAGCTGCGGGATGACAGTCCGACAACTGTTTTCTGATTAGCTCGATGTCCGCGCTGGTGCTCTCGATTCGCGCCTCCAGAACGTTCAGAGCAGCCCGCGCCATCTGGGTTGCCAGCGCTGCCTGCCTGAATTGGTGCTCCACTTCATCAAGGGTGCGCTTTGCCGCTGTACCGGCTTCGAACAGCCGGGAGATGCGATCGCGCTCGCTTTTTGCATGGCGCTCAATCTCCTCGGCCTGGCGCACTTTGATTTCGGAAGCGGCCAACTCTTCGCGCAAGGCCGTCAGACCAGCGACAGCCGCGGCCAGCCGCAGGCTCAGACCTGTGGTGTCGATCACCAGCAGGGTATCCCCCCGGGACACGCGGGTTCCCTCGTCAAACGCCATAGACAGCACGCGGCCGGAGACCTCGGCAGATACGACAGCCTCGTTGGCCTCAAGAAACCCTGAGCCTCCGGGAGTTGTGGCGATGTCGGCGCACCCGACGGCCACTGCCATGATTGTGGACATCAGGGTCAACAGAAGTCGGGAATCATGCATCTTACAGGCCCTTTCGGAGATCATCAGATCCAACTGTGAACAGAAACACGGACTTTGCGACAAACACATCGGCTTTGGCGGCGGCCAGTTCGGCCTCGGTGGCGCTGAGGGCCGCCTCTATCTCAAGCAAGCGGTTCGAGGGGAGGTTGCCCTCGCGGTGCCTCACGCGGGCCAGGCGATAGTTGTCGGAAGCGATGGCGTGCCTGGTGTGAACGGAAAGGTAGATTCGGAAGGCAAGCAGGACCTGCTCTCGAGCCAGGTGCGCCTCCCGGTTGAGGATGCGCTCCATGTCGCGGTACTCAGCGCGGGCGGCCTCGGTGACTGCCCTGGCGGCAGCGACCTGATGGGAGGTCCGGTTGCCGAGATTGAACGACCAGTTGAGGTTCACCCCCGCCGTGAGGTAGTCGTCGAAACGGTTGCTGAACATGTCGCGGTTGGGTTTGCCGAACGTGTAGCCGCCATATAGGGAAAGCACAGGCCACCAGTTGCTGCGGCCGAGGGTCTGTTGGTGCTCACCGACAGTGACGGATGCTGCCGCGGTGGCCAATTCCGGTTTCGATAGGGGAATCTGCACTGGCGGCAGGCTGGTGTCCGGCTCCGGCAAGATTGTGGTTAATACGATCGAGTCCGCGACCGGCCGTCCCAGCAACAGGTTCAGCCTGATGAGTTGCCGGGACCGCGTCGACGTCGCCTGATCGAGTGCCGTTCGGGCCGAAGTGAGGACCAGCTCGGCCTCCAGCAGCTCGGTTGAGTCGACGGCACCGGCCTTGTGCAGGGTCTCAATATCGCGTTTGACCAAACGCGCGCGATCGAGCGAGGCAGCGGCGGCGGCGACCAACTGATCAGCCTGATGCAACCGCAGGTATTCCACCCGGGCCGACAGGAGTACCTCATCGTGGCGGGCCCGGGCCAGTGCTTCGCGGAGCCTGCTCTCGGCCTCGGCCAGTCTGATCCCGGCGGTGACTCTGCCCCCGGTGAACAGCGGCAGGGTCAGCCGGAGGTCAGTGCGGTAGGTGTCCTGCGTCCCCAGCTCCCGTTCCATCGTCGGCCCCCCGGAAGGCCAAGGTTAATGGTCGGAACATCGTCAACGAGATAGGCCACGCCGGTCACTGAGAGGGTCGGCCAGCGCTCGGCGCGGGCAGTGGCGAGCGCGTGCAGCGATGCATCCTGCTGCGACCGGGCCGATTTCAGGGAATGGGCATGGTCAAGAGCCGATTGGAGTGCCTGCTCCAGCGACAGGTCGAACGCCGCGGCCGCGGATGCCGAGACCAGAAGCGCTACCACGCTGCTGACAAAACAACGTTTCATCTTCTGAGTATCCCCCGCAGAAACAGATCTACATTCGCCTGAGCACGTTCGGTGACGAATTGCTCGTGGCCATCAATTTCCAGAACGCGGTCAATCATTGGCGCAAGGACGAAATAGCCCAGATTCAATGTAAGAAATGACACCGCCGCCTGTTTGAGATCAACGTCCCTGACAGTGCCGCTCTCTACCCCGTCCCGGAGCAGCCCGAGAAGGTACCCGGGAATGCCTGATCCTTTCAGGATTTGGGCTGCCCGGACAACCATTCGTGAATCCGGCCGGGCCAGCTCGCGAACCAGCAAACGGATGAATTCAGGATATTGTTGACTGAGCTGAGCATACACCCGGGCCACCTGACCGAGCGTTTCATCCGGGTCAGATGGATTCCCAAACGACTGCTGAATCAGCGGGAGAATCATGCGAAGATATTCATCGATGACCGAGGAGAAGAGGTTCTCTTTGGAAGAAAAGTAGTAGTATAGCAGGGCCTTGTTAACGCCCGCTGAACCGGCGATGCGATCGACACGAGCACCATCAAGGCCGTATTCAGTGAACTCGGCGATGGCCGCTTTGAGTATTCGCTGCCGGGTGTCCCCGGGCTGCGGCGCTGTCTGATGCTTATGAGCTTCTTCGTGCATTCGATTCCCGTATTGACCTTTTTATTAAACTAAACGGATAGTCAACACGAAAAGTTCCACATAAGGTCAAGAAATCTCTGCTTTCACGGGCGTTTCTCTCGTAACTCACTGTTATTTATAGCCATAGTAATGCAAAAAAGCGCTTTAAGCTTGACACACTGGGAGCCTCTGTTCTCCTTGTTCCTGACACAGATGACCGATTACGGGCAGATTACGGGCAGGAGACAGGTCAATCATAGAACACTCAAACGGACATGAGAACCGGGCGGGGCCATCGGGCGGCATCCACCCCGATGACGCACAGAAGGCGGCGGACACCAAAGCGGGGCTTCTGGTGCTGGTGATCGGTTTGCTGGCCAACGTTTTGCTGGTTGGACTCAAGGGGTGGGTTGGTCTGCTTACCCGCAGTCAGGCGCTGCTTGCCGATGCGGTGCATTCGATCTCCGATGTCGTTACAGACATTGTCGCCCTGGTCGGTCTTTGGTGGGGTCGGCAGGAGGAGGACGCGGACCATCCCTGGGGGCACGGGCGTATAGAGACCTTTGCCGGCATGCTGGTCGGGGTCCTGCTCATTGCGGCGGCTGTTGGGATCGCCTACTCGGCGACGCGATCTCTGATGACCGGGCAGGTGGCACCCGCCTCGGGTTGGGTGCTGGTTGCGGCGGCCGTGTCGCTGGTGATCAAGGAGGCGATGTACTGGTACACAGTCGTGGTCGGCCGACGGCTTGCCAGCACGGTTCTTGTGGCCAATGCGTGGCATCATCGCTCTGATGCTCTCAGTTCTCTGGCAGTGCTGATTGGGGCGGGGGCAGCGTACCTCAACCCCGAGTGGAGCTGGGCCGATCCGACGGCGGCGATCGTGGTGGGATATTTCGTCGCCAGAGTCGGGGTCAGGCTGGTTCATCAGTCGTTTCGCGAGGTCGTTGACACCGCACCGGAGCAGGAAATGGTGGCACGGATTCGTGATCTGGCCACCGGCGTGGAGGGTGTTCGTGACGCCCATGACATTCGGGCGCGACTATCTGGTGGTCAGGTATTCGTTGAGATCCATCTCGTTGTCGATCGCAGTCTGACAGTTAGCGAGGGTCACGTCATAGCCAAGCAGGTGGAGTCGGCGCTAAAAAACGGGATCGATCAAGTGACACGCGTCATCACTCACATCGATCCCGATGAATAAACCTCAGAGTCTGCGCTATTGATGTCGATGTCTATGAGCCGATAGAGACCAACTCCAGTTCAAAAGTGAGGTCCTTACCAGCCAGAGGATGGTTGGCATCGATCGTGACAGTATCGTCCTTGATCTCGCTGACAACCACGCGGATAAGATCGCCGTTGGGGTTCTTCATCTGCAGCATCTGACCTATCTCCGGCGTGATAGACTCCGGGAAGTCGGACTTGTTCACTTCCATAGTGAGTTCCTGCCGATGATCACCATAGGCCTCATCTTTGGTGACGACGATCGATTTGGTTTCACCGACAGCCATACCGACAATGCCGTTTTCGAAGCCGGGGATGACCTGTCCGGCACCAATCGTGACCTCCAGCGGATCGCGCTCCACCGAGGAATCAAACACGGTACCATCGGTCAGCCTGCCGGTGTAATGGACCTTAACCGTATCACCACTTTTCGCCTGAGCCATACTTTTCGTCTCCCTTGCGGTGGGATGATGTAGCCTTACACGACAATCGTACCGTCACACAGGGTGCTGTCCGCGGGAATCCTGAGTTACCCTGCCCACCTGTCAGGGCGCAATCAGGTCTCCTGCCACTGTCAGCAGCCGCGCCGGGCTGTAAGACGTGACGGCATATAGCGGGTAAAGACGATATTCACTCTTTTCTCAACGGATGGCAGTTGGGCCGGTTCCACAAACCGGGACTGCGTCTATTCCTGTTCATTGTCCTTCTCGCGCTCCTGAATGGTCTCCTGCAGAGCCTCCAGACGCGTGGTCAACCATGACTTTCGGGCCTCGATCTCCCGCTTCATGCGCGGGCTTTCGGTTTCCTTGAGCTGCTCCTGCGCCTGCTCCAAACTTCGCTGGACAGCGGCCAGTGACTGCCGCAGTCGTTCCAGCGACTCTGCCTGGTCGGCCTTATCGAAAATCAACGCTTCGGCAATGGGTTCCTTCTCTGCCTGAGGCCGGACCGAGGCCTGATCGGGGCGGATCGGCTGGTCTGGATCAAGCGCCCTGGTGTTCATGAAGGTCGGCGAGACAATCTCAATCCCGGCGCCATGCAGCGTGTCGAGAACCATCTCCCGCAGCTTCGAGCGCCTGGATATCAGTAGCTTGACATCCTCCAGCAGGCCATTGATGCGATAAGTCACGGCGAAATTCCCAAGTTCCATGACATGCACGTAGGGCTCCGTGAGTCCGGCAGCGATAGCGGCCTCCGACAGGGCGTTGGTAATCTGCTCCCGGCCGGCGTCGTAGCCAAGTGATACCTCGGCGGAGACAATAACGCCATCATCGCGGTAGTTCTTCATTGGGGTGATAGCCAGGTACATGTTGGGCAGGCTGATCAGGTTGCGGTCCTCGCCCTGTATCTGGACATGGAACAGACCGCGCTGGGTAACCCGTCCGAAATACTCCCCCACTTCCAAAAAGCGCCCCGGTCGCATGATGCGGACGCTGCGAAGCATGAAACCGGCCATGATGTTACTGAGAAAGGCGGTTGAGGAGAGGGCGATGGCTGCTGACAGGAGGATCCCGAGCAGGCTGAGAAGTTGCCCCCGCGATGACTCAGAGACCGGCAGCAGCAGGATGACAGCCAGAACTCCGGCCAGGGATATCACCAGCGTAATCAGTGGTCGTTTGAAGCCCTGCTCGCTCAGTTCAGACAGCCGGCGCTGCAACAGCCGGTTGATAACCCAGAGCAGGACGATCACCACCACGATGGCGGCTGCTGAGGGGGCAAGGTCGATAAGCTTTTCGACGTACTGAGTGAGTCTCTCCATCATCAATCATGCGCAAAGAGGAGGTTCATCCCAACAGGGTACAGGGCAGAGTATCCTGAGAGTGCATCTTCGGCCCGGAAAACGCTGTCCGGAGATTGGTGCTGCTGTCAGCCTCTACTATACAGAGGTATCGCGGCGAAAGCAATCGTTGAGTATCAGTCGATGGTCGAACGCCAGATTGACCGCGAACGGATCATCGAACCAGCGTGCCTCAGCGGCGTCATCGGCACCCCTGAGTGCACCTTCGAGCGGATGAGCGAGAAACGCCACGGTCACGGTGTGACCGCGCGGGTCACGCGTGGGATCGGAGTAGACGCCAACCAGGCGATCGAGCTTAACTGTCAATCCGGTCTCCTCCGCAGTTTCCCGTATAGCGGCCTGTTCGACCGTTTCGCCGATTTCCACAAAGCCGCCGGGCAAGGCCCAGTGGTCCCTGAACGGCTCATGGCCGCGTCGGATCAGCACGACTCGCCTGTCAGCGTCAGTGATGATGGTATCGACTGTCAGCAGCGGTGTTTGCGGTTTCATCGACAAGCTTCCATACAAGGCGATCTTATAAGGCATCCATGCCACGCGATGCCGGTGTCGCCAGGACCGACGACACCGGCAGTTCGTTTGTGCGGGTCATTTTGCAGAAGCGCGGTCTTCTACCGCGGGTTGACCATTTTTTCGGGGCGTACCTTCTCCTCAAATTCTTCAGCCGTCAGGATGCCCAGAGCGACAGCCGCTTCCTTGAGTGTGGAGTTGTCGGCATGGGCCTTCTTGGCGATTTTGGCCGCATTGTCATACCCGACATGCGGATTGAGGGCGGTAACCAGCATCAGCGAGTTTTGAAGGAAGTACTGAATCTTCTCCCTGTTCGGCTCAATGCCAACGGCGCAGTTGTTATTGAACATCTCGCAGGCATCGGCCAGCAGGCGGATGGAGTGCAGCAGGTTGTAGATCATCACGGGTTTGAAGACGTTCAGTTCGAAATTGCCGGAGCCGCCGCCCACATTGACCGCAACATCGTTGCCAATCACCTGGGCGCAAACCATAGTCATGGCCTCTGACTGAGTCGGGTTGACTTTGCCGGGCATGATCGAGCTGCCGGGTTCGTTGGCCGGGATGATCAGCTCGCCGATGCCGCACCGGGGACCGGAGGCAAGCCAGCGGACATCGTTGGCAATCTTCATGAGCGAGCAGGCCAGTGTTTTCATGACGCCGGAGGCCTCGACAATGGCGTCATGCGAGGCCAGAGCCTCGAACTTGTTGGGGGCAGTGACAAACGCGTAGCCGGTCAGATCAGCGATCTTCGCGGCCGCCTTGACTGCGAACTCCGGATGTGTATTCAGCCCGGTACCAACCGCGGTGCCACCGAGCGCCAGCGGGTAGAGCCGCTTGAGGCAGTCATTAAGGCGTTCCAGCCCCAGATCCAGCGCGTGCACCCACCCGGAGATCTCCTGGCCGAGCGTAAGCGGGACAGCATCCATCAAATGAGTACGGCCGATTTTGATAATGTCATCGAACTGCTGTGACTTCTTCCTGAGGGTGTCACGCAGTAGAGTCAGCATGGGGATCAGTCGCTTGTGGATCTGTTCGACCGCGGCGATATGCATGGCGGTGGGGAAGGTGTCATTGGAGCTTTGGGCTTTGTTGACATCGTCGTTGGGGTGCACCGGGTTCTTGCTGCCCAGCTTGCCGCCGGCCATCTCGATCGCGCGGTTGGAGATGACCTCGTTGGTGTTCATGTTGGTCTGGGTGCCGCTTCCGGTCTGCCAGACGACGAGCGGGAAGTGATCATTCAGCTTGCCATCGATTACTTCATCGGCGGCCTTGACAATCAGCTCGGCCTTCTCTTTGGGCAGCGTGCCCAGTTCCATATTGACGAGCGCGGCGGCTTTCTTGAGAATCCCCATGGCACGGATCAACTCCGGTGGCATAAGGTCGCTGCCGATCTGGAAGTTTTGCCTGGAGCGGGCGGTCTGACAGCCGTAGTACCTGTCGGCGGGAACTTTCATCTCGCCCATCGTGTCCGTTTCAATCCTGTATTCCATACTGCCTCCTCGGGGCTTGCCTGACAGCAAACCCACAACGCGTTTCTCATTTGACAGCGCTCAATATACGCAATCGTGCGGCGTGTGCAAGCGTCCTGAATAGTCTGCGGCTGCGGGAATGCTGTGAGTAATTGACTTCGTGGACAAACCGTACTATTGTTGAAAGTTGGGGCCCTCAAGGACCTCAGCGGTGGGCGCAATTAAACGACTCCTCATTAGTTGCAGAAAGGGGCACAACAGTGGAAAGAGAAGTGCGAAAGGGCAGAATCGTCCCGACAGCAGTACTCCTCATGGTCATGGTTGCAGGGTTAGTGGCCAGTGCCGGTGCAGCGAACGACAGCTCCTCAGAGCGGGGGAGTGCCCGGCTGAGTGGTGCCGTGAGCATATTTGGCGCCTTCCTGACGACGGTCGACGAGCAGTACGGCGTGGATAAGAACTCAATGTTTAGCGGCGGCGTAGCAATCTGGCTGATGTCCGAGGGACATCCGCCCTGGCAGATCCATTTCACGACTGGCGAGACTGCGCTCTTTGGGTCTTGCAGAGTGCGCCTGCATCGTCTGTTTCTGTCAAGGATCTTCCATGGAGCGTCGGAGAGATACAAGGCCAACCCTCATGTGTTTGGCTATGGTAAGTTCGGCCTTGGTGTCGTCATCGCCTCGTTCACCAGCGACTTCGTGGATAACATTGCGGGCAAGTGGTACCCGGCCATCACTTCAGGGGGCGGACTTGTTCTTCCCATCACATCGACTTGGAGTCTCAGGATTGGAATGGGAATGGATCTGGTTGCAACCAAAATCCACGGTTATGGAGAACCCCTTGACCTGTTATTCAGTGTGCATGCGGGGCTGATGTTCTTGCTCTGAGTGCGACATGGAGGTACGGATATCTCGCACGCGTTGCTCGCGAGAAAGGAAGACCGGGACCCGCTGTCAGGCCCCGGCCGATGTGATAGCTCATTGAGTTGTATGGCTCAGAACCGTCGCCGACTGCCGCCCCCACGCGGACCGCGGTCCTCACGGGGTCGGGCCTCAGTCACTTTCAGGGCGCGTCCATTCATGGGATACCCGTTCATGCTTTCTAAGGCGGCATGACCCTGCTCGTCATCGGGCATTTCGATGAAGGCAAATCCCCGAGAACGGCCGGTTTCCCGGTCTTTGATTACTTTCACCGATGATACTTCGCCGTGCTGCTCGAAGGCAGCACGTATTTCGTCTTCGCTGGCTTCATAGGACAGATTGCCAACATAGATATTGACCACGTGACACCTCAACAGAACAAGAGACTAAAAGCAACAAGTGACATCGCCGACCGCCGATGGCAAAAACTGGCTCCTTTAGTGTAAGCCGCAGGCAACCCGCCTTCCCGCAGTGTCGGCAGCCGGCATGGCACTCGGTGGGCAGGGTCGTCCGTGGAACGGGTGAACATCGTATTGGTACATATCGTGCGCGTCACAGGAGAGCTATTCGTTCTCCCGTGCGACTTCCTGTTCAATCAGTTGCGCCAGCATCTTCGATACCGGTACGGTTCCGTCCTTGTAGTCCTTCATTTGCGGAAAGAACAGAACATCGCGGATCGAGTGCTGGTTGGTCAGCAGCATGACCAGTCGGTCGACACCGAACCCCAGCCCGGCCGTCGGCGGCATGCCGTAGGACAGCGCCGTGATGAAATCATCATCGAGTGGCTGGGCTTCCTCGTCGCCGGCCTCGAGCGCCTTGCCCTGCTGCATGAAGCGTTCGAGCTGATCGACCGGATCGTTCAGCTCGGAGAAGGCGTTACCGGTCTCCTGGGCGGCAATGAACAGCTCGAAGCGTTCGGTCAGACGCGGATTGTCGCGATGGCGCTTGGCCAATGGAGAGATCTCCACGGGGAAGTCACAAACGAATGTGGGCTGGATCAGGGTGCGCTCTACTTTCGCCTCCCAGACCGCCTCCACGCACTTGCCCCAGTTGATCAGTCGGTCGCGGTCGGTCACACCGAGTTGACCGGCGGCATCCTTCGCCTGTTCATGCGTCATAGGAAGCATATCGATCCCGGTCTGCTCTTTGATGGAGTCAATCATACTCACCCATCGAAACGGCTTTTCGAAATCGATCTGGTGCTCGCCGTAGGGGATGGAGTATGTCCCGTGAACCTGAAGAACCACCTTGCGGAGCATCTCTTCGAACATGGCGCCCATGTCGCGATAGTCGGTGTAGGCCCAATACAACTCGATCATAGAGAATTCCGGGTTGTGCAGACGGTCCATGCCCTCGTTGCGGAAGTCCTTGCAGAATTCCCAGACCTTGTCGTAGCCGCCAATAATCAGCCGTTTGAGATACAGCTCGTCGGCGATCCGCAGGAACATGGGCATATCCAGCTTCTCGTGGTGGGTGGCAAACGGCCGGGCATTACCGCCGCCGTACAATGGCTGGAGGATGGGTGTTTCCACTTCCAGAAATCCGTGGTTGTTCAGGAAATCGCGAATAGCCTGAATGATCCTGGTGCGCTGACGAAACACCTCGCGTACTTCGGGATTAACGATCAGGTCGGCGTAGCGTCGACGGTACCGAGTTTCCACATCCTTCAGGCCGGAGTGTTTGTCAGGCAGGGGGTGCAGGGCCTTGGACAGCAACTCGAACCGCGTGATGGCGAGGGTCTTCTCGCCCATACGAGTGACAAACAGGGTACCATCGCAGCCGATAATGTCTCCCAGATCGAGTGTGTCGAACAGATCGAACTGCTCCTGGCCCACGGTGTTCATCTTGAGGTACACCTGTATCTTGCCGGTTGTGTCGCGCAGGTCGGCGAAGATTGATTTGCCCATCTTGCGTTTGGCCATGATGCGGCCGGCGAGGCTGATAGTCGCCTGCCCCTCGGCCAGGCGATCGAAATCATCAAGGGCGCCGGCAATATAATGGGTGCGCTCGTAGCGATAGGGATAAGGATTGATGCCCTGTTCACGCAGGCGCCTGACTTTCTCCCGCCGTATTCTCAGCAGCTCTGCCAGGGGTATCTGGACATCGTCGGGCGGCTGCGGCTCGGCGGCATCGCTGTTTTTCTTTTCGCTGTTACTGCTCAAACCTGTCTTTCCGTGTCAACAGTGTCTCGTACGGTGCTCATGTATTACAGATACTACGCCTCGTGGTTGTCCGCAAGCTTGCTTTTCAGGGCTTGTTCCACGATGGGTGGAACCAGATCGCTGATCTGGCCGCCGTGCCGGGCAACATCGCGCACAATGGTCGAGGACAGGTAAACCCATGAGAGCGAGGGCATAAGGAAGACAGTCTCGGCCTCGCGGGCGAGTTTGCGGTTCATCAGGGCCATCTGAAACTCGTACTCGAAATCAGATACGGCGCGCAGGCCGCGGACGATTGCAGCGGCATTGTATTCCCGGGCCAGGTCAGCCAGAAGGCCGGTGAATCCGATAACCTCTACCCTGCCGTTAAACCCGGCCTCATTGATCGCTCCTTTCATCAGCGTCAGGCGCTCATCGTAGCTGAAGAACGGCTGCTTGCCGGCGTTGTGAGCAACCGCGACCACGAGCTTGTCGAACAGGCGCAGTGCCCGGTCGATCAGCGACATGTGACCGTTGGTTACAGGGTCGAAGGTGCCGGGATAGAGAGCCAACCGATGCTCGTGGGAGCTGCTCATTGGATCTGTCCTTCCTCAATTGTCAGGCCTAAAGCCACCAAGTAGTCACCCAACGGTCGATCGGGCGTTCTGGCGGGATCGGAGAAGAATCCGGGGTTGATCCGGGGTCGGTCTACCTGTGCTGTGAAGTGACCGGCAAGCTCCTCAGCGATTCTGCCGCTGGCGTCACCCGTGATCAGAATCCTTGAGAGCGGGACCGACACGCCGCGTTCGAACAGGCTTGCAGACTGAAAGCTGACAACAGTCTTGAACTCGATACCCAGCCTTCGCAAACCGGCCGCATCCTCAATATTGAGGTGGTCGTTGCCGAGGTAGCCGGTGCCAATGACACGTCCCTTGTAGACGAAGCACAGTGAGGCCTGATGGGCGGCGAAGTCGGCCAGGCAGACAAACTCACCGCCGGCCGGGCGACAGAATCCGAGGTAGCCGTATCCCAGGGCAACACCTCGCGGTCGGCAGGGACCGAGCTGCGGTCCCAGGTACAGACCGGGGTACCTTGCGGGCATGAGAGTGTCGAGCCGCTTTCGTCGCATAACCATACCGAGGCAACAGCGAGGACTGTCGCCAGGAACGGTGTCATACACGAACTCAGCTTCATCGTCAAGCAGACAATGGGCCAGTTCGAACCGGGTCCTGAGGTCAAACTCGGTCTTGTCTTCCGACTCAAGAGCAAACCGATGGACCATCACTTCCGAGTCGGGTACCGAGAAGACGAGCTCGCCGTCTTGCAGCAGGCTGTGGTTGACAAGGTCCTCACCGGCGGAGCGTGCCAGGGCCATGATCTGGGGCCGTCCTGATCCCGTCCTGACTCTGGCGGCATAGGTGATTTGATCGCGGCGATCGATGCCGACTGTGAAGGTCGAGTCCATCAGTATCGTCTCACTTTGAGGTAGGGTTTGATTCGCTCGTAGAGCTTGGGGCCGATGCCGGGCACATCGGTGATATCGATCTCCCGCTCAAAGGGGGCCCGCTGACGGTGCTCGACAATTCTCTCGGCCAGAACCGGGCCAATCCCCGGAAGAAGCTCCAGCGAATCAACAGGTGAAGTGTTGGGATCAATAATGAAGACGCCGGTGAACTGCTCCTGACGATCTCCGATGTAAACTCCAAGCGCCAGCTGGTCAGGGCCGGGCTGGGCATAGTTGCGGATCAGCAGGTAGCCGCCCATAACGACAGCGGTGGCGGCGAGTATGGACACAAATCGCAACTGCCGAGGTGAAAACGAGAAATATGAACTGACTGATACCATAGACCCTACTGTAAATGTCGGTCGCAAGATAGCACACGGTCCGGGAAAAAGCAACGCCCAAGCGCGTATGTGTCGGCAATCTCTGGTGAATCTTCGTGCGGTTGCTCTTCGCGGAAAACGGCTGACCGACCGAGTGAGTGGCCTACAGGGAGTCCGGGCGCGTGTCGCTGATGGTGCCGGAGACCTCGCGCAGGATCTTAATACGCGTGAGATCCTCGTTGGCTTCCAGGCCCCAACCGGTGACAACATCGTCCTGTTTGGTTATACGAACGAAGGCATCAGTGCGGATCTTGCTCTGATGGGAATCCCAGAACAGATAGTCCGTCTGCAATTGAGCCGAGTCTTCGGTGGTCAGGACGACATTGCCGTAAACATCCATGTAGCCGGTGGTTTCCCGGATTACCCCTGAGTCCCCAACGACATGGGTAGTCACTCTGCCGGCGCTGTCAAGCACGTTGACATCAAGGCGATAGGCCATAGTGGAATCGATCGACGAGAACTTGACGATTCGCGATGACTCCACCTCGGCTTTCCGTCGCGGCCCGTCGTACAGGAAGATACGGGCCTCGGTCAGCTCGGAATCAGGCAACAGGGTGTCTGTGCGATCGCTGTCATTGGACGTGCGGTCGCCGTGAGAACAGGCCGCCAGGGCAATGATGAGGGCGGCCAGGATGGGGATACAGATGATTGTTCGCATCATACCTTTCTTTGACACATATCGGCTCATAAGGTTGCAGCTTTTACCACCGCGTCAAACGAATTCCTTCGTGCGTGTGTGCCAGCGATTGTGCAGCCAGATCCATTGCGAGAGGTCCCTCTCGATGTAACGCTCCAGGCGAGTGATGCACTCCTGGGTCACCTGACGCACTCTGTGGCCTGCGCGCCCTGCCTTTGCCGTGTTTATGGGGGAGCAGATGTCAATGTGATACGCCCCGTCGAGCGTGTGCATGCAGGCCATGCATACGATTGGCGAGCCTGCTCGCATGGCCAGCAGTGTCGGCCCCACCGGTGTATAGGCCGGACGACCGAACATGCTCACGTGGATACCGCGAACTCGGGGTGAATCGGTGTCAATCAGAACTCCCAGCAGACCGCCGGATCGAAGCCAGGCTGCCAGTTGCGCGGGGTCATCGGTAGTGGTGAAGTTGACGATATTCATAGATGTGCGATGATCAATCAGCAGACGGTCGAGCCGTGATTCATAAAGCTGCCGCGCGATCACGGCCACGGGGTATCCGAGCGCGGCCATGTGTACCGCCAGCAGTTCGAAGGCTCCGATGTGGCCGGTAATACAGACAACCCCGTGACCAAGATTGAAGGCGGCATCCAGGTTACGGCGACCGGTGATGGTCACATGCGGCATGACTTCCCGGCGGTAGTGCCGTCGGCAGCGCATAACATCCACCAGACAGCGTCCGGTGTTGATATAGAAATCCCGCCCGATGACGCGCTTCTGATTGTCGGTCAGGCGATTGCCATAGGCCAGAGTCAGGTGGCGATGTCCCTTGTGCTGGTCTCTGTCGACCAGCGACCACCCAGTCAGAGCTAACCATCCTCCGACGAAGCGAGCCAGTTTGCGAGGCAACAGATTGAAAACGAACACAAGAACGCAGCACAGGTGATAAACGGCAGAACGTCTGATCTTCTTGGTCCAACGCATTATCAAATCAACTTCGAGCGCAATATGTCGTGCAGATGCAATATCCCTGCCAGCCGGCCGTCACGGTCGACCGTAGCCAGTTGCGTAATGGCGTGGCTTTCCATCATGGCCAAGGCAGCATCCAGAATGGCATCGCAAAAGATCGTTTTGGGATTGGGGATCATCACCTCCTGTGCCGTCATGGCCGAGTAGTTCGTGCCCTTTTCAACCAGTCGACGAAGGTCACCGTCAGTGAAGATACCGGTCACATGGCCGGATCGGTCAGTGGTCAGAACACACCCGAGCCGTTTGGATGTCATGGTCAGGATGAGTTCATTGATGCGGGCACTCGGAGCGACCAGGGGGATGGCATCACCGGTGTGGTGCACATCCCTGACGCGCTTGAGCAGACGCAGGCCCAGCGTTCCTCCTGGATGCAACTGGGCGAAATCCTCAGGGGTGAAGCTATTGGCCTTCAGCAGGGCCATGGCGAGGGCATCGCCCATGACGAGAGCAACTGTACTCGAGGAGGTCGGTACCAGATTGTTGGGGCATGCCTCCCGGCTGACCGAGCAGTCCAGCACGATGTCGGCCCGGTCGCTCAGTTCTGAGTCGATGGTACCGGTCAGTCCGACTATCGGCACCCCCAGTCGACGAGCTGCCGCGACAACCAGTTCGGCCTCTGCAAGACGGCCCGATTTGGAGATCAGCAAGAGGATGTCACCCGATTTCATCAGGCCGAGGTCGCCGTGAATTGCTTCGGCCGGATGCAGAAAGAAGGACGCCACACCGGTCGAGTTGAAGGTGGCGACGATCTTCCTGCCGACCAGCCCGGATTTGCCCATGCCGGAGACGATCACGCGTCCGGTGCAGTTGCGAATAGCCTCGACAGCCCGGTCAAAGCGCTCATCGAGGCGTTCCGCCAGATCCGCCACCGCCCTGGACTCGGCGCGAATAACCTCCTGTCCGTAATCACGATAGCTGTTCATACGAGGAACTCCTGCGCGCTCTTGCCGACAGCCTCGAACCAGGCTTCGAGTATCTCCCGCACGGCACCCTCGCCGCCCCGGCGCTCGGTAACATAGTCCACGACCTCAAGCAGTTCCCGACAGGAATCGGCGACAGCAATAGCCAGACCGACTCGCTTTGAGAGCTTGATGTCCAGAATCTCGTTGCCCACAAAAGCGATGTCATCATAGTCAAGCTTCAGGGTCTTCATTAGGGGCGCGATCTGTTTGGTCTTGTCCAGTTTCTTCTGGAGAACGTGCTTGATCCCCAGATCTGTCATACGGGAGTCTGTAGCCGGGGAGTAGCGACCGGAGATGATGGCTATTTCCAACCCGGCACGCTGCGCCAGCACCATGTACAGGCCGTCGGAGATGTTGAAGCGCTTGGCCTCGAACCCATCGGGTCCGAACAACAGAGTATCATCAGTGAGCACTCCGTCGACATCGAGGGCGAGTAGTTTGATCGATTTCAGCTTCTCGACCAGCTCATCGCGCGATAGCCTGTTCACCGGAGGGCCTCCTTTCGGGCGTTCTCAATCAGCATGATCTGCTCCAGCAGAGCGGGCATCTTATCCAGCGGCAGCATCGCCCCGGCATCAGACTTTGCCTGGGCCGGGTCGGGATGCGTCTCCACGAACAGGCCGTTGACTCCGACGGCCACCGCAGCGCGCGCCATTGGTATGACGAATTGCGGCTGGCCGGTCGAAACCTTGCCTCCGCCTCCCGGCAGTTGCAGCGAATGGGTGGCGTCGTACACCACCGGATATCCGCTCTGGGCCATAATCAGCAGCGAGCGGAAATCGACGACCAGCGAGTGGTACCCGAAGCTGGTGCCGCGTTCGGTCAGCATGACCTTGCGAGACTGCGCCTTGGCCGCGATCTTTGGCATGTCATCCGGCGCCAGAAACTGGCCTTTCTTAATGTTGATCCATTTTCCGGTGGCAGCGGCCTTTATCACCAAGTCGGTCTGACGGCACAGGAAGGCCGGTATCTGAAGAATGTCCGCCACCTCGGCGACCGCATCGACCTCTGTGGTTTCGTGAACGTCGGTAATGACGGGCAGATCCAGTTGGCTTCTGACTTTCGCAAGGATCTTCAGAGCTTCCTCGGTGCCGATGGTCGCAAACGAGCCATGCGACAGGCGGTTGGCTTTCTTGTAGGAGGCCTTGAAAACGTAGGGAATGCCCCGTTGCCGGCAGAGCCGGGCGACAGTCTCGGCCACCTTCAGGCAGGTGCTTTCGTCTTCGACGGCGCATGGTCCCGCCAGCAGGAAGAACTCGCCGTCCTCTATGTGCTTGAGAGTGTCATTGCTCATGATGTTTCCTGTGTCGGGTCATAGTCATAGCGCCTTTCGGAAGTGCCACACCACCGTGTCGCCAGGTTGGAGTTGATGTTTGTCCGCTGCCACCTGACCGGCAGTACCGTTGACCGTGTACCTCCAGAACCAGCCGCCGCTGCCCGCGACAGAGTCGATGCTCTCAACGAATGCCCCCATCCGCGAGGAGCTGTAGCGCACATCGTGCTCCTCTGTCAGCAGCCCGAGAACACTGGTTGGTTCCGATGCCACCTGCATGAGCACAACACTGTCGCTTGCATTGGTCACCCGGCCAGCTTCTGCACCCGGTGTGGCCTCGGGCACAGGGTCGTCCTGGCAGCCGGTCGCAAGCGACAACGTTACAACGATAATGGCCATCATGGCAACCGGAATCGCCGTTGGGCCGTAGTGTCTACTGGTGTGAGTCATAGACAGCTAAAGGTATCAAATTGCGGCCTCGAATCAACCTCTGTTTCCGGCCGTAAGGTAATCCGGCCCCGGGCAATAAATTGGTTGAATTGTTCTGCCGGGCCTCAGTATAGTGAGTGATCAGTAGTATGATAACCCGGGCAGGTGGTAGGCATTCATGAATATTAGCTATGGCGAGATTGTCGGAACATCATTTCGACTGGCGTGGAAACATAAATCACTTTGGCTGCTGGGATTGTTCGCGGCCGGTGGAACGGCCGTCTCCGGTCCCAATTTCCAGTTCGGGGACACCGACTTCACTTCCGGCAGCTTTGACCCAGCAGGTGTGGTCAGTTTCGTCCAGCAGCACCCGGAGATACTGGTTTTCGTCATCGGGTTCGGACTGCTGTTCGCCCTGACGATGCTGGTACTCAATGTCATCTGCAAGGGGGCGATGATCGACGCCATCAATAAGCTGACACGGGGAGGCGTCTATCGCTTTGGTGACTCGTTCGGCGAAGGCGTGCGGTTCTTCTGGCGATTGCTGCTGATCGGAATCCTGTTCACCCTGTCAATCGTGGCGCTGGTGATGGTGATTGTGATACCGATTGTGCTGTCCTTCATCATCGCGGTGCCGCTGGGAATAATCGTGCTGATGATTGGTCTTCCGCTGGCCTTTATGGGCTTTGCCATCATCAACAACATCTTCGCCCTGGCCGCCAGGGCGGCCATCGTGCGCGACTCCGATATCGGTGCCGCTCTCGAGGAGGGCTACAGCCTGCTTCGGATGTACTTCTGGCCCAACGTGATAGTGTTTCTGATCTATCTTGGGCTATCGATTCTGATCAGTATCGGCACGTTGATCATTTTCAGCGTTCTGAGTATTCCGTTTGTTTTGATCGCCATGCAGTCTACCACTGCCTTCGTCGTCTCACTGATCATCGGTGTGCCGCTGTTTCTGCTAGTGTCGTTGCCCCTCTCGGGGTTCCTCGGTGCGGCCTTTGAGTCTATTTATACGCTGTTCTACTTCAGGCTGGTGGAACCGGCCGGAAGACCTGAGCCACCGTCGCCGCCGCAGGCATCAGAGGGCTCGTTTTAGCCTTGCGCCACAGTGCCGACCGGGCTTTCTTAGCAGCCATGAGGCGCCTCGTGTTGATTGCTGTTCTGGTCCTTCTGTCACTGCCGCTGGCGGCGCAGGAGGCCTTCTATGATATCTTCAGGTATAACAACCGTATACCTGAGGTGCATCTCAACGACCGATCGGTCAGTCTCCAGCAGGGTCTGTACCCGTTGTTCTATCTGGAGAACTCCGCTGTGCGCGACATGCGCTATGTGGCCCGCAACGATACCGCGCTGGTGAGCTTCTGGGAATCCAAAGGGGATACGATTCTGCATATCCTGACCGAACTGTCCGGTATCCCCTGGCAGGAAGACGAGTTCGACATCTACCTGGTACGTTACTTCCCGACCATCGGCAGTGGCGATCCGCTGATTATCCCCTTCGGCGGCATCAAGTACGGCTCCGTTATCGAAGCTCCGCCGGAGGGCAACCGTATGAAACTGCTGTTGGCTTTCCAGCTTGCGCGACGCATGCTGACACAGGCCGATCAGCCACACAGAGATGTCTACCTGCCTGTCGCCTATCATCCGCTGATGCAGCCCGGCCCCTATCGTTTCGACAATCTGGCGATGCTGCTGGCCATCAATACCTGCTACAACATCATTGGTATCGACTCGACCGTCGATGCCTGGCAATCGGCCTGGTGGCAGAACAAGTTCCCGGGTCGGCACATTCTTCAGGAGTACTTTCTTGACCAGTGGATCCTGACTCCCGGCCAGACATTGTCCGACTGGATCCTCGCGGAACCGTATGGTTCCCCACTGGTAGCGGCCACCCGTCCTCCGCGGCCATCTTCGGGCAGTAGTGAGCCGGCCAGGATTTACATCGAGAAGCTGCCGCTTGAGGGGTCTTTGGGGATGTCCATGACTGTCTCCCGCGACAACTTCCCACAGATCGACAAGATTGATGTCTACCGGCTTGCCTATGCCAGTGGTCTGCGCGAGGGGGACCAGATACGACGGGTCGACGGCGCGCTGGTGCGCACGCACAAGGATGTTGTGGAGCGCATTCTGGAGGGGTTCGATGTCAATGGCGGCGCGACCCTGCAGATCATGCGCGATGGCCGGGTGCAGTCGCTGGTCATGATCCCGCTGGAACTGCTGCCGTTCGATGAAGGCCGCTTTTTCATTCCGGACACTCTGAATATGGATTCCCTTGACTGGTCGGATCCGAATTCAGAGCCGAGCGATACTTCCCTGGACTCCCCTGACGAACCGTAGTCCTTACGGACCATGACGTCTTGTCGTCCGATTCCTCCGAATCTGATGGCGGTCTTACGGCAAGCATATTATACTGGCCAGCATAACGAAACTGGCGCCCTAAGCGCCTTTGTGTGCCGCAAAACGAGCGAACGAGAGGAACGCCCGCCATGAGCAACCTGGTTGTTAAGTTGTTGCCGGAAACAGAGCAGATTCAGGACAGAACCCTCCGAGACAAGGTGGTCGCCTGCTGGGAGGAAGCCATCGCCTTTCGTGGCTGGACCGAGGACCTTCTGCGCAATATCCCGTTCACTCTGCTGGCCGAGAACGTCACGATCACCTTCATTGACCATGTGCGCGCGGTCTGCAGAATGTGCATAGCGTGCGATGAAGTACTCAATGAAATCCACGGTGAGCGCAAGACACCGATCAATCGGGATTACCTGATTGCCGGGGCGCTGCTGGCTGATGTCGGCAAGCTGATGGAGTTCGAAATCATCGACGGCAAACCGGTCAAGTCCGATTACGGCAAACACATTCGACACCCGTTCTCCGGCGTGGGACTGGCCTTCAAGCATGATGTCCCCTCTGAGGTCATGCACATTATCGCCACCCACTCAAAGGAAGGCGCAGGAGAGAAGCGGTTGCCGGAGAGTATCGTGTTTCACCACGCCGATTTTATCGACTTCGAACTGGTTAAGTAGGGCGCGGCTGGCGAAGCCGTGTGATGTGTCGCTCCCCGCTGTGTGACGGGGTCGGTTATGGGAGTAGGAGAGTATGCCTCAGAACTTAGTAGAGAAGATTGTTCAGCTATTCGCGGTGGGGCTGGATCAGGGTCAGATGGTGCAGGCCGGAGACTTCGTTTCCATAGCTCCGGCGCACGTGATGACTCATGACAACTCCGGTGCGGTAATTCCCAAGTTCAGGTCTATCGGGGCCGCAAGAATCCACAAGCCGCGGCAGGTGGTGTTCACGCTGGATCACAATGTGCAGGACACCAGCGAGGAGAATCTGGCCAAGTACGCCCGAATCAGGCAGTTTGCCTCTGACCACGGGATAGATTTCTACCCCGCCGGACGCGGGATCGGCCACCAGATCATGTGCGAGGAAGGTTATGCGTTTCCCGGTAACCTGGTAGTCGCCAGCGATAGTCACTCCAACATGTATGGCGGGTTGGGTTGTCTTGGCACTCCGGTGGTGCGCACCGATGCGGCCGCTATCTGGGCCACTGGCCGCACCTGGTGGCAGGTGCCCCCGGTAGCAAAGGTCGAGTTGATCGGCAGGTTGCGCCCGGGTGTCACCGGCAAGGATGTCATTGTCACGCTGTGCGGCGTGTTCAACCGCGATCAGGTCCTCAACCATGCCGTCGAGTTTGTTGGCGACGGTATCGCACACCTGTCAATCGATGACCGCCTGACGATCGCCAACATGACCACCGAATGGGGTGCCCTGGTGGGGTTGTTCCCGGTCGATGCTGTCACGCTCGGCTGGTTACGCCGACGGGCCGAGTTCGTGGCGCGCCGAGGCCCGGAAGGGGTCCCCTCTGATGCCGACGGTAATGGCCGACATCCGCGATTGTACTCCGAGCGGATCGACGCCCTCAAGGCCGATCTGCCCATGGCCGACCTTGATGCTTTCTATGCGAAGGAACTCACGCTCGACCTGGCCACCGTCAGCCCCCATGTTTCCGGCCCCAACCACGTCAAGGTCATGACGACCGTGGAAGAGATGAGAAGACAGGGGCGACGCATTGACAAGGCATACCTGGTTTCGTGCGTAAACAGCCGGGTGGAGGACCTGGCTGCGGCCGCACAGGTAGTCAAGGGCCGGAAAGTTGCCCAGGGTGTTGAGTTCTACATCGCGGCGGCATCCAAAGAAGTCCAGGAGGAAAGCGAGCGTCGCGGTGACTGGCAGACGCTTGTTACGGCGGGGGCAATCGTCCTGCCGCCCGGCTGCGGACCATGCATCGGCCTGGGCAGGGGCCTGCTGCAGGATGGCGAGGTGGGCATCTCTGCCACCAATCGCAACTTCAAAGGCCGCATGGGGTCGCGCAACGCTGAGGCGTACCTGGCCAGCCCGGCCGTTGTCGCCGCCTCGGCTGTTGCCGGCCATTTCGACCTGCCCTTCGACATTCAGACACTTGACACCAAATTCGATATCCGGATCAACGCCAAACCATCGGGCGCGGCTTCAGTGGTGCGGATTATCGAGGGTTTCCCCAGGTCCCTTACCGGTGTGCTGGTCTGGTGCCATCAGGACAATCTCAACACCGACGGCATCTATCCCGGAAAGTATACCTACATCGACAATTTCACCCCTGAACAGCAGGCCGAGGTGGTCATGGAGAACTATGACCCGCAGTTCGGCAAGATAGTTCACAAGGGGGATATTGTTGTCGGCGGCTTCAATTTTGGCACCGGTTCCTCCCGCGAACAGGCCGCGACAGCCTTCAAGTATCGCGGGCTGGCGATGGTGATCGCGGGATCGTTCTCTCAGACGTACAAGCGGAATGCCATCAACAACGGTTTCCTCGTGGTTGAGTGCCCCGAGCTGGTGCGCGATCTGAGCCAGCAGTTCGGTACCGAGCAGCTCACGGTCCGAACCGAGCTGGAAGCCACAGTCGATTTCGAGAAGGCAACGCTGACCGTGCAGAGCAAGAGCTACCCGATCAGCCCGGTAGGCACAGCGGCACAGGAGTTGATTGTGATCGATGGACTGGAGAACTGGGTGAAGGCCCGCTTATGAGAGCGTGACCCCCCGGTTGCTCTGCCGGACTCTGTCGGACCTTTGGCCGGGCTGCGACGTTGATCAGTTGACAGGCAAACATGAACCGATAACTCGATGGAACCAAACATGACCAAGGACAAGACTCTCTCCCGCCAGATGGCCGAGTTTGCGGTGGGCCTGAAATACGAGGACCTGCCGGACAATGTGGTCACCGAGGTGAAGCGCTACTTGTATGACTCGATTGGGTGCGCGTACGGCGGCTATCACACCAGGGATGTCAGGGCGATTCGCGACATCTACGTGGACATGGGCGGCAAGCCCGAAACCACCGTGCTGGTGTTCGGCGACAAACTGCCGGCGGTGAGCACCTCGCTGATCAACTCCCTGATGATCCGGGCGCTGGATTTTAATGACATCTACTGGAAAGAGGATCCCTCGCATCCCTCCGACATCATTCCTGCCGCCCTCAGTGTCGGCGAGCGCCAGAACTGCAGCATGAAGGACGTGATCGTGGCCATTGTGCTTGCCTACGAATTCGAGCAACGTCTGTGCGAGTTCGCCATTCCCGGCGTACGGGAGCGCAAGTGGCACCATGCCACCCTGACGCAGTTCGTCAGTCCCATTGTCGCCGGCAAGCTGCTGGGGTTGACGGTGGAGCAGATGACCAACGCTATAGGCATCAACGGTTGCCACAATCACACTATCGGCTGCCCCACGGCGGGCAGACTGACCATGATGAAGAACACGGTCGACCCGATGGCGGTCCAATCCGGTGTGTTCGCGGCTCTCATGGCGCAGAAGGGCTACACTGGTACTGAGGCTGTGATCGAGGGTAAGGAAGGGCTCAAGGACGTTTTCGGCCCTGACTGGGATGACCACAAGCTCGTCGGCGGTCTGGGCGAGAAGTTCAAGATTCTCGAATGCAGCATGAAGGCCTTCCCTACCGAGGCCCTTACGCATACCCACCTGTCGGCTTTGCTGAAGGTTGTCACCGAGCATGATATCAAGCCGGAGCAGATAGAACAGGTGACTGTTACCACCATCGCCCGCGCCTGCGACATCTTGTTCGATCCACACAAGTACCGCCCGGATTCGCGCGAGACCGCCGATCACTCGCTTCCCTACTGCCTGGCGGCAGCCATCGTGGATCGTCAGATAACCACGCAGACCTTCAGCGACGAGAAGCTCAAGGACCCGCGTATCTGGCAGGTGATTGACAAGATCAAGGGGGAGGCCTCCGAGGAATTTGAGAAGATGTTCCCGGCCAGGCAGCCCTCGCGGGTGCGCGTGAAGACCACCGATGGCGCCGAGCACGAGGCGTATCTGGAGTACCCGAAGGGCGATCCGCGCGAACCGATGACCCTTGAGGACCTCGAGGCGAAGTTCAACGGTCTTTCTGCCGGGCTTCTCAGTGAGATGCAGCAGCAGGAGCTGAAAGAGAAGATCTTCGCATCCGAGATGTACTCCTGCCGTGACCTCATGCAGGCGACAGTGGTGGCGAAGTAGCGCTCCAGTTTCAGATCATGGTCTCAATTGGCCCGGTGCGCTTCAGTGCGCGCCGGGCTTGTTTCTGGTGATACCTCATCGATTATCTGACGTTGCGGCAGTTGCCTCTCAAACAGCCTGAAGACTGCCGGCAGCACCAGCAGGAAGACGATCGGCGTGAACTCCATGAAAATGCGCGTTTCTTCGACACATCCAATGAAGAACGACAAGGCAAACGGAATCAAAAACACCGCCATAGCGCGACGCAAAAACCGTGGCTTGTCGCGCCAGCCATAGAGCAACAGGAAGACAGTCGGTATGATGATCAGCAGATTGAGGTCAATCAGCAACAGGTACTTATTGACATCAAGGTACGTGGAAGGTTCGGTGAGCACGGCGATATTTCGCGGCAGTTTGTTTCTGGCGGTTACCCCTCCGGGATTGGCCGCAAAAACTAACCTGATTACCACCGATGCGGCTAACCACATTGCCCCCTGAGCGATCATATGAAAAAGGCCGGGGCGCCTAATGGCCGCCCAGCCGAGATGGGTCAGGAGTATCATGGGGATCAGTGCCGCGGTTTCCTTGGAAATGCACAGCAGTGCAAAGAGCGGGTAGAACCACCGCCAGTTGCGTTCGACCATAAATCCAAGGCAGAACGTGAAGAGCATCAAGTGTGGATAGTCATAGATGAAATGAGCGTGCACCAGAGGGAGGGAGAGGACGAACATAATGGCGGTCGTATCGGCTGCCAGTGGAGACATACCGTAGAACACAGCCACCAGTCGACGCATGGCGAAAGCCAGTCCCACCAGACTGCCCAGGATGACCAGTACTGCCCAGACTCCTTCGGTGGCATGAGCTGGTGCCACCGGATAGATATCCGACAGTCCCTTCGATTCCCACAGCGAACTCAACGCCTCCCGTACAGATTCCGGAGTGAGATTGCTCAATACCTGGACCAGTGACGGCGCCAGGGTACGATAGACGAACGGCCGGTGAGCCTCGCCCTCGATCATGTCGATTAGCCTGACGAAATCCTGTGAATGGAAATCCCCGATCGCCATCGTCACCGTCAGCACATAGCTGGCCACTATGTACGCCGCGAGGAGGAACATCCCCCGGTGCAGCCACGTTTGCTGTACCACTTTCATTGATCAGCCCCTTGTTCTGCGTTGTGATCCTGCGAAGCAGTTGGCGGGCGTTCACGAATGAACACACAACCGGCCCCGGAGAATCTTTGTAGCCATCAACTATATGACAAGAGTGCCCCCGTCGGGCATAGGATAACGCAGAAAGTGCTGAAAACAAAGGAAAAAGCGCGCCAAGTACGTCAATAAGTTGTTGTGGCGGTCTGACTCGGCAGACCATGACTCGGCTGCTCACCGCCTCTTGTGCTCATCACAACCGGTGCATATACTCAGGGGCATGAGCCGGATCCATCTCATCGCACGCGGGATCATCATCCAGCAGGAACATGTCCTGCTGTGCCACAAGAAGGGCATGGACTATGTCTTTCTCCCCGGCGGGCATATCGAGCCGCTGGAGTCGGCCGCCGAGGCCGTCGCCCGCGAGATGCATGAGGAGTTCGGCGGCGAGGCGATCATGGAGAGGTTTGTAACCGCCATCGAGAACGCCTACCGTGAAGACGGCAAACGCCACCACGAGTTGTGCATAGTCATGGCAGGGCGGCTGGACAATGTGAGCTGTCCTGAGTCGCCGGTCTCGCAGGAACCGAAGCTGGAATTCCCCTGGCATCCGGTGGCGCAACTTTGGTCGGTCAGCCTCATGCCGCCGCCGCTGGTCGAGGTGGTCATGTCATGTGCTCGCGGCGAAGAGCCATCGCCGTTCATTAGTCATATGTTGCCGTGAGTGCAGTTGGTCTTTCGGCATTGTGAGTCGACCACCGTGAACTGATCACTCCTTTACCGGCAAAACGTGAATCGCCTTGACAATCAGGGTCACTCTATCGCCTTCCTTCAGTCCCATGGCCTCGGCCGACTCAGTGGTCAGCACTGAGGCCATCTGTGTCGGGGTGGTCACCTCGAACTTGGCCAGCGTCATGATGTCGCCCTTCGTGACCGACGTTACTGTCGCCGTAATGGCATTTCGCGCACCATGCTTCATGGCAATGTCCCTTCCCTGTCTTGGTTTGATGTCAGGCTATTGGGTCTATACGACATCCTGTCGCCGGCGTCAACCACTGTGTGGGTGGCAGTTCTGCTTGGACACATAACCGTCGGGTTGTATACTTGGCGCATGCAGACCGCGCTACACATCCGCGCCGTCGTAGGTCAGATCCAACGGGAACTGGTCGGCGGCCAGATTGTCTCGACCGAATTCTACAAGAAGGACCGCGCGGCCTACCTGTTTGTCAAGGCGCACAAGTCCCGGCAGGCGCTGGGGTTTCTGTACCATCCTCACGGCGCCGGAGTCTTCGTGGTGCCGGCCTCGAAAGTGCGTCATGAAACGCGGGAGAAGCCGTGGCCGGTCTTCAAGCTCGAGGGGGCGGTCATTACCCGCGTGCAGCAACTGGAGCTGGACCGCATCTTCATCCTCCATCTGGAGGAGCGCGATGCCGGGCGATGGGAGCTGGTATGTGAGGCGATTGGCCCCAATGGCAACATGTGGCTGCTGGACGAGGCCGGAGAGATTCAGGCAACCCTGCGCAAGCGCGACTTCACGCCCGGACAGCCCTACCGTCCGGCCGAACTGCCCCCCAAACTCAATCCGTTTCAGACGGACTTTGAAACGTTCGTCACCACCCTTCGTGAAAGGGAACACAGCTCGCTGGTGGCATTTCTGGATCGCCACTTTCTGGGTCTGAACACAACCCTGGCCAAGGAGATCGTGGTGCGGGCGGATCTGGACTTTGCTTCCCTTGATGAAATCGACAGACACGACGTGGAGCGCCTGTATGAGACTCTTGGCGATGTGATCGCGCACTTCGATCAGTCCGAGGCAGGCTACTTGTTTTCCATGCCGAAAGGGCTGGAAGCGTATCCGTTCAAGTTGAAGTCAGCCCCGTCCGACCCGGAGAAGTTCAAAACACTGTCGTTGGCCATGCAGGCCGGATGTGAGCGTCGGCAGCACCATGTCGAGCAGAGCGATGAACGCAAGCTCGTCATGCAGGCTGTCGATCGGGCCATCAAGCGCTTGAAGCGTCGAGTGGAGAACATCGCGTCCGATCTTGCCTTAGCCGCCGATTACGAACGATACCGGAAGCTCGGCGAGTTGTTGCAAATCAATTTCGACAGGATTCACAGAGGTATGGAGTCGATCGAGCTGGATGACGTCTACCTTCCCGGCCGGAAGGTGAGCATCAGGCTTGACCCGGCTGCGTCGGCAGCAGAGAATGTGGAACATTACTTCCGTCGCTATCGCAAGGGCCGCGAGGGACTGGAGCTACTGAGTCGGCGATTGGAGATTACTCGTGATGAAGTAAACCAACTTGAGCAGATCGCGGCGGCACTCCGGAACGACTACGAGCGGGCAACGGAGCAATACGCCGCAGAGCTGGACAACCTGCTGCCCAAAGAAGGGGTGCGGCGTGAGCAGGCCCAGCGGCTGCCGTATCGCGAGTACACGCTATCGACCGGACTGACTATCTTTGTTGGACGCGATGGCAGCGACAACGACCGCACGACTTTCGAATACGCCCGTCCGTACGAAACGTGGTTTCACACGCAGCAGTGCGCCGGCTCGCATGTGGTGATGAAACATCCCAACAGGAGTTTTGCGCCGAGTAGGCAGGAGATTACCGAGGCGGCATCAATCGCAGCCTGGTTCAGCAAAGCCCGCAATGACACGCTGGTGCCGGTTATCTATACGGAGCGGCGGTATGTCCGCAAGCCGCGCAAGGCGAAGCCGGGTCTGGTGACTGTGGAGCGCGAGAAATCAATCATGGTCGAGCCTCGCGAACCGGTTCGCGAGAGCACCGCAGGCGGCAACGAGTAGCCCGGTCAACACTATCGCTTAACCTTCTCGCCGGTCATACGCTCGATCTCATCGAGCAACGCCGTTTCCAGTTCTGCCTCGGTCATGCGCTTGACGATCTCCCCCTTTTTGATGAGAATGCCTCGCCCGTCGCCACCCGCAATGCCGACATCGGCTGCTCTCGCCTCGCCGGGACCGTTGACCGCACATCCCATGACAGCTACTTTCAGCGGCGTTTTGATGTGCTCGGTCTTGGCGCTGATGGATTCCGCCAGCGGGATCAGGTCGATCTGGCAGCGCCCGCAGGTGGGACATGATATCACCTCGACTCCGTCTGTGGTTACCGCACATGATTTGAGAATCTGCCGAGCGACACGAGGTTCATGGATCGGATCAGCCGTGAGCGAAACACGGATGGTGTCACCAATACCCGTCAGCAGCAGCGCTCCGATACCGACCGAGGACTTGATAGTTCCTGTCTCCAGTATACCGGATTCAGTAATGCCCAGGTGCAAGGGATAGTCGCAACGCTCGGCTACCCCGTGATACGCCCAGAAGGCAGTTACGGTGCTGGTCGACTTGACCGAGATAATGATGTCAGTGAAATCGAGGCTCTCGAGGGTTTCGACCTCGCGCATGGCAGCCTCGACAAAGGCGCGGGGGTCGTCATGGCCGAACTGCTGGAGAAGGTCCTGTGGCAGTGATCCGGAATTGACACCAATACGGATGGGAATGCCGGCATCTTTGGCAGCCCTGGTGACCTCGCGGACTTTCCACTCAGCCCCGATATTGCCGGGGTTAATGCGAATCTTGTCAAACCCGGCCGCGATCGCCTTCAGTGCCAGTTTGTACTGGAAATGGATATCGGCTACCAGTGGTTTGGAGATCTGTTTGCGGATGTCGGCAAGGCAGTCGGCGGCGGCGTGGTTGAGCACGGACAGGCGCACGATATCGCAGCCCGCGGCAAACAGGTCACGGGCCTGGGCGACGGTGGCGGCGACATCGCGGGTGTCGGTAGTCGTCATCGACTGGACGGCAATGGGGAATCCGCCGCCGATGATAACATCGCCGACTTTGACCGTGCGGCTCTTCCGCCGCTGTATGGGGTAGGTTAGTTCCATCGCCTTTAGTTGACGCCTTGTATAACAGCGTGTAGTTTACTTTGTTCTACGCAGCAGCGCAAACGTAAGTTGGAGACCTCGTGATCTGGGTCAAACGCATAGTCCCTCTGGTTCTGATAGCCGGAATCGCCCTGGGCTGGTGGTCATACGACAAGCAGCGACAGGAGAAGGAACAGGAACTCACAGAGAAGTATGCCCTGGTGACCGCGCAGGCCTGGATCAACCGTGCTCAGTATCGGGGAAAACCCGGTTCATACCGAATGTCACGGAGCAGTATTCTTGAGGCCGAGGGCGTGACGAACGAGGAGCTGCTGAGCTTCCTCAAGCGGTACGAGGACGAGCCGGAGAAGTACCTGGAGTACGCTCGGCTCGTACGCCATTACGTGGATTCGCTGCTGACTCGCCGCGGTTTCTGAGGCTAATCGGTTGGCGCCTCGAAGGCATTGGGATAGTGTTCCAGCCGGCCGTCGGTGAAGGTCACCACATCAAAGCGCACGTCACATCCCCGGATTTCGTTGTCCGCAAGATACCGTTGGGCGGCCTCGGTCAGATTGGCCACCTTGCGCTTGTCCACCCATTCGGCCGGGTGGCCGAAGTCGGGAGTACTGGCGGATTTCACTTCCACGAAGGCTATCAGGTTCTGCCTGCGGACAATCAGATCGATCTCCTTGTGGCCAGCCTGCCAGTTGTGCTCAAGCACATCAAATCCATGCTGACGGAAGAAATCTGCGGCCAACTGCTCGTAGCGACGGCCGATATCTCTGTGCTTACGGGAGGACATGGTCAGCGCGATCAGAGGAGCACCGGGTTTTTCAGAAGCGCCTCGGCCACCGGGCGAAAGCTCCGTCGATGAATCTCGCACGGACCGTGTTCGCGGAGTTCGGACAGGTGTCCGGGGGTGCTGTAACCTTTGTGACAGGAAAACGAGAACCGGGGGAAGAGCCTCTCGTAGTCAGTCATAATACGATCGCGTGTTACCTTCGCAATGATTGACGCCGCGGCGATACAATCACACTTGCCGTCACCACCAATCACTGTAATCTGCGGAATGGTCATCTTGGGAATCTGCTGGTTGCCATCGACAAGGATAATCTCCGGCGGCAGCTTCAAACCGGCCACCGCTTTGCGCATGGCCATCATCGATGCTCTCAGGATGTTCATCGTGTCGATGCCCCGATGATCAATGATACCAATGCTCATGGGGATATCCAGTGCCACCATCTGCGCGAACAGGCGCTCGCGCTCTGAGGCGAGCAGTTTCTTGGAGTCAGCGAGTCCCGGGATCTTCACGCCCCCGGGAAGCACCACGGCTGCTGCCACCACCGGTCCGGCCAATGGTCCCCGGCCGACCTCGTCGATTCCGCACACCAGATCGAAGCCTTTGGTGTGAAGCATCTTCTCGAGGTCTCCGCACTGGATGCTGACCATCTCTCTGTGTAGTTTTAGTTGCAGTTGCATGGCATTAATAAGATACCTGTGGTGGCCACGTTTTTGCAACAACTCTTTGTCTTAACAGGAATATCGTCGCACTGCCGCGCAATGATTAGCGCATGATCCAGTGTGGTCTTGACAGACCCTTGGCGCTGTGCACGAGTTGAACAATGGCTGCTCGGATACCGAGAAGACACGATTTGACATTCACTGTCATTGCCGGTGAATTGAAAGGCCGTCGCATCTGTGCGCCCGATCTCGGTGTGACCCGTCCTCCGCTCACGCGGCTGCGTCGTTCCATCTTCGACTTCCTCAATCCGTATGTTGAACTGGCGCGCTACCTGGACCTGTTCAGCGGGACCGGTTCGTATCTTTTTGAGGCGGTCTCACGCGGGGCCTCGCGAGCAGTGGGGATCGAGGCCGAGCCGGAGCTGACTGACGCCATCAACAGGCACGCGAGAGAGTTCGGAGTATCCGATCGACTGGAATGCCGGTGCCGGAACGTCTTTGAGGCCATACCGAGGATGGCTCAGGCAGGTGAGTGTTTCGAAATCGTCATGATGGCGCCGCCGCAGTACAAGGGGCTGGTCTCGGCGACACTGGCGACCATGCGACAGCACCGCGTGGCAGCCGATGGCGCGCTGATCATCTGCCAGCATGACACGTCGGAGACAGAGCGGATCGACTGGGCCGATTTCCCGATTGCGCAGCAGCGTCGCTACGGCAACACCACCTTCACGGTTCTGAGAGCGGCATCGGCCCGATAGTTTCGGCCTGGGCACACATCACAAAAGAACGCCCCCGATGTGCGGGGGCGTTTTGGTATTCGAGCCATAGTCCTGCTAATGGGAAGCAGCTTACTCGTCCTTCTTCTCGGACTCCTCGGAAGCTGCGACCTCCTGGGGCTGCTCGGCCTGTTCAGGCTGGGTTGGTTCGGCCTGATCAGTGGTCGGAGGCTGTTGCTTAGCGGCCACCTTCTCGGCCTGCCGAGCTTCCTTCTCGGCCTGGGCGGAGGCGGCATCACCGGGACCTTCGGCCTCTTTGCGGGCGCTCTTATCTACAAGCTGTTCTTTGATGCGGGCAGATTTGCCGGTCAACTCGCGCAGGTAGTAGAGCTTCTTGCGTCGCACGATACCAGCGCGCACTTTCTCGATCCGGGCGATATTGGGCGAATACAGGGGGAAAACGCGCTCCACACCGACGCCTGAAGAAATCTTGCGCACGGTGAAGGTGGCACCGGTGCCGCTCCCGCGACGACTGATAACCGTCCCCTGGAAGACCTGTACGCGCTCTTTGTCCCCTTCTTTGATCCTCACGTGTACGCGAAGCGTATCGCCGCTGGCGAAATGAGGATAATCATCGCGAGTATAGGCCTGTTCAATTTGCGCTATGCGCTTCATGACAGTTTCCTTTCAGTAGATATATTGTCATTTTCGTTCTGCAAACTTTGCACCAGTTGTTTTTCCTCGCGGGTCAGGCTGGCTTGCGACAACAGGTCCGGTCTGTTGGCCACGCACTTTCGCAATCCGGCCAGTCGCTGGTATTGCCTGATCTGCTCGTGGTGGCCGCTAAGCAACTCCGAGGGAACCTCCAGCCCGCGATAGCTGGCCGGACGCGTGTAGACCGGGGCGCCCAGAATCTCGTCCATGAATGAGTCGCGCATCGCCGACTCGAAATTCCCCAGCACACCGGGTATGAGGCGCGTTACGGCATCGACAATTGTCGCTGCTGCCGGTTCGCCTCCGGAAAGAGTATAATCACCGATCGATATCTCATCAATCGGGTAAAGCTCAAGTATTCGTTCATCGACTCCGAGGTAGTGTCCGCAGATGATCGTGAGCCGATCAAGCAGCGAGTACTCCACGGCGCGATCCTGGTTGAACAGCCGTCCGGCCGCGGAGGTCAAGATTATGCGCTCTCTGTCGCGCGGGTGACTATCCCAACCAAGGGACTGCAGGCACTTATCGAGCGGTTCCGGCTTGAGCACCATGCCACCACCGCCGCCGAAAGGGGTGTCATCGGTGGTGCGATGCTTGTCTTCGGCGAAATCCCGCAACCTGACGAGGTTGATACGGACCAACCCTTCTTTGAGTGCCCGTCCCAGCATCGACTGCTGCACGGACTGCTCGAAGTACTCCGGGAACAGGGTCACAATGTCAATCTGCATAACCATATGTCTTTAAGTTGCTGATCTCACACCGTCGCTAACTTTGGTGCGCATCAAACAGACCAGAGCGATCAATCAGAACTCTTCTGTGGATGATGTCGACCTCTTTGATGAAATCCTCGACCGCGGCGATCGACAGCCGCTGGTCGTCATCGGTAAGTACCACATAGACATCATTGGCCGGGTACAGCTCCACCTCGGCAATGCTTCCAATACGGCTGCCGTCGTTATGATCGCACACCTCGCACCCGACGAGATCAAACACATAATAGCGATTCTCCGGCAATGATACCACTTGATCGCGTGGCACGGCCAGTTCGCGGTTGGTCAATCGGGCAGCTTCCTCCGGTGTCGTGACGCCTTCGAACCTCACCACAATCCGATCACCCACAAAGCGTGCCGAGGCAAGTTTCATCAGTTGCCAGTCGCCCTGGATCAATACGTGGATCTGCGTCATGTCCAGAAAGCGCTCCGGGAAGTCGGTTTCGGGGACGACAAACATCTCCCCGCTGACTCCCCGCCTGCGTCCCAACTTGCCGACTATGACGAATTCCTGCTCTGTCACTGTCTCGAGACTCACTTTGGGTCCTGTGGCCTTGCGTGCATCCGCCGGCGGGGCGGTACACCAGGTTTGAGCTGCGGCGGCGAACTCCGGATACAGATCACGCTTCAAAGCCGCGTCTGCGCGTGACTGCCGCGAGGGTTACTCGGCGCTTTCCTCTTTGCTCTCCTCGGCGGGCGCCGGCTCAGCGGAGGCTGCTTCCTCTGCGGCTTTGGCCTTGGCCTCAGCCTCTTTCTCCTTCGCCTCTGCAGCGGCAACGGCGGCTTTCTTTATCTGGCGCGTTCTCTTCTTGCGCTCGCGAATCTCCGTACGCAGGGCTATCTCGGAGACGTCTTCGCCGCGCCTGGCTTTCTCGAGTTTCTCCCAGAAACCGACCTGCCCGAGCAGCGTGCGAACGGTATTGGACGGTTCGGCACCCCGGTTGAGCCACTTGATGATCTTCTCTTCTTTGACATTCACCTTCGCCGGTTTCTCGATCGGGTTATACCAGCCAAGGTTGTCAAGATAGGCGCTCTCGCGCGGGCGACGGGAATCGATCGCCACAATCCGGTAGAACGGACGCTTTTTCGCACCCATTCTCATTAGTCTGACGTGTACTGCCAAGAGTCTACTCCTTACACCATGTATACCGGCTGCCTAAAACGGGCCGAAACCCGGCGGCAGCCCTTTCATCTTCTTCTTTCCCATCTGATTGAACATCTTCTGCATCGCGAAAAACTGCTTAAGCAACTGGTTGACCGACTGCACCGAGTTGCCCGACCCGGCGGCTATGCGACGTTTCCGCGAGCCATCGATTATATACGGGCGGCGGCGCTCCTCGAGCGTCATAGACTTGATTATCGCCACCATCCGCTCCATGTCCCTCTCATTGACCGTCATGCCCTTGAGAGCCTTGCCAACCCCCGGGATCATCTGCAGCAGGTTCTCCAGCGGACCCATCTTCTTCAACTGGGTCATCTGGTCCAGGAAGTCCTCGAAATTGAACTGCGCCTTGAGGATCTTCTCCTGCATTTTGGCAGCCTTCTGTTCATCAATAGACTCCTGAGCCTTCTCGACCAGGCTGACAATGTCCCCCATACCCAAAATACGCGAGGCCAGCCGGTCGGGGTGGAACGGCTCGAGATCGGACGGTTTCTCACCGACCGAGGCCAGCTTGATCGGACAACCTGTCACCTGACGAATTGAGAGCGCCGCACCGCCACGCGCATCACCATCGAGCTTGGAGAGTACGACACCGGTTACATTCAGGTGCTTGTGGAACTCATCAGCCACATTGACCGCATCCTGGCCGGTCATGGCATCGGCCACCAGCAGAATCTCATGGGGCTGCACCAGAGCTTTGATCTGGCTCAGTTCTTCCATCAGCCCCTGGTCGATATGCAGTCGACCGGCCGTATCCAGAATGACCAGATCGATGAAATTTGTCTTGGCGTGTTTGACTGCCGCCGCGCAAATCTCCGGCGGTGTCTTGTCCTCGATGAAGAAGTGCGGGACATCGAGCTGATCCGCCACTACCTTCAGCTGCTTGACAGCCGCCGGACGATAGATATCCGCCGCCACCACCATTGGCTTCTTGTTCTTGCGGCGCGCCCACAAAGCCAGCTTGCCGGTGAGAGTCGTCTTGCCGGAGCCCTGAAGTCCGCAGACCATGTAGACAGTCGGCGCGCGGTCAAGTGGAGCCATCTCGGCAGTACTGCCACCGAGCAGGGCCACCAACTCGTCATGGACAATCTTGACCACCTGTTGACCGGGATCGATCGACCTGAGCACTTCCTGCCCGACCGCCCGTTCCTGAACGGCTTTCACGAAATCACGGGCGACCTTGTAGTTGACATCCGCCTCAAGCAGCGCCTGACGCACCTCACGCATGGCATCCTTGATGTTCTTCTCCGACAGAATGCCCTTGCCGCTCAGTCGTTTGAAGACTGATTCAAGCTTTTCGCTCAGATTGTCAAACATACGATCGTCACCTGTTTCCTCGCTGCTGCGCAGTCCAAAAATAGGACAAAACAATCCCCGAACTCAAGGCAGCCTGTCCTGGGGGGCGGACACGGCGCACCATTGAGCCCAAGGCAAAAAGTCCAGTAATATAGCAATATCGCGCCGATCCGCAAGGGGTTTGTGCGTGTCCAACGTGCGCGGGCGTACGCTGATCCGGCAGCATAAGTCGCCGTCGCTCAAAGTATTGACTGCCCGCAAGCAATCCGACAGGAGGTAGTTTCCAGTGCGACTCGACGGGTCAGAAGACCGCCGGTCCGCTGATTCTGTGATTTCGGAATTGTCGTACTGAAGTCTTGTGTCTATTCGGTCGTTGAAACCACGAGGTCGATCTCTGTGCCGATGTCAAGCTCTGTACCTTCGCGTTCAGACTGCTCCAGGACAGTTTCCGGGAGATAATTCTCGTCGGTGCGATAGTTGACAATACCCGTCCTGAGTTGCTTGCTCTCCAGAAGTCTTCGTGCTTCGGCAAGCGGCAGTCCGACCACACGGGGAGCATAGGTGAATGAGGAGGCGCGGCCCCGATTGACCATGAGGTTGACCTCGCTGCCGAGCGGCACATCGGTGTATGAGGCCGGGTACGAGAACACGACCACCTTCTCGGGCAATGTGTCCGAGAAGGCCCAGGCGATTTCACCCAGCCTCAGCCCGGCTGTTTCCAGGTCGAGCATCGCCTGCCGCACCGACTGACCGGCCAGGTCCGGTACCGGTACCAGTTTGCGCCCAAGCGACAGGACGAATTTCACTTCGCGGCCCTCTTTGACTCTGGTCCCGGCCACGGGGAACTGGTTGAGAATCATTCCGGCTTCCTGACCGGGGGAGTACTCCTCGGAAGCGATGCCGTGACGCAGGTCAAGATCACTGAGTGACACCTGGGCCTGGGTCAAAGGCTGACCCACGAAATCCGGCAACGGGAACTCGCTGCCATGACGTGTGACCAGCGGCATCACGATCTCATCAACTATCACAAACAGGCACAGCAGCACAAGAAGCGGGACTGCCCCCCAAAGCACTATCTTGCGACGGGTGCTTCCCAACGGCAGCCATTGCTGCAGTTTGCCGGGGCTTTTCTTCCCGGGCTTGCTCAGACGTGATGCACGCGGTTGTGGCATAATCCTACTTGTTTATACTCCGCGATGGTGCGCGCGATCAATCGCGCAGGAACCCGATGGCGAGTATATGACACAGCGTGACAGCCCCACAAGTTTTAACAGCGGAAGGAGAGCTCAAACCGTCGTCAGTTATCAAGGCGGCGCTTGAGGCGGGCACAGAAAGAACCGTCGAGGTCGTCAAAGGAGGGATAGGTCTTGACAAAACCGCGCTCGGAGACCAGCTCGTCGGGGAAGAACTCCCGGGCCGACTCCAGTTCGAAATCCTTGTGGCGTAGCAGAAACTCTTCCACTACCTGATCGTTTTCGTCACGGATGATGGTGCACGTGGAGTAGACCAGTACGCCCCCCGGCTTGACGAAATCGGCGGCGTGACCGAGCATGGCTTTCTGAATCTTCGTGAGATTCAGAATATCGTCCGGTTTCTTAGACCAGCGCAGATCGGAGTGTTTGCGCGAGGTCCCCCAGCCGGAGCAGGGCGGGTCGAGCAATACACGGTCGAACCGCTCCTCGGTGTGAAAGTCGAGCATGTCGGAGGCGACCGGCGAGATTATCTTGATACCCAGCCGCCGGGCGTTCTCCACGACTACCTGCAACCGGGTATGCGATTTGTCTACTGACGTGACCCGTCCCTTATTGCGCATACGGACAGCCATATAGGTAGACTTGCCGCCCGGCGCGGCGGTCAGGTCAAGGCAGACGGTTCTCGGTTTCGGATTCAGTAGCCGCACCGCCATTCCGGCTGATTCGTCCTGCACGAATACTTTGCCAGTCTCCACCAGGTCTGCCTCCAACGGCAACCCGGACTCGCGGATGTGAATGAACTCCGGAAGGTATCTGCCAAAACTGAACTCAATCCCGGCATCCTGCAGCATGCTGGCGACCTCATCAGGCTTTGCCTTCAAAAAGTTCACCCTATAGGTGACATGCGGCGGTTCATTGCAGGACTTCAGATACTGCTCGGTATTCTCATACCCGAATTCCTTCAGGCAGTATTCGACAAAATAAGCCGGAAAACTGTAGAATGCTCCCAGAAAGCCGGCGGGGTTTTCATCTGCCGACGGGAAGACGACCTTGTGTGGTTCTCTGAGGGCAGCCCTGAGTACGGCGTTAACGAGGTTGGCACGCCTGCGGTCCAACAGATGATGGGCCAGGTTCACCGCCTCTGATACCGCCGCTGCCGCCGGGATACGGTCGGTGAAGTGCAGTTGGTAGAAGCCCAGCCTGAGGATGTTGGCCAGCTTAAGCGGAAGAGGTGTACCCGGACGGGCCAGGTAGAACTGGATCTCGTGGTCGAGACGGCGGCGCATTTTCGTCGCACCGTTGACCAGTTGCAGCAGAAATCGGCGGTCGATATCGCGGAACGATCGGCCCCGGCAAACATCGGTGATAGCGACATCGGTCTGATCCCCCTGTTCGATGAGAATCATTGCCTCAAGCGCGGCCAGACGAACCGGATCATATCTCCGTTCTCCCTTGGTTTGGGCACTGCCGGTACGGGACTGAACCATCGCTGCTTACACCTCCATCGCGTTCACACGAAGCCCGTCATCCATGCGATAGACATCAACCCGATGAGCCATGAACGAAAGTACCCGTGCATCTGTCCACATATCCAAAAGCGGCAAAACTTCCGAGGGGCGGGTATAGCCACCATCGCCAATCCCCAACGTCATTACGATGAGGCCATCCCGAACGACAAGATCGTAGATCGCCGGCCGAATGTCAACAATCTTAACCTGTTGTTTTCCTTCTCTCTCGATCTCCAGCGACTCGGCAGCCAGCAGTTGATCGACTGTCGCCTCAAGCTCCACCTGCGCCTGCTCCGACAGCGCCGAGACGAGGATAGAGTACTCAGCGCGGTTCAGACGCGCCGTCAGTGAAGGCGCTTTGCCCAGTATTACGGTCGCGTCCGTGATCCGGCTCCCTTCGGGCATGGCCCTTCTAAGGTTGTCAAGCATCGACGGCATCAGATTGGTTTCCAACGTGATATCCACGTACTCGCCCTCCGAGGTGAACCCAACCGGCAGGGGCGGGCCAAACGACAGCTTCATGGTCGGGTTGAATCCCTGGCTGTATGCGACGGGCAGCCGGGCACGGCGAATGGCGCGCTCGACAAAGCGTACGTTGTCAAGATGTGACATGTAGCGATACCGGTCCTCTTTCGCCCAGCGAATGCGGATTCGGTTCTTTGTTGGAGCGGCCTGGCTTCGTGACGCCACTTTCTTTTTGCCGCGTCCGAAGGCGATGCTGCCGTTGGCCGCACCCGTATCATCGCTGTTATCACCGCCCTCGCGGTCCGGAAAGGAAAGTGCCCTGTAATCGCGCATCTGACGTGAGGTGTTCTCCCGCTCCTTCTTCAAATGATCAACAGAGGGGCCTTTGTGGATATGCGACCACGGCAATTCGGCATCAAAAGGAATGGCTCGAAGCAACTGCAAGGGATCAACACCTGCCGCGCGAAACGCGCCCTGCCAAATGTCCCAGTTGAAATGCTCCGTCCAGCCGTCAAAGCGCGCTCCCTGCCGCCACGCTTCCAGTATGACCCGGCAGAGACGACGGTCGCCGCGACCGAGCACCGCCTGCAGGATCGAAGATTCGGCCAGATGGTGTTTGAAATGCACATGGCTCAGCCGGTTCATTCTCCTGATAAGGTTAGCCTTGCGGATAATCTCTGAGATGGGGTCCATTTCGTCCCACTGAAACGGCGTGTGCGGCCGCGGCGCAAACGGAGAGAGCGTGACATTGATATTCGTGCGACGCGGGTACTCGCGACTGATCTGCCAGATCCGCTCGACCATCCGAAGAATGCCCATCAGATCCTCATCGGTCTCGGTCGGCAATCCAATCATGAAATAGAGCTTGAGGTTGCCCCACCCTTTCATGAAGGCCAGCCGAGCGGTATCGTACACGGCCTGGTCCGGAAAGTCCTTGCGAATGAACAACCGCAGTCGTTCAGTGCCGGCCTCAGGGGCTATTGTCAGTCCCGACTGACGCACCCGAGCGGCCGCATCGAGCAGCACCGGCGAGACTGTCCCCGGACGAAGCGCCGGAAGCGAGATCGACACCCTGTATGGTGCGAGCTCTCGCGCCACAATCGGGGCCAGTTGTTCGATGTGCGGATAGTCAGAGCTTGACAACGACAGCAGTGAGACCTCGCTGTAACCGGTGTTGCGCATCTGCACGTCTATCTGGTGCATCACGTCGGCGACCGGCCTGACGCGCACCGGGCGATACATCGGCCCCGCCTGACAGAAGCGGCACCCCTGCGGACAGCCCCGCATGATCTCCACACTGAGATGCTGGTGGGTGGTTTCAATCAGGGGAAGTATCGGCTGATCCGGATAGTACTCAGGTTTCAGTTGCGGCACCACCCGTGCCTCTATTCTGGCCGGCGCGAAGTCGACTGCGGGTCGACGCTCGTCATTGTAGAAGCGCGGAACGTACACAGATTTCACGCGGCGACAGATCTGCTCCAGTTGTGATTCCCGGCCTGCATCACGAGTATCCTTGAGCACCTCAAGAACCTCGATTAATCCATCCTCAGCATCGCCAATGAAAAACACGTCGATGAAATCAGCCAGAGGCTCCGGATTGAATACGGCCGGGCCACCGGCAAGGATTATGGGGTGATCGTCCGTGCGCTCGGCCGAGAGTACGGGAATGTTCGCCAGATCAAGCATTGTCAGCACATTGGTGTAGACCAGCTCGTACGCCAGCGTGAAGCCGAAAGCATCGAAATCCTTGACCGGGGTGGCGGTTTCCAAACTGGCCAGGGGTAGCTGCATCTCGCGCAGTCGCTGGTCGGCATCGGAGTCGGGCGCAAAGACACGCTCGCAGGCGAAGCGATCATCGCGATTCACAATGTGATAGATGGTCTGAAGACCCGAGTAGGACTGGCCTATCTCATACTTGTCCGGATACGCATGAACATAAGTAACCCTGCCGCGATGGTCCTTGACCACCTGGCCGGGTTCGCCGCCGGTGTATCTACCCGGTTTGATGACAAACGGGAAGAATTGCTTCTGGAGAATGTCTCGCATTAACAAAGAGTACGTGCTTCGTCTTCCAGTCCATTGCTTTCAAGCTACGGCCGATGATACGACCATTGCCGCCCGAGAGCAAGGACAATCGCCCGATGACGATCACACGCACCAGTGTTATCGCGCTGCCAGTCAGGGTGTTACATCCACAGCCGGCGGTCGAGCGTACGATAATGGATCGCCTCGGCAATATGGCCTAACTCAATTGCCTCGCTGCCGGCCAAATCCGCAATGGTCCGCGACACTTTCAGGATCCGATCGTAGGCTCGGGCAGAGAGCCCCTGCTGATTGATGGCTGTGGCCAAAAGCGACTGTGAGCGGTCGTCGATCCGGCAATAGAGCCGTGTCTTGCGCGAGTCCATGTGGGCGTTGCAGAAGATGTCCGGCTCGTCCGAAAACCTCTCCTGCTGAATCTGCCGGGCGCGATTGACCCTCTCTCGGATCACCTCCGAGCTTTCCCCCGCGGTCTCGCTGGACAACTCCTCGAACTTCACCGTGGGCACGGGGATATGAATGTCGATGCGGTCCATGAGCGGACCGGAAATCCGCGACATGTAGCGCTGAATCTCACCGCTGGTGCAGTTGCAGTCGTGGTTGGGGTCACCGTGGTAACCGCACGGGCATGGGTTCATGGCGGCTACCAGCATGAACCCGGCGGGGTAGGTCAGAGTCATTGTGGCGCGCGAGATGGTCACCTGATTGTCCTCCATCGGCTGGCGGAGCATCTCCAGGATATCCTTTTTGAACTCCGGCAGCTCGTCCAGAAAGAGCACACCATGGTGTGCCAATGATACCTCCCCCGGTTTAGGTACCGCACCACCGCCAATCAGCCCGGCATAGGATATGGAGTGATGCGGGGAACGGAAGGGACGGGTTGCCACCAGCGCGGAGTCATCGGCGAGCCTGCCGGCTACAGAGTGGATCTTGGTGGTCTCCAGAGCTTCTTCAAGGCTTAGATCGGGGAGAATCGTCGGCACGCGGCGCGCCAGCATCGTCTTCCCGGAACCGGGTGGACCGACCATAATGATATTGTGCCCGCCGGCGGCGGCGATCTCCAGTGCGCGCTTGGCGGACTCCTGTCCCTTGACATCGGAGAAGTCCACGGAGTATTGCCGGGCCTGATTGAACACCGAACGAATGTCGACCCGGTATGGCTGGACAGTGGACTCATCCTCCAGAAAGTGCACCGTGTCCTGAAGACTGGTCACCGCGTAGACCGGGACGGTTCCGGCGATGGCGGCCTCACGAGCATTCTGCTGCGGCACGATGATGCCGCGTATCCCCGACTCCGGACTCAGGTGCATGGCCATCGGCAACACGCCCGGTACCGGTCGAAGGTTCCCATCGAGCGATAATTCCCCCAGAAGCGCGAACTCATCGACACGCTCGCGAAGGATCTGCCCGGTTGCGGCCAGGATGCCGACCGCGATCGGCAGGTCGAACGCCGAGCCTTCCTTTCGAATATCCGCCGGGGCCAGATTGATGGTCACTCGCTTGGCCGGGAACACGAAATCCGAATTCTTAATGGCAGCGGTCACGCGCTCCTTCGATTCGCGCACTGCGCCCTCGGGCAGTCCCACCGTGACAAACGACGGCAACTGCTGCTGAATGTCAGCCTCTACCTCCACCTGATAAGCTTCGACTCCAAGCGTCGCCGCCGAAATTGCCCGTGCCAACATGTCTGTATCCCTCCATCGTTCGGTTGTGTGGCCGCGGGAGAATGCCCTTGACAGGCATTCTCCCAACCGCGGCCCGGTGCCCCCATGGTTGTCGCTTCCCCGACCCCAACAGGGACCGGGATTGCGAGTTTGACCCCTCTGCCGTCCACATGAAAGCAATATCGCCCCCGTCGCTGACAGGCAGCGTCAGTCAAAATGCCGGTGACCCAGGAATCTGCGAATGAAAAAGATCGGGTGGCTGTCCGGGAATCAGGCAGATCGATCTGCCACGAATACAAAACAAGAAACGGCGGCGCTCCCATCGGCGGGCACCGCCGCAATCCGTGTCAATAGTTGTGAAGACTCGATAACTGACCGCTGTCAGGCTAGTCTGTCATCTCCGCTGGGAGCCTACTCCTCGTCTGCCACGCGACTGAGGAAGATCTCCATCAGGAGGGTATCGTTGGTCTGCTGCTTGAGAATCAGCGACCACCCGGATACATTGCGCTGGATCTGAAACACCCCTGCCGCGCTCTGAGATTGCGTGCACGTGTTCAGGGTCACCAAGGTGGAATCGTCGTCCCCCCGCGGAATCCAGATATCGCCTCCGAATGGTTGGTCATCCCGGATAGGCTGCAGCCTGAGGGCGTCGGTGACCGCATACTTACCAAAGTTGTTGCAGAAGCTGTGTGTGCTCATCTCGTCTTTGCGGGAGGTGTCGATTCGCATGCTATAGTCTTCGTCGGTGAAGAACCAGACGATGGGCTGCTCAAAAACCCTGTTAGCGTTACCCGATGTCGTCACCCGGTAGGTGCCTTCATAGTCTCCATCGAGGGGTGGCGGTTCCTCCAGAAAGACATCATCGGCACAGCCGAATGCCAGCGCCAGAATCGCAAACACAACAAAGACACCATACACCTTTTTCATACCACCAGATCTCCTTAAGCAAGTCATGCACACAATCCCGACAGTATACAACAGCCCGGGAAGAGGCACAATCTAATAATGTCGCTTGTCTATGTCAAGACGGCTGAGTGCGCCTCGCTGTGAAAAACAAATGGCATTGAACTGAATATGAAGATCAGAAGACTCCGGCTATCCAAACCGGGACATCTCGTCGACGGTAGCTTCTAAGGCACTGCCAAACAGTGTCTTACTGAATTCGCGATGAACTCGACTCGGTTAGGGCTTTATGTCTCAGCAGCTTATACGGCAACAGTTTGTTCGCGCTAATGTACCTCTGTCACATTCGCGCCCGATCCCTATTGACAGCAAACTTCTTTGCAGCTATTATGCTGACGAAGCCCCTCGGCGCTTTGACTGGGATTCCCCCCTCTGTCCCTGTTGAGTTATGCCGGTGGGCTTCCTTATATCCACCAGACATCCACTCGTATTCATGTCAGGAAGCTACAGGCGCAGATCAGACGCAACTGAGAGTTCCCATCACGCCGTATGCATCAGCGGCCACGAGAAGGAGCAATTCTCGGGAGACTCACACGGGTTCACACGGGTGATGCTTTAGCAGACCGCGGCACCATTACTCGTTCATCATACTGAACGAGTAGATGCGCCACTTGTCGTTCTTCTTGTGCAGACCGAACCGGGTCATATAGCCACGTGACCTTTCTTTGTCGACGAACGTCACTTCGACCGTGGCAACATCACCATGAATCTCGGCCTTATTGATTATTCGTTGCAGCGAGAACCAGGTCTGCTTGGTCTTGCCGTCACCGGTGAGGTCATCGAGGATCTGCTGAGGGTTGGTGAAGGTGCGCGGGCTGTCGGTCTGCAGGGCATAGTCCTCGTTGATAGTCTGCATCAGTTCGGCCAGGTCCAGTATGCGGGTCAGAGCCGCCTTGTCATCCTTCTCCATGGCACCGAACAGAGCGATTACAGTCTGTCTGGGATCAGTCTGTTGGCCTGAGCCACAACCGATCGTGGCCAGAGCCATAATCGAGACTATGATAGCCGCGACGGCAACAACAATTGATGAGCGCATAGTCTGTCCCTACAGGCTACGGGTTAACGTAATACGGTGGCTGTCCCCAAGATCAGCCTGAGGGGAGAATGCGTATGAGATCTGGAACTTGTCAAACACAAAACCCGCGCCGCCGCTGAATCCCGCCAGGTTGTCATCGGAGTTCTCGGCCCGGTAATTCACTCCGAAGCCATTCCATCCCAGACGAATAAACAGCGGCTGCAGTTTCCGGTACTCTGTTCCCACAGCAAGGTAGATGTCGTTGTCAATCGGGGCCACAATATCGGCCGCGACCACAAGCGGCAATCCGCGCGGGTGGACGGCCCCCCCGAGACGCAGTATCAGGGGCAGGCGATCGGTCTGATCGCCGAAGGCCGAGACCTGTACTCCCAGATTCTGCACCACCAACCCGGCTGACCAGCGGTCCCGATCGGCGGTGTACTTGACACCGGCGTCGAGGGCCAGGCCGGTGGCGGAGTAATCATGAGCCGATGAATAGATGAACTTGCCGGTCGCGCCAAGCGACCAGTGCCAGTCCATCTGGCGGGCGTACGTGACACCGAAGAGCAGATCGCCCGCGGAAAACTCGTCGACGATGGTGCCGAAGCGATCGGTCTCAAGCAGCTCACCGTAGTTCAGATAGCTGAAGTAGAACCCCAGCGCCTGCTGGCGGTCGCGATCAAGCGGTTTTACATACCCAACGAAGCCCGACTGGAGGTCGGCGACATAGTTGTGATATCCGAGGATCAGCATATCGGAGGAGCTGACCAGTCCCGCCGGATTGTAGTACAGCGACGAGGCATCATCGGCCAACCCGGTGAAGGCTCCCCCCATAGCCACGGCACGGGCACTGACATGGATCTTCAGGAAGGGGAACGCACTGGTGCCGGCATCGGAGTGGATATCTCTGGCAAAGCCGGCTCCGGCCAGTCCGAGCATCAGGATAATCGCTACCAACGGTGCCACCAGACGGTACGTCCGCAAATGATTGATCATACGGTTTCCTTGTTGCCGGCGACTGCACGTGCTGCGGCTCGTGGCGTTACCAGCTTCGAATCGTCTTGTCGATAATCGCGCCAATCAGGAGCCGAATGGCCTCCTGTCGGCCGTCGTCTTCGTTTTGCTCAGCGACATCATACTGCCCCTGATGCCGCATTCTCTGTGTCCACATATCGTCATCGCTGTTGGGCTTCTTCAGCGAGATGTCGAAGGTCATGATCACTTCATATCGTGACACCTGATCGCTGGCATCGTAGGTGAGCGGTTTGTGCTCGTACCTGACCAGCGTCCCCACCAGCACGGCATCGGCGTTCTCCTCAGACACCACCTTCAGACTGCCATCGGCAATGAAGGCATCGATCACCAGATCAGTCACCTGATCGGCCAGTCCGTGTTCCTCGGTAGTATTGTCGAAGCGCTGAATTGCGATAGCCTGCACATCGGACTTACCACCCGGAGTGAACGAGTAGATTCCGCACCCGGTGAGAACAATCATCGTCAGAGCCATGCCAATGATCGCCGCGATCAGACTGCTCTTTCTACCTGTAGAAACGCGGTGTCGTTCCCTGGTGTTCACTTACCCACCACGACTTTTCCGTTCTTGATGACCTTGTGGACCAGGTTGACCGCGTAATGATAGGGCAGTTCCCGATAGTCTTCCATGTCCCACACCACGATATCCGCCGGCAGTTCGGGAATCAACTGGCCGATACTGCCGCCGCGGTCGATGGCGCAGGCGGCATTGACGGTGGTAGCCGAGAGGGCCTCGGCGGCGGTCAGGCGCATCTGAAGAGCGGCCAGCGACATAATGAACGGCAGCGATTCGGTATAGCTGGAGCCGGGATTGCAGTCGGTCGACAGGGCCACCACCGCCCCGGCCTCAATAAGCCGGCGGGCTGGGGCGTACTGTGTGCCGCGCAACGAGAAGGTTGTCCCGGGCAGCAAAACTGCCACAGTTCCGGACTGCGCCAGCGCCTTGATATCCTCATCGGAAATGTACACAATGTGATCGGCTGAGACAGCACCCATCTCGGCGGCAAGCCCCGCGCCGCCGGTGGAGGCGAGTTCATCGGCATGAAACTTCAGCTTCAGCCCGGCGTCTTTGGCTGCCTGCTGAATACGCCGGGACTCCTCGTTGGTATACACGCCCTCTTCGCAGAAGATATCGCTGAACTCCGCCAATTTGTCTTTCGTGACAGCCGGGATCATCTCGTTGATCAGCAGTTCGATGTAGTCCTCTCGGCGGTTCTGGTACTCGTCGGGAATCTCATGGGCGCCAAGAAAGGTCGGCACCAGGTCGACCGGGTGTACCAGATTCAGTTCCTGGATGACCTGCAGCATCTTCAGTTCCGACTCCGTTGACAGTCCGTAGCCGCTCTTGGCCTCAATAGTTGTCACGCCGTGGGCCAGCAGGCGGTCCAGACGGCGGAGCGATCGCTCCTTGAGAGTTGACGCCGGGGTTTCGCGCAGGGCGCGTACGCTGTTACGGATGCCGCCGCCGGCCAGGGCTATCTCCATGTAGGTCTTGCCCAGAGTGCGCATCTCGAATTCCTGCTCGCGCGTCTTCGCAAACACCGGATGAGTGTGCGGATCGATCAGGCCCGGTGTAACAACACGCCCCTTGACATCGATGACCGTACACCCCTCAGCCAGAGGAGCCTTCCCCTCCACCTCGTCACATGGCCCAACTGCCAGAATTTCATCGCCGGCAACGGCCACCGCGCCGTTGGTGATCAAACCGATATCGTCCAGGTCCGGTCCCAGCCTCGGCACCGGCCCCTGCATGGTAACCACCTGCGAGGCGTTTCGAATGAGCAGAGTCGCTTTCTTGACCATAAGTACAGTAATATAGTGCTGGCGCCAGTCACGTCAATTGGTTCTTGACTCTACCGCACTGGCGCCTGATCACGGCTGTGCCTACCCACTTACCCCCCGAATCCAGACCGCCACAGACCTGTTTCCCGTGGTCCCTGCCTGTGGGGCCGGACCCATAATTGTCCCGGCATTCCTTGATACCGCTCAATTTTCCGCCTGATCGGGCGATAATAAGAATAGGGCGTGGCCTGCGGCAACTGCGCGATTCTCGCACAGTGTGCGGCCACCACAATCAACCGCCCAACGAGGATGTGGCAATGACGAGCAAGAACATACAAACAGGCGAGACCGAAATGGAACTTACTCCCAATGATCTGCGCAACTACGAGTTCAGCACTCAGATGCGCGGCTACGATCGTGGCGAGGTTGCGGAGTTGCTCAATGTGGTATCCTCCGGCCTGGAAAGACTCAAGCAGGATAACCTGAAACTGTCCATGGAACTGGACTCTGTCAAGACCCAGTTGGCGAGTATCAAAGAACACGAGGATACCATCAAAGGCGCTGCCATCGACGCCCGGCGGGCGGCCGATCGGGTCAAGGCCGAAGCCAAAGCCGAGGTGGAACAGATGATCGCACAGGCCAAGGAGAAGGCCTCCGAATTGGTCGCTTCCAAGGAAGCAGCGGTCAAGGGTCTGAAGGAACAGATCACGCAACTGAAACAGGCGAAACGTCAGTATGTCGAGAACCTGCGACGTCTGCTCCGCTCACACCTGGAAGTGGTCGAGCAGATCGCTGCCGCTGCCGATGATGAGCAACTCAACCTCGATGATGTCCCTGATCAGACTGACAGTGGGCTCGAAATCGAGGATTCTACCGATGTCACTGTCGGCAAGCGCGAGGGGCTTGCCTCCCGGCCGAGCAGACACGAGACAATTCGTACCGAGGAAGCCAATCAGGCAGATCGAATAATTGAGGTCCCCGACCAGCAACAGCAGACCCCGACGCCGGAACCAGCCCCATCTGAGCCAGCAAACGAGCCGCCACAGGCTCAGCAACCGCAGGATCAGGCCCAGCCGAGTGAGTCGACGGCCACCGCGGCGACGCCCGAGGTGCCTGGCTCACAGACACCGGAAGAGGCAGAAGCACTGGATCCGGAGCTGGCGGAAGCACTGAGGAACTATCGTGCTGTCGAGGATAAGGAGCCCGCGGACAAACCAGCCCCGCAGCCGCAGGCACCCGCGACATCCTCTGCACCGGCACCGACAGAGGCAGAGTCGGCTGCGGCGGTGCCCCCCGGATTCGTGGCCCGCGAGGAACACGTCACCGTGGGTAACGACACCGACCAGATACCGACCGACCAGCAGCCATCCATGGAGCCAAACCCGATTCCGGCCGAACAGCCGCAACCAGCGGCCCAGCCACAACCTCAGCCGCCGCAGACCCCGCCAAATGGTGGCGGAGACGACTTAGCCGATGCGCTCGATCAGGTGGCTGCCAAGTTCGAGGAAGAAATGGACAAGGCTGCCAAGTCCTGATTCAGATCTCTCAGGTTTACTCCTTTCCGTTCACATACGCAAGGGTCGAATCGACCGGTTCTGCTTTCCAGGCAGAGCCGGTCCTTTCTCTTTGCACTCCGACCTGACACAAACTTCGCTGAACTTTCCGGCTGACACCGCCATCTGTTTGCCTATATTCGCATCAGAAGGATAATTGCAGGCAACGCGAGCATGAAGGAACGAGTGCATGTATACAGTTGAACAATTCCGGAAGATGCGCGATGAAGCTGTCGCGGAGATCACAAAACAGGTCACGTTCACACCCGACATCGGGATCATTCTGGGCACCGGTCTGGGATCGCTGGTCGACGGCATCAAGATGGTCGGCACCGTCGGCTATGAAACAATCCCCCATTTCCCCGTTTCGACGGTCGAGTCCCACGCCGGACGGCTGTTGTTCGGGAATCTTTCCGGCAAAAACGTTGTCTGCATGCAGGGCCGCTTTCATTTCTATGAAGGTTACACCATGCAGCAGATCGCCTTCCCGATCCGTGTTCTCAAGGCACTCGGGGTGCACACGATGGTCATTTCCAATGCTGCCGGCGGGATGAATCCCAATTTCGCTCCCGGGGACATTATGCTGATCAAGGACCATATCAATTTCTTCCCCGGTTCACCGCTGATCGGTCCCAACGATGACGAGCTGGGTGACCGCTTCCCGGATATGTATGAAGTGTACAACAAGGGTCTGCAGAAGCTTGCCAAAGAGATCGCCATCGACCAGCGGTTACGCCTGCAGGAGGGAGTCTATGTCGGGTTGCAGGGACCGTGTCTGGAGACGGCCGCAGAATATCGGATGCTTCGCGGGTTCGGCGCCGACGCGGTCGGGATGTCGACTGTCCCGGAAGCGATCACGGCGCACCATGCGCACATGAAGATCCTGGGTTTCTCCATCATCACCGATATGGGCCTGCCGGATAACATGCACCCGTGCAGCCTCGAGGACGTCATCGGCACGGCCGGTCGTACCGAGCCGAAACTGCGCGATTTGATTGCCGGCTGTATCGGCCGTATGATGACGTAAGACATGGCGGGCGGCTCAGCGGCTTTGCCCGGGGTTGTTTTCCCTTGCCAAACCCTGAAAGCGTGGTCATATTTTGATTGTCCATGAAAGACCAGTTATCGGACAATATCCAGAACCTCTATGGCCGGATCGCCGAGGCCTGCGAGCAGCACCATCGCGACACTGACGACATCACCATTGTCGCTGTTACCAAGCGCCATCCCGCCCATACGATCAGCCGCGCCGTAGCGGCCGGCCTGCACAATATCGGTGAGAGCCGCGTGCAGGAGGCCGAGGAGAAGATCGCCCAACTGGGACGCATCGCCCGTTTCCACATGGTCGGCCACCTGCAGACCAACAAGGTAAAGAAGGCGGTGCAGCTTTTTGATGTTATCCAGTCGATCGACTCGCTCAGGCTGGCTGAGGAGATCAACAAGGAGGCCGGCAAAATCGATCACAATATCGAGTGCTATATCGAGGTCAACTCCTCCGGCGAGCAGAGCAAGTACGGCATTCCGCCACAGGAGTGTCTTGACCTGGTGCGCAGGGTGAACGCCCTGGAGTATGTTGACCTGACCGGCCTGATGACGATCGGTCCGCTGACCGATGACGAGGAACAGATTCGCGAGGCGTTTCGTCAGACCCACCGCCTGTGGGAAGCGGCCCGCGAGATTGTGGGGGAGAATTTCGATACGCTGTCCATGGGGATGTCGGCGGATTTCGAGCTGGCCATTGCGGAGGGCAGCACGATGATCCGGGTGGGCACAGACCTTTTCGGCCTCCGCCCGGAGTGAGGGTGGCCGGCGGGTGTAGGTCCCTGTTCTGTTACCATCAACGTGGAGGATGTATAGGATGCTCATAAGTCTGAGCTGGGCGCACATTGTCGATATCGCGCCAGTAGTTGCGGCGGGTGCCGCGGCATGGGGGCTCTGGTACACTGCTCGGCAGATCCGCAGGAACACTCGGGCACAGCGGGCGACTTTCTTCTTGAAACTGGTCAAGCTGTTTCAGGGCTTCAACGAGGTACACGTGAAACTGCGTCCGGGCGGCGACTGGTCGACTCGTGGGCCCAGTTCAGCTGACGAGTGGGCTTCAGTGGAGGGCTACATGGGCCTTTTCGAGCACTGCGAAATCATGTTGAAGTCAGGGGTTATCGACAAGGAGACATTCGAAAGATTGTTTGCGTATCGTTTGAAGAACATCGTGAGTAACCAAGCCATCGTCAGAGAGAAGCTGGATTCAGAGCGCGAGCTGTGGCAGGATTTTCTGAATCTGCCGGACAGGCTCAAAATTCAAGTTTCTGATCAGAGCAGTTGATCGTCGTTAGGTATCTGAAGGGAGGCATTCGCATGGCATCGGAACCACAAGAGGTGAAGAAGCTGTTTCTTGAGTTGTGTCGACAGCCGAAAAGGCACTTTCCTCAAGTGCGTCGGCCGTTGGATGCGCCAACCAAGCATGGCGTTTACATGATCGCAAAGGGGGACACGGTGGTGCACGTCGGGAGAACATATCGTCGTGCGAACGGGCTTCAAGGGCGACTGAAGAATCACCTGAACGGGTCATCGTCTTTTACCGACAAGTTTCTGAACGGTAATGGCAGTGTACTGCGAAATGGATACATATATCAACTGCTTGAGGTAGAAGATGACAGGCTGCGGGCATTGGTTGAAGCCTATGCAACAGGGCGTCTTTGTCCGAAGCACTTGGGATTGGGACGAAGCCGCGCGTGAAAAGTATCTATGGTCAACCTTCGGCCGCAAGAACTGTCGGCCTTGTGCGTGGCAGTCCGCCGGCAGCGGACAGGTGTGTCCCGCCGCGCTACGTCTGGGCCGTGAACGGGAACTTGAACAACCGGCCATCGAGCGGAAAACGCCCCCGCACAAAAAGGTACGAATCCTCCGGCGCGACCACCCGATCATACGAAAACCCTGTCCGATCCGGCGAGAAGTGGTAGTGCACCGACTCCAGTCGCTCGCAGGGAACGACCTTCGCCAGTACCGTGTCCATTTCGAACGGTTTGGGGGATATCGCATCCCAGACGTGCACAAGGCCCTCTTTCTCACTGAGGATGAACAGGATGTCCTCCTGCGGCAGGTAGTACAGCCGCTGGTCGAAACCGTTGAGAATGTAGAACCACGTGATAAACCCGAAATCGCCGGCGCCAAACAGCCGCGTGGGGTCATCGCGCCCGGAAATGAGATTGCCGACCAGCGCCATGTCTTGTTCGCGCGAGATATCCAGCTTGCGCGCCTGATACTGCGGCACGGGAAGGTTCTCGGTGGCGACAAACACGACCTCACGCACCGGACGGAATCCGAATTTGGGATATAAATCCAATACCGTATCATTGGCGAACAGGAAGATCAGCTCTGCCTGCGCAGCACAGGTGTCCATGACGTGCTCCATCAGCAGGCGGGCCAGCCCGCGGTTGCGGAACTCCGGCAGCGTTCCGACAGTGCCGATCTGCAGACCGCGAATCGGGTTGCCCTCCAGCCACAGCTTCATGCGCGTGACGGAGGCATTGGCGATCATCTGCTCCCCCTCGAGAATGGAGTGCGGCATGTAGTCCTCGCTCCAGTGGCCGTGCTCCTGCCAGCGGCGGAAGTTGATACCGGGGAAGACCCGCTGCGTGTGGCGATAGAAGGCCTCGCGCAGGGCGGGGTCGTGGCGATAGTCTTTGATGATTTGGGGCATGGGAGTATATACGGTTCCAACCGGCCCAAGGCAAGCGTGTGCGCTCGCTCCGGTTTGTGATCAGCGGGGGCCTTTCGTCAGTTCATAGCAGGCATCGGCCAGTTCGATCAGCTGTTCCAAGCCCCATTCGCCACGGTCGTTGATACGACGCGTCAGATGCTGCGGAAGGACCTCCAGCCCCACGTACGCCCCCGAAATCGCCCCGGTCATGGCAGCAGTGGTATCAACATCGCCGCCCACCGCCAGCGCAGTCGATATTGCTTCCCGGTAGTTGTCCTGATGGCGAAGGAATGCATACAGACTCCACAGGACGCTGGGAATGACAAACGGCGATATGCCCGGCCAGCCCTGCTCCATGTCGCCCTTGCCGGCCACAGCGATTACCTCGACCGCTTTGTCCGGCGGCAGTTTGAGCCAACGGCGCAGTATGAGCACAAGCTCGGCAAACTCGCTGTGGATCGGAAGCATCCAGTCAGCAAGCGCCTGTACGAATTCGTCAGAATCCTCCGCCCGGCCCTGCAATGCCAGCGCCACCGCTCCGGCGATCGCGACCGACCCGGCCGAACACCGGGGATCATGGTGTGTGATGTATCCCTGCTCGTGCGCCAGGTGTATCATTTGCCCCGGCCGATCATAGTACAGCATCCCGGCCGGTGCGGCGCGCATGGCGGTACCGTTGCCGGCCGACGGCGACGGACAACCGGCCTGTGTCCATGGTATCCCGGCGTTCAGCCGCGAAGCTGCCTCGTCACAGGCGATCCCGCGCCCGACAATGCGGTCCTCAGCAAAGATCGCCGCAATCCGTTGGGCATAATCGACCGGATCGAACCGCTTGTGCATCGCGAGACTCACAAGGAGTTCGCGCGCCAACTGGGAATCATCGGTGTACTGCCCGTCCCACTCGTCAGCTTCCGGGGCCGTGCTCTGAAACCACCTGCTGACGTGGTTGAAGACGAAATCGCGGCAGACGTCCGCTCTCTGCCCTTCAATCGGAAACCCCAGCGCATCGCCAAGACACTGCCCGATCATGCATCCGCGAAACTGGTCTTTGATGGGTACGGACATAGGTACGGCTTTCACTGCCTCGTTGACTTCGTTGACATTGAGTCAGTGTGCGCATAGTAATCGCTTTGAGAGCTGTGGTCAACCGTTGAAGCAGGCAAGTGGGCGGGTTTCCCCTGCTCGATTCCGCAGCAGGCCGGTGATCTTCATTGCCGCTGACAATAGTAGACCGCGCTCCAGGATGTCGTTATGGGCGCACCGCTGCCGATAGTCAGGCTTCTCCGCCAACTGAAGTCGACCAAATGCTCATGCCGCAGCAACTCACCATCGGGGCACAGGTAGTCGGCAGTGTTGTGAACAGAAATGGACATGGTGATGGTTCTGCAGTAGCGGACGCCTTGATGATACCACACGCGGGTCTGCGCGACAGTCATCCAGTACATCCGTGTCGCGTTAACATACTCCCGCCCCTCACACCATATCTGCAATGCTGTTGGGCTGAGGGCAGGAACGCCGGTGAGCACCTCCTTGATCTTCTCTGAGAGCGGCGGATCAACAGCAAGGTGGAGGTCGAAACGGAATGTATCCCCGGCGAGATGTACCGTATTGCCTCTGACTGTCATATTCTGCGGACTGACCCGGCGGCCATTCATTCGAGTTATCGCGCCGCTGAGAATGACGTCGTCGGGGTCGCGATCGCGTGTCTTGCCGCGTGCGACAATGTCGGTCGGGACCGGAACCTCATCCTTCAACCACGCGGGGGTAAGGAACTTGGCATCAAGGTCAGTGATGCCCCATGCGTACATTTCGACCGTCGTATCGCCCTCTGCCCACGTCGAGTCAAACTCCCATATGCCCGGGCTGTCCGGATAGTAGAAGGCGGAGGAGCCAGTATCCTGAATGGCCATCAGATACTGGTCGAAGAGCCAGTCGGCGTAGGCCAGATCTATGTCGTCGCTTTCCGGAAGGATCATACCGCAGGGATCACACGGTGGCTCGCCGGCGGCGAACAGGTATGCAACGAGGTAGGTCAGATCGCTTACGTTGACCACCAGATCGCAATTCATGTCGCCATGGCTGGGAAGCGGGCAAGCCGGGTCACTCCCGGGGGCAGATCCGCCGCTAAAGAGGTAAGCGACAAGGGACGTGACGTCGGACACATTGATTCCCGGTTCGCCATCGACATTCCCGGCATTCGGGCAGTGGCAGGTAGGTTGCGGATAGCCTACTGTGAAGCAATGCGGCCCGTCCCATTCGGGGGCCACCTCATTGCCATCGCCATATCCCCACAACCAGTGCCCTGCCGGCGGGATAAACGCCGAGTCAAGACACACCGCGTCGCCGGCGGCGGCATGAGGGAACTCGGTCGTGATGAGGTAACCGATGTCATCGTAGAAGGGGAACAATCCCGGGAAGGCATGGGCGATCATCAGAAATGACAGGGTGTCGGCACCCTGACCGTCGCAGTTGGGGCACTCGTACATACGTTCCACGAAGAGCGTGTCAAGCCCCCCCTCGATTTGGAGCGTGGGGGGACTAAACGAGGCGTTGTCAGAATACAGCCTGAAACCGTTCTGCAGGCGAAGTGCATTGAAGTAGCGATCGCTGTTCAGGCGAACATAGAAAGTGACTGGTTGCGCAGGGGTGAGGTATCCCGAGCTGTTCAGCCCGTCGACGAAGTGCAGCGTGACCTGCTGAGCCTCGGCTCCGACCGCACACAACACGACCAGAGCCAAAACGGTGATAATGATTTGGCGATTCACGATATTCCTCCGCAAAGAATATGGTGGTACGGTCGGATCAATGAAGAGGGAAGACATAGAAGCCCTGATAATCTCAGTATAGCGACCGGTGACGACAGGGTCAACGATAATCCTACTGCGTGTGTCCGGGTTCGGGCCAAAGGCGACAGCGGCCCGGTGCAACGCGCAAAAACATTTGACATTCGGGCGGTGACTGATAAACTGGATAATCGACTATTCTGCTGCCATGCCCTTCTGGTCGCGAACTGCGGAATCGTAACAGGAGGAATTGCCGTGAGCGACTCGTATGGCAGTGGACGCTGCCAGCGTGCCACCCGCGAATTGACATTCGAGGAAGCCGACGATCACTTGCCCGGCTTCGTGCCCTCCGCGGCCGCCGTGGTGAACGGTCTGTATCCAATCTAAGACGGGTTACCGACTCGCCTCCGGCCGGGGATCGTCAGACTGCACCATCCCGAACGGAGGAGGTGAACCGTGAGAACCAGAAATCCGCTTGTTGCCCCTGAGCTGCGGGAGATGCTCGCATCCGGAGACTCGCAGGCTCTCCGACATTTCTGTGAGTCGGTCCACCCTGCTTCAGCCGCAGAACTGGTATCCGCCCTGTCGGGTGAGGAGGCCTGGGGGGTACTTCGACATACCGACATGTCCCTTCGCGCGGAGATATTCAGCCATCTGGATCGGGACTTCCAGGTGGAGATTATCGAGATTCTACATCGAGGGGCAATTGCGCGCCTGCTGGCTGAGATGTCGGCTGATGACCGGGCCGACTTGTTCAAGCACCTGCCGGAGGAACTGCGCGAGTCGGTACTTCCGGCGATGGCACACGTGGAACGGGAGGACATCCGTCGTCTTGTTGCCTACGAGGAGGGGACTGCCGGGGCAGTAATGACGTCAGATTACGCCACTCTCTCACCAGAACTAACGGCATCACAGGCAATTGAGCACCTCCGCGAGGTAGCACCCGATGCCGAGACGATCTATTACGCATACGTAATTGATGGTCAGCGTCGGCTGCTGGGGTTCGTGTCCCTCAAAGACCTGATTCTCGCCCGCCGCGGGGCCCGAATCAGCGACATAATGCACGGCGAGGCCATTTTCGCCCGGGTGCAGGATGACCAGGAAGACGCCGCGCGCAAGATCCGTAAATATGACCTGATTGCCCTGCCGGTAGTCAATGACGATGACGTCCTGATGGGCATAATCACGCATGATGACGCTATGGACATCATTACGCAGGAGCACACCGAGGACATGGAGAAATTCATGGCCATCGCGGGCAGTCACGAGGACGCGGTGTACATGCGCAGTTCTGCCTGGCGTCATTTCAAGAACCGCTCAATCTGGGTGTTCGTGCTGGCACTCTTCGGGCTTGTATCGGGCTACATCATCCAGAGCTTCGAGGGCATGCTGCTGCAACTGGTCATCCTGACCACCTTCATTCCCATGCTGGCTGACACGGGCGGCAACACCGGCAGTCAGTCGGCGACGCTGGTCGTGCGGGCGCTGGCGCTCAAAGAGGTCTCCCCCCGCGACTTCCGCAGAGTCCTTGCCAAGGAGTTCCAGGTGGCGATTCTGCTGGCACTGATGCTCGGAGTGGTAGCTTTCGGGAGAGTGCTGCTGTTTGGCGCCGGGTCCACCGTGCCCGAGGGGGTTTCACTGGGCATGATTGCCATGGCGGTCTCCGTAGCGCTAGGGGTGCAGGTGGTTGTGGCAACTCTCGTCGGGGCGCTTATGCCATTGCTGGTCTCCAAACTCAACCGTGACCCGGCTGTGATTGCCAGTCCCGCCCTGACGACCATCGTGGACATCACCGGGCTGCTGATTTTCTTCGCGACAGTGAAACTGATGCTGGGGATCTGAGGCGGCCGCCTCCTTGGTTGCCGGCAAGCGGGCCGGAAACGAGACCGCCCGAGCCAATTGGCCCGGGCGGGAAGGCATCAAGTCATTGCATTGAGCGATACCGACGACAGCACTACTACGCCATCGCTTCCAGCTCCGCCCTGTTGGTGCTGTGGGCAGCCTGATTCGGATCAAGCGGCACTGTCGGTGGCTCCACCGGTTGCACAGGGAGCGCCGGCTGCTCGGCCGGAAGCTGTCCGACCGGCACAAAGCGTGCCTGCATCAGATTCATGGCGGAATCGACGCGACCAAAGAAACTTTCGATCGAGCCAAGCATCTGGCCGCGAGCAATGTTCACCATCTGTTCGGAGAAGCCCATCTCTTCGACCGCCATATCGAAGAAGGCGTTGACCTTGTCAACCAGTTGCTCCTCGGCGTTGTTCAGGTAGGCATCGACAGCATCGAAAAAGCCTGCCATCATTCCGGCAGTTCCCTTTTCGGCGACATTACCGGCACTCTGCAGGTATGATCCGACAACCTGCGGCTGCTGCTGGGCGACCTGTTCGGTCTGGATATTCAGGCGCTGCAGAAACGAGAAGTTGAAGCTGGTGTCCATGCGGTACCGCAGGCTGAAGCGGCTCACGGTATGACGGAAGACATCCTGCTGATTCTCCTGAAGCATATTCTGTACCCGCAGTGAATCGCGGGCGAAGCCGCGAGCACGGAAATCGCGGCTGACCATCTCGAAGAGGTTGGCCTTGCCGGAGCGGAGCAGTGACATCGTGTTGCGGCGGACGGTCTGCTCGGGCTGCTCCATATTGGTTTTGGTAATCTGGGCGGCGTCAAAGGCCAGATCGGCCCGGAAACCGAACCCGGCGGCCGCATACTGCTGGATTGCGGCGGTGTCACCCTCGGCAAGAGCAGCCACGGTACTGGTGACGGCCCTCATATCAAACTGCAGATCGAGGCGGTAATTCAGTTGTGATTTCTGAGCGAAATAGTAGGTGCCATCGGGATTGACATTGGGCGAGGTCGGCTCGGCTGTTGGCTCCGAGCTACGCGGCTTGATTTCGACACTGTCCTGCCGGGGAGTTTCAGCCGGCCTGGCCTGCTCGGTCGGCTTCTCCGTCGGGTAGCTGCCGGGTGTGTTGGCCGGGAGATAACGATCGGGCTGGATGAAAGGCCGACGCGCGGTTGCATTGGCCTGGCGATCGGCCGCGGGTGGCGGCTGGTGGGGGTCATATCCGGCCAGCGATCGGTAGCGGTTGAGCAGGGTATCAGCGGCGGCGGCAAAGAAACTGGTCAGGTCCATAGATTCCTCGGCATGTCGGTTTTCCTGTTTATCTATTCTGAGTATCGGCAGGGTTGCTGATTTCCTGAGCAGCCGGGGCTGCCCCTTGACTTTCGGTAGTGATGGTGTTACTTGGCCAGAAAACAGCATCGCGGCGCAGGGAGAACCCCCGGCGCCCTTTCGTGAGGAGACAGCCGGCATGAGTCCTGTTCATCCCGATACCCTGGCGGCCCTGACCTCCGGCATCCAGTCCGAGGTGGCCAGCTATGTGTTCTATACCGAGGCGGCCAAAAAGAGCCAGGCGGCCGAGCACCAGGAAGTTCTCAGGCAACTGGCGCTGGAAGAGAAACAGCACTTCCAGATCCTGGAGCGTCAGTACGATTCGCTGGTGCGCTCGGAGAAATGGATATCGACAGCGGACATTCTCAAGCAAGACGGCCTGCCCCAAATCGATGAGAAGATGAGCCGTCAGCACCAGGACCTGATCGACGAGGTCGCCCGGGCAACCAGCCTTGGTGAGATTCTAAAGATCGCGTTCCGGCTCGAAGAGGAAGCTCACACCTTGTTCTCCGGTGCCGCCGCCCACGCCCACAGCGAGGAAGCTCGCAAAATCTTCACGCAGCTTTCGAAGTTTGAGGAGGGTCACATGCGGATGGTACGCCAGATGCAGCAGGAGATGCTGTAGGCACAAGGGTGTCAGCAGAGTTGTCGACCGGGCGGGCCTGTCCGGCAGGAGTGCTGGTGCGGTCAGCGAACTGGCATCTCGCTATGGCGGATAACGCTCTTGAGGATGGCAGCCATCACGCCCAGCAGTTCATCCCAGGCCTCTTCAAGCTCTCGGCTCCAATGGTCACCGGCAACCAGGGCCATCGCTTCCAGCATGGCTTCGCAGACCGGAGAAAAGTACTCCTGTCTGACACCGCGGCGGGCATGACTCAGTCCGATATCGAGCAGTTGGGATTCGAGTGCTTCCGGGTCGTTGAGGTGCTTGATGGCCAGGCCAAGGGCACGAAAGAAGGACTCCTGAAAATTGTCAACATTGGAGTGATCGAAAAGACGCCTCAGGGTTGGGTGCTTGCTCAGAAGAATGTCGAGAAACGCCCTTATCAGTTCATTGGGATTCCTCTCAAACAGTGCAAACGATTCCTGAACCAGAGCAGTGTTTAAACTCATTATGTATCACCCTGTTGTGGCGAAGAGCCAGCTTCGCCGGACTTCGATGAGGTACATGGACTTGTAGCCGCCCATGCCATTGCCTCCGAACGACAGGAGATCATGTGTAGAACGGTCGTCAGCGCGCTCGGTATTCCCTTTATCGACCACCCAAGAGAAATATTGACCACTGATGCTGCCATGCGTGTGCCCGGCGCGAACTTTTAGTTGAATCGGATACAGGCCGAAGGTATACACTCAGGCGAGATGGATGAACACATCAACAGGGCTCATCTGAGCTGGATCGAGTTGTCCCGGGGGGCGTTTGGGCAGAACATCGAGTCGCTGGCGCGTCTGGCCAGGGGACGGTTGCTGGCAGCCTCGGTAAAGGCCAACGCCTACGGTCACGGGCTGGCCGAGGTTGTGCAGATTTTCAACAGCCTTGGAAAAGTCGATTATCTGACCGTGCACTCGCTGGAGGAAGCCGCCGTCTGCCGGGTGGCGGGATGGAAGCGACCGATTATGGTTCTCGGCCCGATCCTTCGCGCTCAGGCCGAGGCGGTGCTGGAACTTGATGTCGAGCCACTGGTAACCTCGCGCGAGATTCTCTCGCGACTTGGTCAACTCAGCAAGAAGCACCATTGCCGGATAAAGACGCATCTGAAACTGGAGACCGGCACCAACCGCCAGGGGATCACCGAGTCAGAATTGGAACGTTACGCCGCGATCTACCACAAGTATCCGCATCTGCAGGGACCGCACGGGGCCGCAACACACTTTGCCAACATAGAGGACACCACCCGCCACGACTACGCCCAGTACCAGTTGGCCAATTTCAACCGCATGACCAAACGTATGGCCGATCTGCGAATCAAACCGACCCTGCGCCACACCGCCAGTTCCGCCGCGACCATTCTCTTCGAGAAGACGCACTTCGATATGGTCCGCCCCGGCATCAGTGTCTATGGCTACTGGCCGTCGAAGGAAACCTATCTGTCGTATCGGCTGATGGGGGGAGCCAATGATCTGTTCGTGCCGCCGTTGTCATGGAAGACGCGCGTGATGCAGATCAAACGGCTGGCGGCCGACTCTTTCGTGGGTTATGGGTGCACCTATCGAACGAGCGCCGAGAGTCGCATTGCGGTTCTGCCGGTCGGGTACTACGACGGCTACGACCGCTCACTGTCCAACCGCGCCTACGTCCTGATCAACGGGCGGCGCGCGCCGGTGCGAGGACGCCTGTGCATGAACCTGATGATGGTGGACGTCACTCACATCAGGAATGTGCGCTATGAGCAGCCGGCGATTCTCATCGGGACTGACGGTTCCGAACAGATCACGGCAGACGACCTCGCTGACTGGTCGGGCACGATCAATTACGAGATCATAGCCCGGCTGGCACTGTCCACGCCGCGCTCGATTGTCGATTGAGGTCAAAGCGCTCCTTTGCGGACATGCTTGTACATTTTTTCACGTAATCCGGCGCTAAGACATTGCTGTTGTTAATGATAGAATCGATCCTCGGCAGAAGTAAGACATTTTTCTTGACAGCGTAGCAGGGTGGGAATATACTTCTTGTGAAGTATTTCACATGTTGCTCGTTATGGGCCTGTGGTGAGGAGAAATGATGCAGTTTAGCCAGGCAGGCGGCCCCAAAAAACGCATATCAGAGTCGACAATACATCGCCTGTCTTTGTATTACCGCGCCTTATCCCTGCTGGAGAAGGAGAACTACGAAACCGTCTCCTCAAAGGAACTGGCCAAGCGGGAGAAGTTGACGCCGGCGCAGGTACGCAAGGACTTGTCTTTTTTCGGATCATTCGGTACACGCGGTTTGGGTTACCCTGTAACCGAGCTGAAGAAGCGTATCGCGACGATACTCGGAATCGACCGTGTCTGGCGGGTCGGTTTGGTCGGTGTTGGCAATATCGGCTCGGCCCTGGTATCCTACAAGGAGTTCGCCAAGCAGGGGTTTCACATTGTCAAGCTCTTTGACAACGACCAGCGCAAGATTGGCTCAAATCACAAGGGGATGATTGTCTCGGATATTGCCAATCTGGAGGCCGAGCTTACCGATGCCCGGATTGAGGTCGTGATTATAGCGGTGCCGGCGACGGTGGCCCAGTACATAGTCGATGACGTTGTCAAGGCGGGGGTCAAGGCCATATTGAATTTCGCCCCCATCAACCTTCGAGTGCCTGAGGATGTATACCTTCGCAACGAAAACATGGCTATGGAACTCGAGTATCTGTCCTTTGCGATGGTGAACAATCATACGCCCAAGCGCGTTAAATAGATACCCTGCCTCAAGGACGAGTCGGGGGATATACCTCTTTTAAGAGCCTTCCTCTTCATGGAGGAACGGGGCGGCCCGTGTTGCCAACGGGCCGTTATTTTTCTCTGAGTGACGCTGTAGCCGTAGCCTTCTTCGCACTCCGGCATCGAATCTCTTGACAAGGCCCCTCGCAAGGAGCAATGTACGGACTGATCCACTGAGGACCACAGATGTATAAGCCGATATGGAGACCATGAGACGAATCCTTCCGATTTCTCTGGTGCTGCTGATGACAATGGTGCTGATGACAATAGCGCTTGCTACTGCATCGGCGGCTGACACGACTGATTCACTCAACACCCTGCTGCGCAAGGGGGGCAAAGGCCTTGCAGACAAGATGTACGACAAGGCCATCCTCAACTACGAGGCCGCGCTGCAACTGGATGAAACCAATTACGAGGCGATCAAGAACCTGGGAGTGGCCTACTCGGCTGTCGGCAACCGGACACAGGCCCTGCGGTTCTTCGAGCAGGCCCTCAAGCTCAATCCCCTCGATCCTGAGAACCTGAACAATCTGGGTGCTCATTACAGCGAAGAAGGGGACTACCAGAAGTCGATAGATTTCTTCCACAAGGCACTGGAAATCGATTCGCTCGATCCGGTGACGTTGACCAACCTCGGTCAGGAGTACGCCCGGATCGGCCGGGTCGGCAAGGCCCTGCCGTTGCTGCGTCTGGCTGACAGTATCAATCCCCGGAATGCCGCAACGCTCTACGTGATCGGTAACTGCTACGCGGAGATGAACGTGTACGACAGCGCCGAAGTGTACTACCTGAACACAGTCAGGCACGGCGGCACAGGGGGGCAGTTGCACTATTTCCTCGGGGTCGTTCAGGAACGAATGGGTAAGCCGGAGGCGGCAGAAGAAAGCTTCCGCAAGGCACTGGAGTATCAGCCCGACTACCGGGACTGCCTGCAGGCGCTGGGTGTCATGTACCTGACCAGTGATCGCTTCGCTCTGGCGGCGGAGCAGTTCGGGCGCGCCGTCGCGGTTGACTCGAGCTTCTGGGCGGGGTGGATCGGCTTGGGGGCGGCCCAGGCGCTCGACGGCATGAATGCAGCCGCCGACTCGGTTCTGGAGCGGTTGTTTACGGCTGATTCGGCCATGGGGTTTCAGATGCTGGATCTGGTCAGGCGACATCATCCCCGGGTCAAGGAGCGCGACAAGTCAGGCAACTGATCCGGGGGCATGATTCGTTTCTCCCTGGGTCTTTCTGGTCAGGTCCTCCGCGGGCAGTGGGACAACATCCACAGCTGTTCACTTGATCCCACAAAAGCAGCCCCAGCCGGCGATATTATCTTCTTTAATAACAGCATGTTATCCATTGCGGCACACGCTTTGTTAGGTACTACTACGGGAAGACGTGCAATCATGAGCCATAACAAGGAGTGGAGACATGAGGTTATCAGGCGTTCTGTTGGCACTTCTGCTGCTGAGTGGCGGCAGCCTTGTGGCAGGGGAGCCGACACCGGACAAAGTCGTCGGTGAGGCGGTACAAGAGGCCCAGGCCCAGACAGCGAAGGAGGCGGCTATTCACCAGGCCGCAGTCACCAGACATGAGCGGTTCAGCCATGCGGTTGATCTGTGGCACGATTCTCACCTAAAGGGGGACAAGGAGCAGATCCGTCGGCACACCACGCAACTGTTCCTTTTAATGGATAACGACATCGAGGCTTCGCGTCTGGCACTGGCCGGAACTGCCGTCAAAGTGAGCAAATCGTCGTACGGACCACAGCAGGACCGCGAAACCACCTATCGTGGTGTCTACTCACGTCCTCGGACGGAGTTCGAGAAGAAACAGTCCGAGATTCTGGCGAAACGTCGGCTGGCCGAGTCGGCCCGCCGGAGCGAGGCATTCTCGAACCGTTTTCGCCTGTTCAATGACTACCTGGAACTGATGAAACGAGCGACCGAGCCGACAAAGGTGCAAATGGCCGAGGGTGGGGACGAAGATCCCATTAAGTAGCTGCCCTGGCTGAGAGGGTAGCTGCGCTTTCTTGCCATACATCTGCGGCTCTTTTCGAGGGGCGTCGCCGGGGCCATGTGCACCGGCGACGTCTTTATTCATGGTCCTGTCGGAGTCTGACACATAGAAGGGCCGCCGGCCAGTGGCCAGCGGCCCTTATTCATGCTCACTCCGATATGAGCACATCCGTCTTGACTACTTGCCGGCAGAAACGGTGACGATCACCTTGACCGAGTCGATGCCGAAATCGATCGGGCTGGCATCGGACAGAGCGAAGAATTTGAACTGCCCCTCCTCGGCCATGTCGCGCAGCTGCTGGATATTGGCAACGTAGTTGAAAGACTCAGCGTAGCCAATGAAGATGTCCTCGGAGTCCGGCAGAGGCAGGCTGAAGATGCGTATGGCGTCGGCCATTACCTCAGCCTTGGTGGAGCTGCCGTTGAGACTGGACGTGATCGGGGCGACGTACAGATAAGCAGTAATGGCCTGGCCGGAGTTGTTGTCCATCCAGAGTTCGAAGCCGACATTGTCGATGTCCTTGATATCGTCCTTGTGATCCTGCCAGTCTTCTTCCTCGGTGACGTCAACTGCCTGATAGTAGAAGTCGTTCAAGGAGGCGACCGAGAGATTCTCATACATGACGGTGATCACGAAAGTCCCGCTGATGAGATTGCAGGCGACGAATGCCAACAGGGCCACTCCCAGTGGCAGGGTGCGGAGTCTGGAGATGATCTGTTTCATGGCTGCGCCTCCTTACATCCCGAAGTGATAGTTAAGCCCGGCAGTGACAATAGCGGACTTCTTGGTTGCGCCACCCTCGGTACCGATGGCGAGGAAGCGTCCGCGGCCCTCGATGCTGATTCCTCTGGCGACTCCGACTTCAAGCCCCAGACCGAGAGAGTAGCCGATGTTGGATTGATCATAGTCCATCTGGTCGTTCTTGACCTTGTAGGAGCCAATGCCGGCAAACAGGATCATCCTCGGACCGGGAGCGCCAAAGCCTGAGAACAGGACAGCATCAAGACCGAAGCCGGTGATACTGCTGCCATCCGGATCATCGATCACATCATCGATGTCAGCGCCGCCGTAGGATGCGAAAGAGAGATACGGCTCGAACGTGATCAAGGCGACATTTAGGCGTCCCTTAAAGCCGAAATTGGTTCCGGAGGACTGATCGTCCTGGATTACCGGCACCTCCATACCGCCGAATACGCCGGCACCCAGTTTCACGCCCTGGGCGGCAACCAGGTGTGGCAGTACCAGCAGGCAAATTGCGAGCAGAAGCAGTTTCTTCATGGATTACTCCGCTTGTGGGTTCTAAATACCGCAGAATATCTCGGACCAGAGTCTTCGGGGTGAGCCTGCTGATCTTTCGCAATGTTACATGCCCGGACACTTACATGTCAAGCTTTGAAGCAATCACCAGATGCGGCGTGGCTGCGAACGGTGAATTGGCGGCCCTAAATCCGAATGCGAATCTGGGCTGCGTACTGGCGCTTGCCGTCACCGGCCTTCTGTCCCCGGCTGTCGAACTGGTAGCTGGCAGCATCGATCTCGATTATGGCCAGATCAAGCCCCAATCCCATTGAAGCGTTACCTCGCCCGTAACCGCCACGGACAAACAGCAGTCCCAGCAACTCCAGCTCGGCTCCGAGGTTGAAGCGCTTGTTGAAGTCAGTGTCATAGTGGCCAAGCATGTCATTGAAATCAGCCGCCAGAATCAAATTCCGGTTCAGTCGCCAGTGAGCGCCAAGGTTGAAGATTCTCGGCATGCCCTCGCCATCGATCGAACTGAGAGCATTGTCGATATCGAAGCCGACCTCTACCCGCCCCGGCATTAGCTCATAGAGAAGGCCGAGATCGGCACTCCAGCCGGTTGTCTTGGACTCCTCGAGGTTATCGAGGCTCGCCTGATAGTCGTAGTCTTCAGGGTCGAGGATTTCGGCGGTTTCATAGCGACTGATGAGCTTGCCGCTTACGCCCATGTAAACCGGGTTGGGGAGCAGTCGCATGCTCCACGAGGTCGGCAGCCTGAAAGCGGCACCGGCGGTGAAGACTCGATCGACACGTCCGTGCGCATGTAGTTGTGGTTCGATGAACGGGATGGGCTGCACAGCCCGATAGTCCAGATCGCCGGTGGCGTAGGCCCCGATACCGATACCATTGAAAGTGACACCGACATTGGCGTTGGCCTTGGCACCCAGCCAGGTGCCATTCCACTCCTGCAGATCATTATACAATTCGATCTGACGGTAGAGCGGTAGTTCCAGGTAGTCGGTCAGTTCGTCCTGGTGGTCATCGACAAACCTGACCAGATCGACAGTACTTTTGCCCGTTGAGACGGAGACAGAGGCGATGTCGAAGCTGAATCCCGCGCGGGCCAACTGGGCGGGATTGTAAATCATGCCCTCGAACGTACCGAGAGTCGTCAGCCCCACACCGCCCATGCCCAGCGATCGCACTGAGCGGTACTCGACCGACGGAGCCTCGGCCGCTGCTGAAACAGCCAGGATCGTAAGAATGGCTGCAGCAACGATGATTCTGCTGATTCTCATAGCGTTCCTTTCGCGCACTCGGGGCGATGATGAACGGACGGATTCGATGTGTGCGACTAACGTGTGTGTTGTTTCGATCTTCAGGCTGTCCCTGCGCCCGATACTTCTGTACGGTAGATGATAGCCTTCGGAACAGCCGCCGTCAACGATTTATGTCATGGGAATACCGGAACTGCGCTTGACTTGGGCATCTTTTCGGGTATAATGGTTTGCCGGAACAAGGCAGTAGTGTGACCCCATCGTCTAGTGGCCTAGGACGACGCCCTTTCACGGCGTAAACACGGGTTCGAGTCCCGTTGGGGTCACCATTTCTGATTTTGGCCCGGGGTTTCCACACGTCCGGATGATCAGCACCCCGCCGCTGCTCACCTGAGAAGCGCTGCCGTCATCATCCTGTCAGGCAAACGACTGCACTGTCTGCCAGAGTTGTCGAACGCTCTCGCCGGAGGAGCAGTCTGTCTCAACAATCGTCCGCATTCCCACCTGCGCCGCCGTCACCCCCGGATCATACGGAATACGACCGGCCACCAGCACACCCCCGTCCCGGGCCATCTGCTCGATTTGCTCGGTCATACCCGGATTGATATCCCACTTGTTGACACACAGCGCCACCGGAAGCCCGAAGTGATTGGCCAGGCTCAATATACGTGCCAGGTCGTATTCGCCCGAAACGGTCGGCTCGGTCACAACCAGGACCTTCGTGGCCCCTGTCAAGGTGGCAATCGCCGGACAGCCTATCCCCGGCGGTCCATCGACAATCAGTAGATTGCGCCCCTCAGCCTCGGCTACCGCGCGGGCCTCCCGGCGAACAATCGACACCAGTTTGCCGGAGTTTTCGGCGGCAATGCCCAGCCTCGCATGCACCATCGGGCCGCAACGTGTGCGCGACACCATCCACTCACCGCAGTGAGATTCCGGGAAATCAATGGCGCCGTCGGGACACAGCCGAACACACACTCCGCACCCTTCGCAGGAGATCGGGTCGATGTAGTATGACAACTTGCCCGCGGCGTCCATTTCGATCCGCACGGCATCAAACCGACACACGTCATGACAGACTCCACACTGCTGGCAGATCGACTGATCGATCACAGCCTCGTGCCCGCTGAAGAACTGCTCCCGCCGCTCTGTGTCAGGAGCCAGCAGCAGATGCAAATCGGCAGCGTCGACATCACAGTCGGCCACCACGGCCGTCTCGGCCAGCACCGCGAATGCGGCTGTCAAGCTTGTCTTTCCCGTTCCGCCCTTGCCGCTGAGTATGACCAGTTCCTCAGGCATGCCACCTTGATTTGGATTTTGTCCACGAAGCTGTTCGGGATCGCTACTGTCAGGACAACGGCCGTCCTTCAATCGACCCGGAGGTGATTATCCGTTTGTTCTTGATCCAGGCCATGGATGGTATCTCTCATGTGCGTGAGTTGATGCGTCAAGTGCAGGTGAACCTGGCCTATCGCTGGTTCATCGGTTATGAACTTGATGAGACGCTACCCGATCATTCGACCTTATCGAAAGCGCTGGATCGTTTTGGTGATGCTGTGTTCAACGAGTTATTTTCGCGCAGTGTGTCTCAGTGTCAGGCGAGTGGTTTGATCGATGGCAAGGTTCTGCATGTTGATGCCACGACCATCCGTGCGGACATTGATGCCAATAAGGTGAATCAGGCGGGCAGTTGTGATCCTGATGCTCGTTTTGGTCGTTTTCCCGGCGGCCGGATCAAGCCGGGGTACAAGCAGCATACGGTGGCCGACGGGAAGAAGCGGGTAGTGGTTGGTGTTTCGGTCACGCCGGCGAACTGTCCTGATGATTCAACCATGACGGCGATGGTTGATGACGCCATCGATCGTTTGGAGCAGGTTCCCCGGGCGGTGTGTGCCGATGCGGCCTTGATTGAGTTACGAGCGGACAGTAAAACCGAGAGTTTCAAGAAGCTGTATCGAAGTCGGGCGCCGGTGATTGAGGGGATCTTCGGAGAGGCGAAACAATGGCATGGGTTGCGTCGGGCGTGGCGGCGTGGTCTGCATAAGATGCAGGTGCAGTGCTGGTTGGTGGCGGCCGTTCTCAATTTCAAGCGCCTGGCGGCGCGTTTTAGACTGTTATGGCCCTCTGCAACGGCCATCCGATACCTGTGGGGCGCCCTCAGGCGACTCCTGGGCGACTATCTGCCGGCAATAGCCACTCACCGCGAACTGGCCACGCATTGAGCGACTGCAACCACAATACCCGGGTTCTTCAACAAGCCCCTTGGCCAGGGCCACCTTCCCCAGCTTGTCCTTCTTGGCATCGGTAAAGGCCCCCTGAACATACCCGAACAATTCTGACTCGAATAGCTGGGTCGGCAGGGTCCCGCAGTTGATGACGACCAGGTTGTTGTCCTGGCGCGGGCTGATATTGTGAATCGCCCGGGCGAACAACTCCTTGCCTGAGCCGGAGGGCCCCTGTATCAGCACCGTGCTCTCGCTGTCGGCGATATCCGACAGCATCGAAAACAGCCTGATTATCTTCGGGCTCTTCGAAACGATATCCTCGAACGAGTACTGACGATTCAACTCCTTGCGCAACTCCTCGATAGTCGAAAGATCGCGGAATGTCTCGACAGCACCAAGAACCTGACCATCCACATCGCGCAGAACCGCCGTGGAAATGCTGATAGGTACCGTCTCGCCGTGGACGTTTATGATATTGATCTGCCGGCCTACCTCTTCCTGCCCCGTCTGGAGCGTGCCCCGTAACGGGCAGTTCTGGCAGATGTCGGAATGGAAGATATCGTAGCACTTCTTCCCAACCGCACGTGAGGCCGGGATGCCCGTGATCCGTTCGGCGGCCCGGTTGAAACTGGTAATGATGCGATCCGAGTCCACGGTGAAAACCCCGTCGGCAACGGAGTTGAGGATTACCTTGAAAAACCGCAGGTCTCTTGGTGTCTCAGTCACAATGGCCGCCTTCTGCACGAAAACAGGTCTGATTCTGTTCGTCCTGCGCAATATAGGGAATAGTCATCTTGAGGCCAAAGCGAATTGCTCTGACCGGCTGGTCTGTCAGAAACGGGGCCGCACGGCCGGAAAAGGACCTGCGGCTTAACGAGTCTTCATTGCCCCCGATACTCAGTCCCTGCGCCACGATACTCGGTCCCCGACCGCAATACCGTGCTTCTTGCAGAAATCTGCCACAACCTCAATCACATACGGTGCCGGCGCACTTGACATGTATGATCGCCTGGAATACGGAGTCGTGTTCTCGTGAATGGTGACAATCGAAGAATCCTCCCCCACAAAGATCATGTCCAGTGATAAAGGCGTGTTGTGCATCCAGAACGACTGAATGCGATTCTCCTCGAAGATGAACAGCATTCCCTGATCCGGCCGCATCGACTCCCGATACATCATGCCCACTTGCCGACTTGCAGGATCGTCGGCGATCTCGATCTCTATCGTCACACTGTCGGCGGAACCTGCCGCCGCGGCTTCGGACGGGTAGAACGTCAGCGACCCCTCCCGAACAAACTTGCCGCTCAGATTTGGCCCCGAATGCGGTGGTGGAGGCGACAACGGCGGGTCCGACTGGCACTGCGGCATGAGTATCACTACGATGACGGCCACAACAAACACCGCGCTCACAAACCAGACCCATCCCGGCGGTCTGCCTTTCGGGCGTTGCTGGAGTCTGGAAGTTGTCGTCGTGCGCTTCTTCTTCGCCATGTCTCCTGCTCCCGATATCCAGGGTACTCGCCCCATAAGTTATACCACGAGGCCGCCAGAGCAAGACCTTTACTGATACTTAAGCTGGTTTCCTGAGACAACGGAGGAACCGAGGCTGCCCCCGACCGGGTATCGGCTACTGCACCGGGCGCATTTCCACCGCGAATCGTGAGGCCACCTCGCCGATCAGATAGATCAGCGACTGCGAGTTCGGGACGCAGAAGCGCGGCGAAAACTGCTCGAAATGGCGATGTTCCCACTGACAGCGGTGCCGCTCAAAGGGATTGCCGAAAGCGTCCTCCTGCGCGGTCGTGTTCTTCGGCGTGGCCACGATCACATTGCGCCCCTTCTTCAGGCACAGATCCACCAGCCGCATCCCCTCACCCAGGTCAAAGTGCTCGATTACATCGATCAGCAGAATCAGATCATACCGGAAGTCCAGCCGGGGCAGAACCTCGCGCGCGTCACCGGTGTAGATATTGTCGTACACGTACTTGTGCAGCGGTGTAAGGTATTTGTCAAAGACCTCAATCCCATCGATTCGACGCGTCCACTTTTCATAATCCGCGGCCGCCCCCCAGAACTCAAGATACTCACGGGCCAACACACCGTATTTGCCGAACCCCACCCCAATATCCAAAACGCTGTGCGGCCTGGTCTGGTAGATGAGCTGTGTGATCTCGTTGAGCTGCAAGTAACTGCTCGTCGGCATGAGAACGTCCTCCATGAGTTGTGCCGCGCTCCTGTCGCATTACAGGGCAACACTGCGACATGCGATCTCCCGTTCACATTGTCGGCTGTCACCGTCGGATTCTTCACACCGTGACCCCTGAAAGCACAGCCGTATTGCTTCCGAAAATCGGCCATTGAACAGCGACAATCGGGTTGTCCCCCCTTGCCCGATATGCCGTTTGTACATATACTGTCCGGACGATATGGAGAATTTGCTTTAATGATAACCACATAGCGGATGTCCTGATCACATCCCATCGGAGGAAAGCAATGTATCGCGTACCGACCCCCGTCAACGAGCCGGTCCGTATGTACGAACCGGGGAGCAAGGACCGTGAAGAGCTTCTCAAAGCTCTCAAGCAGCTCCGCGACAACCCGGTAGAGATCCCGCTGGTAATTGGCGGCAAAGAAGTCAAAACCGGCGACATCAAAGAGATTACGGCCCCGCACAACCACAAGCTCGTGCTCGGAAGATACCATCAGGGCGGAGAGAAGGAAGTCAAAATGGCCGTTGATGCCGCCCTTGAGGCTCGTCAGACCTGGGAGCACCTGGCCTGGGAGCAACGCGCCGCCATCTTCCTTCGCGCCGCTGAACTGCTCACGGGTCCTTACCGCCATTTGATGAACGCCGCTGCCATGCTCGCGCATTCCAAGAACATCTATCAGGCGGAAATCGATGCTGTCTGCGAACTGGCCGACTTCTACCGCTTCAACTGCCATTTCGCCCAGCAGATCTACGATCTCCAGCCGCTCAACGCCGCCGGTATCTGGGACCGCATGGACCATCGCCCGCTGGAAGGATTCATATTCGCGGTCACACCGTTTAACTTCATCTCCATCAATGGCAACCTCCCGACTGCGCCCGCCATCATGGGCAATGTGTCCGTCTGGAAACCGGCCTCTACAGCCGTCTATACGTCCCATTTGCTCATGAAGATCTTTCGCGAGGCGGGCCTGCCGCCGGGTGTCATCAATATGATCTTCGCCCGCGGCAAAGCAATTGGGGACACGGTGCTGCGCAACGAGCATCTGGCCGGGATTCACTTTACTGGCAGCACTGGCGTCTTCCAGACCATGTGGCGAACGGTCGGCGAAAGTATCGCCAAATACCGCTCCTACCCCCGTATCGTCGGCGAGACCGGCGGCAAGGATTTCATTATCGCCCACCACACCGCCAACATTGACGAACTGGTCACGGCCATTGTCAGAGGAGGCTACGAATTTCAGGGGCAAAAGTGCTCGGCCGTCTCACGGTGCTATATCCCGGAGTCACTCTGGCCCGAAACCAGGCAGAAGCTGGTATCACAGGTCAAGAGCCTGAAGATGGGCGACCCGGAGGACTTCACCAACTTCGTCAACGCCGTTATCGACAAGGCCGCCTTTGAGTCTATCACGGCCTACATCGATCACGCCAAAGGCGACGACAACTACGAGATTCTGGCCGGTGGCAACTACGATGACACCAAAGGCTGGTTCATCGAGCCGACCCTGATCCTGTCGAAAGACCCACATGCCAAACTGATGGAAGAGGAGATCTTCGGCCCGGTCGTTACTCTGTATGTCTACAAGGACGACGAGTACGCCAACGCCCTGCACCTGGTCGACACCACCTCGCCGTATGCCCTGACCGGAGCCGTGTTTGCCACTGACCGCAACGCCATTGCCCTGGCCGAGCGCAAGCTCCGCCATGCCGCGGGGAATTTCTATATCAATGACAAGCCGACCGGCGCCGTCGTCGGCCAGCAACCGTTTGGCGGTGGCCGAGCCAGCGGCACCAACGACAAGGCCGGCGCTATCCAGAACATGCTGCGCTGGACCAGCCCGCGCTCCGTCAAGGAAAACCTCGTTCCGCCGCGGGACTACCGGTATCCGTTCATGGGATAAGCTGACTAGCCCTTTTCGGAACGACATCAGAATGACATTCGGCCCGCCGTCGCTCATGCCGGCGGGCCTTATCTTGCCAGCTGCTGTTGCGTCTCCATCATTTAGCTGTTCAAATCCCGGTCAAGAAACTCACCCCAGTAACCGTTAATACCAATATGGAGCCGTCTATTCCCGAGACTATCGGTCACTATCGGATCATCGAGAAGATCGGTCATGGCGAAATCGGAGAGGTCTTCACCGCCTACGATTCCGGGCTTGATCGCGCTGTTAACCTCAAGGTGCTCAATCCCGAATGGTGCCGATCAACCGCCTTCGTCAACCGCCTGACCTTCAAGGTCAAACAGGTCAGCCAGTTGCATCATCAGAACATCAGGCGGGTCTTCGGGCTGGATGCTTTCAAAGACCGTATCGTGATTGTTCAGGAGCACATCGAGGGACAGACGCTCTGCGACCGCCTGCGCTTCGGACACTTCGACGAGATGGGGTTCTACGCCCTGATCATGCAGATATGCCAGGGGCTGGGCTGCGCCCACGAACACCGTGTTGTCCACGGTAACCTGAAATCCTCAAACCTCATCCTCGACGAGAGCGGCAGGGTCAAAATAACGGACTTCGGACTGGAGCGTCGAATCGACTACATCGGAGGCAATCTCCCGGAACCGCAGATCTGGCAGGTTCGATACCTCGCCCCCGAACAGCTTCGGGGAGAATCCCCGAAGTCAACAACCGATGTCTTCTGCCTGGGTGTCATCTTCTATGAGATGCTGGCTGGGCAGCTTCCCTTCAATGGCGACACGGCGCCTGCGGTCATCAACAGCATTCGCTACGAGAGGCCCGACTTCGAGTTGCTCAGACGGGCCGGAGTACACGGCGACACCGTGCTGCTGCTGGACAAAATGATGGCCAAGAACCCCGAGGACCGTTTCATCAACGCCAACGAGGTACTGCTCTCGGCCGATGCCATAGCCGTCTTCGAACGTAATTTCCGACCGAGCGGCCCCCCCCGCAAGCACCGCTACTCCCCCCGGCAGTATCTTCTCATATCGATGTTGATGGCCCTGCTGCTCATCTTCTGGCTGGTCATAACCACCGTCCACCGCTGACCTGACCGATCCCGCCTTCATCGCACTTCCCATCACTTCGTGGATCGCGGCCTGACCCGGCCACAGGCGTGGCCGAATGGCAAAAAAGTGTTTGCCTGACTGGCCTAATTGGGTAGTTTACAGGGTTTGCCGGGAACTGTCGCCCTGCGATCACACAACACTGGTGCGAACAGAACCCTGAACCTGATTGAAACGGACCCTTTTATTGAACGTTGAGGTATCACGGAAGTAATGAGACTGACCCACAACGCTGAACAGATTGACATCTCCCGGGTATTGCCGGTCATCCCGCTTCGGGATGTGGTGATCTTCCCCCATATGATATACCCGCTGCTGGTGGGACGGTCCTTCACTATCAATGCCCTGCAGGCGGCGATGGCTGACAACCGCCAGGTCATGCTGGTAGCCCAGCGTGCGGCCAATATCGACAACCCCCGCCAGTCGGAACTGTACCAGATTGGCCTGGTCGCCCGCGTGCTTCAGGTGATGAAAATGCCGAACGGCACGCTGAAAGTGCTTGTCGAGGGGCTGGTGCGCGCCGAAATAGAATCGCTGATCGAGGAAGATGGCTACCTGAAGGCCGGACTGAATATCATTCCCCCGGATACCGCCGACGGCGAAAAAGAGATTGAGGCCCTGTCCCGTAGTGTCAGCGAGCAGTTCTCAGAATACGTCCGCCTCAACCGCCGCCTGCCCGATGAAGTCCTGGTGTCGGTTGCATCCATCGAGCAATACCACCAGCAGGCCGACACCATTGCCGCCCATCTGCTGCAGAAAATAGAAGTCAAGCAGCGATTGCTTGAGGCAACCACGGTTCGACGGCAGTTCAGGATCCTCTCGGAGGTCCTCAAGGAGGAAATCGAGATTCTGCGCATAGAACAGCGCATCGACGGCTCTGTGCGCGAATCAATGTCTCGCAGCCAGCGGGAGTTCTACCTGCAGCAGCAGCTCAAGGCAATCAAGGACGAACTCGGGCAGTTCGAGGAACCCGGGGCGGAGGTCGATGATCTCTACTCCCGGCTGGATACCGACGAGTATCCGGAGGAGGTGCGGGCCAGGGCCGAAGAAGAGATCAAGAAGCTCTCCAAGATGCACCCCTACTCCGCCGAGGCCGCCGTCGTGCGCTCCTACCTCGACTGGCTCCTCGGCCTGCCGTGGAACGACTTCACCGAGGACCGAACCGAGTTCTCTCAGGTCAAGCAGATCCTTGACAGCGATCACTATGGCCTAGAGAAAGCCAAGAAGCGGATTGTCGAGCACCTGGCCATCATCAAGCTGGCCGGTCAGGTCAAGGGACCCATCCTGTGCCTGGTCGGTCCTCCCGGCGTAGGAAAGACCTCCGTCGGCCGTTCCATCGCCCGCGCCCTGGGACGCAAGTTTGTCCGCATGTCACTGGGCGGGGTGCACGATGAAGCCGAAATCCGCGGCCACCGAAGGACCTACATCGGCGCGCTGCCGGGACGAATCCTGCAGGCCGTCAAGAAGTCCGGCTCTGCCAACCCCGTGTTCCTGCTCGACGAAGTCGACAAGCTCGGCAAAGACTTCCGCGGCGACCCTGCTTCCGCCCTTCTGGAGGTTCTTGACCCCGAACAGAATAATACCTTCACCGACAATTACCTTGAGGTTGAGTTCGACCTGTCCCACATTCTCTTCGTCACCACCGCCAACAGCATGGCCACCATTCCGCCGGCGCTGCGTGACCGCATGGAGATCATTCGCCTGCCCGGTTACCTTGACTTCGAGAAGCTGGCCATCGCCCGCGACTACCTCCTTCCGAAACTCAAGAGTGAAATGGGGATGGAGTCGATGACTGTCACGTTCGACGAAGATGCCCTCTACGACATCATTCGCAACTACACCCGCGAGGCAGGGGTGCGTGAACTGGAGCGCCAGCTCGCGGCCGTCCTGCGCAAGTCGGCGGTCAAACTGGCCGAGGGAAGCAGTATCCGCCGGCTCTCTTTCTCGAAACGAAAGGTGTCATCACTGCTCGGCGCTCCGAAATACGCGGACACGAACCTGAAGACACAGCCGACTGTCGGCTACGCTATCGGCCTTGCCTGGACTGAGATGGGGGGCGCCGTCATGCCTGTCGAAGTGGCCCTCATGCGTGGCAAAGGAAAGCTCACGCTCACCGGTTCGCTCGGCGATGTCATGCAGGAGTCAGCCACGGCCGCACTGTCGTTTGTCCGTGAGTACGCGGCCCGGTTTGGCCTCAATGACAACTTCTTCGAAAACCTTGAGCTACACGTGCACATCCCCGAGGGAGCGGTGCCCAAGGAAGGCCCCTCGGCCGGCGTCACACTGCTGACGGCCTTCATTTCGGCCCTGACCGGTATCCCGGTGCGCTCAGATATCGCCATGACCGGCGAGGTGACCCTCACCGGAGATGTCCTCGCTGTCGGCGGACTGAACGAGAAACTGCTCGCCGCCAAACGGATGGGGATCATGGAAGTGATAGTCCCCGCCAAGAATCGCAAGGATATTGGCGAGTTCCCCACAGATTTGGTCAAGGGGCTGAAGATCCACTATGTGCGGTCGGTCAAGCAAATGCTCGGGTTGTCACTGACCCGCAACCCGTTTGTCAAACCGCACGCCAGGGCTATTCGTCAACGTAACCTGGGCCTCAATTAAGAGCCCGTCTCGGCTCTCGGGCACAGGTGCGCCCGGTCAGAAAGGAGATAACGATGGCCGCCAGCGTCAATGAATGCACCTTCAGCGGCTCCGTTTATTCACTTTCACAATTGCCCGCCGATGGCCTGCCGCAGATAGCGTTCGCGGGGCGGTCCAATGTCGGCAAATCGTCCCTGCTTAACCGCCTGGTGGGCCGCAAGAAAATGGCCAAGGTGTCATCTACCCCGGGCAAAACACGGTCACTGAACTTCTTTCTGATCAACAAACGCTTCTACTTCGTCGATCTCCCGGGCTACGGCTATGCCAAAGTCGCCAGAAAGGTTCGCGAAAGCTGGGGGGAACTGGTGGAAAAGTACCTCGAGACCTCCCCTGACCTGATCGGGCTGGTGCTGCTGCTGGACTGCCGTCGCGACCCCACTCCAGAGGACGCCCAATTGCTCCAGTGGCTCGCCGCGCGACAGATTCCGGCACTGGCGGCCATTACCAAAGTCGACAAGATAAACCGTAATCACATAGCAGCCAAACAACAGCAGATAGAAACGGAACTGGGCCTGGCCACGGTTCCCTTTTCGGCCGTCAAAGGCACCGGCAAGAACGAGCTTCTGAGCACCGTTTTTGACCTGGTGGCGGATCAATCCAAACGCACAAAGGCTTAGATGACATGAAGAAGAACCGGATAGTGGTGGGATGCCAGTGGGGCGACGAAGGCAAAGGTAAGGTTGTCGACCTGCTGGCGGCCGATGTTGACATCATTGCCCGCTTCCAGGGCGGAGCCAACGCCGGCCACACCATCGTCGTCGATGACACCAAATACGTACTGCATCTGATTCCATCGGGAATCGTTCACGACGGCAAGGAATGCTACATCGGCAATGGTGTCGTGCTCGACCCAATCGGCTTCGTAGAGGAACTCCGGGTGCTCGACAGCCAGGGCATCGACTACCATGGCCGCCTGTTCGTTTCCCCGGCAACAAACCTTGTCCTGCCCTATCACAAGCTGATCGATGCCATCGATGAGAAGAACCGCGGCACCTCCTCTATCGGTACCACCAGGCGGGGCATCGGCCCGGCCTATATCGACAAAGTCGCCCGCAACGGCATCAGGATCGCTGATCTGTTCGCGCCTGATCGCCTCAAGAAGCGGCTTGACTGGCAACGCGTTATCAAGGAACGCTACCTTGCCGACTCGACCGATGAGCGCGCCGATCTGAACCGCACCTACGAGATGCTGATCGACATGCAGAAGGTGTTCCGGGAGATGGTCGTCGACGTCTCCCGCTCACTCTTCGAGGCGCATCGCACCGGACGCACGATCCTGTACGAGGGCGCCCAGGGCGTTATGCTCGATGTTGATCTCGGCACCTACCCGTTTGCCACCTCCTCCAATACCACCGCTGGCGGTGCGCTTACCGGGCTGGGGATAGGACCCCGGATGATCGATGAGGTCGTCGGTGTCATCAAGGCCTACACGACCCGCGTGGGAGCAGGCCCGTTCCCGACTGAGCTGATTGATGATGTCGGCGAGCACCTGCGCCGACGGGGCGACGAATTCGGCGCCACCACCGGCCGACCGCGTCGCTGCGGCTGGCTGGACCTCGTGCAGCTTCGCCACGCCATGCGCATCAACGGTGTCGATTCCATCGCCGTCACCAAGCTCGACGTGCTCGATGAGAGTAGCGAAATCAAAGTATGCACCGAATACGAGCTCGACGGCCAGCGGATCGACCAAGTACCCCTTGACCTCTCGGAACTGAGCCATGTAAGACCTGTCTACAGGACGCTTCCCGGATGGCTCAGCCCCACCACGGGAGTCACGAACTTTGCGGATCTGCCCCAAAGCGCCCGGCAGTATCTCAATTTCATCGCCGAGGACTTGGGGGTGAAAATCTGCCTGGTGTCTACCGGCGCCAAACGGCAACAGACAATCATGTGCAACGCATAGCAATCGATGGAGATGACTATTATGACGCGCTACTCCCTGCAGCTTACGGCCGCTATGGTATCCGTGATAATCCTCTTGGCCACAGGATGCGGCTCCAAGAAAAGCGAATCTACCAATGACGTGAAGCCTGAGGCAATCGAAGTCACAGCGACCGTCGACGAATTCCGCGAGCTTCAGGGCGGCCTGCTGGTTAAAGACGTGGAAATCGGTGACGGTCGAACGGCCCGGGCCGGTGATCAGCTCGATATGCACTACACGGGCTGGTTGTATGTCAACGGGAAGAAGGGCCAGAAGTTCGACTCCTCGTACGACCGTCACGAGCCTTTCGGTTTCCGTCTCGGCGCCGGGCAGGTCATTCGCGGCTGGGACTGGGGAGTAGCCGGAATGCAGGAAGGCGGCACACGCGAGTTGATCATTCCTCCGGATCTGGCGTACGGCTCAAGAGCGGTCGGCGGCGGCCTCATCCCGGCAAACTCGACCCTGTTCTTCGAGGTCAAGCTGGTCAAAATACGAAACCGATGACCACCGGCCGGGATATCGCAACAGAAAGAAGGCGCCCGTTCTGCCGGGCGCCTTTCTCCATTGCGAACGCTGTTCTAAGAGAGGTACCAAATCGGCCCGCTTCAGCAGGCGAGCCATCGTTTCCGAATTGTATCCGTTATACTTCCAAGCTCCCGGTTCGGTTTCGAAAACCTGCCGCTGGTAGCGCAAAAAAAGCTCCCATCCACCGGATGTTCTCTGCTCGCGGCACCAAGGTACCTAAATTCTTGACAAACCCCGTGCGATTGGGTTTGTTGTAAAGTTCATGTTAACAATGGATTTGCCAATCAGGAGCGAATGTGAAGGCTGAACAGAAAGCCTCAGCATTGTACGGTGACCTGTTCGCCAAATGCCGCACTTACACCGACCCGGACAAGGTGAAGGCGCTGGGGATCTATCCCTATTTTCACCCGATGCAGTCCGCGCCCGGCGATGAGGTGGTTGTCGACGGCAAGCCGTGCATTATGATAGGCTCCAACAACTACCTCGGCCTGGTCAACCATCCGAAGGTCAAGGAGGCTGCCGCCGAGGCCACGCGCAGGTTCGGCACCGGCTGCACCGGATCGCGCTTCCTTAATGGCACCCTTGATCTGCATATCGAGCTGGAAGAACGCCTGGCAAAATTCATGAAGCGCGAGGCCTGCCTGGTCTTCTCGACCGGGTTCCAGACCAATCTCGGCACCATCTCCACCCTGGTCGGCAAGAACGACATCATCATCATTGACCGCGCCGATCATGCCTGCATTGTCGACGGCGCCCGGCTCTCCTGGGGCAAACTCCACAAGTTCGCCCACAACGACATAGACGACCTCGCCCGCCTCCTTGACTTGATGCGCCAGGAACGCCCCAACTCAGGGTTACTGATTGTTGTCGATGGTGTCTTCAGCATGGAAGGCGACATTATCAAGCTGCCCGCCCTCGTTGAACTGGCCGAGCAGTATGGCGCCCAGGTGATGGTTGATGATGCCCACGCGATTGGCGTTCTCGGCAAAACCGGCGCCGGTACCGCCGAGCATTTCGACCTGATCGATCGCGTCGGCCTGACCACCGGCACCTTTTCCAAGTCATTTGCATCACTGGGCGGATTCGTCGTCGGTGACGCTGACGTCCTCAAGTACATTCAGCACCGGGCCCGGGCCCTCATCTTCTCCGCCTCTATTCCACCGGCCAACGCCGCCGCGGTGCTGGCCTGCCTGGACATCATCGAGAAAGAGCCGGAGCGACGCGAGCACCTGTGGAAGAATGCCCTGAGAATACAAAACGAGTTCCGACAACTCGGTTTCAACATCCTGAACACCCAGACGCCTATCATACCGATTGTGGTCGGCGAAGACCTCGACGCATTCAGGTTCTGGAAAGAGCTGTACGAGGAGGGTGTTTTCACCAATCCCGTCATTTCACCGGCGGTACCCCCCGGCCAGGCGCTGATCCGGACCTCCTACACCGCTACACATACCGACGAGCAACTCGACCGCGTCGTGGAAGTCATGGCCAGAGTTGGCCGTAAGCGCGGCCTGATTCCATAAATCACAGGAACGTATGGGCGCCATTGAGATCGTCGAGGTCGAATCAACCTCCCAACTGAAACAGTTCATTACGCTGCCGAACAGGCTGTACGGCCATGATCCCAACTACGTCGCCCCCCTGCTGTCCGAACGGCTGGAGTTCTTCGACAAGAAGAAGAACCCCTTCTACCGCTACGCCCGCACCAAACTGATCATGGCGCGCCGAGACGGTCAGCTCGTCGGCCGCATTGCCACCTGCATCAACTTCACCCACAACCAGGTCCACGCCGAGAAGGCCGGCTTCTTCGGTTTCTTCGACTGCATAGACGATCTGCAGGTCGCCACCACACTGCTTAAGGTGGCCATGATCAACCTCAAGAAAGAGGGCATGGAGATCATGCGCGGTCCGATGAACTTCTCCACCAATCATGAGTGCGCTTTTCTGGTGGAAGGCTTCGATTCGCCCCCGGTAGTAATGATGCCCCATAACCCGCCGTATCTTCCCAAACTGGCTGAGCAATTCGGCCTGAAGAAGGCCGTTGACCTGGTGGCCTACAAGCTGACCAAGGGCACCGGCATCTCGCAACGCATCAGCAGTGTGGTCGAACGCCTCCAGAAGCGCAGCAGCATCCACATCCGGCCAATCAACATGAAGGACTTCGATAACGAGCTCGAACGCGTCAACAAGATATACAACAGCGCCTGGGAACAGAACTGGGGCTTTGTGCCACTGTACGAAGACGAATTCCGCTACACCGCCAGAAACCTCAGGCAGGTGCTGGATCCCGACCTGGCCCTGATCGCTGAACACGACGGCAACGCTGTTGGCTTTCTGCTGAGCCTGCCCGACATCAACCAGGCGCTCATCCACCTCAACGGCCGCCTCTTTCCGACCGGATTGATCAAGCTGCTGTGGCATACGAAGATTCGCAACAAGATCGATGGCATCCGCGTCATTACTCTCGGAGTGATTCCCGAGTTCCAGCGCCGGGGCATTGACTCCATGCTCTATACACATATCTTCAATCGCGGCGTGGAGAAGGGCTACCAGTGGGCTGAACTCTCGTGGATTCTGGAAACCAACGAGCTTATGCGCAGCGCCGCCGAACAGATGGGAGCTCATGTGTATAAACGGTACCGAATTATGGAGACACCTCTTTACACGGTCGCCCCCGACTAAGCGTCTGATAAGCAGTGAAACCAATGCCCACCAGAGTCAACCACCATATCCTGTGCGCCCTGCTTCTGATTGCGGGACTGACCGGCTGCGCCAGCCGCTATGCGCTCGACCTGTTTATGCAGCATGACTCTCAGATAGAGAAGGTCAATGTCGAATACACCGCCATCCACAGGAATCAGGCCCTGGGAGACACTCAAGCCACCTGGAAACTCACCGACTCACCCAACAGCCACGTCCTGATTCTCGAAGCCGCGTGGCGAGGCGAAAGAATAGAGACGCGCGAGGAAGTCACGATCGTGTTTGCGTTCGATCGGTATGTCCGAACCCGGCTGTACTATGAACTGCCCACTTTGCTCACCCCCGGCAGGCTCCCGGCGGTCGGCCACTCACTGGTGCAGATTCTGGGGCTGTACGACATGCCCGAACGCGACAAGCTGTATGCCCCTGACGACGGTCATCTCGTCATCGATTCCGTGACCTCAAAGTGGCTGTTCGCCACCATCAAGGCCGACTTCAGCAATCACATGGGAGATCGCCTCCAGTTCAACGGGCAGTTCAAGGCCGGTCTCCAACCTCCCGAAAGCAACTGATCCCCGTTCGTTTGTCTGACCCTACTTGCTGACAGATGCCGCCACCTGCGAGAAGACTGCATACGCCGCCTCGTCGAACAGCACGAACTGCACCCGACTGATCGATTTCGCTGCCGATTCGTAGTGCCGGACAGCATTGACCATAATATTCGCACACGCCTTGAGCGGAAAGCCGCCAACTCCGGTCCCGAACGCCGGAAAAGCCACAGATGTCAGCTTCAGCTTCTCGCAGATGTTCAGACAGGCGAAGGTCGTCTGCCGAATGAGCTTGTCGGTCGTCCGCAGGTCCTGACCCATCACCGCGCCGTGAATCACACACTTGAATCGCAGCCTGCCCGCTCCCGTCCATACCGCGTCACCGGGCATCACCGGACCCTTGGCCATCGCTTCTTCTTCTATCACCTGCCCACCGGCCTGCTTGATCGCACCGGCCACCCCGGCCCCCATCCAGAATTCGTTGTTGGCGGCATTAACGATTGCCTCGGTATCGGCAGTCGTGATGTCTCCCCGCATGACCTCAATAGCGATCCTGACCATCCGGGCCCTCCCGTAATCGTTTCGAGTCCGCTGCCACATGCTTTCGCCGCTGCTCCCACCGCCGCCACGCCTGTGCGAATCCCCACGCTGCCAGCCCCCCGACAGCGATGCCGAGCGCTGTCCCCGCCAGCACATCGCCGGGATAATGCACCCCGACAAACACGCGACTGAAAGCAACACCCCCGGCGAACGCCCACAGGTACCAGCGCACCTGCGGCGTCGCCAGCGAGAACAGCGCCGCCTGCCCCAGCGCATTGGCCGCGTGCGAGGACGGCATAGACCTGCCCCCGCCACAGCCCACCAGCAAGTGGATCTGTTCCATCACATGACACGGCCGCGGCCGCGCTATCCATGGTTTCAACACCGAGCTGGAAATCTGGTCGGTGGCCGTCAGCACCAGTGCCGATACCAGCACCAGCCAGCGTACCCGGGCGTCGCCCTTGATAAGCAACACCACCATCGCCAGGCCGTAGAGCACCCGCAGATTGGTATCGCTGGTCAGCAGCGGCATGACAAAGTCGAACACCGGGTTGGCCAGGGCCATATTCATGAACAAGAACAACGCCTTGTCTATCTCGGTCAACCACTCAAGCATGGCAGTCGGGACTCCCCTTGAGAAAACGTTGCACCGCGGCCATCGTAGGTGCTCCCGCGCGGCAACCCGGTCGGGTGCACTTCAGCGCCGCCACGGCCGCACCGAAACGGAGCCGCTTTGCCAGCGACCAGCCCTGCAACAGGCCATACAAATAGCCGGTGTGATACAGATCCCCCGCGCCCGTCGTGTCCACAACCGGAACACGGAAGGCGCGCTGATGCACCCACCGGCCATCCTCCAGCCCGATCGAACCCTCGGTGCCCGCCGTCACTACCACCGTGCCGGCACACTTGCGACTCAGACGTTCCACAGCCCTGCGTACCGAACGGGTGCCGGTGACACCACAGGCGTAGGCATCGGCCACCACCATGTGATCGACCAGCGGATAGAGCGATGATACATCGTTGCGCACCGAGCCAATATCCAGCGAGACTACGGCGCCCACGCGGCGCGCCCATCTGGCCAGGCGAATACTGGCCGGCACATCACGCCCGTCGATATGGACAATCGCGGGACGGGGATATCGGCTCGTGCGCAGATCAGACGGGCGCACAAACAACTCGCGGTACAGCACGAACGTTCTGCGGCCCGTGTGCTGTTCAATAAGCCCCGCTGCCAGATGACTCTGCCCGCGCTTGCGGATCATAAAACGGGTATCCACCTTCTCGCTGACAAGCTCCTTGATAACCCGATCCCCGAAAACATCACGGCCCACCGGCGCAATCAGCGCCGTCCGACACCCCAGACGGGACAAACCAACCAGGCAGTTTGGCACCGGTCCGCCTCCCTGCATATGAAACCAGGAGGCGTTGAGTTTCCCGTCCGGCCTGGGGAACCGGTCAATTCCGAACGCCACATCCAGCGGCGTAATTCCCAGTCCGAGAACATCAACGGTATACGGTGCCGATCTGCTCAATCTGTGCCTGCCCTTTGCTCAGTTCCACAATCGTCTGCACAAGTTCCTCTTGCCTGCTGCTGCGGACAGCGATCACCAGTCGCACCTGATCCGTGAAGACCGCATCGTCCTGCACCGCGCCGAGCTGATGCATCAGCTTCATCAATGGATCATACAGCGAGAAATCAATCGTCACTGCCAACCGCGACAGCACATAGTGCCGCCGTGCTCCGGAATCATCGAGCACGGCCTGCGCCGCCTGCGAATACGCCCGCACCAGCCCCCCGGTGCCAAGTTTCGTGCCTCCGAAATATCGCGTGACGACCACCAGTGTGTTATCCAGCCCCCGGCCGCTGATCACATCATAGATAGGTTTGCCGGCCGTTCCAGCCGGTTCGCCATCATCCGAATACTTGAACTGCCGCAGCCCAAACAGCCCGGCCTGCCAGGCAAAACAATGATGGGTCGCGGCATGCTCTCGCCTGCGCACCGTTTCCAGCAGTCCTGCGGCCGCCTCGGCTGTCTCTGCCGGAAAGCTCTCCCCGATAAACCGTGATCCCTTGACCTTGATTTCGTGCCGTGCAGGTCGTTCGATCGTCAGGAAAAAGTCATCCATACCGCTCGGCTCACACCAGGGAGTCGACAATGTCCGGTATCCGCTCCAGGCCCACCAGCGGGATGGCACCATAGGTGACCGCCTGCCGCATCGCCTCTTCATCGACGAGAGCGCCATAGCGCGGATCGATCATTAGAAACACAAGCTGCCCGATCTGACTGGAGAACTCCAGCAAATCCAGCGCCAACTCGTCCCCCGGATAAACCTCGGTCACCACAACTGCCTGCGAAATGCCGACCAGAAGGCGGTTGGTCTGCTGGAAGTGCCATGCCTGAAACTCCGATTCCGGCGGGTATTCGCTTATGACTCCGCCCTCCTGTGCGATATCAATCGCCAGCGGAACGTTCTCAGTCGGCAGAATCTCGTGGATGCCGCTATCGAGAATAGCAAAGGAGGCCGCCGTAGCATCCCCCGGCTCAGCAGCCCGTGAACCGAGGTGCGCCGAGGAGTCGATACCGGAGCGAATAGAGGCAATCACCTGTACCCCCGCCTCGGCGAACCGCCTGGCCAGTTCCACCGTCAACTCGATCCCCTCCGCGGTCGGGTTACCCGAGCCCGTGACCGTCACGGTCTTGCGGTCGTTCTGAGGCAGCCGGCCACGAACATACAGCAGCGGCGGCGGATCGTTCAAATCCATCAGTTTGTGAGGGAACGCCGGATCAAAGCGGGTGATGACATCAATATCGCGGGTAAGCAACTCCCGGTAGTATGCCCGGGCTTCAGGAAGCCGGTTGGCTGCCTGACTGATCTGGGCAACCTGCTCTTCGGTCATGCCTTCAATAGACCGCAGTGCCTCCGGGCTGACCCGCAGAATCTCTTCCGGTTCCCCGAATCTCTGGGTCAGCAAATCAAGCACCCGAGGGCCTATCTCGGCGAACCGGCACAACGCCAGCAACTGCTCAGCCGTTGAGCGGCGGGCGTCCTCCGTACTCCGATTCAATTTCAGCGGTCGCCTCATCGTCACATTCCCTTAACTAACTCCATCTGTGCCGGATAGTAACCCAAACCGGCAGCCTTGGCAAGAGCGGTATCAGCCACAGCACCGGTCGGCTGCAACCGCCACCACCAGTACCAGAACGAACCCTGTCTCGGGTACCTGTGCGCCAGACGCTCAAAGACCCCGGCGGCACGCGCCGAATCGGCCGATTTCAGCAACTCAACCCCCGTCGCTGACGCCAGCAGGTCCGATCGTAGCTCATCGTTGATCTCAACACCCCGCATTGTGCTCGCCAACACGTCGGTGAAATCATAGGCAAACTGCGGCCAGTCGACCAGCGAGTCGCCTCCGGCGCCCCCGATCGCATCGAACACCCGCTGAACATGCTGCGCCTTGCTGCCTGCCTTTTGCCTGTGCGCCAGTATCGAGGACATCAGCCGATGGTTCATCGGGTCGAGGGAATCACTCAACGGCCACACGAACAGCGGATTCATGATCGCCTCACTCGCCCAGACATGGACCGCACCGCCGAGGGCATGACACACCTCATGAAACAGGACCCGCGACATCACCAGCGCCCACCAGTGCTCCAGACCCCCGGGAAGGCTGACATCGGTTATGGTCACCCGGCGTTTCTCCAGCGACGCGTAGCCAATATGATCAACCCCGACCTCACCGTAACCACTCTGCTCCGAACCGGCCCGGTCGCCGTACAGCCCAAGTACCAGCCCGCTTTTCGTCGATGGTCTTTGTGCGTGCATCGCAAGGTGCAGCTGCACCAGGCCAGCCTGCGCGTCTCGGCCGACATCGATCGGCATTAACTGCTCCACAATCAGCCCCACCCCGAGCTGGGTTTCGAGCGATCGCGATGTCACCCCCACCAGCTCATGCACCTTGCGGTCCCAACCGTCCTCATGCCGCCTGATGAAAGTGCTGTCCACATACACGTGCACCGGCAGCGCCGCTCCGGACATGGCAGGCAATCGCCGCAACCGGACCGGCACATGCACCGCGACCGAATCCGCCAATCGCATGAGCACAATCGTGCCACGCGGCAACAACGGGCAGCCGGCCGACCCAGGAAACCTCACCGTGAAACTGTCTGCTTGCTCTCCGCCGACAATCTCCACCTTCCAGCGAAGGTCCCCAAGCGGCGGATCGACTGCCCAGCGGGCCGTGGATACAGCACTGGTCGACCTGCTCGTCTGATCGGTACGATCCGGGCCTGAGACAGCAATCGATATCACGAATTCAGGATGCGAATCCGCTGTCTCGAGCGTATACCCCTGTTGCTCCAAACGGAATGACAAGAACCGCTCGACCGCCCGTGCGAGCACTGGCGCCGCCACCCCGGGAATAGTCTCGTCAACCTCGACAATCACCGCGGCCGCGGCCGGCTGTTTGCTCGCAGGCACCTTCGCAGCGTACCCGCTGACCGACCAGGCTACGAGCAGTGCCAATATGTGAACCGCTCCCTTCATCGCTGTATACTATACGCTGAGCGCTTGAATTCCAAGCAGCGCCTGTGTATTTTGGGGTGTTGCCCCTTAACCGCTCGACACGAGGAATCGCTGATGACCATGTGCCGTATTGCCCTTCTTCTGCTGCTTATTGCCCTCGCCGGCTGCGACAAAGGCAGCAAATCCTTCGAACAACGCAAGCAGGAAGGCATGTCTGCTTATGTCGCCGGAGACTATCGCAAAGCGCGCGAGATCCTGAAAGAGGCGCAGCGCCAAAAGGGCACCGACCGCGATGTGCTGTACTACCTCGGACGTGCCTACTCCAAAGACTACATCTATGACTCTGCCATTCTTGTGCTCAAACAGGCCGACTATCTGCATCCCGATGATGTCGAGATCAACCAGGCCATCCTCCATGCCGCCCAGACCTCGCGGGCCTGGGTTGAGGCCAAGGATGCTCTGATGAAACTGGTCAGACTGGGCAAAGCCCCGAACGACTACCTCGAGCGGTTCAACATGTACTATGGCGAGATCGGCAACATTCCCCAGCTGTGGTTTTACCGCAATGAACTGCTCAAGGCTGACCCGAACAACCCGCTGCGATATCTTGAGCTGGCCAATGTCCAGCTCAGGCTGGACTCTCTTGTGCGGGCCATAGAGATTCTTGAAGATGCCTCAAGCAGATTCGAGGACGTTCCGGAACTGACCGCAAACCTCGCATTGTACTACAGCTACGCCAACAACGACCGCAAGGCCGAGCAGTTGTTCCGCTCACTGGTCGAGCAGTATCCGGATAACCCTATCCATCTGCTGAATCTGGCCAATGTGCTCACCACCCAGGACAGCCGCGACAAGAAGCGGGAAGGACTGCAGATCTACGAGCGCATCCGAGCACAGGTTCCGGCCGGTATCCCCATTGACTCGCTGATCGATGCCGTCCGGACGCAACTGGAGCGTCAATAGGCCTTCTCGTAACATGTATCTGTGAGTGGCTAAAAAAATTAGGGCAGGATTGTGGTTAAATCCTGCCCCAACGCAGGGTTGTCTCTAAGTGAGACAGAGGGGGGTCTTTAAGAAATCTATTGTCAGCGTTTGCTGTCTTTCTCCGTCTGCCTATTATAACAGTTCACCTGTCATAATTGTTCAAAAAAATCGAAAAAAAGAATATCGCTGTTCTGCCTTATAAGTCAAGGCCTTAGCCGACATCTCCCCGCACCATTGCGGGCACCGACCGTCGTCTCCGACGGCCGGCGCCACCTGAGTAGTCGGTTCGGGTCGCGGCTGGAACCGACTGCCCACATGCGCAGGTGTAAATCTATCAGAAATTGCCGCTATCATCAAATCCTTCGTCGAAATAGTCGTCATTCCAGCGACCGCCACCGGAATCATCGTCATCGATACCTTCGCTGTCATAGTTGCAGAGCACTTTCCAGCGTCCCTGCATGAACCCGCTCTTGTGTGCCGGATGTGTCCGGTACTGACCCTGTATCGCTCCAACACGGGCACCATCGGCCGTGAAGATACCGCCCACATACTTGCCCGGCGCCCGGTTAAGGGCGTTCGGGTTAGCATGGTAGTTGGGACGCGGTCCCCAGATGCCACGCAGGAAATACTCGAAATTGCCGTTACGGCTGATCACTTTGCCGAAGAATACCCGGGTGCCGTCGTCGGCGATCCCGAAATGCCCCTGGTAGTGCCCGATCACCGCGCCCTGGCGGCCCAGCCAGAGACCACTGAATACACCCTGGCCATCAGGATCGTATCCCCAGGTACCTGACATGAAGCCGCGAGGGCAGGGACGGTAATCAAGGCGGAAACCGTGCAGAGCCACCGCATTGACAGAATCCTCAAGGTAAATCACCGTATCCAGGCCGATCAGCTCCCTGACCGAAAACGTGCGACTGTAAGGACCGGTCTCAAAGGTCAACGTCGCATCGTCGCAGTCCAGCACAACCGTATCGATAACCTCCTCGTCATCGACAAACGTCGTGTCTATCCGATACTCCCGGGGAATGTAGATGTCGACTCCGATACCGTCATTGTGAACCGTTGTCGACGACACCCATTCGATTGTCTGCCGATTCTCCCGAGGCAGCAAATAGTCCTGCCCAGGCTCAAATCTGACAATATGACGGACAACAACAGTGCCGCGGGATATCGTCAGCGAACCGCTCCAGTCTGTGACCTCGGTAACCGTGCTGTTGTAAGGGATACTCCCCCACACCGCCCGGAAATGATAGAAACCACACAGATGAGAGTTCGCCAGTGCCTCCTGCTGAGACCTGCTGATCAGATCATCCTCTACCTCTTCTTCACCATAGGCGGCCGCAACCAACTCATCATCGCCAAAGGCCGGAACCTCAGACGAGGACGTGTATCCGCCAAATGCATCTTCAAGATTCAAGTTGCCATCAGAAGTGAGTGACTGCGAGCCATTATCAGAACAGCCGACAGCCAGCATCAGAAATGCCGCGCATGTGAGAATGAGAGCCAGAGTGCGTACCATAGATAATGATTCTCCTTCGAGGTTTTCGCCGGTTGCCGTGTCTCTGTGTTCCAAACGTTACTGCTAAGTTCCAATTAGCTGCCCTCAGTACTAACAACAGCCGTGCCAAACAGGCCGCGCCCCCCATAAGCAACACACTGGCCAATACTTAACAATGCGAAAAAGCCGTCATGCCCCGGCTTGGGCGTACCAGTTGGTACACCAATCGTTCATTAGCAGGTCAAATGGTACAGACGGTACACCACGGATAAGGCAGAATCTAATGAAAACCCCATCACAGAACATCGCACCCTGTTCGCTAATCGCCCCCAAAGAGCGCCCGGCGGACGAACCCGTCAGCTTCTGTCAATCTCCGTCGCGCTGTCTGCAGGTCACACCCAAGGCGGTGCATAACAATGGCTGTTTTGACCGAACCCTCAGCCTCCTTAAGCAGCGCCTCGGCCTGCTCCTGAGTAACACCGAGCACCTCCATCAGCATCCGGCGGCTTCGAGCCGCGAGCTTGTCTGAAGTGACTCTCAAATCAACCATCAGATTCCCGAGCGTCTTGCCAAGAAGGACCATTCCCGCGGTAGATATCATGTTCAGGGCCATCTTGCACGCTGTTCCCGCCTTCATCCGGGTCGAGCCGGTGATCACTTCCGGTCCGACCGGCAGAACAATCAACTCGTCGACAACCGGCGCGAGATCTGTCGCCTCGTTACAGATGATGAAGGCTGTCCGGCACCCCAGACTGCCGGCATAGGTCAGGCCCTCGCGGGTGTACGGTGTCCGGACACTGGCGGCGATGCCGATTACCATATCATCACCTGTCAGCCGGTGCCGGCGAAGATCCTCAACCGCCTGTGCCGCCTGATCTTCGACCCCCTCACGCGACAGCACCAGCGTGTCGTAGCCGCCCGAAATCACCCCGACTATCCGGGCCGGATCGGTGCCGAATGTCGGCGGGCACTCGGCAGCATCGAGCACACCCAACCGCCCGGAGGTCCCGGCGCCAATATAGAAAACCCGTGCCCCCGCCTTCAGCGTAGCGGCAAACATCTGCGCGGTGCGGGCAATGACAGGAAGTGCCTGGGCCACGACATCGGCCACCTTGCGGTCTTCGCGGTTGATGGCCTGCACGATCTGCTCGGCGCTCATCCGATCAATGTCAACCGTATCGGGGTTGACCTGCTCGGTACCCAGTCGCGCCAGTATGTCCATGAGTTCCCGGTAATCGGCCATGCAGTCAAAGTACCCTCGGCACTCACTCGGGGAAACAACAAAAACGGCGACACTGCTTCACAGGCGCCGCCACAATTCAGCCTTGCTGATATGCCACCAATGCTACTGGCTGAGCAGCACCACCTGCACGCTGTCATGCCGCGCAACCCGGACCGTGCCAAACCTCGCCTCAAGATCACGGACCTGATACGACAGTCCCGGCAACTGGCTCGGCAGGCTCATCGGCAGATACGGTTCGGCCAGAGCGGAGTCGGGAATGCCAGCGAAGCTGTACACGTACAGGTAATACCAGCCGGTATCCGGTTGCTGCCGACCAGACTGGTAGAAGGCCTCGGTCGGGAAGCTGGCAAACGTTGTCTGTGATGTAACATAGCTTGAGTACCCGAAACCGGTTCGCACCGAGTCTTTCAGCACGGCCGCCATGACATACCCCTCAGACCGTGCCGATCCGGTCCATGTCAGGCTGACTGTCTGATTACCGTTCGATATCCGGTTGGCCGGCTGCGTAATCTCGACCCGGAAGGTATCTGCGAACTGAATCGGCACCTGAGCATCGAGCCTGATTCCTTCCTCAAGAATCAGATAGTACTGTGCCGCCGAAAAGACAGTGCAACTGGAGTCGACAAACCGATAGGTGCTGTCTGCCTCCTCAAGCACCATAGCACCAAGACGCACCGAGGCCCCGTCAAGAGGCTGCTCATTACGCGTCAGGCGCACAATCGCGGCCGTCCCGACTGGCTCGTCGTTCAACGTGTCCCGCACCGGGTCACAGACAGTCACCGCCGCCCCGCTGATCCGGTGAAACGGCCTCAGATCAGCCGGATCGACCGTCCCGGAGCTGTTACACCCAAAATTGAGCGTAACCAGCAACCACAGTGAAAGCAAAACAACTATGAATGACATGGGTCCTTTGACGTGTTTCATTACTTCTTATATCGTCAAAGGACCCTGACCGATTTACCTAATTCTCCTGCTGCCACCGGTGTAAGGAGCTTCGCCCCCGTCTGCGCCCAATCCCAGCCGTCAGCCGTCATCAGTTTGAGGCGGGGGCTGTCTGGTTATGCCTGTTCTTGTAGAACAGCCGCTTGAAAATGGCCTCCGCCGGGCACAGACCGGTAAACGACGACTGCGCCAGGTTCAGCCCGACAAAGGCCGTCAGCAGAAGCCACCAGGGAGACACGAAATAGTACAGGGCCAGCGACAGCAGCACCATGCAGCCGGCCAGCAGTCGTATGGAGTTCTCCAGAGTCATTATTGTACATTCCTTTCCATCAGGTTAACACCCGTCTAAAAGAAGCCATAGGTCATCTTGGCCCAGACATTGTCATTGCGCTGAAATTGACCGAAGTCGGTCTGAATGTGGTTCCCCTCAAACAGGTTCGCGCCGGCCGCCAGCGTGATCTGGTCCGTATACTTGTACTCGGCGGACAGCTTGGCATAGACATCCTCATCCGTCGGCGAATAGAACACAAACGCCGACAGGGTAACCAGTTCCGAGTTGAGCAGTTTCGTCCAGCGCGTGGTCAACAGGTGGCGTACCTCGTCCCGCACATACCCACCCTGTTCACTGACCTGCTGCTGATAGATGTCATAATCCATCATGACATCAGCCTGCCATTGCAGGTTGAACGTCAGGTTCTGCACGATCTGGCGCTCAAACCCAATCAGAGTGCTGAGGGACGAATTCGGGATCATCGGCAGGTCGCCATCTTGATCATCCCGCGAGTCATAATACCCCCCCTCGATCCACAGGATGCCACCACCGATCGGCCCTCGAGTCGAGGCACCGTAGATGTGCAGACGGGGATAGATGGGGGCGCCAAGTTCCATATCGAATCCGTTGGGGTTCTTGTAGAATCCGCGATAGAAATAGACGGCGGTGGCGAAGCTGCTCACCCGATGCTGCCAGCGTGCGGCCAGCTCGCTGTTTTTGAAGTGTGCTTCAGGCTTGACCGGCGCCATGTATTCTGAGTTCTTGTCGCCGACAATCGCATCCTGAAGCGGATTGTAGTAGCTCAGCCGGGTGCCTTCGGGAAGCCGGTTGCCCTCGAACCGCGGCGACCAGACCACTGACAGCTCACCAAGGGGGTTGTACCACGCCCCACGAAGTGCATTCTGCGGGGCCTTAAGGTACTGGTCATCGCGGCCAATGAAGAACGACTGGTAAGCCTTGGCAAAGACGTCATTGATGAAAACCAGGTCGCCGGTGCCCCAGGTGAGTATCTGCCTGCCCACCTTGAAATCCAGGCTGCTGCCGATACCGAAGCGGAAGAAGGCCTCACGCACTTCCCAGTCATATGTGTCAGTCACGCCGTCATACACGAAGTCCAGTCGCCCGAAGAAATTGCCGTTGTCTCCCCAGTGCTGGAAACGCATCTGAAGCCGGCTCTCGCTGGCCGTCTGTTCACCGATGGTCGGGTTGGCCTTGTCAACCCGACCACCATACAGGCCCTGGAGGAAGCCGTCAATGACGACCTCCCCCCGGACCGATGAAGTAAACAGCAGAACCACTGCAAGGAATGCTATGTAAACGTTTGATGTCTTCATGGTAACACCTTCCCTCTTCCCGGTTAGCGAACGTACTGCATCGGCGGGTTCTTAAGGAAACGCTCCGTGAAGAGGTTATCTTCGATACCTACATTGTAACGGATGTTGCTGAATATCACGTGTGTCACCCGCTCCTTCTTCACATCTTCCATCGTCCGATGAACGATCGTCATGATCCCGTCAACATCCTTGATCTCTTCGGCTGTCATCACCTTGATCAAGTCGCCCTTGTCATTGAAATACAACTCCCTGTGCGGCAGGAGCGTCTGCTTATTGACATAAGATCGTTTCAGCGCGAAACCACCATAGGGTGCTTTGGGCCGTGACTCGATCACGTAAACCGCGGCACCGTCCCAGGTGGAGTCAGCGACGACAGCGTGGGTGTCCTCTGACCAGTGACGGCCCGATACATCCTCATAGCTGAAATCCGAGCCGACAAAACTGGAGTTCTTGTCATCAGCCGAAATCGGCTTGACCAGATCCACCGCCGGCACATAGATCCAGCGCAGATCGTTGCCGCCGGAGTTCTTGTGCACCATGAACGTCATCCGGGCGACATCGGAGGGCTTCTTGAAATAGGTGTAGTATTTCTGGTTACCGCCCTCCTCGAGGTCAAGACGCAGCATCGCGAAACTGCGGATGCGCTCCTTGCCCTTCTTGTCAACAATGCGCATATCCACCTCGGCTACCCCGTCATCACCGGCATAATAATACGCCAGGTGTGACTTCTTCATTATCTGCTCGGCATCCTCCTGGGCGGAGACAGAGGCGGCGATCACGGCCATAAAGGCGATCACCAGCGCGGTCGTCAGTTTCATCATCCTGTTCATTGTTTTCTCCTTATCTTCATTTCTTGCACTCTCACATTCATCACGTGTACTCGCCGGCAAACTCATCCGGCGCTGCAGGTGCCTCATTGCGCCGCCTCCACCGACAGCTGCGCCTTGTCGGCCCCGCGCGACTGGTCAGTCCTGGCCTTGCCGAACAGCGCCTTATTGAAGGTCTTGGCAATCGCCGGCAGCAACAGCATAGTCACCAGTCCGGAAACGATCATGATCGCTAAGAAGAACGACCCCACCGTGATATAGGGCACCAGCGTCGAGAAGAGCATGGGAACGAAGCCGATCGCAATCACCAGCACATTGCGACTGATCGCCCGGCAGGCGCCTTCAAAGATGCCATAGTAGGCGTCCTTGAAATTGCCGAACTGACGGTGCAATGTTCGCAGGCGCTGTATGAAGTGGATGGCGAAGTCTATCGACAAACCCAGGGTCAGCGACGACAAGACCGCGATCGGCATGTCGTAGGGCTTGCCGATATACCCAATACTGGCGTAGATGGCCATGATCGTGATCGTCAGCGGCAGCATACTGATCAATCCCCACCGAATCGAACGGAACAGTATGACCATCATGATGAACACCACAATGAATGATCCCATCAGCGATTTGCGCATGCCGTTCACCATCTTCTGCTGCCATACGATATTGATATAAGGCAATCCGGCCCACTTGGTCGTCACGCCGGCCGGCAACGGATTGTCTGCCATGAAGGCCTCGGCGCGGTCAATGACCGACTGCACTTTCTGGTTGTCACCGTTATTCATCTGGACCCAGAGATTCGCCTTGCGATAGTCGGTCGTGACGAACTTGAACAAATCGTCAGGATCACCACCGGCCATCTCGAACATGAACAACATCTGCCCGACTTCATCGAAATTGTCCGGGATGATCATTTCGGCGCTGTCGGCGGCGAAAAGCTCATAGCGCACCTTCTTGACAATGTCTGTCACGCCGGTAGTCGCGCCGACAATCTCGCTGCGCTCCAGATCACGTTGCAAACGCTCCATGTACTTGAGCACCTGCGGATCCTTCATGGCGTCCTCGCCGCGACCCTCAAAGACGAGATAGTTCATGTAGGTCCCGGCCAGATGCCGGTTCATGACCTCGTCCGCGATGCGAATCGGGTGTGACTGCTTGAACCACTTCACCGGGTTATCATTTACCACAATCAGACTCAGGCCGACGGCCGCAATCACTACCACCGCCGCTGCCGTACCGATTATCCCCTTGTTGTGCTTCCAGGCGAAATCTCGAAACGTGCGCATCACCCGGGCCAGGATACCCAGCTCATTGTCGCTGGCGCCGAAATTGCGCAGCGCCTTGTCGGATATCAGCATACCAATCGCCGGGTTGAGCGTCAGCGAAAGGAACCACGCCACCGCGATACCAAACGCCACGAACATGCCGAACACCTGCACCGGCGGAATCGGCGTCAGGGCCAAAGAGATGAACCCGGCCACCGTCGTCAGCGAGGTGAACAGCATCGGCAGAAACAGCGTGTTGATCGAGTGTCTTATCGTCGCATCCCGGTGCTTGTACTTCTTGAAATGGTCGTGAAACTCGCTGATAATGTGAATCGAGTTGAGCACTGATATGGGAATCAGGAAAATCGGAATCATCGAGGACATGATATGTACGGTGTGCCCGGTAAGAATCAGCAGCCCCATTGACCAGATGACAGCCATTATCGCCACGATCATCGGCGCCATGACTATCCGCAACTGGCGGAAGAACACCAGAAGCAGCAACATAATGATAACACCGGCCGCGGGCGCCGAGTAGGCCATCTGACCAAACATTTCAGCCCCGAACGAATCCTCCGCCATGGGCAGCCCGGCAATGTAGTACTGCTCGTTGCCACCCAGCCGAGCGGTGATATCCTTGATCTCCCCGGCTATCCGATGCGACATCTTCTTCGACTCAATGGGGATGAATATCGCCAGGGCACTGCCGTCATCACTGGCCAGCTTGCCCCGAAGAATGGGGTTATCGACTATTCGGCGATGCATGGCCAGGGCCGTCTCAGAATTCTCGACCGGCTCGTCCATCAGCGTACTGATGACGATCAGCCCTCCGGGGCCTTGTTTGATGTCATCGACTGTCGAAGGCGCCATGACGTCATCGGCTATAACCCCCTCAATATCGAGAATCTCTTCAGTAATGGCGTATACCCGATTGAGCACAGCCGGCGTGAATGCCCCGTCCTCGACCACTACTCCGACCGCGATGAAGTCAGAGAGATCGAACTCCTCTTTCATCTGTTGATCAAAAACGCGTACAGGCTCATCAGTCGGCAGCATATTCTGCGGGTCAGTGTCGATCGTCATCCTGGGAAACTGGGCAGCAAAGAAGGCTGTGATCACTACCGCCAGGCCAATGACAATCCAGGGATGATTGATTGAGAAATTGACAATGGTTTTCTTCATCGGTCCGTCCTTATCCTCTTCTGGTCACACTTTCAAGCTTAGATAGGATCAGACCGGAAATGATTCACTTTTTTGCAAGTGGGTGGACAATAGCGTGTTATGTGCGGGGTCGGGCCGCGGGGAAGGCGACAGAAGAGCTCTGAGGCCCGTTCGACGTGGACCTGCTCAGTCTTTTTTCGAGCCGAATTTCCGGTCCCAGTGGGCCTTCAGAAGACCCGACAGCCTGGCTTCCAGCGCCGGCGGAAGCGACTCGCGAGCCCCCTCGCGGCACAACTCAACCGTCTGGCGCATGGTATCCACCATGATCCGGCAGTTCTCACACTTGCCGATATGCTTCTCGATTTCCCGACAAAGCTCAGGGTCAAGCTCGCCATCGATGAAATCGTTCAGCTCACTAACGTAATCCTTGCAGCTCTTTCCCATAGCGATCCTCGAAGATTCGGGAGAGTCTGTCCCGAAGAGCCAGTCGGGCACGGAGAACGCGCGATTTGGCCGACGCCACGGTCTCGCCAATAACCTTAGCGACCTCTTTGATCGACAGCTCCTCATGATACCTCAGCAAAAAGGCTACTCGATACTTCTCAGGCAGGCTGGCGATTGCTTCATCGATAATCTGTCGAAGCTCCCGCTGCTCGAGCAACTGATGCGGGTCCTTCCAGTCGAACAACGTCACCGGCGCCTCGGCATCGTGCATGTGCTCGGCGCTCTTCGCCGGCAGATACTCCTCAATCGACTTGAGACTGGCCTGCTTCTGCTTGCTCACAAAAGCCCGCGATTGATTAAGCGCAATCGCATACAGCCACGTGCCGAACAAGGACTCGCCGCGGAACGACTCGATATTGTCGATAGCCTTGATCAACGTCTCCTGAACAATGTCCTGAGCGTCCTGCTCGTTGCCGGTCATCCTCAACGCCAACCCGTAAACACGTGACTTGTAGGTATCTACAAGTTGGCTGAAGGCCGCAAAATCGCCCGCCTGGGCCTGTCTGACTAATTCCTTTTCGCTCATGTGATCAAGCCAAGAGAGCAAATGATTCAAAAAAAGTCAATCAATATCACCCCGCACCGAAGCAATGGCCCGGGCACAGGGCGCCTGACTGATGCTCTTGACAGAAGAGGCCGAGGCACTTATACTTCATGTGAACGAACAAAGGGCTGATAACAACGCTTCACATTACCACCAAGGGGCTATAAGTGTTTCCTCTGGCGACATAACAACGACACCTCCGGGTTGATCACTCTCGAAGAGACTGGCGGTGACGGTTGTACGCCGCAGGCCGCAACCCGATCGGTATGCCCGTCCGCAGCGCGAGTGATACCACCTGTGGCCACAGGATGCGCATGCCCCGTACCATGTCAGCGGGGGCTTATGCAACACGTATCACGCAGGATCAATATCGCTTATGTCATCGACAACTACACGCCGGGTGCCGGAACTGAGAACCAGCTCATCACCCTGATCGACGGGCTGGATCGGCGGCGCTACCAACCATATGTCGTGAACCTGCGATCGCGCGAGGACGGTGTCATCTACGCGGACAATTGCGAGGTGATGTTTCTTGGACTCGACAGCCGTGTCTGGTCGCCCGCAGGCATCAGGGCCGTGGTCCGCCTGGCCAGGTTCATCAGGGAGCACAGAGTCGACATCGTCCAGTCTTTCTTCTATGAGAGCCGGCTGGTGGCAACCCTGGCGGCAATGCTGGTTCGTCGGGGTCGGCTGGTGTTCTGCAAGCGCAATGCCCGACGCGAACACCAATGGATATGCCGATTGCTGGCAGCACGCTCTCACTACTGCCTGAGCAACACTCGCTGCGCCTGCCGGATTGTGTCGGAGTGCGAGCGTTTCGATTCGGCGAGAATCCACGTGATATACAACGGAGTCAGTCTCCCGAAGGACAACTCAGGACAGCTAACCAGCGAATCCCTGAGCATTCCACCAGACGCTCCGGTGGTGGGAATGGTCGCGAATTACCGCCGCATCAAGCGAATCGACCGCCTCCTGCAGGTGGTGGCAACAAGCCGGCATAAGACTATGCATTGCCTGGTAGTCGGGCGCGGACAACGAGAAGAAGAACTCCGACAACAAGCGCAGGAACTTGGGATTGCCGAGCGTGTCCGCTTCTTCCACACCATCGGCGGAATCCGCGATGTGCTCGAAATGATGTCAGTCGGCCTTTTCACCTCCGAATCCGAGGGGCTGTCCAATGCCCTGATCGAGTACGCCCTCGCCGCAAGACCAGCGGTAGCCTTCGATGTCGGCGGCAACAACGAGATAGTCGTTCACGGGCTGACCGGATATCTCGTTCGCGACGGCGATATCCAGCAGATGGCCGCCTACCTGGACAAGCTGCTGGACAATCACGTGCTGAGGCGCCGACTGGGCGACAACGCGCTCGCTATGGCGCGCGATCGATTCTCCGTTGAGGCTATGGTAAGGCAGACTCAGGCGTTCTATGACGAGATTCTGGCGGAAGACCCCGCCATCAATGAGCCGTAGTCGCAACGGCAGGAACCGATCCCGTCTCCGGGGTCCTGCCTGTCGTTCTCGTGCCCCGGTGCGCTTCGCTGGCAGGACGCCTTCGGCATCCATCCCCAGCTTTGCACCCGTGCGTGTCATTCTCGTGCGCCGCAGACCGCCCCCAGCCCTGCCCGAAGGTTGAACCCACGTCGGCTTCTGTGCGCGAATCAGCGGTAGGGAAGGATCCCGTCTTCGGGGTCCTGCCATCGTCGTGCGCGGCAGGCCTCCCGGCCTGCCCGATAGGTGGCCCCACATCCGGTAGTTTCTTCCTGCCCCAACCGTAATCCACCCTGTCACCTCTGAGGTAGGTCGAAACCCCTGCGGTTTCGACACCGCTCCAACCTGTGCGCTCCCACCCTGCACGTTCCGTCATGCTCGTGGGCGGCAGGCGTCCCGCCTCCCCCAGCCGCCCATCCCTGTATCTCAATACCCCACCCTTGCGAGGACCGCCGCTCGCCATGCTTCAGTAGAGGTAGGTCGAAACCCCTGCCCCGAAGGGGTCGCGAAGCGAGGTTTCGACACCGCTCCAACCTGTGCGCGGCAGGCCTCCTGAGCAAGGGTGCGTACCGCTGCGCACCATCGTAACATACTCTCCGACAATACAATACAGCATCCACAACCACCCCTGCGTACCGGGCTGCGTACTTTGGGGTCTTCTGTTAAGATGTTATGCCTCAATGAGCTACAAGCGCCGCAACCGCCCCTGCGTACCCGGGTGCGAACCGGCGCGTTTCCGGCGTAAGCTAATATCAGGCAATCGGATACCGAGATTTTGCCGCGATCAGCTGCGTACTTCCCGAGTGTTTTTCACGCTCCTGCGTACCCCGCCGGAAGGGCGTTTTTGTCTCCGTAAGCTATTGTCGCTGAGATGGTTACAGGATCACAAGGGAGCCCCTGTTCATTTTTGGCACAGTAGTTGCATTACAGGTTTGGCGTACCTTGAGAGGAAATCGCAGCTCCTCTTAACGGAAATGGTGCAACCGCGAAAAGACCGGGCTCGGGCGAAAGGCTGGCGCTGTTTTTGTGGATTCGGAACTCAGGGGCAGCGATGCCCGGGCCCGGTCGAAAAAAGCGGATCGATTCAGCGGGGTTGGCAGATGTCAATCGATGAAGATACACCTTCGGCGCGTCAGCCGGTGGGCTTGGTGAATCAGCGGTTCACTCCGGGGGTTTGGCCACCCCTGTCGTGTGCTTCGTGCGTGGGCTGGTGTGGCATTTTGACCCGTGCCGCGCCAGCCCCTTTGTTCATGTCGACTCAACCGTTTGATGGGGCAGCCGACGGCGACAACATCGCCGGGTCCCGTACCATTCACAACATCTACCGCATGATCGCTCTTAACAAGTGACCGTGGGGGTAGCCGTCACGACCGCTTTGCGCCATCCACCCGACACCTCCCGGTCCTGAGGTTGCGGAAAAATGGCTTGACCGTGTCCACCATTTGACTATTATAGTAAGGTACCGCAGTAACTGCGTCAGGCGGTGACAGTTACCTATCAGCTACTTCGAACACGATACGGCCGCGCTCTGAGGACCAACTGGCCTGATCGATACATAACCGATAGCGACACAACCCAGCCTGCCGAAAAGCCCGGGCCTGTTCAGGCCCCCCGCTGATTGGCCGACAGGACTACTAACCGCCTGACCAGACCGCAGTTGCGAAGACTGCGAGATACTTGCCGCGGACGAAGATGACCGCCGTATTCTCGGCGGATCGGCGCTGTGACTGGTGACTACAATGTCGCCATTGTCACCGTATAGTCTGTAGCTTGCAGGAGTCTCAGGATGTGACAGTTAGTGGTGTCGGTTCGGTCAGGAAATAGAAATATTGCGACAATACAGCCTTATTGACGAGAGGTCTACATGAAAACCCCACTGTGGCGACTGTTGGCAAGCCTGTGTCTGTTGGCACTTATGATGCCCTCGGCGCAGGCCCAGATCAGCGCCGGCGGCACCCCGCCAAGCTTCGAACGCAGTCTCAAAAGCGAAATCCCCACTGTCCGCACGGGCAAGCTCGATGTGCCGACCCTGTTGGCACAGGATGCTATGGAAGAGTCCAAGGGAGTCCCCTTTCGCTTCGGATACCCCTTCGATGTTGACTACAACCTGAACAACTCCGGGACATGGGATACGCTCTCCAATGGTGATCGCGTCTGGCGGCTCGCGATCGAGTGTCCGGGCGCGTACTCCATCAACCTGATCTATGATCAATACTGGGTACCCGATGGTGCCCGCTTCTTCGTCTACAGCGACGATCAGAACATGGTGTTGGGGGCATTCACCTCGCGAAATATCAAAGATCACGGCATGTTCTCCACGGCCCCGGTCAAGGGGGAGAAGGTAGTGCTGGAGTATGTCGAACCGGCCGAAATCAGTGGTCAGGGGCAATTGCAGGTGTCGCGCATTGTCCATGGATACAAGGACGTGTTCTTCAATTATGACAATGCCAAGGATGCGCTTGGTTTTGGCGGCTCCGGTTCGTGCAACAACAATGTCAACTGCCCCGAAGGCGCGCCGTGGGAGGCTGAGAAACGCTCAGTAGCCATGATCACCACATCGGGCGGATTCCGCCTGTGTTCCGGTTCCATGGTCAATAATGTCCGTCAGGACCTCACTCCCTATTTCCTGACTGCCAACCACTGCCTCGGCGGCGAGGCAACCTGGGTGTTCATATTCAACTATGAGAGCCCCACCTGCAGCAACATCGATGGTCCGTTGTGGATGTCGGTTTCAGGCTCGACCCTGCGGGCTAAGAACAGCTATTCCGATTTCGCCCTGCTGGAGTTGAGTGCGCAGCCGCCGGACAGCTACAACGTCTTCTACGGCGGCTGGTCGGCTCTGAATGTTGCCGCGCAGCAGTCAACCGCCATTCATCATCCCTCCGGTGACATCAAGAAGATTTCATTTGACTATGACTCTTTGACGAGCGCCAATTATCTGGGTAATCCGGGATCAGGCGACTCTCACTGGAGAGTTGGCAACTGGGAAGACGGGACCACCGAGGGTGGCTCGTCCGGCTCGCCGCTGTATAACGAGAACCATCATGTGGTCGGGCAGCTTCACGGCGGCTATGCCTCCTGTACCTCGATCACTCCCGACTGGTACGGCAAGTTCTCTGCCTCGTGGAACTACGGCAGTTCGGCCACCAGCCGGCTTCGCGACTGGCTCGATCCTGACAACACAGGCACAATGGTGCTGGACGGTCGCGAGCAGACCGGGATCAGCATTACCCATACACCACTTGAGGACACCCAGGATACGGTAAACGCCTATCAGGTGACGGCGGAAATCACTTCCTCCTCGGCGCTGGAACCTGACTCGCTCCTGCTCCACTACGGAGTGGGCGGCAACTGGTATATCGACACCATGACCGCGACAGGCGGCGTCGACGAGTTCGAGGGCTACATTCCGGCGCAGTCCCCCGGCACGATGGTCAACTACTACATGACCGCCTTCAATCTCGATGGTGAAACCGACACCACAGATACCTTCTCGTTCAAGGTCCTCGCCTGGGCGTTCGCAGTAGCCCCGACCTATGCTTCCGACTCGGCGGCTGTCGCCGATACGGTCTGGTACACCCTGCAGGTTACCAATCAGGGCTCAATTGCCGATGACTACGCGCTGAGTACTACGGGCAATGCCTGGCCGACTACTATCTGGGATGAGTCGGGTTCGAATCAGATCAGCGCCACCGGACCTATGGCGCCGGATGATCAATTTGCCTTCATGGTGCGCGTGATTGTTCCCGTAACCGTCTATGGCGACCGCGACACGGCCGTCATCACCGTGACCAGTACCGATAACCCGATGTTCACGCAGCAGGCCACGATGGAGACGATGTCCGAGGGCCAGGCGCTATACATCCCCATCTCTGATCAGTTCCCCAGCACCACCCTGAATCAGGGGTTGTGGATTATCAACACCGGCGCGACCGTCAACGATCTCGGGATCGATGAGCCATCGGCGCCATACAGCCTGAATCTCAACGGCAACCCGAACGGCGGCGACACGGTCATGACGCAATTGATCGATCTTTCGGGTCAGTCGAATGTCGTACTGCGCTACTTCTACCAGCGCACCGGCGGGGGTGACTCGCCTGAAGCCGGTGATGACCTGTGGGTGGAGTATCAGGACACAGCCGGTACATGGATAGTGCTGAGCCAGCATTTGGGTGACGGTCCCGACATGACGACTTTCGCCGAGGTTGAGCACACGCTTCCACTGGCGGCCTGTCACAAGGAGTTCCGTCTGCGGATTCGCTGCAAGGCTACTGTCGGGAGTCATGACGACTGGTTTGTGGACGACATCTACCTCGGGCACCCGCCGGACTATCAGGTCCGTCTGGCTCCTTCAGCAGCCCAGCAGATGGGCGCCGCCGGCGATTCGGCAGTCTACGCCCTGACAGTCGTCAATCGCGGTTTCCTGAGTGACAGCTATGATTTGAGTGCTGCCGGCAATTGGGATGTCGTCTTCTTTGACATTGCCGGAACCACAGTGACCGCCAATACTGGCACCATCGCCGCAAACGACTCAATCGACATTCTTGTCAAGGTGGCGGTGCCCTCGGATAGCTACACCAATGAGGCGGATACATCAATTGTCACCGTGACGAGTGTCGCCGACGCGGGTGTCTTCGACGAAAGCATGCTGGTCACCACGTCTGTCGGCGCTCCCGGCCTCTTCCCCTGGTTCGAGAGCTTCCCGGACGACACCCTGTATACCACCCGCTGGCTGTACAATAACTCGGCAGTGGTGACTACCGACGGTGTATTGCCGCCGTCTGAGCCGTATTCAATCGCCCTTGACGGGGGCATTGATACGCTCATATCGCAGTTGATCGATCTTGAAGGCGCCACAGAGGCGGTCCTGTCCTATTACTATCAGGAGGGTGGTTCCGCCGACGTACCTGAAGTGGGCGACGATCTCACAGTCGAATACAAGGACAATCTCGGCAACTGGGTGGTTGCGAATCTCCATCCGGGGACCGGAGTGCCAATGATGTCCTTCAGGAATGTCACCATGCGTCTGCCATCGGATGCCCTGCATCGCAACTTCCAGCTCCGCTTCCACACGGTCGGTTCCTGTGAGGGCTGCGATGTCTGGTATCTCGACGATATCAGCGTCGACTACACGCCGGCCATCCACGTATCCCCAGGCTCGCTGTACCAGACCCTGATGGTGGGCGACTCCGGGGTGCAGGAACTGATCATCGAGAGCCAGGGGTTGGGTAGTGTCAGCTACAGCCTGAGCTATCTGCCGGTCATCAAAAACGCCGCGTTCAAGGCACTTGCTGAGGCTGGGCAGGTCGAACCTGCCTGGCGCTATTACCCGGAAGGATTCGATGAGGACTTCCAGGACTTCAAAGGTATCGAAGACACCCGCCAGGGTCATCCGGTGGAGAAAAACGCCGGCGGTCCTGACGCTTTCGGCTACTTCTGGATCGACTCCGATGAAAGCGGTGGGCCCACCTTCGACTGGCAGGATGTTTCTGGTACAGGCAGTAATCTTATCGGGCAGCTCGGCGATGATAACTACGCCGGACCGTTTGAGATCGGCTTCTACTTCCCGTTCTACGATTCGGTCTACTCACAAATCTACATAGGTTCGAACGGTATCATCGGATTCGGCTCCGCGGGCATGGCCTCACGCTTCAAAACCTCCATCCCGACCACCAGCGTCCCCAACAACATCCTGGCCTGGCTGTGGGACGACCTGAATCCTCTGGACGGTGACAACCCCGGCGCCGGCGTCTTCTTCGACACCAGCGGCGGTCAGTGTGTCATTCAGTTCCAGAGTTATCCGGAGTACGGCGCCAGTGCGGGTGATGTCATCACGGCGCAGGTAATTCTCAAACCCAACGGGACCATTGTGTATCAATACCTGTATATCGCCCCCGGTTTCGATACCGAGAACTGTGCTGTCGGCATTGAGAACCACAGTGGCACGGATGGTCTTGAGGTCGTCTATCTGAGTACCTACCTGAAGGACAGCCTGGCCATCGAGTTTGTCCCGCCGGGCCGCTGGCTGGCACTTGAAAGCACCTCCGGGCTGCTGGCCCCGGGTGAGGCGGACACCATCCGGTGTTACTTCAATGCCACGGACCTGGATACCGGCATGTACTATGCCGAACTGCTGGTCACGAGCAACGATCCCGATGCCTCTGACAACCCGTGGACCGTGCCGGTGGAGCTGACAGTCACCGATATGCCGCAGTACATCTGTGGAGATATCGACGGTGACGGAGTCGGCCCGAATGTATCGGACGTGACCTATCTGGTGAGCTACTTGTTCAACGACGGTCCCGCGCCGCCGGTGATGCAGGCGGCCGATGTCAACGGTGACGGAGTCGGCCCGAACGTTTCTGATCTGACCTATCTGATCGACTACCTGTTCAGCAGTGGCCCATCCCCGGATTGTTAGAGAAACGCGGATAATACAATACTGCAAGAAGCACAGGACCCGGCCACAGCGGCCGGGTCTTGTTTTGCCTTGGATTAAGGCTCCGATCGCTTATATTTCAGTCGATAACGAATAGTACACACCCCACATTCCTGGCTAAGGCATTGCGCTATGAGAGAACTTCTTTCTACCCTGTTGCTGATCGCTTTTGTGACCATAGCGGCCACACAGGCCTCAGCCGAAGAATACTACTTCACCTTCAAGATCTCTGAACCCAAAGAGCTGGAATCCATAACCCGTGTCGTGTCAATCGACAACGTTCAGGACGGCACTGTCTGGGCGTACGCCACCGAAGACGAGTTGGCAGAACTCGAGCGACTGGGATACGTCTACGAGTTGCTGCCGCACCCATCGTCGCTGATCGAACCGGTCATGAGCGATTTCGTCAAGGGCGTCAAGGCCTGGGATGTCTATCCCACTTATGATGCCTACGTGGACATGATGTACCAGTTCGCCACTGACTATCCCGACCTGTGCGAGATTGTCAATATCGGCTACTCGGTCAACGGGCGCGCGCTGTTGTTCGCCAGGATCAGCGACAACGTGACCATTGAGGAGAATGAACCGGAGGTGATGTACTCCGCGACGATGCATGGCGACGAGACAGTTGGCTACGTCCTGATGCTTCGTCTGATCGACTCCCTGCTGAGCGCCTACGGTACTGATCCGCGCATTACGAACATGGTCGACAATATGGAGATATGGATCAATCCGCTGGCCAACCCCGATGGCACCTACGCCAGCGGCAACCATACTGTCAGCGGCGCGACTCGTCGCAACGCCAACTCAGTCGATCTCAACCGGAATTTCCCGGATCCCTGGAACGGCCAACACCCCGACGGCAACGCCTGGCAACCAGAGACAGTGGCTATGATGGATATCGCCCAGCAACAAAGCTGGGTGATTTCCGCCAACCACCACGGCGGCGCCGAGGTGGTCAACTACCCCTGGGACAACACGATCACACGCCATGCCGATGACAACTGGTGGCAGTACATAAGCCATTTGTATGCCGACACAGCACAGACATATTCGCCGTCGGGCTATATGAGCGGATTCAATGACGGTATCACCAACGGCTATGACTGGTACGTGGCACCGGGCTGTCGCCAGGATTATATGAACTACTGGCACGGCTGTCGGGAGGCAACGCTCGAGCTTTCTAACACGAAACTCCCCTCAGCCAGCCAGCTCCCCTCCTTCTGGGAGTGGAACAAACGCTCGCTGCTCACCTGGCTGGAGCACGCCATGTATGGTATCAGGGGGATCGTAACCGATTCAGCCACCGGTCTGCCGCTTTTCGCTACTGTCACGGTCCTGAACCACGATGTGGACTCCTCGCGCGTCTTCACTGATCCCGATGTCGGCGATTACTACCGCATGATCTATCCCGGCACGTACGACCTACTGTTCACCGCCGACGGCTATGTCCCCAAAACAGTGTCCGGCGTGCAGGTGGCCGACCTCCAGAGCGTGGTGACACTTGACGTGGCGCTGGCCGAGGTGCCGCTGGAACCCCTGATCCAGTTTGTCGATCACGACGCCTACGACGTGGACGCAGGTGACACCGCCGACATCAATGTCACCCTGACCAACCTCGGGCTGGGAAGCGCCACCGGTGTCGCCGGTATCCTGAGCACTTCGGACAGCTATGTAACCGTTCAGACCGCAACTGCCTTCTTCCCCGATATTGCCGGGTCCGGCGGCACCGAAACGTCCTCCACCCCCTTCACAATTACTGTTGACCCGTTCTGCCCGGTGTACCACCAGGCGTGGTTCGACCTGGAGATTACGGCCAGCCCCGGCTACCTGGATACAGTGACATTCAGCGTAACCATAGGCCGCCAGATCGAAGATTTCGAAACCGGAGACTTCTCGGCCAATGACTGGAGCTTCAGCGGCAACCAGGCCTGGGTTATCGTAACCAACTCCGTCTATGAGGGCACCTACGCCGCCAAGTCCGGAACGATCACACATAACCAGACGTCCGGAATGGCGCTGACCCTTCCGGATTGCCAGAGCGGACAGATCGCGTTCTACTACCGTGTATCCTCAGAAAACAACTGGGATTTCCTCCGCTTCTTCGTCGATGGAGTTGAAAAAGGCAAATGGTCCGGGTCTGTTGCATGGACACTGGCGACGTTCAATGTTACCGCCGGGACGCATACCTTCGAGTGGCGCTACACCAAGGACGGAAGCCAGTCTTCCGGAAGCGACTGCGCCTGGGTGGATCTGATCCAACTACCGCCGCATACGGTCAACAACGATGTCGACGACGACGGGATTCCTGATGCCATCGACAACTGCCCGACGGTGTACAATCCCGACCAGGCCGACGCTGACGGTGACGGTATCGGCGATGTCTGCGACAACTGCCCGACGGTGCACAATCCCGATCAGGCCGATGCTGACGGTGACGGCATCGGCGATGTCTGCGACAACTGCCCCGACGTGCACAATCCCGATCAGGCCGATGCTGACGGTGACGGTATCGGCGATGTCTGCGACAATTGCCCCGAGGTGTACAATCCCGATCAGGCCGACGCTGACGGTGACGGCATCGGCGATGTCTGCGACAATTGCCCCGAGGTGCACAATCCCGACCAGGCCGACAGCAACGGTAACGGAGTTGGCGATGCCTGTGACTACATCTGTGGCGATATCAATGGTGATGGAGTCGGTCCGAATGTCGTCGACATGACCTATCTGGTAGCCTATCTGTTCAGCGAAGGGCCGGAACCCCCGGTGATGGACGCGGCCGATGTCGATGGCTCCGGCGGCAGCCCGAATGTGTCAGACGTCACGTATCTGACAGCCTACTTGTTCGCCGGCGGCCCGTCGCCCGAGTGTTGACAGTTAGCTGACAACTGAGACTATGACCACTGAGACTACAGAGAACCGGCCCTCGGGCCGGTTCTTCGTGTTTAGCAAAGCCACTTGCGGGCATTCTCATCACGGTCTTCTCGTCGGGATGATCTCGTGCTTCCAATCAAACCAGACGAGATTGAACACATTGTCTTTGTCGAAGAATCCGATAATGCGCAATCCGTCCTTGTTGCAAGGAGCGAACTGGAACCCTGCTTCCGTTGGCCCATGAGACTGAAAACCCTTTGGTTCGCTCGTGACCGACCAATTCTCAATCGGGTGAGCGTGATAATTCGAAGCATCCATCATCTGCCCCCAAGTCATGTTGCTTAGAAACTGGAGCCGTTTCAAGAGCTCCGCCCAAAAGCGCCTTTCTCTATTGCCCTTCTTTGCTGAATAGCGAGGGTGCTTGTGATCATAGCACTTGAACGAGAAGCGCGGCTCAGTATTACGGTAGGGGACTTCGTCCTTCAGCTGATCTGGGGTAGTCGATACAGTGAAGGCTTGTGATCCGCATCTATCTTGATTGTTGCACTGCCCTGTACCCTCCCGGTTGAGGCTCTTCTGCCCTTACCCGCCTTTTTCTTTCTTGCCATATTTCTTCCGATACTGCTCGGCGTAGTACTCCCTGAGTTCCTGAGGAGGGATAGCCTTGCTGGTCTCATTCTCGTAAGCTCGTTGCCAGGGACGCTCGTTATGCGTCATATTGACCAACTCAGCTGCAGAAAGTGATCCGAAGATGCGAAAGAAGTCGTCAAGAAAGCCTTCCTGCCTCGCGCTCAGACCTGCGGGCTTCTTACGCGATGAGTCTATTGGATTTCCCTCGAATCTCTTGTAGCGCCTGTACGCGCTCTTCACCACCGGACCAAACTCCCAAGCCTCTATATCATCGCGAAAGAGGCGCTCGCCGGTATTCACGAGATACCACGCCTGGGCGTAATACAGAAGCTTCTGTATCTTAAGATTCGTGATTAGATCTCCGACCTCTCTTGCTCGCCACAAGAGATAATCAGCCACATTCACTGCGGAAGCGATTCTGGCTGGCATCTCGGCATCCCCTTTCAAAGGACTTGGCTGCGCGCCGGCCTGTGACGGCAGTCGCCACAAACCTTATCGGCATATTAGTATACATATCTCGTTGTGGCAATGTTTCACATCACATTTGTTGGTCTTCTGAACAATCAGACCGGCTGTTCAAGGTTGACTGGCCGCCCATATTTGCAAACCTTTGGGCCGTGTCACGTGTTATGCAGTCAGTCCGTTGGCCACGCACAGCATTGTCAGGAGGAATACATGAGCGAGAAGATCCACAAGGTTTGGCGCAAACTCGAGCATGGCGTCTACATCGTCACTATGGGCAAGGGCACCGAGGGCAACGCCCTGACCGCCAGTTGGGTGACGCCGGTCAGTTCTGATCCCTATATGATGGCGATCGTCATCAAGAACTCCCATCAGTCGGCACCGATGCTCAAAAAGCATGGGGCCTTCGTCATTCATTTAATCGAGAAAGGTAACGAAGGAGTCGCCAAGACCTACTATGGTCCGGCCGAGAGCGGCTACCGCAAGCTGGAAGGCTCCTCTGTCAAGGATTCGCCCCGCACCGGCTCCCCGCTGATCCCCGGAGCAATGGGCTGGCTGGACTGCAAAATCGTCGACACCCTGACCACCGGCAACCACACCGTGTTCATCGGAGAAGTGAAAGACGCCGAATTGATCAAAGATGCTGACATCATGACCAGCAGCAACACCGACCTGCGCTATTTCGGATGACCCTGATCAGGCAGGCTGCCCTTCTCTGTGCCCTTGGGACCCTGACGGTGACTGCCGTTGCTACCGACTCTGAGAACACCGTGTCGCCAAAGCCCCCCTGTGATTCTCTGATGGTCGACAGCACCTGGCACATGGTGCCGCCGCAATGGTGCGGGTGGAAGCTGGACTCGACCGATATCGCGGACCCGGCGCAGTTGGTGCGGCTTCCGGACAGCCTGACATTCGAGGATTACCGTATCTATGTCACAAGGTCAACCCGCGAGGCGTTTGTCCGCATGGCTGCTGCCGCCACCAACGATGGGATCAGGCTTATCGCCGATTCCGGCTTTCGCTCACCGGCATTTCAGAAGAAGATAATCAAACGCCGGCTGGCCGATGGGCAGGATCCTGCGAGAGTACTTCGCGAAGTGGCCCCGCCCGGTTACAGCCAGCACCATACCGGCAGGGCACTCGATCTCGTGCCCTCCGAAGCCCGGTTCGCCCACACCGACACCTACCGCTGGCTCAAAAGCAACGCCGCCCGTTTCGGGTTCACCGAGAGCTACCCGAACGATACAAGCACCCCGTTCCCCTGGGAGAGCTGGCACTGGTACTATGTCGGCGAGTAGCAACTCTCGCTCGTCCATCAACGTAACTCGTTATCCCGCAGAGCATTAGATGACCACTCGGCGGTGGTTTTTTGTTGCTTTGACGGTAGGATTTGCGTACACTGTCAGATAGTGAAGTGTCTCCTGTAACCGTGTAAAGGACTGAATTCCATGGCTTTAGAGCGTGAGAAGATAGAGGAAATCTACCTTGAGGAGGAGATGAGAAGCTCCTACCTCGACTACTCCATGTCGGTCATCACCAACCGCGCGCTGCCGGATATCCGCGACGGCCTCAAGCCGTCCAACCGTCGCGTCCTGGTGGCGATGAATGATCTGAATCTTGCCCCCGGTCGCCCCCCACGCAAGTGCGCCAAGATTTGCGGCGATACCTCCGGCAACTACCACCCCCACGGTGAGCAGGTCGTCTACCCGACTCTGGTGCGAATGGCGCAGCCGTTCAATATGCGCTACCCGCTGGTGGATGGTCAGGGAAACTTCGGCTCAATCGACGGTGACGGGGCCGCGGCAATGCGTTACACGGAAGCGCGCCTGACACCACTCGCCATGGAGATGCTTGAGGATCTCAAGAAGGAAACAGTCGATTTCATGGAGAACTACGATAGTACCCGAAAAGAACCGACTGTTCTCCCGGCCAAGTTCCCGAATCTTCTCTGTAACGGTACCAGCGGTATCGCCGTCGGGATGGCGACGAATATCCCCCCGCACAATCTCAGGGAGATCTGTCAGGCCATCCTTCGGGTGATTGACGACCCCGAATGCGACAACGAAGACCTCATCGAACTGGTACCCGGGCCGGATTTCCCGACCGGCGGCATTATCAACGGGCGTGAGGGTATCCGCAGCGCCTACACAACCGGCCGCGGGCATATCCTCGTACGCGCAAAAGTCGTTCAGGAGACAATGAAAAGCGGCAAGGAGGCGATTGTCGTCACCGAGATTCCCTTCCAGGTGAACAAGTCCAACCTGCTGGAGAAGATCGCCGACCTGGTCCACACCCACAAGATCGAGGGCATTTCGGATCTTCGCGATGAATCCGATCGCGACGGGATGCGGATTGTCATTGAGCTTAAGCGCGACACCCAGATGGAGGTCGTGCTCAATCAGCTCTACAAACACACGACCCTGCAGAACACATTCCCCGTGACGCTGCTCGGGCTGGATCACGGCATTCCGCAGCAGCTGACACTGAAGCAACTGATTGATGCCTTCGTGAACCACCGTCACGAGGTGGTGACGCGCAGGACGAAGTTTGACCTGGCCCGCGCCGAGGAGCGCGCTCACATCCTCGAGGGGTACCGGATTGCGCTGGACAATATCGATGCCGTCATAGAACTGATCAAGAAGTCCAAGGATACGCCTACGGCCCACGCCGGGTTGATGAAGAAGTTCAAGCTGTCCGACAAGCAGGCGACTGCCATCCTGGAGATGCGCCTGCAGCGACTGACCGGTTTGGAGCGAAAAAAGATCGAAGACGAATATCGCGAACTGATCAAGACTATCTCCCGCCTGAAGGCGATTCTCGACTCCAAAGCCCTGCGTATGCAGATCATCAGGGAAGAGACGGAGTACATTGCCGACAAGTACGGAGACGAACGTCGCACGGAGATTCAGGATGCCGCCGAGGAGCTGACTGTCGAAGACCTGATCGCTGAAGAGGAAATGGCCATCACGATCAGCCACCAGGGGTATATCAAGCGGCTGTCGATCTCAGCGTACCGCAGGCAGCAGCGTGGCGGCAAAGGGATCATTGGTATTGAGACCAAAGAGGACGACTTTGCCGAACACCTGTTTGTCGCCTCCACCCATGACTACATTCTCTTCTTCACAACCGCCGGGCGCTGCTACTGGGTGAAGGTGCACAGCATCCCCACCGGCGGACGCCTGGCCAAGGGCAAACCCATCGTCAACCTGTGCCGCATTGAAAAGGGCGAGGCGATCACCGCCTTCTGCAAGGTGCGTGACTTCACTCCGGACACGTTCGTGATGATGACCACCCGCAACGGCGTGGTGAAAAAGGTGTCGCTGGACTCCTTCAGCAACCCGCGAGTCACCGGCGTCAACGCCATCAACCTGCCCAAAGGCGATGAGCTGATCGAGGCCTCGCTGACCGATGGCACCAACGATATCGTCCTGGCTACCCGCAACGGCATGGCGATCCGCTTCCACGAAGACAAGGTGCGCGCCATGGGGCGCAGCGCCTACGGCGTCAAGGGGATTAACCTCGGCAAGGGGGATGAGTGCATGGGCATGGTGGTCATCCGCCGGGATTCCTCGATCCTCGTTGTCACCGAGAACGGCTACGGTAAGCGCTCGGCCATCAGTGACTACCGCGTGACCAACCGCGGCGGCAAGGGAATTATCAATGTCAAGACCTCGGACCGCAACGGCAAGGTGGTCTCGATCAAGGAAGTGATCGACGATGATGAGCTGATCCTGATCACACGCAAGGGCATCGCCAACCGTCAGCCGGTGAAGCAAATCAAGGTGATCGGCCGGAACACACAGGGTGTGCGGCTGATCAACCTCGGTAAGGACGATAAGGTGATCGACGTGGCCCGCCTGGCAACGGGAGACTGAGGGGTTGTCCGGGGGCAGCGAGGATGAGGTTTGAGATGAGGCAATAGACGCCCGGAGTTGCGGGGCTATAGCTTGACTTGATTGTTCGCAGACGCACGCAGTTGCGACCGAACCCCGGAAACAGGTTGACAAAACCGGCGTTTTGGACAATTATACTCACCCGGTCGGGTTCGTCCTGCCCGGGGCGATATGTCATATATCGGGGGTGTAGCTCAGTGGTAGAGCACCTGCCTTTTAAGCAGGGTGTCGAAGGTTCGATCCCTTCCACCCTCACTTTTTTTCAGCTACCCGTCCGTATTCTCAGAGATCACCTCAAAGGCCGTCCGGCCCGTCCTGAGCATCAGGCGCACATACGGATGACACCGCCGGCAGTTCCTGCCGAACGTCACATGCTGCTGCAGCTCCTCAACCGAGCGTGCGCCCGTCTTCCGGGCGATCTTCTTCAGCTCGCGAAACGTCTTGTGGTAACAGACACATCGGGTAACCATTATGTAGCTGCAACAGCCTGCACATGGCTGTGGTTCGAGTCTCGAAACAACATCAGAATCCCGTCACGAGGGGTTTTTATCTTGCTCAATTTGCCGATTAATACGTTAATGGAAGTAGACACTGGGAAAGGAGGTGGTCAGATATATGATAGACTACAGTGAGGTGGCTGATATTTAGTCGGCACCCAGACCGATTTCTCGTTTGGGATTGTCGCTAAGTAAATCCCAACAGCTAAACCGAACCCGGCGCTCACCGTGCGTGGATGCCGGGTTTTCTGTTCTCAGAAAACATGACAGCGGTCCCCAAAAAGAAGTTCCCGACCGAAAAGCCGGGAACGTGCAGACAATTGGTGGTAGGAATAGAATTCACATAAGAAGCCGTGACCAAGCTTCTTGCAGGTTATACCCTCGGACGATCATGTTGGTTTCTGGGTTAACCGAAAATTGACACTATGTGTCCCAAGCGTCCGCTTGCCGATTCAGCAACCCCGATGTAAATTGCTGCGTTGAAGCATCAAGGCTGATCACCGGCAAGAGCTAAACAGGAGATTCTGATGGATTACAGGACCCGCACCAGGATTGCCCGCATTCTGCTCGATGATGCTATTGAGCCCGGCTCTGAGATTGTCGTGCAGGGGCTGGTTCGCACAGTCCGTGTTAGCAAGAATGTCGCTTTCATCGATGTCAACGACGGCTCGTGCATGGGCAATCTTCAGGGGGTGGTTCTCAATCCGGAGAGCTTCCCGGTGCTGGAGGATATCCATACCGGGGCGGCGGTTCGCCTCAAGGGCAAGCTGGTTCCCTCCGAAGGCAAAGGACAGACCCACGAGCTGCAACTGTCCGAGGTCGATCTGGTCGGGCCTGCGGATCAGGAGTATCCCCTGCAGAAGAAGCGACATGGCTTTGAGTTCCTGCGCGAGATAGCACACCTTCGCCCGCGAACCAACACTTTCGGAGCGGTAGCGCGGATGCGTTCCAGGCTGTCGTATGCCATACACCGGTATTACCAGGAGCGCGGGTTCCTGTATGTCCATACACCGATCGTCACCACCTCCGACTGCGAGGGAGCCGGCGATCTGTTCCGTGTGACCACCCTTGATCTGAACAATATCCCGCGTCGGCACGACGGCGCCATCGACTGGGACAAGGACTTCTTCGCGTCCGAGGCGTTCCTCACCGTATCCGGGCAGCTCGAGGCGGAGCTGATGGCCACTGCCCTGGGGGATGTGTACACGTTTGGCCCGACCTTCCGGGCCGAAAACTCCAACACCGCGCGGCATGCCTCGGAGTTCTGGATGATCGAGCCGGAGATGGCCTGGGCCGATCTTGATGACGACATGGACCTGGCCGAGGACTTCCTGAAATATCTGTTTGCCTACGCCTTGAATGAGTGTGCCGATGAAATGAATTTCTTCGGCCAGTGGGTTGACAAGACCGTCCGCGAGACACTTGAGGGTGTGGTTGGGTCGACTTTCGAGCGGGTCACCTACACCGAGGCGATCGATCTGCTGCAAAAAAAGGAATCGAAAACGAGATTCGAGTTCCCGGTCAAGTGGGGACTGGACCTGCAGACCGAACATGAGCGGTTCCTGACCGAGAAGATCTTCAACAAGCCGGTCATCGTTTACAACTACCCGGACGAAATCAAGGCGTTCTACATGCGTCAGAACGATGACGGCAAGACCGTAGCCGCCATGGATGTCCTGGTGCCACGGGTGGGCGAGATAATCGGCGGATCGCAGCGTGAGGAGCGGCTTGACGTGCTTCAGGAACGGATGAAACGCAAGGGGATAGCCAATCCCGAGGTGTATTTCTGGTACCAGGATATCCGTCGCTGGGGATCGATGCCGCACTCCGGGTTCGGTCTGGGCTTTGAGCGGGCCGTCATGTACATCACCGGCATGCAGAATATCCGCGATGTGCTGCTGTTCCCGCGGGTGCCGCGATGGGCCAAATTCTGAATCAGGTCCACAACAAAAAACAGCTCCGGAGCACTCTTTCCGGCAGGACGGCGGCGTCCTTACACGTGACTATGCGGGAAAACAAGCGTCCCGCGCCGGGGGAGGGAGAACGACGCGGGACGGCCGTGAGGCGGCCATGCTGTCGATCCTGAGATGTCAGTCAAGCCGCCTGCTTGCGAATTTTGTCTGGCATTATTATAACATGGGTTGAGATAGTCAAGTTTCAAAAACCGGTACTGTTGTCGCTGTTCTCCTGCTGACATCAAGTAAGGCGAAGTTCCCGCACCAGAGGTTACATCTGCCACACGTATCCGGAAATCAGAATCGTCAGCGTAGCAATCTGCGGCGGTTGTCCTCAACCCGCCTCAAGCCGCTGGTGGCTCCCGCCTCGGGGGCACCGCTCGGACGCTGCATCACAGCTCCCGGAGGAGCGTAGTACCCCGTCCCGGGGGCATCGGAGAGCTGCCAGTTGTTGGGGTCAGAGGCATCACCGCCCAGATGAGTCATCCGCCAGCCATACTCGAAGGGCACGAACTCGTTCCAATCGGGTGACCAGTAATCAATGTAGCCCCAGAAGTCATAGACACCCTGAGATGGATTATCGATGGCCGTCATGTAAATCGACAACCAAAACACCCAACCGTCGTTGTAACCGTATTGAGCGTTGACCGCCGCGATCACCTCAATATCCCCCCAGCCGTGCATAGCCGCATAGGCGAAATGTACCAGCGGCTGGCAGCCCGCAATCGTAACCGTATCATGAACATACTGCGTCTGGTATACCGTGTCCGTCATCGTCTGCACAATCGTATCAACCTGAACAATCGTGTCAAAAACAGCAATGCTGTCCGTGACAACAATCGTGTCATGAATGAGCACCGTATCATGCTCCACCACCGAAGTATCCACAAACACCGTGTCGCCCCCGCCGCCCACAAGAACGACTGTATCGACGACAATCAGAGTATCAGTTCTGGTAACGTAAGTCGTGTCGTATCGCCAGGTGGTATCGAATCGCCAGGTCGTGTCGTAGTAGATGACAGTATCGCTTTGACCGACATACTGGGTTACCGTGTCGACAGTGTTCACCGAGTCGATCCGGTAGACGGTGTCCCGAACAAAAACCGTGTCAGTAACCTTGACAATCTCCTGAACCCGCTCAGACGAGTTGACGATGCGTTCCTTGTCGCAGCCAGTAAGGCCCAGTCCAGCGGTCAGCACAAGCGCCATAAGGGCCGAAATAATGAGCCGTTTCACTTTGGTCTCCCTTCGATGGCAGGGTCAACATCATATCACTGCTGACAGGGCTGCAAACGACGGGCCAAATTTGTCGCCCCCCTCTCCGAAGAGCTATGATATTATAGCACAATTGGTTAGGTCAAGTCCAAGTGGTTCGCAAGGCAGGCACTAACTTGCCTATTTGATGAAATCGATGGTATGGCCTGACCACCACGGCCGGAGCAGAGGGCCGGACTCTCGGCTCAGGATTCCTCGGCGACCTTCAGATCTGCGCTGGCGTCGGGATGCAGGCGGAACTCAAGAATCTTCAGCAACGTGATGAAAGCCGCGGCTACCAGCGGTCCCAGCACTACCCCCAGCAGGCCGAAAACCGCTATTCCACCCATGATGGCAAAAAACAACAGCATGGGGTGCATGGAGGTCCGGCCCGAGATCAGCATCGGGCGCAGGACATGATCGATCTGGCTGATAACACCAGTCCCCAGAACCAGGATGACAATACCCTTAGCCCAGGATCCACCGAGAATCAGGATTATCCCTGCCGGGATATAGATGAGAAAGGGGCCCACCACCGGCAGCACCGACATGAAAGCCATTATTGCCCCCCAGAAGACGGGCGAAGGAATCCCCACGGCGGCAAACAGTATCCCGCCCAGTGTTCCCTGGACCAGGGCCACAACAATGGCTCCATACATGGTGGCCTGAATGACGTCGCGAAGCTGCCCGAAGGTCACGTTGGTCTGATTGACCGTCAGCGGCATCAGACGTTTGATCCGTCGGATGACCACCTCGCCGTCCTTGAAGAAGAAGTACATGGTGAAGATCATCAGAATGAAGTAAAAGACCGCTTTGGTGGCGTTGGCAATGAGCCAACTGGTCTGGTTGAGAATAACCGAACTAACCTTGTCTATCGCGTCCCTGATCAGATCCTCGAGCTTGAAATTGGACAGATCGTAGTATTGAGACAGCTTGTTGCGGATCGACTCCAGACCCGGGATCTGGAACGAGAGAATCTCATCCAGCTCTCCGCTTCGGTACATGGTATTCACCTCACGGACCGCATCACCCGCCTCGTTGACCAGGGCCACAAATAGATATGTTGCCGGACCGATTATCAGAATGACTATCAGAATGCACATGATGGTCGCAGCAATACCCTTGCGTCTGACCTTCCCCAGCACCCATGTGTACGGCGGGTAGAACAGAATGACCAGCACCGCCGCCCAGATGATAGGCACGAAGAACGGTACCATTATCTGGTAGAAAAGATAGACAAACACCGCAGCGATAACCGTAAACAGGGCGACAAGCAGATGTTCGCGCTTCATACCCGGTCAACCATCATATGCATCAGGTTACTTTCCATATCCAACAATGTATTTCGTAGCCCCGGCCGGGGCAACTGTAAACATTTCCTGTCTGCTCCAAGTCATCCCGCCGTCCCGGCGCCGGGAACCAATTCGGGGTTGCCCGGCAGTTACCGGCGACCTATATTCCAATCTCGGTGTATAACAAGACGATGCGTGATCCCGACCGGGTCCACGTGAACAACGCCATCCTAATGGGAGTTTGTGCATGCCATCTCGAAGACGGGCGGTGCTGTCTCTTTCGGTACTGCTGCCAGTGATCTTCGCAGCCTTGATCGGTTGCGGCAGCGACAAGAAATCCACCTCATCAGGACCAGTCCTGCCGGGTGATTCCTGGACCCTGCAATCCTCTCGAAGCGGGAGCTACCTGACCTCTGTTACTCACAACGGTACTCGCTATGTCGCCGTCGGACTGTCCGGGACTATCGTCACCAGTGAGAACGGCGAGGTCTGGTCGCGACAGCCGTCAGCCGTCACGACCGATCTGCTGGGCGTGGCGTCTGCTCCCGACGGCGCCGTCGTGGCAGTCGGAAATAATGGGCTGATTCTCGAGTCCTCAGATGGCCTGACCTGGACTGAATCAGAAAGCCCCACCGAAAACTGGCTGCACGGCGTCGTCCATGACGGCACCAAATTCATCGCGGTGGGGGCCGCCGGCGCCATCGTCTATTCCACCGATTCCACCTGGCAGATAGCGACAAACTCCTCATTTGCGAACATGTACGACATAACCGTCCGCGGCGGCCAATACGTGGCCGTCGGCACTAACAAGGTCCTGCTTTCCGACGATGGCACCGCCTGGGTCGACACCCTCGGCACCACAGGGTTTGTCCTGCACGGGGTGGCGGCCTCTCCCGAGCGCTTTGTTGCAGTCGGACAGTCAGGAGCCATTCTCACCAGTGATGACGGCAACTTCTGGGTCCGGCAGCTATCCGGACTCGGCATCTACTTCTACCAGGTTGTGTACGCAGACGCACAGTTCATAGCCGTTGGCGAGAACGGACAGATCATTACCTCACCCGATGGCATTATCTGGACGCTGCGCCCTTCCGGAGTTTCCGCTCACCTGCGCGGCCTGACCTGGGACCCCAACGAACCGCGGGTCGTCGCTGTCGGCAACAACGACAACATCACGACCTCCATCGACGGCCTCTCGTGGACCTCAACCTTCACGGGCAGCTCCCGGACGCTGCGAGCCGTCCTTCTGTTCGATACCTTGCTGGTGGCTGTGGGTGATACCGGGGCAGTGGTCACATCCTCAAACGCCGAGCTGTGGTCCACTCAGATCACAGGGGTCGAGGCCGACCTTCTCGCCGCGACCGTGTTCGACGACCAAATCTATGCTGTCGGCCGCAACGGTACGGTGGTGCGTTCGTCCGATCCCGTTACCTGGGACACCATCGCCAGCTTCGTCACCACTCCGATCTACGGCATCGCCGCCAGCTCCTCAAGACTGGTCACTGTAGGACGCCTGGGGAGGATACATTACTCCGACGACGGAACCAACTTCAACCTGGCTATATCGGCATTGCCGGGTGACTGGCGAGCGGTCACGTACGTGAACAACATGTTCGTTGCTGTCGGTGAGTTCGGGGAGGCAGTCTACAGCACCGATGGTAGCACCTGGAATTTCGAAAACACCGGAACCGAGGTGACCCTGTATGGACTGGGAGCCAATGACACCCTGCTGGTCGCGGTCGGTGATTCGGGAGTGATTATCACGCGCCCGTTGAGTGGACACGAGTGGACCCCGGTCGAGGAAACCGCAACTGACTACGCACTTCGGGCCGTTGCCTGGTCCGGCGAACGGTTCGTCGCTGTCGGCGATATGATCGGCGAAACCAGCTTCGGCTACAATGTCGTTGTCTCCGACGATGCCATCCAGTGGGCGGCCCGTACTTCAGCCGGCGCGATCAACATGTACGATGTGCTCTGGAACGGCGAGCGGTTCGTCTCCGTGGGTGAGTTCGGCGTCATCCGGACCTCACCATAGTGACGACTCCATCACCTGATACAAGACAGTGAAGCGGCGGTCAGGTCTCACCCGGCCGCCGCCGTTGCCTTCACAGTCAAACGAATGTCACCACAAGACTAAACCTCAGGCGGCTGCATTCCATACTCGGTCCAATCTTCCTTGGCCGGACCGAACAGGCCGGGGACCTTCAACCCCGCCTGCCGCATCAGCACCGTCATCTGCCCCCGATGGTGAATCTGGTGGTGGACCAGCACCTTCAGCGTGACCTTGCGCGGCCACTTCTCACCGTACAGATCGTCCTCCTTGTCAAGCGTCTCATCTGTCCAGCTCTGTTTGATCCTCTCCAGCAGCATGCGGGCGACAACCTCGTAAGCGTGACGAATGTCCTTCGATGTTTCCGACATCGGCGAATTCTCACTGAGCACGTCGATGGCGATCCCGGTATGGGCCATCATCTCCGGAATGGTGGTGGTAATGTGCCAGGCAATTCGTCCCAGCGTCCGGTGACCGTCAGCGACCGCCTGCGACAGAGCGCTGTCAGGGATGTTGTCGAGCATGGTCAGCATGCGCTCGATCTCCCGCGTCCAGTCATCCTCAAATTCCTTGATGGTGTGATACATGTTCTCTCGTGTTTCCCTCGGTTTCGATACAAATCCTAAATTGAATGCCTATGCCTCGCTGTTGGTGCCGGCCAGTATCTCCTCAATCCGCTCCTGCGTGCTGCCATCGAGTGTCAGCTCCGATGCTGTCACGTTCTCGCGGACATGCTCCGCACTGGTAGCACCGATAATGGCACAACTGATCTCAGGCCGCCTGAGAATCCAGGCCAGGGCAAGATTGGACAATGGCACGCCAAGATCATCGGCTACGGCGCCGAGCTGGCGGACAACCTGAAGATTCTGCTCGGTCAGGTCACCCCTGAGCCACTCGGTCTCAGCACCGCGGCTGCCCGGTGGCAGCCCCTTGTTGTACTTGCCGGTCAGCAGCCCCTGCCCCAGCGGCGACCAGACCGTCAACCCCATACCCAGCCGCGCACACGTCGGCAGAATCTCCGCTTCGATATGGCGATCGATCATGTTGTAGCGCGGTTGTTCCATCGAAGGTCCATAACAGCCATAACGGGCGGCCTCGTGATGTGCCCACTCAATTTGCTGGGCACTCCAGACCGAGGTCCCCCAGTAGAGCACTTTGCCCTGATGCACCAGATCGTCCATGGCCCGCACCGTCTCATCGACCGGCGTCTCGGGATCGAAGCGGTGACAGAAATACATGTCGAGGTAGTCCGTGCCGATTCGCTTCAGCGACTTGTGGACCGACTCCATGATGTGCTTCCGGGACAGCCCGCGGTCGTTGACATTATCCGTCATGGGCCAGAACAGCTTGGAAGAAATCACCAAATCCGAGCGCGGGATGCCCTTGATTGCTTCGCCGACCACTGTCTCGGCCTCCCCGCGTGAATAGATGTCGGCAATATCAATGAAATTGATCCCGCTGTCGATTGCGGCGCGGATGATCGGGGCGGCCTTCTGCTCACCGACCGAGGCCCCATACGTGAGCCAGGCGCCGATGGCGATTTCGGAGACCTTGAGTCCGTGCCGTCCAAGTCTGCGATATTGCATTGACACTCCTTTCGCGTTGCCGGCCATGTGTGTACAAACTACGCAATGTCCTCGGCCGGGGCAACAGCCAGTTTGCCGGGCTGATGCAAATGTGATGTGGCCCTTGTGCTTAAGACGCAATACGGTATATTGTGACGGCTGCGTGAAAGTGCTGACCTATGAATACCCGAGAGAACTCACATAACCGGTCGACCAACCTCGGCCGCGATATCCCCTCGCGCGATGAAGCCCCGGCCATGTTCGACCGAATCGCTCATCGCTACGACCTGCTCAACCGCGTACTCAGTGGTGGCCGCGATGTCATCTGGCGCCATCGACTTCTCCGGCATCTCCCCCCCGGCCGGGACCTGCAGGTGCTCGATGTCGCCACCGGGACGGCGGATGTTCTGCTCACTCTGATAAACGGAAGCCCCCGGGTCCACAGCGGCGCCGGTGTCGATCTGGCCGACCGGATGCTTCAGATCGGCCGCCGCAAAATCGCTGAGCGTGGACTCGGCCACCGCCTCACACTGCAGCACGGCGATGCCCAGGATCTGCCGTTTGAGGATGAACGCTTTGAGATAACAACCATCGCTTTCGGCATACGCAATGTCCCCGATGTCCCCCGCGGCCTGGCGGAGATGTTCCGCGTCCTCAAACCCGGCGGCAGAGCCCTGATTCTGGAGTTTTCCCTGCCCGCCAACCGCCTTGTGCGGCGCCTGTACCTGCTGTATTTTCGGTATGTCCTGCCGCGACTGGGGGCCATGGTCTCCGGCGACAACTTCGCCTACTCGTATCTGAACAAGACCGTGGAAACGTTCCCCTACGGCGACCAGTTCTGCAGATTGATGCATGAGGCCGGCTTCGCAAACGTTCGCAGCGATGTTCTCACATTCGGCATCGCCACGATCTACATCGGAGAAAAGCAGTGAAAACGGCTGTCGGTACCATGATCAGTGAACCGCTTGGGCGCGCTATCGGATACGTGGCAGACCTCGCGAGGCGTCACGCCCAACAGGCTGATCAGGCTCAATCGTTCCTGCGCCTCGAGACGCGTCTGCCGGCCATAGATCCGCTCGCCTGGCTGGCGGCACAGGAGGGCGAGGACCTCATGTACTGGCGCGACCGTGACGGGCAGGCCGAGTACGCTGTCTGTGGCCATGCGGATCTCATCACCGTTGGCCCCGAGACAACCGGCGCTGGCTTTGGCACCCTCCTGAACGACCACATCGCCCGGGCCAGACCCGAACTGCGGTATTTCGGCGGCTTCTGCTTCGACCCGGCCCGTCCCCTAAGCCGCGACTGGCAACCGTTCGGCAAGCTGCGGCTGATCCTCCCGCGCTGGGAGCTTTCGCGCCACGGCGGTGAATCGGTGCTGGCCTGTCACGTGGGACCCAATGACGCGGAGTACTGGAGGCATGCCCACAACCGGAGCGCCCGCCTGGCCGAACTCCGCGCCCTCGACCACTCACCGGCGCCCGCGCTTCAGGTCTCTCTGGAGCACTCGCCCGATCGCGAACAATGGGACCTCCTGCTCGACAAGGTGCTCGCGATACTCCACTCCCAGCCGCTGAGCAAGCTGGTGCTGGACCGACAAAGCCGACTTGGCATCACTGAGCGCATCAACCCGTGGAGTGTTCTCGCGCGCCTTCGCGAAACTGCCGGCAACAGCTACCTGTTCGGCATCAGCCCTGTTCCCGGTTACTGTTTCCTGGGCGCCTCCCCCGAACGCCTGTACAAGCGACGGACAAGGCACCTTGCCACCGAGGCGGTCGCCGGCACGCGCCCGCGCGGTGACAGCCCGGCTGAGGATGCTGCCCGTGAGAAGGAACTGCTGCAATCGGAAAAGGAGCAGCTCGAACACGAACTGGTCACCAGACACATCGGCGAGGTCCTGAGCAGGCTGTGTGAGCAGGTCACCTGTGACCCCACACCGCGCGTCCTCAGACTGCGACATGTCATGCATCGTGTCACGCCGTTTGACTCCCGCCTGAAAGAGAAAGTTGCGGATGCTGACATCCTCGCCTCGCTGCACCCCACTCCGGCTGTGGCCGGGTACCCGGTCGCCGAGGCCATCAAACAGCTTCGCATCGTCTCACCGGTGAACCGGGGATGGTACGCCGGGCCGGTGGGATGGACAAGCACCAACGCGGCCGAATTCGCGGTCGCAATCCGCTCAGCCCTGCTCACGCCGCAGCAGGCGAAGTTCTACGCGGGTGCCGGTATTGTCAGCGGGAGCACGGCCCAGCCCGAATGGCACGAACTGGACAGCAAGCTTGAAAGCCTCCTGGAGGCCTTCCTCGCATAGTGCACAATGGAAACAACAGCAGCCAACATCAACCAACTGTGGGCCAACCTCATCATCGAGGAACTAACCCGGCAAGGAATCACCGAGTTCTGCCTGTCGCCGGGGTCGCGCAATACCCCGCTGGCGGTCGCCGCCGCACGGCACGACCAAACTGACTGCCATGTGCATTTCGATGAGCGCGGCGCCGCCTTCCGCGCCCTCGGCTACGCCAAAGCGACCGGTAAGCCGGCGGTCCTGATCTGTACCTCCGGAACCGCCGGAGCCAACTACTACCCGGCCGTAATCGAGGCCTGGCACTCACGCGCTCCCATGCTGATACTGACCGCCAACCGCCCGCCGGAACTATGGGATTGCGGGGCCAACCAGACCATCGACCAAACGCACCTGTTTGGCCGCTTCACGCGGTGGTTCCAGCGACTAAGCTGCCCGACTGTCGAGATCGATCCCGCCTACGTGCTGTCGACAGTGGATCAGGCGTTGAGGCTTACCCTGAGTACACCAGCCGGGCCGGTCCATATCGATTGCCCCTTCCGAGAACCGCTCGCGCCAATCAATGATCCGGTCGACTTCACCGACTACCTGCTCCCCATTGGCGCCTGGCTCACTGGTTCGGCGCCATCGACCAGCTTCGCCGACAGCACCATGCCGGCCCAGCACACTACCCTCGAGAGCATCGCCCTCAAGAGCATTGCCTTCGCACTCAATCAGTCCACCAGGGGGCTTCTCGTTGTCGGCCGACTCGACCGCGCGCGTCAGGTCAGCTCGCTGGTACAACTGGCCGGGCGGCTGAACTGGCCCGTAATCGCCGACATCCAGTCGGGCCTTCGCACCAGCCACGCCTTGCCGCAATTGATCGCCTACGCAGACCTGATTCTCTCTTTTCGCTCGGGTGAACCGGAACCGGTGACTGTGCTGCATATTGGCGACCAGCCCACCAGCAAACGACTCCACCGATACCTTAGCCGCATCCCGCTGGAACGCTATGTACATGTGGTCTCGCACGACCGGGGCAGCGATCCCAACAGCATTGTGACGGATCGGATCGTCATCGACACTGGCACCTTCTGCGATCTGATGCTGCCGCTTGTCTCAGGGCCGAAGGACACGCAATGGCTCGATGGCTGGCGCTCCCAGTCGGCTCTGGTGGCAGAAAGCCTCGAAAGCGAGCTGGATACGTCGCCGACCCTTACAGAGCCCCTCGCGGCTCGGCTAGTGGCCCGTCACGCCCCGGAGAACACGGGACTGTGGGTCGCAAGCAGTATGCCGATCCGCGATCTGGACAGCTTCGCGGCCCCGGACAACGCACCACTTTCTGTCGGCGCCAATCGCGGGGCAAGCGGGATCGATGGCGCTATCGCCAGTGCCTGCGGGTTCGCCGCCGGTCTGAAAGCGCCGGTCACGGCACTCATCGGCGACCTGGCCGCACTGCACGATTTGAACTCCCTGACTATGGTTGCCCAGTCGAGTCAGCCAGTGGTGATTGTCATCCTCAACAACAACGGCGGCGGCATCTTCCACTTCCTGCCGGTTGCCGCGTGCGACGATGTCTTCGAGCGGTGCTTCGCTGCCGGTCATGGTTTCACGTTCGCCGACGCCGCCCGGCAGTTCGGACTTTCATATCAGGCGCCGACCACTCCCGAACAGTTCACAACAAACCTCACGCGCCTGTACTCAGAGAAAGCATCGGGGATAATCGAGGTACCAACCGACCGTCGCGAGAACCACGCTCACCATCTGGCGCTGATCGCGGCAGTGCAACAGCGGTTGCAGACCGGGTAATGGCCCCTTATCAATGGCATATCATTCGCAGTGGCGACTCCGACCGACCTTTGGTGTGGTTTCTCCATGGCTTCCTCGGAGCGGCATCGGACTGGACGCCTGTTGTTACCCGCCTCGGCAACGAATACGCCTGTCGCGCTGTCGACCTGCCGGGCCACGGGCTGACCCGCACGGTCAATGCCGATCGCTTCTTCACCATGACCACTGTCGCCGGGGCGCTGGCCGAGGTGATTGAGGGGACCGGCGCGCCTGCGACGCTGGTTGGTTACTCTATGGGTGGACGGCTGGCGCTGTACATGGCGGTCCATTACCCGAAACTGCTGCGCAGCGTCGTTATCGAATCCGGCTCGCCGGGGCTGGAGGATGAGACCGACCGGCGCCGGCGCCAGGAACACGACCATGCCCTCGCGGACCGCCTGCAACGCGAACCCCTCGAAGACTTCCTGCACTGGTGGTACCGGCAGCCGTTGTTTGCCGCCCTGAGTGCCGACCCGCTCCGACTGCAGAAGCTTATGGAGCGCCGTCGCCGTCAGGAACCGCGGCAACTGGCACGGTCGCTGCGGATGATGGGCACCGGCATCCAGCCGCCGCTGTGGGACGATCTGACCGGCATCGCCTGCCCGACCCACTTGATCGTGGGCGAGAATGATCGTAAATTCCGCCAGATCGCCCGTCGCATGACCGAGCGTAACAGCCAGTTCACGACCACTGTCATCGAACGTGCCGGGCACAACACACACGAGGAATGTCCTGAGTTGTTCACTGCAGCGCTGAAGCGACTGTTGCAAAAGGAGTCGTAAGATCATGCCTATCGACTGGAAACCTGCCGGAGAGTACACTGATATTCTCTATCACAAGGCTGAGGGCATCGCCAGAATCACTATCAACCGCCCCGAGGTGCGCAACGCCTTTCGACCCCAGACAGTGTTCGAAATGAGCAGGGCGTTGGCGGATGCTCGTGAGGATCCCAGCATCGGGGTCGTGATTCTCACCGGTCAGGGCGAAAAAGCATTCTGTTCCGGTGGCGACCAGAAAATCCGCGGCGAGGCCGGCTACAAGGACGATACCGGCGTCAACCGGCTCAATGTGCTGGATTTTCAGCGCCAGATGCGCACCTGCCCCAAACCGATTATCGCCATGGTGGCCGGGTACGCTATCGGCGGCGGTCACGTGCTGCATTTGATGTGTGACCTGACCATTGCCGCCGACAACGCCATCTTCGGGCAAACCGGCCCGCGGGTGGGATCGTTCGACGGCGGCTACGGCGCGAGCTACATGGCGCGCATTGTCGGCCAGAAGAAAGCCCGTGAGATCTGGTTCCTGTGCCGGCAGTACAACGCGCAGCAGGCGCTCGACATGGGACTGGTCAACACGGTGGTGCCGTATGAGCGCCTCGAAAACGAAACCTTGCAATGGTGCCGCGAGATTCTGGCCAATTCGCCGATCGCCATCCGGTGCCTGAAGGCGGCCCTCAATGCCGACTGCGATGGTCAGGCGGGACTGCAGGAACTGGCCGGAAATGCCACCATGTTGTTCTACATGACGCCCGAGGGACAGGAGGGTCGCAATGCTTTCGTCGAGAAGCGCAAGCCGGACTTCTCCAGGTTCCCACGGCAACCATAAGGACCATACATGGCGCACACACAGCCGGGCAAACTCGCGGTGTGGTATCTGGCGGCCCGACCCAAAACGCTCTGGGCTGCGATGGCGCCGGTGGTCATTGGTTCCGCCCTGGCCTGCGAAGCCGGTGGTTTCCATCTCTGGTCGGCGCTGGCCGCGCTCACCGGCGCCGTGCTCATTCAAATCGGCACCAACTACGCCAACGACTACTACGACTTCATCAAGGGAGCCGACGAGGGCGAACGTCTCGGACCCCTGCGCGTCACCCAGGCGGGTTTGGTGACGCCCTCAGCAATGCGGTCCGCTACCCTGCTCGTGTTCAGCGCGGCGCTCGTCATCGGGATATATCTCGTCATGCGCGGCGGCTGGCCGATTGTGATCATCGGACTGCTGTCTATCCTCTTCGGCATTATCTACACTGCCGGACCCTTTCCGCTCGGCTACAACGGCCTTGGCGAGGTGTTTGTGCTGATCTTCTTCGGCCCTGTCGCTGTCGGCGGAACCTACTACGTACAGACACTGCAGATCGGCTGGGAGGTGCTCGTCCTCGGTCTGTCACCCGGTCTGTTTTCGATCGCCATTCTGGCCATCAACAACCTCCGCGATATCGACAATGACCGCCGCGCCTCCAAAGGTACCCTCGCGGCACGCTTCGGGCGCACCTTCGCCCGGCTCGAGTACCTGCTGGCCATCCTCCTGGGCAGCCTGATACCGTCCCTGCTGTGGATAACAAACCATGCACCCACAGGGGCACTGCTGACTCTGGCCACTCTGCCGGCAGCTCTGCCCGCTTTCCGCGCCGTTATGTCCGGCACCGAAGGCCCTCGGCTCAATGACGTCCTGGCCACCACCGGAAAGCTGCTCCTGCTGTTCTCGATCCTGTTATCGGTGGGGTGGCTGCTGTGAAACTGGCACACATACAGATCTTCCGATACCGGCTCAGACTCGCCCGACCGGTCACCTCCGACACTGCCCTGTCGCATCGCGAGGGATTGATCATCCGGCTGACCGATAATACCGGCAATTGCGGTCTCGGTGAGGCTGCCCCCCTGCCGGGATTCAGCGCGGAGACTGTACACGACTGTCAGGAGCAGCTCATCAGGTGGCGATGGTCGACACTCGGCCGGCAGATCCCCGAGTACCTCGAGGAGTTGTCGGGTGGGTTCGAGCAATGGCTGGGACAACACCGCCTTGCCGCTTCGGTCCGCTGCGCCATCGAAACAGCCGTCCTCTCGCTGGTGGCCGCCGCCAACCGGGTCCCCCTGCGGCAGTTGCTCGCCGAGAATCCGGCCTCGGAACTCCGGCTCAACGCCCTGCTTAACGGTACCGGCAATGACATCCGCACACAGGCCGCGCTGGCTGCCTCGCAGGGATTCCGCGCCGTGAAGCTGAAAGTGGGCCACTCCGACATGTCCACCAATATCCGGCTCGTGCACGACATCCGGGATGCGATCGGCCCGGATATCCAACTGCGGCTCGACGCCAACGGCGCCTTCGACATTGACTCAGCAAACAAATTCATGCAACAGGTGCACCAGACCCGCGTAGCATATATCGAGGAGCCGGTGCGCGGTGCCGACGATCTTCGCAACCTGCTCGATAAATCCCCGGCAATCCCGGTAGCCATCGATGAATCCCTCGCGGACATGGAACCGACCCAACTGCGCGAGCTATCCGGCCTGAAGGCTGTCATCATCAAACCTGCTCTGCACGGTCTGGAACGCTCCATGGCCTTCGCCCGCGCGGCGACCGCGCTCGGAGCGACACCGGTGGTGACCGCCATGTTCGAATCCGGTCTGGCCCTGGCACTTCTGGCGCAGTTCGCGGCCTCGATCACAGCCGCTGGTGTTGCAGTCGGCCTGGATACTCGCCGGTGGCTGGCCGAGGACATCATCGCCGGCGAACTCTATGCCGCTCCGGGCGTCATCAGGCTCAACCGGATCGACGCCCTCCCCTCCCGGCTGGTACACGACCGCCTGCAGGAGATACCTTGTGACTGAGATCCACGATCCATTGCGATTACACGCCCAGTCACAGCCGGACCACCCGGCCCTGCTTTTGCACCATGGTGCCGTCTCGTACACCGCGCTCGATCTCTTGGTCGACCGCCTGACGGCCACCATGCGTTCTGACGGCATCCGGAGCGGCGACCGGGTGGCCCTTCGCGGTCTGCCCGCACCTGACACGATCGCCGCCCTGCTCGCCCTCTGGCGAATCGACGCCGCGGCCTGCCCGCTGTCCGATCGCCTGACGACCTCGCAAACACAGCACTACCTGAGCATGTGCTCCGTAAGGTCTGTATTCGAAACTTTGCCTGAGCCGACAGACCGCGGTACTCCCGCAACACCCCCCACGTGGCGCCTCGACCGCGATGCTACCATCTTGCTGACATCGGGATCATGCGGCGCCCCCAAGGCGGTGGTACACACTCTCGGTGCGCACTACTACTCGGCGCTGGGGTCAGCGCGAAACCTTCCCCTCACACGAGATGACCGCTGGCTGCTGGCGCTGCCGTTGTATCATGTCGGCGGCTTGGCGATCGTGGTGCGATGCCTGCTGGCGGGTGCGACGATCGCAGTGGCTCCAAAAGAGCAATCGATCAGTGAGACACTTGAGCGGATGCACCCCACTCACCTCTCGCTGGTGCCCACCCAGTTGCACCGGCTCATAGCTGACAGATCGGCGCTGTCACAGCTTCAGAAGACCCGCGCGATACTCATCGGCGGCGGTCCGCTCGGTCACAAGCTGGCCAGTCAGGCTGACGCGCATGATCTGCCGCTTGCCACCAGTTACGGCTCGACCGAAATGGCCTCGCAGGTGTGCGCAACACCGGCAGGCGCCACCGACCGTTGGCACACCGCCGGCAAGGTACTGCCGTATCGCGAAATGTTGCTGGCCGGCGACAGCGAGATTCTGGTGCGGGGCCAGACCCTCTGCCGGTGCCTCCTGGCCGAGGATGGCAGCCCGGTCACTGTGACCGATCCCCAGGGATGGTATCACACGGCTGATATCGGCACACTGGATAACACCGGCGATCTGATTGTGGTGGGACGACGGGACAACATGTTCATCTCAGGGGGCGAGAACATTCATCCCGAACAGATTGAGGGCGCTCTGCTGGAAATCAACGGCGTCCTTGAGGCGATAGTGGTACCAATCGCCGATCATGAGTTCGGAGCACGGCCGGTGGCTTTTCTGAAAGCCACCTCTGCCGACATCATCGACCTTGGCACAGTTAACGAAGCACTCACGCGTGGTGGCCGGTTGGAAAGGTTCAAACTGCCCATCGCCGTCTGGGAGCTTCCTGATCAGGGAACAGACACCATGAAGCCCGACCGGCCGGCCCTTGAGCGTCTGGCCGCCAGGCTCCTCAAACGAGAGGCCTAATCCTCCTGGTGTTCGCGCAGTCCGCGTCTGAGCATCTCCGGCAGCGAGATCGGTTGGTGCGTCGACTTGTCGACCGTCGCATGCACGGTCCTGACCATCGCCACCGGCTGCTGGTCTTCTCGACCGATAACATAGCTCAGTTCGAACGAACCCCCACCCAGGCGGGTGACCGAAACAGCCACCACCAGTTCATCATCGGTGAATACAGCCTGCTTGTAATCGCATTCCGCATGCACAATCAACGGCAGAAAATCGTGTTCATTGAGAAAACTGACCAGCGGCAGGCCGATATGGCGCATAAAGCCCTGATAGGCATCGTGCGCCACCGTGAAGTACTCGCCAAAGAACATCACCCCGGCAGCATCGGTTTGCGGCAGACGGACGGTAGTGCGATAAGTGAACATAGACTAACAGAGCGACTAACTTTTCACAGACAGCGGCGTCTCTTTCCATTATATTGCCTGCCGGAACTATAGACGCTTTGAACAGGAAAGTACAGACTAAACATACCGCAATCTTCGGGAGAGTGATGACAATGAAGTATCAAATCGTAAGAATTGTGCTGGCAGCGCTGGTCCTGGCCGCCTTCGCGACGGGAATGCTGATGGCGCAGACCTCGGGCACCGGCGCCATTCCGCAGCGCGATGACATCGATGACCAGTACAAGTGGAACGTCGAAAACATCTACCCCGACCTCGAAGCCTGGGAGGCTGATTTCGCCCGGCTTCAGGACGGCATCGGCTTGTTCGCGCAATACCGGGGGCGACTGGCCGAATCTCCACAGGTGCTGGCTGAGTGCCTGCGCCTGACAGACAGCCTCAACATCATCACCGGCAACTTGTACGTGTACGCGTATCTGAAGCTCGATGAGGACAATCGCGTCAGCATGTACCAGGAACTGGGCGGGCGCATCTCAAACCTCTACTCGCGCTCAGCTGAAGCACAGTCTTTCATCAGTCCGGAAGTGCTGGCCATCGATGCCGACACCCTGCTCAGCTGGGTCGCCAACCACGCCGATCTGAACATCTATGACCACTACTTCAGAAACCTGTTGCGCCAGCAGAAACACGTCCTCTCCGAGAAAGAAGAACGCATTCTTGCATTGGCGGCACCGGTTGCAGGTGCTCCGCGCAGAATCTTCAACATGCTGGAAAACGCCGATTTCAAAATGGGAACGATTATCGATCAGAACGGCGATACCGTCGAACTGACTATCGGCCGCTACAGCAATATCATGCGCGAGGCCCCGCGAGACATTCGCGCTATGGCCAATGACACCGTGCAGAACTCCTGGTACCGCTACGTCAATACCCTCGCCTCCACTCTGGGAGCCTCGGTGCAGAAGGACTGGTTCCTGGCTCAGGCGCGCGGTTACGAGGACTGTCTCGAAATGGCGCTGGAATCTGATAATGTCTCGCGTGAGGTGTTCACCAGCCTCATCGAGGCCGTCAACGCCAACCTGGCCCCCCTGCACAAATGGTACGCCATCCGCAAACAGGTGCTCGGCGTGGATACACTCCAGACCTATGACCTCAGCGTACCCCTGGTCGAGGAATCGAACCGACAGTACACCTGGGAAGAAGCCAAAGAGCTGTGTGTGCATGCTCTCGAGCCGATGGGGGAGAAGTATGTCGAGGACTACCGCCGCGGGCTGACCTCGGGCTGGATCGATGTCTACGAGACCGAGGGCAAGGGTTCAGGCGCCTACTCCTGGGGCACCTACACCTCGCATCCGTATGTCCTGCTCAACTTCAACGACAAGCTCGAGGATGTCTTCACGCTCGCCCACGAAATGGGCCACGCGCTCAACAGCTACTACACCAACCGGAACGAACCATACGTATACTCCGGGCATTCCCTGTTCACCGCTGAGGTTGCCTCAACCTGCAACGAAGCCCTCATGATGAAATACCTGCTGGACCGTATCACCGACAAGAACGAGAAGATGGCCCTGCTGTATCATTATATCAGGCAGATCGACGGGACCTTCTTCACTCAGGTCATGTTCAGCGAATTTGAACTGACCATCCATCAGCACATCGAGCAGGGCGGCGCCATCAGCGCCGATTACCTGCGTCAGACCTACCGCGAGACATTCCAGAAATATATGGGACCGGACGTGGTCATTGGTCCGATGAATGATATGGGCGGAATGAAAATCGGCCACTTCTACCGTCAATTCTATGTATACAAATACGCAACCAGCTACGCGGCCGCCCAGGCACTCTCACAGAAAATTCTGGAGGGTGACCAACAGGCGCTGGACCGTTATCTGGAATTCCTCAAGGTGGGCACCTCAGCCTACCCGGTGGATATGCTCAAGGCGGCCGGTGTCGATCTGACTGAGCCGGATGCCGTCCAGCAGACCATTACCCTGTTCGCAGAACTCGTTGATGAAATGGGGCGCCTCCTGCTGGAAGGCTAAGCAACTGTGTCATAGCTGATTCGAAAGGCAGCCGTCACACTCCGACGGCTGCCTTCCTTTGTCACCTCCAGCCAGTTTCCGGCCCGCCGCCGCAAGGCAACTGAAAGCCACTTTCATTTGCTTAAGAAATTGCTGCACAAGAGCTTGATTTGGTCGTTTCCACAAACGTCTCAGGGAACCGAATACACAGATCGCGGTTATTCTGGATAATCGAACACACTATACGACAACATACAAAGGAGAAACGACCATGATGATCTCAAAGAAAATGGAAAAGGCCCTCAACGCCCAGATCAATATGGAGCTCGAGGCATTCTACATCTACAAGCAGATGTCTTATGTACTCCAGGAGATGGGACTGCCGGTCTTCGGCGGCTTCTTCGCCGATCAGGCGGCCGAGGAGCAGGGACATGCCAATAAGTTCGCCAACTACATCCTTGATCAGGGCGGCAAGGTGACGCTGCAGCCGCTCAAGGCCCCGAAGGCCGCCTACAAGACCGTCGAGGAGATCTGTGGGGATTTCGTCGACCACGAGGTTCAGGTCACCAAAGCCATCAACAAACTGGTTGAACTGGCCCGATCCGAGAACGACATCGCTGCCGAGGTCATGCTCAACTGGTTCGTAAGCGAGCAGGTTGAAGAGGTCGCCTCGGCCAACGAAATGCTCGACATGGTCAGCAAGGCCAAGACCGAGGGGCAACTGCTGATGCTCGAGGGTCGGGTGGCACGGATGCGCGGCGAAGGCTGATCGCCACAGTCAGACAACCCGCAACGTTAATGATATCGTCAACGGCCGCCTTTAACAGGGGCGACCGTTGTCCTGTTTCCCCCATCAGGCGGCCCCGGTGCACTCGGAGGTGAGCCGCAAATCCCCTCCTCGCGATCCTTCGAAAAACGACCGTGTACACTGCCACCCAGCAATACCCAATCGCGCGCGCTCTGAGCACCAGCGTACCTGATTGTTGTTGCATTGGGATTGATCGCTTCAGATTTTCCTCTCAATGCGTACACGTGCCACAATCGCCGTGACTCTCCTGGCCACGGGCATCATATCACTGGCCTGTGTCTCCTGCGGCAGCGGCATCAAACAGCCCCCACAGGAACCTCCCCCGGCACCCGTGCCCGAGGCAACCGCACCACCGCCGGATTCAACCACCGCAGCGCCCACTATCGCCGAACCGGCCCCCATTGTCCCCCCTCCCGCGGCCCCGCCGCCCATGCTCGATGGACTTGTCGGTGATAACGAATGGTCGGACGAACACCGGTTCGCGGCCGGGTGGGATGATGGCCGCATATGGATCCGCCCCTACTCATCGTATACCTACATCTGTATCGCGACCACCGACACCGGTCACACGGGGCTCAATCTGTACATTGAAAACAGCCAGGACCAGACCTTCATGCTCCACGCCTCCTACGCCCACGGGAATCGTTTCCTTTCCGGCTCCAACTGGCAGGAGATGAAATGGGGACCGAGCGGCCGCTGGACCTCGAACCTGATCGAATCAGTGGTCAGAAGCGGTCAACGGGTGTACATCATGCCCGAGGCGTTCGAATTCCAGATCAGCGAGAAACTCCTGCCGTCCGGTGGCTTCAGGTTCATGCTTCAGTTCGAGCGGCCGGTGCGATGGGTCCCGGAAACCGCCGACACGCTGTCGACCGCAAACTGGTTTCACTACCGCGGCGCCCCCGACGCCGGCAGCTGAACCGAGGCCATCATAAATAGAACCGAATGTCCGCCGCCAATCTTACAGGGTTTCGCATCTTGTCGAATGGTGCGCCACAGGCCTCACGGCTTGAGCGAGCGAGGCGGCGACGGAGCCGGTACCTCTCAGGAAAGGCTGTGGTTAGCTGTGACAACACAGCGACGCTTCACGGTATGCGAAGCGATACCTGTCAGAAATGGAGGATAGTGCGATGAACAAAGGAGTCTCAGGGCCAGCCAGGCAAGACCTGCTTATGAAGCGATGGGCAATTGCGGGGCCATTCGCAGTTGCTCTTGGAGCTGCCGTGATCGTACTTCTGTTTGGATGCTCACAGGATGCGGCGTGGCCGCCGCCCCTGGAAGGTGACACCGGCGACGGGTGGACCGGGCGCTCCCTCAAGGGGGTATCGACACCTGTCTTTGAGCCGCACATTGACGGGTGGCAGCATGTCAAAAGTGCCGAGGGTGAGGCCATCGGCTGGGGACCTGACATCGTCGATGGCGAGGCCCTTCTCCCGGTCAACATATTCACGATCGACCAGATGCCTGATGTCAGAATTAACAACCTCTTCGTGGTCAAGGACTATGGCCGCGACTACACGTTGGTTGCTCTCAACAGGGACGAGGGACACCGTCTTTGTATGGCATATCGCGGCATCAGCGCTGAGGGAATTCTGATCGAGACCACCGCGATATTCCCCGGCACTCGCGCCCGGATCGGCGACAGGATATTTGAGCTGAAACCTGACGGCTGGTATCTCGGGGATACGCTTGTCCACCATGTGACGGCAGTGCCGCCGAACCGGTAACGGTTTCGGTCGGGGCGCCCCGAGGCGTCGTGGGTGATATTCTTGACAGCAGGCCGCGGGCCTCACAGCCTGAGCGCGCCAGCCCCTCTGGCCCAGCGGCCAGAGCTAAGGCAGAGCGCCTTCGCCACTCTGCCATGCTTCACTCCTTCCCCGGCGGCCCGCCCTCAAGGCGGACCTGACTCTTCGGCTGCTCATCGGGTCGCACAGGATGTGCCCCTCGGTTGCCGGATATGGTCGGGCCAGACGGGGCGCCAAAGGTCGATTGCCCGCCAGAAGCGCAAAGCAGGAGAAGGCCAGAGGCCGGAGGCCCCCACCACTGCGTATGCCCCGGCCCAACTACGCCGGCAGCACGCCCCCCTACCCCGATGATTCCCCCATCCCTAAAAGCCGATGCGCCGCATAACAAATCGGGGAAGCCGCCGGATGACCCACATCACCTGGCGCCAGATACCGGGCACGTACACCAAAGGCTTGCCGGCATCGATCGCGCGCAGTACGCCCCGGGCCACCACCTCGGGCTCTCCGGCAAACGGAGGCGGCTTGAGCGCGGCGGTCATACCGGTCTTGACGAAACCCGGCTTGACACAAACCGTCACCAAACCGTGCGATCGAAACTTGTGATCGAGCCCCTCCAGATAATGCGCCAGCCCGGCCTTGGCGGCACCATAGAGAATAACCGGTTTGCGCCCCCGATCACCGGCCACCGAACTGAACACGCAAAGTGTCCCGCCTCCGGCCGCAAGCAGCCGGCGACGGACCTCCTCACAGAAAAGCACGGTGTTGGTGAAGTCGATTGTCAGCAGATCCTGCACCAGGGCCGGATCGTCCTCCAGAACATCCTGCACATGAAAGACCCCGGCGGTCACAATCACCGCCTCTAAGCCGCCCAAAGCGGCCTGGGCCTGGTCCAGTGCCGACGAGAACCCATCCGGGTCGCGCAGATCGCACAGCGCCGTGCCCGCCACGGGATGACCGGAACGCGCCTCGAGATCCTGCGCGCACAGCGCCAGCGACTCCAGGTTGCGCCCAAGCAGAAACAGCGCGTCCCCGCGTGATGATACAAGACGGGCCAGGGCCTGACCTATCCCCTGTGTCGCTCCCAACACTACATAACTCATGGCTTATCTCCAAACAGGCGCACCGACTGCGCACTTCGAATTCTTCCCTCAGGGTTCCACTTGCGACGCACCGCCAGCCAGGACTCCAGACGCGGTTCCATGGCGCGAAAATGCTCAGGCCTCGTGAAGGAGTCCTTGCAAAGATAGATGCGACCGCCCGCAGCAATCACGAACTCGTTGAGCGTATCGACCAGCGCCCGGGTTTCTGGTCGCACCGGAATATCCAGAGCAATCGAGATGCCCGGCATCGGAAACGATATCATTCCCCGTCCTTCCGGTCCACAGTCCTTTAATACACAAAGAAATGGCGCAGCACGAAAGCGAGTCAGCAGACCAAAGAACTCCCGCGTGTGCGCTAAGTCGCCGGGCTTCGGCAAAACACACTGGTACTGAGTGAACCCTCGCGGACCGTAAATGCGATTCCATTCGCGGACCGAATCCAGCGGATAAAAGAACTTCTCCGGATGCACAATACCGCGCCGGGGCCGTGATCCCTGAAACCGGTAATAGGCCGCGTTGAAGCCCCGAACCACCCAGCGGTTCAACACCCCGTGCGGAAAAACGAAAGGCACGCCAACAGACCGAAGCAAAGGCGGAGGATGCGACGGAGCTTCGTTTGCACTGGCCCAGCGACCGCACGTCAGGATGCCCCGCCCCAAAGCGCGTCCACGCGCCAGGCAATCAATCCAGCCCACCGTAAACGGCCACTCAGAGGCGGCCGAGGTAAGCGCACCAACAAAGTCCTCGATCCCGTCGATTCGCCGTGTTTCTTGCCATATCCAGGGTGTGGGAATCCTGCCCAGCCGGAATGTGACCTCCAGAATATGCCCTGTCAGGCCCATCCCGCCGATCGTGGCGCAAAACAGCTCAGGCTCGTTCTCCATCGAGCATTCCACGATCCGACCGTCGGCGACACACAGCTTCAGCGACTCGACATGATCGCCAAAACACCCATCGACATGATGATTCTTCCCGTGAACATCGGCGGCGACCATACCCCCCAGCGTCACAAACTGCGTGCCCGGTGTAACCGGCACGAACCATCCCTCGCGAAGAAACAGCCGGTTGATCTCACAAAGCGCGAGTCCGGCCTCGGCCCGAAATAAGCCCGTCACACGGTCAAAAAAGCGGATCCGGTCGGCCAAAACCGTTGAGACAACAACAGGCTCAGAGGGTGGCGGCAAAGCCGAATCACCATAACTCCGACCCAGGCCGCGAAAGAGAACGGCCTCTCCAGACGCCTTCTCCAGGTCGGGCGCAGACACACTGCGACCCACCCCGAAGATCCGTCCCCATCCGGACAGCAAAGGAGCTTCACTCATGTCTATCCCGTCGGGTTTCCTCCTTTGCGTCTTCACTTTCGTACCACACTACCGCGAACAGGCAGCGACACGAATTGCATTACTACCCAATGCTAACTCGCCCCGGTCCAAATTTCAACCCATTATTCCTGAACCCCTCACAAATCCTGACTGATGTCACAGACGTTTCCCCATCGCCAACGCAATGCTGTGCACGGCACCACTGCCAGACTCCGCACATACCGTACCCCCACCCATGGCGGGCCCCAGGGCATGGCCGCAATCCCCCAACCCAGAAAAAGACAGGGGCCGGCATACGCCGACCCCGCCCAGGTGCGATATGATTACATTCCGACAGATTACGCCGGATTCTTCTTTCGAAACGCGTCCATGAACTCCGCCAGCTTCTGTGCCCCCTCCAGCGGCAGGGCGTTGTACAACGACACCCGCACACCGCCAACCGAGCGGTGACCCTTCAACCCCACAAACCCGGCCGCCTTTGCCTCGGCGATGAACTGCTTCTCGAGGTCTTCAGTCGGCAGACGAAGCGTGATATTCATCCACGAACGGCTGTCCTTCTGCACCGTCCCCTTGTAGTAGTCAGGATGCAGATCCATCATCTGATAGATGCGCTCCTGTTTGGCGCGGTTGACTTTCTCCACCCCCGCCAGGCCACCCTGGCCCTTGATCCACTCCAGCACCAGCTTGAGCACATACACACTGAATGATGGCGGCGTGTTGTACAATGACTTCTTGTCCGCATACGTCTTGTACATGAACATGGTCGGCAGTCCGCTCTTGGCTTTCTTCAGCAGACTGTCCCTGATCAGCACCAGTGTCACCCCGGAAGGACCGAGGTTCTTCTGCGCGCCGGCGTAGATCAGATCGAACTTGCTGTAGTCAAGCTGCCGCGAGGCGATGTCCGATGACATGTCCGCAATCAGCGGCAACCCCTTCGCAGCGGGAATGTAATGCCACTGCGTTCCCTTGATCGTGTTATTGGTTGTGATATGCAGATAGGCGGCATCCGACGGGATCTGCAACTGCTCCTGCTTGGGGATGAACGTGTAGCTGCCATCCTTGCTGGAACCGGCCACGTACGCCTTGCCGATAATCTCCGCCTCCTTGATGGCCTTGCCCGACCAGGAGCCGGTGTCGACATACGCACCCGCCTGCCCCTCGCTCAGGAAATTCAGCGGGATCAGCGCGAACTGCGTGGAGGCGCCGCCGGTCATGAACAGCACATGGTAATCGTCGCTCAGCCCGAAAATCTCACGAGCCAGACTGATCGCAGATTCATTGATTTCGTCATATTCCGGCGCCCGGTGCGAGCTTTCGATAATCGACATGCCCGTCCCCCGGTAATCCAGCAACTCCTCCTGCACTATCTTCAGTACATCCAGCGGGAGAGTCGACGGTCCCGGATTGAAATTGAACACGCGAGCCATAGCATTCTTCCTTTCACTCTTACCGGTTGAGCCTACTGGTTCCGCTCGACATAGGCGCCGATCAGACGGTCGATCACAACGCCGATCCGAAGCATATTCTCCTTGGTAGAGGCGCCGATATGCGGCGTGAAAATGGTATTCGGAGCATTGAACAACGGCGACTGCCCCGGCGGGTCGGAATAGAAAACATCGGTTGCATACCCGCCCAGCTTCCCTGAACGCAGCGCCTCGACAATATCCTCCTCAACCACCAGCTTGCCGCGGGCGGTGTTGATCAGATAGGCGCCGTCCTTGAACTTGGCCAGGGTTTGCTTGTTGATAACTCCCTTCGTGGAATCCAGAAGCGGCATGTGCATAGAAATGAAATCCGATTCGGCCAGTACCTCGTCCATACTCGTGCGAATCTCCGCGAAATCGGTGAAGTTGACATCGGGATGCCAGCCCAGTACGCGCATCTGGAACCCCCGGGCACGTACCGCCAAAGCCAGCCCGATACGCCCCAGTCCCAGGATACCCAGCGTCTTGCCGTTAAGCTCAGTGCGCTTCAGCTCCTTTTTCAGCCACTGCCCCTGACGCATGCTTTGATCGGCGCGCGTGATGTGGTTCGGCAGGGCAATCATCAGCGCGAAAGCGTGCTCCGCAACCGCCGTCGTGGAAGCATCCGCCGTATTACGGACAATGATCCCCTTCCTGCCCGCATGCTCCTGATCGACATTGTCCAGACCCACACCGCCGCGAATGATCATCTTCAATCTTGGAGCGGAGTCGATATACTCCTTCGTGCACTTGGTCTTCGAACGAACCAGGACAATCTCTGCCTCATTCAGGCGGTTCTTGTCATCGGTCACCTCACCGTATTTGGAAAGAACACCCGGCAGGGACTCGTCAAAAGCATCGGAAATGAGAATCAGCATCACAGCCTCTCCTTGTTTATTCACTCAACAGATTGACCACCAGACCACTGCGAAGTTTTGGCTCAAACCACGTCGATTTCGGGGGCATCACCTGCTCGGCCTCGGCCACCGCCAGAAGCTGCTCGACCGAAACAGGATACAGCGAAAAGGCAATCGCGAATCGGCCGGAATCAACCAGGCGGACCAACTCCTGCGTACCGCGAATGCCACCAACAAAATCGATCCGCTCATCGGTGCGGATATCCCGAATCCCCAGAACAGGATCCAGAAGATTAGCGGTCAGGATAGCCGAGTCGATAGACGCCGCGGGATCGTCAGCATTGTACGTACCCGGCTTGATAGACAACACGTACCACTTCCCACCGAGGTACATGCCGATCTGCTTGTCCCTCTGCGGTGTCACCGGTTCGTCAGCTGTGGCGACCGAAAACCTCTCAATAATCTTCTCCAGCAACTCTGTCTCAGACAATCCGGCCGTGTCTGCCACTACCCGATTGTAAGACATTATATGCAACTCGTTGTCAGGGAAAATGACATTCAGAAAGTAGTTGTAGTGCTCCTCGCCGGTGTGATTGGGGTTTTGCTCGGCCAGTCGACGGCACACTTCGCTGGCGGCTGCCGAACGATGATGCCCGTCGGCAATATACAGCGCGGGCAGATCGGCAAACGCTCGTGTCAGCGCCTCCACCTGCTGCGAATCGGCCACAACCCACAACTGGTGACGAACATCGTGGTCACTCACAAAGTCATACTCCGGCGCCTTCTTCGTCAGCTCTCCAAACAGCGCCGAGAGCGTCGCCGAGTGTCGGAAGATCGAAAACACCGGACCAACCTGCGCCCCCAGAACCTGTATATGATTGGCGCGATCCGAAACTTTCTTCGGCCGCGTGTGCTCATGCTTTTTGATCAGGTTCTTTTCGTACTCCACAACCGACGTCAACGCCACCAGGCCCGTCTGACTGCGATTGTCCATTGTCAGACGGTACAGGTAGTAGCACGGCTTGCTGTCACGGACCATGATCCTCTCATCGATCAGCCGCTGAAGGTTCTGTTTCCCGCGCTCATAGATCTCCTGACCATAGACATCAGCGTCCGGCGGAAAATCAACCTCCGATTTGTTCACTCTCAAAAAGGAGTTGGGGTTCTGCTTCACCAGCTCACGGGCTTCATCGCTGGAGAGCGCATCATACGGGGGAGCGGCGACCTTCGCTGCCATCTCAGGGGTGGGCCGCAATCCGGCAAACGGGCGAATCACAGACATGACGGACTACTTTCTTTCGTTCAAAAACACGGTTTTCAGCTTGGCGAATATAACACATTAGCCTTTTAGCGCAACTGTTTCCGAATGCTCCCCTGCGCCGGAAATGCGGACAAATCGGGCATTCTTACCCGACTACCGCCACCGGCGGTACCCCCGGAACGCCCCGACCCCGTCTGCAGATTACGGCAGAGACTCCAGTTGCCACAGCAGGAAAGAATAGATATCAACCTGCTCTTGTATCGTGGCGCTGACCGGCTTCCCACCCGAATGCCCGGCCCTTTCCTCATACCGCAGCAACACCGGCCGCTGCGAGGTCGTCGCCTGCTGCACCATTGCCGTCATCTTGCGAGCATGCATGGGGTCGACTCGGGTGTCGTGATCACCGGTCACAAACATCACCGCCGGATACTTCACACCTTCCTGCACGTTGTGGTACGGCGAGTAACTCAGCAACACCTCGAACTCCTCCGCATCGTCCGCCGACCCATACTCCTGAATCCAGTAAGGCCCCATCAGCAGTTTGTGGTAACGAATCATGTCCAGCAGAGGATAAGTACACACCACCGCCCCGAACAAATCCGGGCGCTGAGTAAGCGCCACCCCTACCAAAAGGCCGCCATTCGAACCGCCCGAGCAGGCAAGCCGCTCAGGATTTGTATAGTCATTCGCGATCAGCCACTCAGCCGCCGCGTACAGATCATCGAATGTATTCTGCTTGTTCTCACGCATACCCGCCCGGTGCCAGGTCTCCCCATATTCCCCGCCGCCGCGCAGCGCCGGGTAGGCAAAGACACCCCCAAGCTCGGTCCACAATACCACCGAACTGGAAAACCACGGCCGGGTAGACACACTGAAGCCGCCATAGCCATAGATGATTGTCGGCCGGTCACCATCGAGTGTCAGATCGCGACGGTGCACCACGAACATGGGAACGCGCGTGCCGTCAGCAGATTCATACCAGACCTGCCTGACCTGCAAGCTGTCGGGATCGATCGGCAGCTCGGCCTGATGCCAGACCTCAGTCTCGCCCGTTTCGATATGACTCCGGAATACCATCGGCGGCACCGTGTACGACTCAAAGGTGTAATAGACATAGGGATTGTCCCATAGCCCGCTCGGCAAGCCTACATTGCCAAGGGTCGGCGTCTCAATCTCACGCACCAGGTTACCATCGAGGTCATACACGGCAGCATAGCTGACCATGTCCTTCTCATACCGGACCGACAGCATGCCACCCACCAGGTCAAAAGACGACAACACCGCCTCGTCCTCAGGAATGAGATCCCGCCAGCGTTCAGGATCGGACTCGTCCAGATCGCCCCGCAGCAGCCGACGGTTCGGGGCCTTCCAGTCGGTGCTTGCAAATACCTGCCCCTCCGCAATCGACACCCTGAACCTCGCCTCAATACCGGTGACAAGCGGCTGGATCGGTGCGGAGAGGGCCATATCCTTGTAATAGACCTCGGTCTGCTGCACGGAACCAAACCACACCGTCACGATCAGCAGGCGGTTGTCGTCAGATCGACCAATACTGATACCCTTATCCGGACCAAAACCATCCCCGAATACCAGCCGATCATTGTCAACGGTACTGCCGAACCGATGATAATACACCCGCGACGAACCGTCCTGCCCTCGACGGCTGTAGTACACACCCCTGCCGTCGGGTGTCATCGCGACACCAAAATAGACGGCATCCGGCAGAACCGTAGCACGAGCCAGCATCGAATCGACATGCAGAAAGTGTACTTCCATCTCATCAGCACCCCCCTGTCGGATACCATAGGCGACAACACCGCCGTCAATACTGATATCAACCAGCGACACGCTCACTGTGCCGTCCTCGCTCAGCCCGGCCGGGTCAACCAGCAGCTTCTCCTCGCCCCAGGCCCCCTCCCGCATGTACAAGGCCGACAGCTCCTGATCAGGCAGCCGCTGCGAGTAGAACAACCGGTTGCGCCGGGTGACCGGCCTGCTCACTGCCGTGCGGCGCATCAGTTCCTCAAAACGGGAATGAAGTTCCTCCCGACCCGGCAACTGCGCGAGCAATCGCGACGTATACCTGTTCTGTGCCTCAATCCAGCTCCGTGTGCGCGGCGACCATTGATCCTCCAGCCAGCGATACGGATCGACTATGATCTCCCCGTGCAGCGTGTCGACCACCGGCTCGCGCATAGTCTCAGGCGGCGGCGCTGCCGTCCGCGCCGGCACCTCCGACGTGGTCTCGCATCCCCCGGTCACCATCAGCACGAGCGCTGTCACCGTCAGCACCATCAAACACCCGACCACAGCTACCTTCATAATCCGACCTTTCTGCAATCGCGCGGCCCTGCCACCACTACCGATACTGCTCCATACAACAACCGACTACGCGAGCCGGACCTCATGCGATGTATGATACTCGAACCCAAGTCCCGATTCAAGCCCGGCCCCGAAAACAACAGCCCAAAAAACAGACCGGCCGCTGGGCAGCCGGTCTTGGGAAGAAACCAGATTCGCAGACGAAGATGGCGCTAACTCATATGCTTGCTGACCAGCTTGGTCATCTCAAACATGGAGACCTTCTTCTTGCCGCCGAAAATCTTCACCAGCTTGTCGTCGGCATTGATCATGCGACGATTCACATTGTCCTGAAGATCGTTCTTCTTGATGTAGTCCCAGAGCTTCTTGGTGACCTGGGTGCGCGGCATAGCAGTCTTCCCTACCACCGCCTGCAACGCGTCAGAGAGCTCCATGGGACGCATAAAGGCAGCGTTCGGTTTACGCTTGGTGGTCGTCTTCTTGCGGGTTGTCGTCCGCTTGGCCGTCGAACGGGTTCCCGCAGCCTTGCGAGTTGTCGTCTTGCGGGCCGTCGTCTTACGGGCTGTGGTCTTCTTGGCAGTCGTCTTTCCCGCAGCCTTCTTGGCGGTCGTCTTCTTCGCTGCCGGCTTCTTCGGGGCAGCTTTCTTACGCGTGGTCGTGGACTTCTTGGGTGCAGCTTTCTTGCGCGTGGTCGTCGTCTTCTTCGCGGTCGTCTTCTTTGCGGCAGGCTTCTTGGCCGCAGGCTTCTTCGCTGCCTTCTTCGTGGCAGGCTTCTTCGTCGTCTTCTTCTTGGCTACTGCCATGACATTGCTCCTTTAGCTTCAGAACGATTGCTGCTTTTGTATGTCTGCTTTTTCTGTTGGTCTACGCTTCCTGACCGGTTCCTCAACCCTGGCTGTAATCATGATTCCCCGGCATCTCTGCTGCAAAGTACATTTTGTTTACGATTCAGAGCAAGATATTTTCTTCGTGTTAGCGAAAAAAACACCCCCTTTTCCATAGGGAAAACGGCCGTTTCTGTCAGAGCTAATCACCGCCGAACACTTCATGAGGACCGTCACCCCCGCCGCAGTTCTATCACCGGTGCTTCTGCCGGACACCCCAGTCGGAACGGAAACCAGTGCCCCACTCCTGCCGTCGTATACAGATGTGACTTCCCCTGGGTATAGTGCCCCCAGTAATACGGCACGCCCGCCAACGTCTCCACCAGCGAGCGCCCCCCGAATCCCAGTTGACCGCCGTGCGTGTGCCCCGCCAGCGTCAACCCAATCCCCTGCTCGGCAGCATAGACGAAGGCATTGGGGCGATGACTCATCAGCACGGTGAAGTCGGCCGCCCGGTGAGAAGGAAGAATAATATCGATACGCTCCTTGAAAAACTGCGGACCCGCCCCGCTCAACCGTACCGGATCGTCAATACCGGCCACACACACCCGCGCCGACCCGGCCTCAAGCAGACGCGCGCTGTCAATCAACAGCGTCGCCGGAGACTGCCGACAGATGTCCACAAATCGGCGCACTCCGCGGAAATACTCGTGGTTACCTACCGAAACAAAGGTCCCCAGACGTGGCGCCAGTTCGTCTATCATCAGCAGCGCCGGCTCCAGATGCTCCAGATCATCAGCCACATCACCGGTCACCAGCACCATGTCCGGCCGATACCTGGCAGCATCATCCACCGTCTGTCGCACATGATCCAGATCGATGTATCGCCCCAAGTGAATGTCACTCAAGTGCAGGAGGCGAAGACGCTCGAGATCGGGGTGAAGTCCCTCCACCGCGATCGGCCGCCGGTACACCCGAATATCGTGAAATGCCCCCGTGATCCCCGTCACTCCCAAACCGACCGTCGCAGCCGGCAGAGCCGCCGCCGCCGCCTTCAGAAACACCCGCCTCTTCTCGCGCTGCAACGCCGGTTCCGGTCTCTTCCGACTGAAGAACCGGTCCAGCAGCCGCCGCAGCAGGTGCAGCCCACCCGAGACCGGCAACGACAGCATCAGGCATACCTCCATCACGAAGGTTGCCGAGGCCAGCACCGCCCCGGGATAGACCAGCCAGTCTATGGCTCGGTATTCCCCCAGCGCCCACAGCCCCAGCATGATCACTCCGAACACCGGCAGCAACAGGGCCGTCCAACGGATCCATCGCCTCTGCCACCACTCGTAGTTGAGCAGACGCAACAAGACGACATACACAGCCCCGAAAAGAAGAATGACGATTGTCCCGAAGACAATTGGAAAGAGATTTCGCATCGAAGCTGTCAACTGCCTGTGTTACGAGTTCATCGCGACCCGGTGCCGCGTTTGACCTTAAACCTCTGGCTCGCCCGGCAGTTCCCCGATAAGCGATACCCCGCCGACCTCTCAGCTCTTCCACACTGAGGGGCGCAAGACTATCAGCACCGTAAAGATCTCCAGTCGACCCAGCAACATCGAAAAGACCAGCAGCCACTTGCCGGGGATGGGTATCCAGCCGTAATTCTCTATAGCCCCGATTCCGGCCAGCCCCGGGCCGATATTCCCGATCGTCGCTATCGAACAGGCCACCGCCGTCGTCACATCAGGAACGAACAACGTCATGGCCAGCGCCACCAGAACGAACAGCCCCACGAACAGGATGAAAAAGGAGACAATGTTGACAATCTGGCCCTCATCAACCGCCTGCCCGCCGATCTTCACGGGCGCAATCAGACGGGGCTGCGAGAGCCGTCGAAGATGAGTGTAGGCCACTTTGAAGACGATCATGACCCGGATCATCTTCATCCCGCCACCGGTGGACCCCGCGCACCCCCCGAAGAACATCAGCAGAATGAGTAACACCCGGAGGAAATCCGGCCAGATGTCAAAGTCGGCCGTGGCAAACCCGGTCGTCGTGATGATCGCCACTGCCTGAAAGGTCGCCGTGCGCACGGTGTTGTACAATCCGTCGATCTTCTGAGCTTCCTGCACGTAGTGCTGCGCCATCTGATCCGGACCGATTGGCTCGTGGCGGTATGAATCCAGCGCCTGCTCCATCGGCGCCAGCCCCTGGATGAGCAAAACACCAGTTATCAGCACTATCGCCACCAGTATCACACCATTGTAGAAGACGAACTCGCGATTACGAAACATGCTGCCCACATCACCCCGCAGAGCCTTGAAGTGCAGCAGAAAATTGATCCCGGCAAAATACATGAAAAGTATGATCACCCACTCGATAAGGTCCGAGTTGTACCCGCCGATCGACGCACTGTTGTTGGAAAAACCGCCCGTAGCCATCGTGGCAAAGGTGTGACACACGGCGTCGAAGAGGTTCATCCCCGCGACCATCAGCAGAATCGTCTCGGCCAGGCTCAGCAACAGGTACACCCCCCAGAGAATGGAGGCCGTCTGAGCCAGACGCGGCTGCAATCGGTCCTTGGTCGGCCCCGGAACCTCACCCCGAAACATCTGATACCCGCTCACCCCCATGGCAGGAAAAATGGCAATCGCCAGCGTGATTATACCCATCCCGCCCAGCCAGTGCGTCAGACAACGCAGAAACTGCAGCGACCGCGGTAATCCCTCGATATCCGACAGGATCGTTGCCCCGGTGGTCGTAAAACCGGACATGATCTCAAAGAAAGCGTCGGTGAACGAGAGCAGGACAGAGTTGTCTGTGGTCGCTTCAAACCACACCAGCAACGGCAGGCTGTTCACGAACGTCAGGATCAGCCAGCCCAGCGTGACGATTGCATACCCCTCGCGCACTCCCTGAAGATGCCGTGCAGTGCGACAGATCATCACCAAAACACTGCCCGCAAACAACGAAAGCGCCATCGCAGCCAGAAGCCCCGCCATCTCCCGCTTGAGCAACGCCTCGGCGAACGGCAGCCCCTGCTGCAGGTAATCCCACAACCCTATTGACAGAGGAACAAGCAGCAACCCGGTCATCACCTGCAGCAGTTTGCCTATCGCGTATCCGACAGCTCGCTTGCGCATAGCCAGAACCCTACCCTAACAACCGGCGTGGCCGAAACAGCTTCTCCAGTGCAGCCAGGTTCGCGTGACGGGTCACCACAATCAAATGGTCGTTGCCATGAATAATCGTCTCGCCATCGGGCAGAATCATGCGATCCTCACGCACAATCGCACCAATAATCGTCCCCTTCTTGAATCTCGGCGCCAGCTCACGAAGCTTCTTGTTGGCAACAGCGCTTTGTGGGTCAACATCGAACCGGATAGCCTCAATGTCGACATCGGAGAGCCGCACCACGGCTCCGATCTGCCCGCGCGATATCAACTCCAGAATCTCACGGGCGGTCGTCAGCCGGGGATTAATGACATGATCGATGCCGATCGATCGGAACACCTTCTCCTGCAGATTCTCTACCGTGGTGGCAATCGTCTCGTGCGCCCCGGCCGCCCGAGCCAGAAGGACCGAGAGCATGTTGTAGTCCGGCTCGTCGGACACCGCGATAAAAAACGACGCGTGATCGGTATGCAGCTCCTGCAGCAGATCCGGTTGCGTGCAGTCACCGTGGATCACCTCCACCCTGCCAAATCGCTCGGCGGCCCGGTTGGCATGTTCCAGGTCCGGATCAACCAGCACCACCTTGTTGTCAGTCTGCTCCAGCGCCGCAGTCAGTTCGAGCGTGGTGTAGCTGTTTCCGGTCACTATGATCTTGCGTGCCTTCTGCCTCTCAACTCCGACCAGCTTCAAAAAGACCTCAAGCGACTCCTCAGCCATCAACGCATACACAGTGTCTCCCGGCCTGATCATCGTCTCGCCGTCGGGTATCATCCCCTCGTGATTGCGCACGATTGCCGGAAAGAGCACCTTCTCCGGCGCAATCTCTTCGCGAATCTCGCGGGGACACTTGTTGGCAAGAGGCATGGTATCAGTCACGACATAGCCGCGAAGCAGAATCCTGCCGTGCTCGAAATTGGCCGATTCCACTGCATGGGGTGTGGCGACAAACTGCAGAATGTGGTCGACCAGCGCCTTCTCGGGATGAATGACAGCCGTAATCCCCATACGCTTCAAATCAACCAGCCCCTCGCCACCCTCTTCGTAATCCGCGCTGCGCAGCCGCGCTATCCGGCCGGCCACATCGTGCTGAGCGGCCAGCGCACAGGCCACGATGTTCACCTCATCATTAGGAGTCACCGCCAGTAACAGGTCGGCACTCCGAATGCCTGCCTCACGAAGCATCGCCGGCGAGGAACCAGAGCCACAGACGATCTGCAAATCAAGCTTCTGCGAGAGACTGTCGCACAGGCTGCGGTCAATCTCCACCAGCGATAACTCGTGCTTCTCCTTGAGCAGGTGTTCGGCCAGACTGTAACCGACCACACCCCCGCCAATAATCACAATTCGCATACTTCTCCTGACAACACCCGTCGCTCCCGCTCACCAGGCTGATTCACTACCCAATGTTGAGGCTGATCCCTCACAGCGCAAATAAATAATCGAACCCTCACCCGATGTCAGCCGAAGGTCACCCGCCGAAAGCACGACAGCCGGCATCCATACAAGATACCGGCCGCCATATAGCCGTCGACAGTCAACCTGACTCAGAACCCGTAAATCTCGCCGTACTTGGCCTTCATATAGTCCATTGTCGGGCGATGATCCAGCGGGCTGCCGGTGACCACTTCCACCAGCCTGGTCGCCCGATAGCGCTGTCCCTGAAGGTGGATCTTCTCGCGCAGCCAGTTGCGCAGATTGACCAACTCACCCCGTTCAAACTGCTGCTCCAGATCAGGTATCTCCTTTTTCGCCTGATTGAAAAACTGCGCCGAATACAGATTCCCCAGCGTGTAGGTCGGGAAATAGCCGATCAAACCGGCACTCCAGTGGACATCCTGAAGGCACCCGTTGGCATCCTTGTCCACCTTGATGCCGAAGTACTTCTCGAAGCGGCTGTTCCATTCCCCCGGAATGTCAGCCGGCTTCAGATCACCAGTCAGCATGGCCCGCTCCAGCTCGAAACGAAGCAGGATATGCAGGTTATACGTGCACTCGTCGGCCTCGACCCTGATGTACGATGGCGTCACATTGTTGATCGCGGCATAGAAATCATCAAGCTTCACACCCGCCAGCGAGTCCCTGAACAAGTGCTGCAGAATCGGGAAGAAGTGCCGCCAGAACGGCCGGGACCGCCCCACCTGGTTCTCCCACATGCGCGATTGCGACTCATGAATACCCAGCGACACAGACTCGCCCATCGGCGTCCCGAAATACTCGGTCTTGGGAAGACCCGACTCGTACAACCCGTGACCAGCCTCGTGCATTGTCCCAAACAGCGCGTCATTCAACCGCCTTGGATTGTACCGGGTAAGAATACGGGTATCACCATACCCGATACCGGTACAGAACGGATGCGTGGTGACATCCAGACGCCCGGCCCTGAAATCGAATCCCATCGCCGAGGCCACCATCTCACCGAATATCCTCTGCTTGTCTACGTCGTACTCACGCTCGACAATGGAGACATCCGGCTTTTGCGGCGCTCCCTTGATCTTGTCCAGAAGATCAACCAGTTCATTACGAAGATTCGCGAAAACCTTCTCCACATCGTCCACCGTGGCTCCCGGCTCGTAGTCGTCCAGCAGGGCGTTGTACGGCTCCCCCTTGTAACCATACGCCTCCGCCTGCTGCCGCTTGAGCTTGAGAACTTTCTCCAGCCACGGCTGGAAATGCTTGAAATCGGAGGTCTTGCGAGCCTGAACCCACTCCTTCTGCGCCATGGAGGTCGTCCGCGTTATCTCCTCCACCAGCTCCTTGGGAAGCTTGGTCTCCTTGTCGTACTGGTGCCGCAGTTCGCGGATATTAACTGCCTCCGGCGAGGTCTCGTCCTTCACCAAGTCCGATCCCTCCAACTCGGCAATCAACTCTCCGACCCGCTTGTCGGTGAACTTCTCGTGCGCCATGCCCGCCAACAGACCCAGCTGCTCCGAACGCAGTGCTGTGCCCTCCGGCGGCATATATGTCTCCTGGTCCCAATGCAGGACCGATGCAGTCGAACTCAGGACAGCGACCTCACGGGTGCGCCTCGTCAACTCCTCGTAGTGTTCCCTTGCCGACATAAGTGCTCCTTATTGCGTATTGATCAAAGCGTGTTCCTCACATTACTGCAACAGACGGCAAAAATAAGCAAAAGTTCCCCTGCTGGCAACCAAACCCGCCGTGATTCTCCCCAAAACAAAAAGACCGGCCAGATCCGGCCGGTCTCGCTAACGTCACCCTGATCACCGCAGGCAATCTACTTCTTCTGCCTGCCCTCGTCCTTGGACTGCGGCTCATTGGCACTGATCGTGTCATACCCCCGGTTCTTCACGAACTCCAGCACTTCCACTATGTCAGGCTTCGGACGGTAACCACGAATCATCCCGATCTTCGTGCCATCGGGCTTGAGAAACCAGAACGACGGATAACCGTTCACCCCATACTCACGCGCCGTAAGATTCTTCTCACTGATCTTGTAACCATCGATATCCAGCTCCCGCTTCGAGTCGCCATCGACCTGAATCGGTACGAAGTGGTCATTGACAAGCTGAATCACATACGGATCACTGAACGTCTCGGCATCCATCTTCTTGCACCACCCACACCAACTGGTGGTAAAATCAATAAACACGTGCTTGTCCTCTTTGGCGGCTTTGGCCAGCCCCTCGTCGTAACGCATCCAGGTAATCTCGTATACCTTCTCCGTCTTCTTGCCGGAGGTGCTGTCGCTGTCGGCAGCGGTCAGCGAAAACGCCGCGGCCAGAAGCATAATCAAGGCGAAAAGGGTCATTCGTTGCATAGTCGTCGCGTCTTTCGGCATCGGGTATCGTGTCAAATCAGTCTTATTGCGAAACGGGCGGGCTGCTCGGCATCTGCTCAATTGGTCGCAAGTAGGCCCGGGACTCTCCGAGCAGATCCTTTAACGTGTCGAGCAGCTCGAAATCGAGCCTCACCTTGTATTTTCGTGAGCGAATGTAATACTCACCGCCGTTGTCGCGGGCCGCCAGAAGTACCGGCGCCACTCCCTCGTACTCGGTCAGCGAGGACAGCACCTGATCAATAATCTGATCGGTACAGTCAACATCGACTTTTATAACCAACTGGCAATTAAATCGTTCCGTCAGGGCCGACATCGGCACCACCTCGCTGGCGATCACCTTCGGCGCCTCCCCCTCCCGGGTCGTCAGCCGCCCTTCCAGCCAGATCAGGGCATCGGCCTGCATGCACTCCCGGCACTTCTCGTATACCGAGGAGAACACGATCACCTCCAGCGACCCGGTGAAATCCTCTACCGTCACAAACGCCATCGTGTTACCACGCTTGTCCAGCATCGTCTTCAGCCCCGCGACAATCCCCCCAACCGCCACCGTCTGCCCATCCGCCGCTGCTTTGAGCGCCGCCACCGCGTGGCTCGTGAAGGCCTCCATTTCGCGACGATACTTATCCAGTGGATGCCCGGATACATAAAAACCCAGCATCTGCTTCTCGCGCGTGAGCTTCTCCGAACTGGTCCAGTCCGGGACATCGGGCAGAGCCGGCGCCACCCGCGCCACCGCCCCGGCCGTGTCAGCGAACAGATCATGACTGGCAGTGGCAGCCGACACTTTGTGCCCGTACTCCATGGCCAGCTCCAGCCCCTCGAACTTCTGGGCACGCGTACCCTGAAGCGAATCACAGGCTCCGGCAGCAATGACAGACTCCAGCGTGCGGCGGTTCAACGACCGCGCCGCCACCCGGCTGGTCAGGTCACACAGCGTGTCATAACGGCCGCCGCTTTGCCGCTCCTCCACGATCGCACGCGCCGGACCCGCCCCGACATTCTTGATCGCCTGCAAACCGAAACGGATCGTCCCCTCACAGACCGAGAAGTCCACCTGCGACTCGTTCACATCCGGCGGCATCACCGCAATCCCCATCCGACGACACTCCTCCAGCAGCATATTGACCCGGTCGGAATCACTGATTTCCGAGGTCATCAGGGCCGCCATGAACTCCGCCGGATAGTAACGCTTCAGCCAGGCCGTCTGATATGCCACAAACGCATAACACGTGGAATGCGCCTTGTTGAACCCGTAGCGCGCAAACGTCTCAATCTGATGGAATACCTCCTCGGAAATACTCCGCTCGATCCCCATGCGATCAGCTCCGGCCAGGAACTCCTTCTTCTGGGCATCCATCAGCGCCTTGACTTTCTTCCCCATCGCCTTGCGCAGCAGATCCGCCTTGCCCATTGAATACCCGGCCATCTTGTTGGCAATCTTGAGCACCTGCTCCTGGAAAACAATCACACCGTAGGTATCCTCAAGAATCTCCCGGAGGATCGGGTGCAAAAAGGTAACCTCCTCAATCCCCTTCTTGCGATTGATGTAACTGTCGATCATCCCCGAATCCAGCGGACCCGGCCGATACAGCGCATTCATAGCCGTGATATCGGTGAACGTCGAAGGCTTCAGCTTGCGCAGGTACTCGCGCATTCCGGGCGACTCAAACTGGAACAGGCCGATCGTCTCGCCCCGCGCAAACAACCGATACACCTCCGGATCATCCAGCGGCGGCTTCTCGATATCGAAACTCGCCTCAGGATGATTCTCCCGGATCATGCGAAGCGCGTCATCTATGACCGTCAGCGTCTTCAGTCCCAGAAAGTCCATCTTCAGCAGGCCGATATCCTCCACCCGCTTCATATCATACTGCGTCGTGACCTCATCGCGAGACCCCTTGAACAACGGCACGTAGTTGGTCAGCGCCGAGGGCGCGATCACCACCCCCGCCGCATGAGTCGAACAATGCCGCGCCAGCCCCTCCAGCGTGCGTGACAACGCAATCAGCCTGGCCACGCGCTGGTCCGTCTCGACCAGTTGCTTCAGATCCGGCGATTCCTTCAGCGCCCGCTCCAGCGTCATATCCACCGCCAACGGAATCATCTTGGCGATCCGGTCCACCTCGCCATAGGGGATATTCATCACCCGGCCGACATCGCGAACCACCGCCCGTGCCGCCATCGTCCCGAACGTGATGATCTGGCACACGTTGTCCTTACCGTATTTCTCAATCACGTACTGGATGATCTTCTCACGCCCCCGATCAGCAAAATCAATATCGATATCCGGCATTGAGATTCGCTCCGGATTCAAAAACCGCTCAAACAGCAGCCCGAACCGAATGGGATCAATACTCGTTATTCCCAGCGCGTACGATACCAACGACCCCGCCGCCGACCCGCGACCAGGCCCCACCCGAACATTCATGCTGCGTGCGTGATCGCAGAAATCCTTCACGATCAGAAAATACCCGGCGTACCCCATCTGCCGTATCACCCCCAGCTCATAGGCCAGGCGCTGCTCGATCTCCTCGGTCACCTCCTCATACAACTGCTCGATCCCCTCCCGGCACAAATGCTCCAGATACTCCTCCGGCCCGGCATGCGGCCGCGGGATCGGGAAAACCGGAAGCTTCAGCTCCCCCATCGACAACTTCAGATTACACCGCTCGGCAATCTCCATCGTATTTTCCAGCGCCTGCGGATAATCCCCCAGCACCCCCTTCATCTCCTCGGCCGACTTGAAATAGATCTGGTCCGTATTGTAACGCATCCGGTCCGTGTCCGTGATCATCTTGCCCGTCTGGATGCACAAGAGAGCATCGTGCGCCTCATAATCCTCCCGCCGCAAATAGTGGCAGTCATTGGTCGCCACCAGCGGTATCCCCGTCTCCTTGCTCACCGAAACCAGCTTCGGAAGAAGCACCTGCTCCTGTTCCAACCCGTGATTCTGAATCTCGATAAAGAAATTCCCCTCACCGAATATCTCCAGATACTCGCGCGCTGTCGCCACCGCCTCATCGGTATGCCCCCGCAGCAAGTGCCAGTTCACCTCCCCCTTCAAACAAGCGCTGGTGGCTATCAATCCCGACGAATGCTCCCGCAACAACTCCTTGTCCACCCGCGGGCGATGATAAAACCCCTCCAGAAACCCTCTGGAAGTCAGCTTCATCAGGTTCTGGTACCCCGCCTCATCCTTGACCAGCAGCACCAGGTGAAACCCGCCGTCGGGATACGCATTCGAGGGCTTCTTGTCGAAACGACTCCCCCCGGCGACATAGATCTCACACCCGATTATCGGCTTCAACCCGACCTTGGTCGCCTTCTGGTAAAACTCCACCGCGCCGAACATGTTGCCATGATCGGTCACCGCCAGCGCCGGCATCTTCATCTCCTGCGCCAGCGCCACCAGCGCATCCAGATGACAAGCGCCATCGAGCAACGAATACTGGCTGTGCGTATGCAGATGTACGAAATTCTCGCGCTTCATCGTCTGTGAACTACTCTTTCCGGTTTACTTCGTCATCATGCGGACAAAGGTGATCTCCGACATCAGCCGTCCCCACCCATTGTACGACACCACTATGGGAATCGTCAATCCCTTTCCCGGCACAATGGCCGACCGCCACAAAAAACCGGGCGGGCAACCTGTCATCACTCAGATCACCCGCCCATCATAATATGGCGGCACGAGAACGCGGCGCAGCCGGGAGAACCCTGACCGCAGACTTCTCTGCCAGTCTGACGGGCCGCCCCCACCAAACGTGCAGCATAGCCCGCAATCCTGCCAGTCTCACTATTTCCCCAACGCAAACGAATTTCGACTGACAGCGCCTGTCAGGGCTGTTGACTATTTTGCTTACAAGTCAAATGTGATATATTGAACGCAAACTTGTGACTATCATACGAGCCGATACCCGTGCCGAAAACAAGCGCCCAATACAGGCGACGGACAAGCGTTCACTCCAAACTCGTTAAGTGACTATGGCAAACAAGAAAACTGCGATAAAGAAAGGTTCAGAGAACATGGCAACCGGAACCGGAGCAGACCGAAAAAAAGCCCTTGAGGCCGCCCTGACCCAGATCGAGCGCTCCTTCGGCAAAGGCTCCATCATGCGGCTGGGCAACGGTACCGTCCTGCAGGTCGACACCATCTCCACCGGCTCCATCGGGCTGGATCACGCCCTCGGCGTCGGCGGTATCCCCCGCGGACGGGTCACCGAAATCTACGGCCCGGAATCCTCCGGCAAAACCACGATGGCCCTGCACGCTATCGCCGAGGCCCAGAAAGCCGGCGGCGTGGCCGCCTTCATCGATGCCGAGCACGCCCTCGACGCCACCTATGCCCGCGCCCTCGGAGTCGATGTCGACAACCTGCTGGTCAGCCAGCCCGACACCGGCGAACAGGCCCTGGACATCACCGAAACCCTCGTGCGCTCCAGCGCCGTCGATATCATCGTCGTCGACTCCGTCGCCGCCCTCACCCCCCGCTCGGAGATCGAGGGCGAGATGGGCGATGCCCACATGGGCCTGCAGGCCCGCCTCATGAGTCAGGCCCTGCGCAAACTCACCGCCATTATCTCCAAGTCCAAAACCGCCCTGCTGTTCATCAACCAGATCCGCATGAAAATCGGCGTCATGTTCGGCAACCCCGAAACCACCACCGGCGGCAACGCCCTCAAGTTCTACTGCTCCTGCCGACTGGACATCCGCCGCATTGCCGCCATCAAGGACGGCCAGGAAGTCATCGGCTCGCGCACCCGTGTCCGCGTCGTCAAAAACAAGGTCGCCCCACCCTTCAGAGAGACCGAATTCGATATCATCTACGGCAAGGGCATCTCCCGCTCCGGCGAGCTTCTCGATATCGCGGTCAACAACGGCATCATCGACAAGTCCGGCGCCTGGTTCAGCTACGGCTCCGACCGCCTGGGCCAGGGACGCGAAAACGCCAAGACCTTCATCGAGGAAAACCCCGACCTCTACGAGGATATCTACGGCAAGGTCCGCGTCGTCCTGGGAATGACGAAGGAGCCCGTGACAGAGACCACCACAGAAGCGGAAGCGGAGGTGTAAGGAGGACACAGAAGACACAGAATGACTCGCCCGCCTTGCACGTTCAACACGGGGCGGGACAGGCTTGACAAGGATGCCCATTACTTGTTATAGTGCATCCGAAGCAGGGTAACACACACAAACGTAGGGGGTATCCTATGACAAGAACTCTACTTGCGATCGCTCTGTTGATAGCGTCGGCTTCCGTCCAGGCCGGAATTATTCACGTTCCGGCAGATCAGCCGACCATTCAGACAGGTATTGACGCTGCAGCGGACGGCGACACCGTGCTGATTGCATCGGGAGTGTACAGCGGCGAAGGCAACGAAGGTGTCACGATCATCAACAGGCAGCTTGCCGTACACGGCGAACCCGGGACAGTCATCGGCGGTAACATGGCTGTCTTTGAGTCCCAGCTGTCTCTTCGAGAATTGCAGATCAGTGGCGGTGAGATAGGCATACTGGTCGAGGGAAATGTCCTCTCGCTGCACACTGTTGCGATAGTGGGTGCCAGCACGGGGCTCTTTTGCAATGACGTTTGGCTCTCGGCAGACAGTTGTCTGATCAGCAACAATGGGGTTGGCGCTGAGGCATTGGATGCCGGCCTTTTGGAGCTCGATTGGTGTACTTTTGAGGGTAACGGCACTGCCCTGAAGCCCTGGGGCAGCATAACCTGCCATATTACTCGTTGCGACTTCTCCAACAACGGAGCAGCCGTCAGTTGCGTTGTAACCGATGTTCAATGTGCCAATGTCATTTGCACAGGATCTGATTTCACAGATAACGGTGTTGTGTTCTCAGGGAACGCGGGAGCAACGAACTGCTCCTTCGAGGGAAACGGCATCGTCTGCATGACCAAGTGGCCATTTGGAGTTCATCTGGCAAGCTCTCTTGTGACGGGCAATGATCTCGTGGCAACGCATGGGATGATAGACGATAGACGCGTCACAGTCGATCATGAGCACCCGATCCGGGACTACATAGGGCTCGGATTCACTACCTGTGAGATTGTTGCCAATGCACGGGTGGCTAATGTCGACCCTGGGCAAGGAACCATCTGCCCAGAGGACTACGTCATCTTCCTGAACTTCAATGGGTGCCTGTTAGCACACAACACAAAAGGTATTCGCATCGGTGGATGCTCGAGTCTGTCCGTTAAGAACTGCACACTTGAGTTCAATCTCGATAGTGTGATAGTTGTCGATGGCTACAACATCAACTTTGACCCCTGGACTCCGTCTGTTTTCCGAAGCAACTTTCGCCACAACAGTGGGCCGGCTATCCAGTCCACATACGGTGATCTGCGTGTAGTAGAATGCACCTTTGTCGACAACACAGCCGCGGTGCGCGGACAAGAAGCACAGAAACTGAGTATCTCAAATACCGTGATCACTAACAACGTTCAGGCGATTGATTGCAGCGGCTTGTACGAACTGGCGATCAGCAATTCCACGATCGCCCACAACCACAGCGACGGCATCCTCCTTGCCGATGGCGCCACCAATCTCAACTTGTCGCACAGCATCGTTGCCGCCAACTCCGGAGCGGGAATACACCTTGTCGAATTCACCGGTACCGTCACAGCGCAATGCAACAACTCGTTCGACAACGCCCTCGGCAACTGGGATCCCTCCCTCGGCGACCTGACCGGCGTCGACGGCAATTTCTCCGCCGATCCGCTGTTCTGTGATCCCGAAAACGGCGATCTCCACATACACAACACCTCCCCCTGCGCCCCTGATAACAACCTCTGTGAAGCCATCATCGGCGCCCTCGGCGTCGGCTGCTATGCCCCCACCGCCGCCCTCTCACTCGACACCGTCTACGCCCTCATGGCATGGGCTATCGAACTGACCACCATCGACGTCACCATCGCTGGACCGGTCGACGGATACGCAGTGGCTGATATCGACATCCCCTCACTGCTCGTCAACAGCTCGCTCAGCCCCCTGGCACACTCTCTCGACCCGGAACACCACAGCCTGACCTTCAGCATCCGCCTGCCCACCTTCGTGTCCGGCTACGGCGTCCAATGGGGAACATCAATGAAAACCTTCGAGGTGTCCGGCCAGTTCACCGACAACCAGCCGTTCAGCCTCATCGGCAGTTTCATCTTCCGCGGGCACCGTGCCGGTGACCTTAATCTCGACGGTGCCGTAAATGTCGCCGACGTGACCCTGCTGACAGCGATTCTCTTTGACAACCATCCGGTCGATGATGGCCTGTGGCCCGACGTCAATGGCGATAACCGCACCAACGTGAGCGACCTGACCCTGCTCGTTGGACACCTGTTCAACGATGAGGCGTTGCCGACCGGCAGCTACTGACCTGCTTCCATGATATTGGGGGGGCGCCAGACCCCCCCAACACCCCCCCCAAAAGTGATTGCCCAACACCCCGGGCGGGCTGTACCTTAACCCCATGCCCACCCCCGTCGACACCACCCAGGCCACCCGCCACCTGCGCAAGACCGACCCCGTCATGAAACGCCTCATCGCCAGTGTCGGCCCGTGCACCCTCGCCCCCTCCAAAACCACCAGCTTCCACGCCCTCTGCCGCGCTATCTGCTTCCAGCAACTCTCCGGCAAAGCCGCCAGCACCATCTTTAACCGTGTCGCCGCTCTCGCCGGCCAGAAGATCCTCACTCCCGCGCGCATCCTCGAGCTGCCTCCGGCCGAACTGCGCGCCGCCGGGCTGTCGACCTCCAAGGTCGGCTTTGTCAAAGACCTCGCCGCCAAAACAGCCGACCGCACCCTGCATTTCCCCTCACTCGTCCGAAAGAGCGACGATGAAATCATCACTCACCTGATCACCGTCAAAGGGATCGGAATCTGGTCAGCCCAGATGTACCTCATGTTCGTGCTCGCCCGACCCGATGTCTTCCCCATCGACGACAACGGCATCCGCCAGGCCCTCAGCCGCTTCTATAATGTGGCCCCCGCCGACATGGCCGCTCAGGCCCCCGCCATCGCCGAAAAATGGCGCCCCTACCGAACCGTCGGCAGTTGGTACCTCTGGGCCGCCCTGAACCAGCAGACACCGGGGTAAACCCAACCAGCGGCATATCTCATTGCACGCAAACAACATAGAACTACCGTGCGCGGCAGGCGTCCCGCCTGCCCGATAACGACATAACACAATACCGACCGAATTCACAACCCACAAATCAATAATATTCACACACATTGCTTAAGTTTCTTGATATTTATCTAAACTTTCTTAATATTACTGCGTACAATTGGCCAAACGAAAGGCTCTGCGACCATGACCACAACCATACACGACTGGAACAAACTCACCCAAATCACCGGCGGCGAATCCATTCTCATCGAACGTATCCGCCTTCAGGCCTCAGGCCTCACCATCAATGGCGCCTTCCGCCTCCCGCCGCTGGCCGAACTGACCTACGAGGACCAGGTCTTCGTGGCCGCCTTTGTCAAATGCCACGGCTCCATCAAACAGATGGAGAAATACTTCGGGATCTCCTACCCGACCGTCAAGAACCGCCTCAACAAAATCGGCGAACAACTCGACTTTGTCGATGTCTCGGTCGACATCTCGACCGACACCTCCGAGCCGGAACCGCCTCGGCCAAAGCGCGCGGACATTCTGGACCAACTCGAAAAGGGAGAGATCACCCCCGATCAGGCCATTGAACTACTCAAAACCAATAAAGGAGAATAGCCATGTCTTCCGAAAAGCGAAGAATCCTGAATCTGCTCGCCCAGGGCAAGATTTCCGCCGATGAGGCCGAGCGCCTCCTTGATGCGGTCAGCGAGCCAGCAACCCCGGACCAGCCCGAACAACCCGGCCGGGCCAACGGCAAGTGCCGCTTCTTCTGCGTGAAAGTCGATCCCAAGGACGGCCACAGCCACGGCCGCCACAAGGGCCAGATCAATATCAAAATCCCGCTGGCCCTGATGAAAGCCGGAATCAAGCTCGGCTCCGTGCTCCCGGGCGGCGCCAAAGATCGGATCGAGGGCCACCTCTCCGACCACGGCCTTGACCTCAAAAAGATGGATATCGACGAGCTGGTGCGGGTCCTGCAGGAAACCGGCATCGACATCGACAACGAACAAGAGTCAGTACGCATCTACTGCTGCTGACAAGGAGCCCCAATGACAGACAAGAGCCAGTGGGAGAAATTCTTCGACGCCCATGCCACGAAGTACGACCGGGAGGTGTTCGCCCAGAACACGGAGGACGAAATCACGTACCTGATCGACGTGCTCGCTCTGCCGGCCGGCGCATCGATCCTTGATATCGGCTGCGGCACCGGACGCCACACAGTCGGACTGGCAAAGGCCGGCTACCGCATGACCGGGGTTGACCTGTCCGCCGGCATGCTCGCCCAGGCACATCAACGCGCCCAAACAGCAGGCGTGGCCGTCGAATTCATCAAGGCCGATGCCTCCCGATGGCGCGCCAGGACCCCCTTCGATGCCGCCATCTGCCTGTGCGAGGGCGCCCTGTGCCTGATGACCGAGCACGATGACCCGTGGGAGCGCGACGAACGACTGCTCGCGAACATCTACGCCTCGCTCAAACCGGGCGGGACGTTGATCATCAATGCCCTCAACGGGTACAAGATCATACGCGAATCGACTCCAGAGGACATTGCCTCAGGCAAGTTCGACCCCGTCACCATGATCGAGCGCGGCGACGCCGTCACCGATACGCCCAACGGTGCCACGCTGACCGGCGGCCTCGAACGATGGTACACACCGCCGGAGTTCGTCCGCATGCTCCGCCATGCCGGATTCGATATCCGCCATGTCTGGGGCGGCACCGCCGGCAACTGGCGACAACAGCCACCCGACCTGAACGAATACGAAATCATGGTAATCGCAAACAGAAAGGATTAGGCGAAGGCTCCGGCCCTGCCGTCACCGAAAGCGACAGCAGCAGCCGACACAAGCTATTCCGTTGCGTTGCCAGTCGCAACCGCATACCTTGCACAAACAACAGCTTGCCTCAAGAAAACCGAGAGGAGAATCACATGGACTGCCACGACTACAAAAAAGGCGACGTTTTCGTATGTCCCGATTGCGGCCTCGAGCTGCAGATAATCACAGAGTGCAAAAACGCCACCAATGAGTCCGAAGACTGCGTCTGCCACGATGAATCCCAGCCGCATGCCTGCACCATCAGTTGCTGCGGCAGAGAATTGCAGCGCAAATAGCAGATTGCAGGGGAATACGCGGATACACCCGGTCTCATTATCCCCTTGCTTTTTGCCCGGCTGTCTCGTTATTTCTTCAGAGCACAGCCGACCTTGACAAAAACAAGACGCAAGGCTGCGGCGGGTTTGCGCGTGATCAATGCTGGTGACAGGTGGCATGAAGACATCATGACTGTCAGCAGATAACAAGAGGATGTTCCGATGAAGTTTAATGATGAACTGCAGGGCAATATAGTCACCTTCGAGGTGTCCGGGAAGATTATGGGCGGCGACGAGACGGCGCTGTTCCACGGCACGATTCACGAATACCTCGACAAGAACAAGAAGAACTTCATAATCGACCTGAGCAAGGTTGACTGGATGAACTCCGTCGGCCTCGGCATGCTGATCTCTGCCCTGACGACTGTCAAGAACGCCGGCGGGCGGCTGGTGCTGGCCAATATCGACAAGATCGAGTCCATCCTGACCATCACCCGGCTGATCACGGTCTTTGAGCACTACGACAACCGCGAAGAAGCCCTCAAGTCGTTCCAGTAAACAAGCCTATTTCATCGCCGCAGTTGTAACCCCGCGCCACCAACAGCGCGGGGTTTCCTTTCCCCCTCCGACCAGAACCGCCCGCTCTCGCAGATGGCACCCGGCTGCCCGTGCCCCGGATGAAACCAATATCCCGGTTGCTCGTAAGAGTTGACCATGCGAGCCATATTCCTGACCATAACCGCCTGCCTGCTGCTGCTCACGACGGCCATAGCTGAACAGCCCGTTCACGCCGAGGCCCAGCCCGGTGAGTTCCGGCCCGTGTTCAAGCCACACCTGACAGTGCAGCGAACCGACCATGCCATCCTCATCGATGGCGATCTGGCCGATCCCGGCTGGAGCTCCGCCGCCCGGGCAACCGGTTTCGTCGAGGTCAGACCCGGCGACAATACCCCGCCGGCAAACCGATCAGAGGCCTGGATCACATATGACGACCACCACCTGTACGTCGCCCTCATCGCCTGGGACGACCCGTCCAGAATCCGTGTCAGCCTCACCGACCGCGACCAGATCTTCGACGATGACTACTTCGGCATCATGTTCGATACCTATGGCGACCTGGCCTGGGGATATGAACTCTTCGTCAACCCGCTCGGCATACAGGGCGACTTCCGAATGACCCGCGGCAACGAGGACATGAGTTTCGATATTGTCTGGAAATCCATGGGGCAGGTCACCGATTCCGGCTACCAGGTCGAGATCGCGATCCCCTTCGCCAGCCTTCGCTTCCCGGACACGCAGAAGCAAACCTGGCGCGTGAACTTCTGGCGCGATGCACGGCGAGATGCACGCTACAAGTATAGCTGGGCGGCTCAGGATCGCGACAACCCCTGCTTCGAGTGCCAATGGGGTACTATCGATGGCATCACGGGCATCTCACCCTCCAGTAACCTGGAGATACTGCCCAACCTCATTACCTCTCACTTCGGCCAGCGCTCCGATATGAGCAACCCCGACAGCCGCTTCGAATTCGCCGACCCCGAGGCCGAGCTGTCGCTGAACCTGAAGTACGGGCTCTCCTCGAACGCCACCGTCGAGATGACCTTCAATCCCGATTTCAGTCAGGTGGAATCAGACGCCGGGCAGATCACCGCCAACACCACCTTTGCCCTCTGGTTCAACGAACGTCGCCCCTTCTTCCAGGAAGGCAGCGAGCTGTATAACACCCGGATCAATGTCGTCTATACGCGCTCTGTCAACGCTCCCGCCATCGCCGCCAAGTTCAGCGGCCGCATGGGCCGCACCAGTATGGCCTACCTGACCGCCTGGGACGAGCAATCGCCGGTGCTCGTGCCACTGCCTGAGCGCAGCCGCGTCTTTGCCGGAGGCAAGAGCCTCGTCAATATCGGCCGCATCAAACAGACTATGGGCGAGTCCTCGCACATCGGGCTGCTGCTGACCGATCGACGCTTCGAGTCCGGGGACGCCGGCGGGAGTGTCGTCAGCGCCGATGCCCTCATTCGCCTGAACCAGAACTACCATCTGATGATGCAGACCGTCGTCAGCCACACCCGGGAACTCAACGATACCAGCATCTCCTCCGGCGCCAACGACCTGCGCTTCGATCGCGGCCGCCGCACAGCCGCCTTCGATGGCGAGAGCTACTGGGGCCACGCCACCTATGTGTCCCTCGGGCGCGGTGGACGCTACTGGAACTTCGATATCGACTATACCGAACTGTCCGCCACCTTCCGCGCCGACAACGGGTTCATCATGCGCAACGATCAGCGTGTTGCCGAAGCCTCGACAGGACTAACATTCCGCCCCAACCAGAAGGCTCTGCTCACCTGGGAACCCTCGGTACGGATCGGCAGAATCTGGGAACACGACGGCCGGTTTCGCGATGAATGGCTCGTGCCGGCCATCTGGCTGGAACTCGCACGGCAGACAAGCATCTTCGCCAACTATCTTACCAGCGAGGAAAACTTCAGCGGACGACTCATCAAGGGCATCAGCCGCTTCCACTTCGAAACCAACACCGCCTTCTCCGAGACAATTAGAGGCGGCTTTTTCTACGGCGAAGGCAGAACCCTCTACCGCGATTTCAACAACCCCAGACTCGGCTACACTCACGACTTCGGATGCTGGCTGACCGTCAAACCGTGGAAACGCCTGCTGATTCAACCCAATTTCCGACTGGCCAGAATGGACGAACGCGACTCCGGGGAAGAGATCTACAACGCCTTCATCCTTCGCACGCGCCTCAACTACCAGTTCACCCGCAACCTCTTCGTGCGACTGATCATCCAGTACGACGATTTCGGCAAGAACTTCTCGGTGGAACCGCTGCTGACCTATCGCATCAACCCCTTCTCCCACTTCTATGTCGGGTCAACCCAGAACTATCATGCCGACTGGACAGACGACCAGATCCCCACCACCCGCCAGTCGCAACACTATTTCGCCAAATTCCAGTACCTGTTCCGCATCTGAGCGCTTACCCCACCGCAAGCCACGCCGGCCACAATCGCCCCCCTTTGTCAGAATTCTGTTAGCACGACATTTTCCATTGACTAAGCGGAACCATATCCGTTATTTCGTCATTCTACGAAATATCGAAATCAAAGAACATGTCTGCCGAAACCGCCCGGCACAGGAGGAGGAATGAGACCTATGGCAAATGCGCAGCTCGCGTCCTATGTTACCGAAAGCATCGGCATCTTCGACACCATCCCTGCCGCTCGCAAAGAACGCCTGACACAGATCGCTCAGTATGTGGCGCAGTGCCACCGGCAGGGACAGCCCGCCAAACTGACTTTCATATGTACCCACAATTCGCGCCGCAGTCACATGTCGCAGATCTGGGCACAGACGGCCGCGCTGTGGTATGGCGTACCACAGGTCCGGACGTATTCAGGCGGAACCGAAGCAACAGCATTCAATCCGCAAGCGGTCAAGACGCTGGCGCAGGCCGGCTTCGAAATCGAACAGATTACGGAGTCAGACAACCCTGTCTACCGCATCATAATCGCCGACGAGATACCCCCGCTGGAGGCCTTCTCCAAAGTATACAACCAGTCGCCCAACCCGACCGAGGGCTACTGCGCCGTGATGACCTGCTCCGAGGCCGACGAGGCCTGTCCGGTGGTGTTCGGGGCGGCCAAACGGGTTTCGATCCCCTACAAGGACCCGAAAGAGTACGACGGCACCGAGAGGGAAACCGAGGCATACGCCGAACGATGTCGACAGATCAGCAGCGAGATGCTCTACGCGTTCTCGCTTCTGGCACAGCCGAAAGCAAGTGAGTAGAACATGGCCTCAGAAACGAGAATACGCAATGAGCTTGGACGCGGCCGCCCCCGGTTTGACGACAGCGTGCGCGTCTTCAGCGCCCTTGGCGACAGCAACCGCCTGCGGATCGTATTGGCGCTGCGCCAGGGTGACTTGTGCGTCTGCCAGATCGTATCATTGCTCGAACTGGCCAATTCGACCGTCTCGCGTCACCTGCAGATTCTGCGCGAAACGGGCGTGATCGAATCATACAAGCAGGGACGGTGGGTGTATTACCGGATCGCGAGCGATCCTGAGGGCCGGATGCTGGTGCGGGCGTTGTTGCCCATGCTCAGCCTGGCCGAGGCAAGCGCCCGGGTCGCCGAGGATGAACGCCGACTGAAGCGAATCCGACGAATCGACCCGGAACAGCTGTGCCACACGCAACTGGATGACGTGAATTAGCAATGCGACAGAATATTGCCGTCATTCCGCAAGAGGCAACCTCAAAGCGGCTGAGTTTTCTGGATCGCTATCTGACCATCTGGATATTCACGGCTATGGCGATCGGCGTGGGTATCGGGCACTTCTACCCGGGGATTGCCGGATTCTGGGATACGTTCTCGGTTGGCACCACCAATATGGCCATTGCGATCGGTCTTATTCTAATGATGTACCCACCTCTGGCCAAGGTGCGCTATGAGGAAATGGGGAGGGTCTTTCGAGACTTCAAAATACTGGGCCTGAGCCTGATACAGAACTGGACCATTGGCCCGGTGCTGATGTTCGTGCTGGCGATTGCCTTTCTGCACGACTACCCCGAATACATGGTGGGACTGATCATGATCGGCCTGGCCCGATGTATCGCCATGGTGATCGTCTGGAACGACCTGGCCGATGGCGACCCCGAGTACGCGGCAGGATTGGTAGCTTTCAACTCCGTGTTTCAGGTAGTCTTCTACTCTGTCTTCGCCTGGATATTCGTGACCAAACTACCGCCGCTGTTCGGGCTTGAAGGTACGGTGGTGAACATCACGATTAAAGAAATTGCCGAGAGCGTCTTCATATACCTTGGTATACCCTTCATAGCAGGCATCCTCACGCGGCTCGTGCTGATCCGGGCAAAGGGCAAGCAGTGGTATCACCGGGAATTCATACCGCGCATCAGTCCTATTACCCTGATCGCACTGCTGTTCACGATCCTGGTGATGTTCTCACTCAAGGGGGAACTGATCGTGAAAATCCCTCTGGATGTCGTCAGGATCGCAATACCGTTGCTGATCTACTTCGTGGTCATGTTCCTGGTGAGCTTCTTTCTCAGCCGCAAGGCCGGCGCAGACTACTCCCGCTCGGCAACCCTGAGCTTCACGGCCGCCTCCAACAACTTCGAGCTGGCCATTGCCGTTGCTGTAGGCGTGTTCGGCATTAACAGCGGTGTCGCCTTTGCTGCGGTCATCGGACCATTGGTCGAGGTGCCGGTGCTGATCGGGCTGGTGAACGTCTCCCTGTGGCTGCGACGGAAGTACTTCGCCAACGAGACTGTCCCGATCACCTGACAATAGCTCCAGCGAAACATCTCCCATAGACAATGATTCCGACAGCCCCCCGGAGCAGCTCCCGGAGGGCTGTCGCGCTTCTGCACCCACAACGATTCTGTGCGATGCAACCTGTCTCTATCATCTGCCGTAGATGGATACAACAGACCATGATAACACGGGGCCGAACTGCCGGAGGTAGTATGAGAGTAACTGCATTGATGCTGATTGTTGTGGTGGGCATAGCGGCCATGATGCCGACCGAACTGGCTTGCGAAACGCCCCCCGATACCACCACAACCACCAGCGACACCGAGCGACTGCAGCAGGCACAGCAGCAGTTGCACAAGGGTAATACGCGCACGGCCTGGCGCCACATTGACACTGTGCTGCAGAACAACCCGCTCCACCCCGAGGCGCTCTATCTGAAGGGAGAGGCATCGCTGGTGTATGGGAGTCGTTCCCTGATCGGTACTATTGATACCCTGCGCAGCCTTGGGGAGAACCAGTCAGCCGACATCCTCTGTCTGAAACTGCTGCACTTTCTCGGCGATGGCGCGTTTGCTTCCGAGCTTGAACGCTGCGAGGCCCTCTACCCCGAGTCCCCTGAGGTTCGCTATACACGATGGCTGTATGAGCTGGAGCACCGCCTGTCCGGGCCTCCCAAGGCCGATGAGCTGGCGGCGTGGTCAGAGTCGATTACTCTCGGCTTCGCACCCTATACCGCCGCCTTCTGCCAGGCCGCGAACCGCTCCTTCTCGGAAGGGCTGCAATACCTCCAGCTGCTTCACGATCATGTTGACTACCGCTGGGGTTCCTATGACAGCGTGTTCACAGCCAAGAGCCGCCTGGCCACCAACGTACACGTGAGCGGAACGATCGAGGTGGAGTATGCCGACTGCGGCTCACAGATGGGCCTCTACCTGGTCGACGCCAACGGTCGCAAACTCAAGCTGTCGCTGGATTCTGGTACAGCCGGCAAGGGATGCACCGTACACCATGATTCGGTTGGGAACATGCTCCCGGGGGATACCGTCATGTGGCTCAAGGGTGGCATCCAGTACAACTACATGGACAAGCCGGCCGATGTGGTCATCAAGGCCGTTGATTTCATGGAACCAGCCATCACGGCCTTTCCGGTGCAGTACTTTCAGGGGGGATTCAGTCTGGCCGATGGCTGCATATCGCCCTTTGCCCTGCCGGGCGTGGCGATCACCATCGACCCGGTCAACGAGCGCGTCTTCCTGCATGATGCCGATGGCCTGGCGGCCTACCGCGACACCCTGCCAAGGGAACGCAGCGCCATTCTCCCGCTGGTCGTCCGCAACGGCTGGCCGTTCATGCCGACACTCATCAACGGCCGCGAGGTACTCATGATGATCGAAAGCGGCTCACGCGACGTGAACCTGAACGAACTGGCGGCCGAGCATCTGGGAGTCAAGGCCTACGATAGTGCCCTCATCTGGCGGGGTGAACGATACCCGACGAAGATGTTCGATGCCGTGATGACAGTGGGACCGTTCGAGTACGAAATCAACGGCGGTCTCGTCACCGACTGGGTGGTCGGGAACAACAGCTACGGAGGAGCCTCGGCAGGGGATATCGGCCCGGACTTCCTGCGCCACTTCGCCTTCACCTTCGATCCCTTCCGCTATGAGCTAATCCTGGTCAAACCGGCGAAACCGGCTCTCACTGGGCGAGTCGACGGATAACAGCAGACACACAGCCCGCATGTCGCAAAGAACAGCCCCGGGCAGAGTTACCTGATCGGGGCTGTCAGCTTCAATACGCTGTGGCGGGCGTGCTACTTCTCCAGATGCTGCAAACTGCTCCCGTCAAACGTGTTCGGGATGCCGCTCATAACCGGTCCCTCCGGGACAGTGAACCCGAACGTATAGCTGCCTCCAAAACGGATACCGGCCTCGCCACCGCCGATCAGGTTCACCGACTCACCATACACGGTGATATACACACAGACCGTCCCAATGTCGTTGCCCGGAGGCACGGATCCGTCGTCAAGACACGTAATCGTCACGCTGTGTCCCCCCGGCGACAACTCGACATTAAAGGTATTCGCCGCACCCTTTGGGGTAACACCAATATCGGCGCCGTTCAAAGCAACAAGGAAGATATCATCAGCGGCCGCCCCGCAATCGACGACCGTAATCTGGACGTTCTTGTCGCAGCAGCCGGCATCACACTCATCGATTTCCCCATCACCATCGTTGTCGATACCATCGCCGCATATCTCCACTCCGCCGCCACCCTCGGCGCCGACTTCCACATCATCGGGGTCGGCATCACCCTGGGCAATGACACCGCTTTCAACCTGCGACTCATCTTCATCGCAGTGCCACGAGCCGTAATCGGCCTGCATCTCGGCATAACGCCCCTGCAGCATGCCTTCCTGCTGCACAACACGTGCGAATTCTCCCTCAACACTCATGAACTGCCGGGCGGTCGGATCAGAACCCTGGGCCGCCACGACCTGAGCGTACAGATCAGGCAGCGCCCACAAACCAATCTCGTACATGTCAAGCTGTGTCGAGGCGGCGCTCAGGGCATAGGCCACATCAGGCTGGTTGCATGACAGCTCCCTCAACTCGCGCAGACGCTGGTTGAAGTAGTCCGCGTATGTGGCAAACTCACGCGCGATGCCATCAAGATTGGCAACGGCCATGTTGAACTCAGCCATAACGCCGGCAAGGTCGGCGTCGCTGTCGGCCAGATCGTCTTCAAGCTCGCTGATCAAATCATCAATCTCGTCCTCAGGGACAGTCTCGACAGCCACCTGGATCGTCACCCCACCCACCTGATGCGAACCGGCTGTTACACTCGCCGTACCGGACCGGCTGGAGCCATCATAGACGGTCACCGATGCCGTGACAGTGACCGCCTGCCCCAACTCAACCTCAACCGGCGGCAAAGTAAAACCGCCGGACGCATCGGTCACCGTACTGGCGCCATCAGCAGCCACAGCGGCCCCGCCGATCGGCTTACCATCGGCACCGATGACGCGCCCGGAAATCGTGACCTGTGACAACTGGGCCAGCGGCAGCGTGATGATCACACCACCAATCGAGGTCTGCGTACCATCAAACAACACCGGCACCGGACCGCCGGAGAAACTGTTGGTGCCGTCGGTGGAAGATGCACTGACATTGACTGTCTGCCCGGATGCAAGAGCAACCGGCGGCAGGGCGAAGGTGCCCCCGCCGGCGGTGGTCGTGGACACACCCTGGTCGGTTGTGACCTGTGCTCCTTCGACACCGATGCCGTTGGCGTCATAAACATGACCGCTGATGGTCACCTCTTTGCCCTCTTCGACCGGAATGACCAGAACTACAGCCGCCGTCGGCTGGCCGGCATAGGTAACGGTCACCGGATCGGAGGCGACGACGTTCCCATCGGGCAGCGTCAGCGTCGCGCTTACGGTTACGGTGAAGGGTGACTCCTCGGAATGGTCTTTCACCGACAGCGGACCCAGCGAGGCGATACCGTTGGCACCGGTAGTAACCGAATTGGTGCCATCGGTGACCACAGCACCCTGAAGGTTCCCCTGATGGGCATCAACCACCGTGGCGGCGATAGTCAGTTCGTGCGTCTCCGTCTCCTCGGCAAGATCAAGCAGGATATCAACCCCCGACTTCGCCGATCCGATGACCACAGCCGTAGCGCTGCCACTTGTCTGATCAACCGATGCCGTCACGGTTACTGTGGTATTCTCCTTGGCCTGAACAGACAGCGTATAGCCGCCATCGGCGCCGGACACACCCGACGCCCCCTGAGCGCCTTCGGTGGTTTCGGCGATCACCGCTGCTCCCGCCACCGGTTCCACCGGTGTCTTGCTCTTGTTGTAGACAGCCCCCGAAATGGTAAACAGCCCGCTCGTCGAGCTGAGCGTGAAGTTCATGCCCAGCACCACCTTGGTGGGCATTGCGCCGTCGGTGCGATAGGTCTGATAGTCATCGGCCGAGACCTCGATGAGCACACGCGCACCCGGCTGTCCCTCCATGAGCAACTGGTACTGCCCGCTGCTGTTGGTAGTGGTGCTGAACGGGCGACCAGCAAGCGTAATCGAAACCTGCGCCCCCTGTACTGCCTGCCGTTGACCATCCTTGTCGCCGTAAACAGTACCCTCGGCATAGACGTATCTCTCGTACTGCTCGATGATCCCCTCAATGGTCGTATGGTGGCTCTCGTCGATGATATAGTTGGCGACGAATGTCTCCTCATCGAGCTTGCCATAGAAGGCGACCTCACCCTCCAGCGCCAGCGCCTCGACAATCAACCACCCGTTGTCAGATCGTGTATGCAAGCCGTTGATCAACGAGTAGTAACGTCGTGCCCGCTGCTCCACTTCGGCACTGAGCGAGCGAGCGCGGTTGGCCAGCCAGTCCGGATCCAGCGCTCGGGGTTGCAGCAACAGGCTGTGCCACAGGTAGACCTTGTCGGTATTGCCGATCGGAGCGAAATAACCCCGGCATCCGACAGCCGAAAACAGAAAGTAATTCTCCTGTCCCTCATAGGCCAACCCTCGCAGGCGCGGGAACTTCGCCGTCGGGAAGTAAGTCAAACAGTCCTCGCCGCTGTAACCGCTGCTGGAGGCCGCCTGTTCGAAAGCCCCCATCGCATCCGTATTCGTGCCGAAATGGGTGCACAGCGACCCCTGGCGGAACTCCTGCATCTTCTTGGTGAGACGATCCAATGCTCCGACAAAAGCCTCCGTTGCCTGAGCGTAGGCGTTCAACCACGGGCCCAGAATCTGCCCGACCAGGGGCACCGTCTCCATCTTCTTGGCGCCGTCAGTAAGGATATTCCCAATGAGCTTCAGACCGTAGGTGGGATTGTCCTTGGCATGCGCCGGGTCGAACTTCTTGGCAAACTGGTAGGCGTTCTCCATTTCCCCGGCGATCTTATCAGCAGCCTTGAGTTTCTCTGTCACCCCGGTGAGTTTGGTCTTGATCCCGCCAGCATCGAGTTGGTTGAACTGATCACGGACCTTCCGCAGCATGTCTTTGGCCTGCTGCTCGGTAGCGTCCTCAAGATCGAAGACTCGTTTGACCAGGCGAATCGACTTCTCCATGTCCTGACTGAAGACGATATCCTCGTACTCCTGATACTTCTTGACAAAACCTTCGAATTCCGAAGCGCCTTCCTGCATGGTCTTGCGGAAAGCCTCCCACTGCTCCTCGGTCTGCTTGAGCGCCTCCTGATACTCCTTGTCCTCGAAACAATCGGCCCGTGATGAGGCGGACATGATCAGTAGTGAGGCCAGGGTCAGCATGCTGACCACAAGCAGCAACTGTGACCATCGCTTGGTATCTGACATCGGTTTATCTCCGCTGAGTTGGTTGCTACTGTTGAACATTGAACAGGTACCGAACCTGAAGCCTCACCCCCGTCTTGTCCAGGTCGGAGAAGGAGTCGATATCGGCTCTGGTCCGATGGTAATCGGCGACGAAGTCCGTCATAACGCGGTTGCTCACCGGGTAGGTAGCCTGAAGGAAGAAGTTCAACACGCCGGTTGATCGTCCCGGGTCGGCGTTATACAACACTGTGTGGACGTAACTGATCTCCCCCCGCAGCCGCATACCGGCCGGGCTTGCCCCGGCGAGCGCAAGCTTGCCGCCAAATCGCAACGTGTTCTGCGGATTCCGCAGGACATAGTCAATATCGTTGATCTCGCCAAAGGCATCATCACGCTCGGGGTCAATAAACATGCGAGCCGCAAGAATCGGTCCGAGCGAAAACTCCCGCAATGTCCCGCTGCCGGCCCTGCTCCATCCGAAGCTCCAGTAGAAATCAACGGTGTGCGGGGGATGCACGTTGGCGAACCGCAGGGGATCATCCTTGTCTGAAGCCTCTGTGTAGTAACGTCCCGCAATCGTGAACTGGCTGTAGCGACCGCTGCCGTTAGGACGGGTGTGACGCTGCCAGCGAAGTTGCACGAAATCGTAATTGCCGCTGTCGGGGTACAGCCGGTAGACAATACTGAAAGTCTTCATACGATACCCCCGGAGCGCCGACTGCGAATGACTGACGAACTTCAGGTCATAGAAATCGCTGTTGTCCATGTTCGGGTAGGAGTAGCGGGCAATCTCCGGTCCCCAGTACGTCCTCACCCCGGCGCCACGGTTCTGACGATACAGATGCGCCTTCATGCGCCTGGTCTCCTGCGGCGACTTCTCCACCTCCGGATAAGAGAGAGATTGATAGCTGCCACCAAGCTCGATGCCGTTCGGCGATGTCTCCCAGGTGAACTGGGGATGGAAATCGGTAACATCGAGCGCATCGATCTTGTCATAGTCCTTCTTCTGGTAGTTCAGTCGGAATTTCAGATTGCCAAGGCCGCGCAACATGGTACCGTCGACCGTCATCCCTGTCGTCTTGAAATCGGCGATATCGAACTCATCGTAGCTTCGCGAAGTCCTGTGAATTCGCCCGTTAAGACGCCAAATATCGGTTTGGTAGCGGGCGTTGGCAAAGAGCTGGAAGTCAGCAAAATCCAGCGTATCGGCATCGCTCTCGCTGTAACCGCTGCGTCTGAACCCGAAAGTGCCCGTAAAGGCGGTGTTCGGCTTGAAATCGACCGAGGACCCAAAACCGGTCAGTGTGATTTCACGGCGCTCGACGGTGGACTGCCGGTTCAGATTCGCCGTGATACCCACCTTGGGACTGGGGTTGGCGCGCGCGGTGACATCAAACCCAAACTCCGTCTGCGAGGCATCAATCACGGGATTGGCATTGGGCCGCTTGTGCTTGGCTTGTCCGAGCGTGCCGGTCAATTCACCTCGCAACTGAAGTGCATTCAGTGGCTTCTGCTCAGTGCCAGGCGCTGTGGCCACCGGACGGCCGTAGCGGGCAACAGCCTCGCTGTGCCCCTTCTCCACGACCCGCCGGTACTTGTCGAGATCTTCAAGGATTCGAGACGCCCGCCTTCTGGCCGGGTCGATCCACTCGCCTTCGGATTGCTCCAGGTCGCGTTTCAGCTCGGCTGCCGAACGGCTAAGTTGCAGGTGGTGGCGGTCAAATGACTCCCGAAGCAGCTCGATCGCCCCAAGCTGATCATACACCGAAACCGGCAACGAAGAGGCGGGCGGTGGTGCCCCTCCGTACTGGTTCTCAAGGCCCTTGATCTGGCGCAGCAATGAAAGAGTCAGACTTCGCAAACGCTCCATCGACTGGTCGATTTGCTCAAGTCGATCCGACGCCTTCTGTTCGTCGATAGGACCGGCGTGAACACATACCCCCATAGCCAAAAACACCATCGTTAGAACGACGGTGCAGTACCGAGGGCATCTTCTGGCAAATTGAATGGATGACATCATGGCAAGTATACACCTTCTGCAATGCGGTCGGAGAGTGCTGGTTGCCTTACGTACCCTGCGTACGTGCTTTGTGAGCAAGATGAAACATTTTACAGTATTTATCAAGCGGAATGTTGTCCCGAGATGGCAGGGATTTGCCGCGTGCCTGCGAGTAGAATGTCCCCCGCCCACGCAAACAAGGCGTCGACACCGCCGGAAGCCCTCACGGCCTCAGATCACCAATGGTCAAGGGGGTTGGTCAAAAGGACTGATCACACGCGCCTCACAACCGCTCTGCCGGCTAACCCCGTTTTATCTTGCAATAGCCGGGTGTTCCGCCTACATTGAAAGGCTATGTGAGGAGCTTACTTATGAAGTTTGACACGCTCAAAGACAACTTTGCCCTGCCCAAAGCTGAAGAACAAATCCTCAAGTTCTGGCAGGATGAAAAGGTATTCGCCAAAGCTCGTCAGATGGCTGCCCGGCGACCGTTCTTCGTCTTCTACGAAGGCCCCCCCACCGCCAACGGTCGTCCCGGCATTCACCATGTTATCTCGCGTACTATCAAGGATTTGATCTGCCGTTACAAGACCATGAAGGGGTACCGGGTCGACCGCAAAGCAGGTTGGGACACCCACGGTCTCCCCGTGGAAATCGAAGCCGAAAAACAACTCGGCCTCGAAAGCAAACCCGACATTCTCAAGTATGGTGTGGCCCGATTCAACGAGCAATGCCGCGAGTCGGTCTTCAAATACCTCGGCGACTGGAACAGGATCACCGACCGGATCGGCTACTGGCTCGATCTGGACAACGCCTACATCACGCTCACCAACGAGTACATCGAAACCGTCTGGTGGATCCTCAAGAACTTCTTCGACCGCGGGCTGATCTACCGCGGCTACAAGACCGTACCCTTCTGCCCACGATGCGAGACAGGACTGTCCTCGCACGAGGTCGCCCAGGGGTACGCGCTCGTTAAAGACCCCTCGATCTACGTAAAGGTCAGGGCGGCCGATGGCGATTTCTCCTACCTCGTTTGGACGACCACCCCCTGGACTCTTCCGTCCAACGCCGCGCTGTGCATGAAACCGGATGCGGTCTATGTCATGGTCGAGCACGAAGGCGAAAAGCTCGTGCTGGCCGAAGCCCTGTTGGGGCAGGTATTCGACGAGACCCCAAAGGTAGTCCAAACCTTCAAAGGTAAGGACTTCCTCAAACGCAAGTACATACCCCTGTTCGACTTCTATGCCCGCGATCATGATCAGGGTGCCTTCTTCGTCATCAATGCCGACTTCGTGACAATGGACGACGGCACCGGCATCGTACATATCGCCCCCGGATTCGGAGCCGATGACTACGAGGTCGGCCAGCAATACGGCCTGCCCGTCCTTCAGGCCATCGAGCCCAATGGCATCTTCACCGAGGTAGCCGGCAAATACGCCGGCAAATGGATTAAGGACGCCGATCCGATCATCATCGAGGACCTCAAGGCCGCCGGCAAACTGCTCAAAAAGGCCCGGTATGAACACAACTACCCCTTCTGCTGGCGATGCTCCTCTCCGTTGATCTACATCACGCGACAGTCATGGTACCTCAAGACCACGCAGTTCAAAGAGCAGTTGCTCAGGAACAACGATGCCATCAACTGGCACCCCGATGACATCCGCACCGGCCGCATGGCCAACTGGCTGGAAAACAATGTCGACTGGTCCCTCTCGCGTGAACGCTTCTGGGGAACCCCCCTGCCGTTCTGGGTGTGCGAGAAGTGCGACGCCGTGCGGGCGGTCGGGTCGATCGAACAGCTCCAGGCCGACGGCATCGACGTCCCCAACGACATCGACCTGCACAAACCGATGATGGACGAACTGCAGCTCCGTTGTGAGTGCGGCGGCACCATGAAAAGAGTCCCCGAGGTGCTCGATGTCTGGTTCGACTCCGGCGCCATGCCCTACGCCCAGTGGCACTACCCCTTCGAAAACACGAAGGAGTTCGAGCAGCAGTACCCGGCCGATTTTATCAGCGAGGCCGTCGACCAGACCCGCGGCTGGTTCTACAGCCTGCTGGCCATCAGCACCCTCCTGTTCGACAAGCCACCGTTTAAGAATGTGATCGTGCTGGAGATGATCCAGGACGACAAGGGCAAGAAAATGTCCAAAAGCAAAGGGAACGTCGTTGATCCGTTCACGACGGTGGACACCTACGGCGCCGACCCCACCCGCTGGTATCTTGTCTCCACCTCGAACCCCTGGCTCCCCACCCGGTTTGATCTCAAGGGCCTGGAAGAGGTCGTCCGCAAGTATTTCGACACCCTGCGCAATACGTACTCATTCTTCGCCCTGTACGCCAACATCGACGACGTACTCGCCCGTGCCGATGCCGACAACCAGACCGTGAGCGCATGGCTGGCCGACCGTGCCGGGGAGCCGACAACCTTCGATCGCTGGATCATCTCCCGGTACCACAGCCTGACAGAGAGGGTCACCGCTGCCTTCGACGGCTATGACATCACTCGCGCCGTGCGCCTTATGCAGGATTTCGTGATTGAGGAACTCTCCAACTGGTACGTACGCAATAATCGCCGGCGGTTCTGGGCCGACGGCGACCATCCGGACAAGATGCGCGCCTACGCAACCCTCTACGAAGTACTCCTCGGGATATCCCGGATGATGGCGCCGGTCGCACCCTTCACCTCGGAACTGCTCTGGCAGCAACTGACCGGTGAGCGCCGGACAAGTCGCAACCTGCCTCTGTCTGTCCACCTGAGCGACTTCCCGACCGCCGACCAGAACCTGATCGATTCGGACCTCGAACAGACAATGGGACTGGTCGAAAAGGCCGTCTCGCTGGGACGGGCGGCGCGCTCCCGGAAGAATCTGAAAGTGCGCCAGCCGCTGTCAAAACTGATGATCAGCGTGCCACAAAATAGCTTCATGGACCGCATCGAACCATACCTGCCGATCATCAAGGCTGAGCTTAATGTCAAGCAGATCGAGGCCGCCGACAATCTTGACACCTACATCAGCTACTCGGCAAAACTCAACTTCCAGGTGGCCGGCCGCAAACTAGGCGCGCTGGTCAAACAGGTTGCCGCCGAGTTGCAGGCTATGTCATCGGAGCGGGTGGCCGAGTTCGTCCGCAACGGCGAAATGGCAGTGCAGGCCGATGGCACCAGCGTGACCCTCGCGCGCGAGGATGTCGAGGTGATTCGCGACGACCGCGAGGGTTTTGCGGTCGAAACCGAGGGCAACCTGACAGTGGCCCTCGTGACGGAACTAACCGAGGAACTGGTGCGCGAGGGTATCGCCCGCGAGCTGATCAACAAGATTCAGAACATGCGCAAGGGCAACGGCTACGAAGTGACCGACAGGATTCAGGTGTACTACCAGACGCCGGACCCTACAGCACGCCAGGCCGCCCAGGCCTTCCGCGAGCACATCTGCGCCGAGACACTGGCCGATGAACTCGTTGAGGCCCAGGACGTTGATAGCAAAGAAGGCAGCAAGCAGTGGAGCCTGAACGGTATCCCGGCGACGCTTCTGGTCGAGCGTGTCGGCAAATGATCATCGGGATCTGCTGCGATTGACCGCATAGTGTATGACGCCGCAAAGTGACGATGACCGATTGCACCTCGAAATGATCCGAGTGAACCGCCCGTGTCCGGGATCACCGCCTGATCCGGGGACGAAACTGTAGCCGGGAGCGGCTCTGAGGACTGCTCCCGATAACGAAGGAGATCGTCATGCGCAAAGCCGATCTCGAAAAGTACAAGAAGCTCCTGATGGAGAAGCGGTACGAAATGCTCAAACAGATGGGGCTGATCAAAGAGGCGCATTCGAAAGGCGACAACAAGGATACCTCCGGAGATCTGTCGTCGTACTCCTACCACATGGCCGACCAGGGCACCGACAACATGGAACGGGAACTCGCCTTCATGTACGCCTCCAAGTCCGGGCGACTCGTCTATCACATCGATGAAGCCTTGCGTCGCATCGAAAATGGCACCTACGGCAAGTGCCATACCTGCGGCAAACCGATCAGCGCCGCTCGCCTGACGGCCGTCCCCCATGCCCGGTTCTGCATCGAATGCAAATCTGCCGAAGAGGAACGCAAAACTGGCAAACGCTGATCGTCACAACCTCCTGTGGTGTTCTATCGTCATCCTGGCGACCCTGCTGGCCGACCAGGCAACGAAACTATGGGCTGTCAACAACTTGCAGCGAGGACAGTCACAGCCGGTGCTGGGCGACTTCCTGCAGTTCACCCTCATCTTCAACGAGGGCGGCGCCATGGGGACCAATTTCGGATCACCGGTCTACTACCTCGTCGCCTCCTCCATCGTCCTGGTCTTCCTGCTCTGGTATCTCTGGTCACATCGGAACAACCTGGCGGTGGCTATACCTCTGTCCCTGATCGCCGGCGGGGCGGCAGGCAATATCATCGACCGCATTCGCTATGGCGAGGTGATCGACTTCATCGACATGGACTTCTTCGACATCACCATCGGAAGCTTCCACCTTGAGCGCTGGTGGGCCTTCAATATCGCCGATATGGCCATCAGCGTCTCGATCGTCTACCTCGTGTTCATCGGCCTGTTCGGACACATCGGCCACCACGAACACCACGAACACGACAACCACGACAACCACACACCCGAGGACCCGTCCGAGCACCCCGACAATCATCGCACCGACTGAACGTTTTACACACCGCCACCATCCTTCCTGCAAACCAGTTACCTCCGATCTGACCTCGCCCCGGCCGCATCACGCGGCTGTCAAAATCGCACCCGACTCTGAGGACATTTCCACGCTTTCCCTTTATTGAGCACAGAAATGTTGTATATTCCAAATCCCCCGACTCTGAGCGTGCTCAGGCTGAAAAATCAGCCGGTCAGGCGCCAGGAAGAAAGGGCGAAGAAAAAACACATGGTCAACCGGCTCCGCGCGGGCCATCGATAACGAGGCAGGCTATGGTTTCCAGAGAGGCAGTGCTCACGGCTTTGGCGAAAGTTGAGGACCCGGAGCTGAAGCGTACATTCGCAGAGCTGGATATGATCGGCGAAGTGACAGTCGACGGCGGCCACGTCCGCGTCACGCTAATGCTGACCGTCCCCGGATGTCCCCTCAAAGAGAGAATCACCGACGATCTGACCAAAGCAGCCCAGACGGTCGCGGGTGTAAAGACCGTCGATGTACAGTTCTCCGTGATGAGCGCCGAGCAGCGTGAACGACTCAAAGCAAAGCTGGGGCATACCGCGCAACTGCCCGAACCGGGACGCAGCCCGCGTGACTACGCTCGACGAGTGGTCTGTATCGCCAGCGGCAAGGGTGGGGTCGGCAAGTCCACCGTGACAGCCAACTTGGGCTGCGCTCTGGCCCGCCGGGGGAACCGTGTCGGCCTGCTCGATGCCGACGTATACGGATTCTCCATTCCGCACATGGTCGGTGTGTCGGGCCGACCTATGGCCCAGGGAGATCAACTGCTTCCTTTGCCCCGCGGCGAAAATATGCAGGTGATGTCAATGGGCTTCTTCGTCGATGAAAACGAACCTGTCATATGGCGCGGACCTCTGCTGCACAAAGCCATCAACCAGTTTCTCACCGACGTCAAGTGGGAGAACCTCGACTTCCTGCTGATCGACCTGCCACCGGGAACCGGCGACGTGACCATCACCATCGCCCAGGCCGTCCCCTCCGCCGAACTGATCGTGGTCACCACCCCACAGGTGACGGCCACCAGCGTGGCTGGCCGCGTCGCCCGCATGAGCGAACGCACCGACCTGACCGTCATCGGCGTCATCGAAAACATGGCCTACTACGAGGTGGATGGAAAGCGAGATTACATCTTCGGGAAGGAAGGCGGTAAGCATCTGGCAGAACGACTTCAGGTTCCGCTGCTCGGACAAATCCCCCTGGCTACCCTCATCCGCGAAGGAAGCGACACCGGACAGCCGGCAGCATTGAGCGACGATGCTTCTTTAAGCCGGCTCTTCGATACCCTTGCAACCGATGTGGAGAAGCTGGGTGGGCGATAACTGACTGTGAGCTTTGCCGTTTCAGACTTCGAGAATATGATGCCACGCCCGACGCACCCCTCCATCCACAGAGGGCATCACCGGCGCATCCATGTAATGGCCTACCGGATAAGCAGTTCAGCCATTGTTGGATTTTTGTGAAGAGGGATTGTTGACCATCACCCTCGGAATGGGTATCAAGACGCGTGAAAGCGCTGAAGAATGGGATTGTTGACAAGTTGTGGGCGACGTACACACCCCAGTGTGGAACCGCTTGCCCACCCAACGCTTTAACCCAAGGCATCTAATCCGGGATTGTGGATAAGTGGGTGGAAAAGTCTCTGCTGCATTGTGCGAAATCACCGTTAAGCGCTCCAGGTTGCTTGGGTTAGTTTTTCTCACAGGATGTGGATATCATCAGAGGAGGGATCGTGATTTCACACGAGCGGTTTGCTAATTCAAACCAATGGCGCGACTGCCTCGAGTACATCTCGCGCCGCATGAAGGAGCAATCCTTCAATACCTGGCTGAAACCAACCAAGGGGGAGCCAGACGGTAACGGGTCTTTTAAGATAACCGTTCCCAATCAGTTCGTGGCCGACTGGATCAACGGACACTTCCGTGAACTGATAGATGAGGCCTTCGTAGAGGTGCTGGGCAACAAGTACGAAGTTGTCTTCGTCATCACCGGACCCCATGAGACACAGGAGCAAACAGCCTTGGAGCTCTTCTCCGCACACCATCTTCGCGGTGATGGTCCGGCACCAGCGGCCCGACCTGCGAACGATCACAACCTGAACGAGCGCTACAGCTTCGATTCCCTGGTCGTGGGCGACTTCAACTCCTTTGCCTGCGCCGCCAGCATGGCCGTCGCCGAAGCCCCCGGAATGACCAAGTACAACCCGCTGTTTATCTATGGCGGCACGGGACTGGGGAAGACGCATATCATTCAGGCGATCGGCAACCAGATTCTCAACACCTTTCCGGGCAAGCGTGTTATGTACGCGACCAGCGAGAAGTTCACATCTGATTTCATCGCCTCCATATCAGACCGCGCCATCTCGGATTTCACGCGCATGTACCGCGATGTCGATGTGCTGGTGATTGATGACATCCAGTTCTTCACCGGCAAAGAATCGACTCAGGAGCAGTTCTTTCATACGTTCAACTCCCTCTACCACGCCGGAAAGCAAATTATCTTGTCGTCCGATCGTCCCCCGCGAGAAATCAGGGGGCTGGAGGAACGGTTGCTCTCCCGCTTTTCCTGGGGGCTGGTGACCGACCTGCAGGCGCCTGACATGGAGGGTCGGGCCGCGATCATTATCAAGAAACTCGAATCCGAGGGAGTAAGCCTGCCGGATAACGTGATAACCTATATCGCTGACCGCGTGACAACAAACGTACGCGACCTCGAGGGAGCTCTAACCCGCCTGCTCGCCTTCTGTTCACTTAAGCAGGTGGAACCATCAGTGGAGATTACCAGCAAAGTGCTCGCCGATGCCTTCTCGGTCGAGAAGCGACAGGTAACAATCGACCTGATTCAACAGAAATCCGCCGAGCATTTCCAGGTGGAACCCACCATGATGCAGGCCAAGAAGAAAACTGCCGAGGTCGTCATCGCTCGTCAGGTTGCCATGTATCTGTCACGCCAGCTAACAGACAGCTCACTAAAGGCAATCGGTACTGCCTTCGGCGGCCGCGATCACTCGACTGTCATTCACGCCTGCGACACTGTGGCAGCCAGGATGTCCGGTAACCCGTCGTTTCGCGAACGTGTCGACAAGATCTCAGCAAGTATTCTCTATTAGAATAGCTGTGGACGAGTATGTGTACAACGAAGGTATACCCTCAGGACAACCTGAACACACTCTGAAAATGTGGATTATGACTCCGACTATACACGTGATACTTGACAAATCTGGGGAAAACTACGTTGCTTGCATCATGCGGCAAGTTACTGTCAGTAAACAGCAATACAGGGTTGAACACAAGCCATTAGGCTGTTGTGCACATTTCAACAGCACTTATTATTATTGCTCCTTCTAATCAAAGGAAGAGATTAATAGGAAAGCTTGTGAAAACATCAGGACGCGGGAGAGAGCAGTAGATGAAATTCGCACTGTCCAAATCAAAGCTGGCCGGTTATCTGCAACATGTTCTTCAGGTGGTACCGTCGAAATCGACCCTGCCGATTCTGACCAACATCCTTATCGAGGCGCTGGAAGGAAAGCTGAAGATCTCCGCGACCGATCTGGATATCTCCATGACAATTTCAGTCGACAGCAAAGTGGTCAAGAAAGGTTCTGCCGCCCTGCCGGCAAAAATCCTCTTTGACATTGTCAAAGAGCTGCCGGAGTCCGAGGTATCGTTCGAAACAAGCGGCACCCGCGTCGAGATGAAAATACCAAACGGCTCGTACCGCATATCCTCTGTATCAGCCGAAGATTTCCCAAAACTACCGGCGGTCAATACCAGGAAAGAGATCAAGATTCCTGGGCAGGACTTAGTCAAAATGATCCGTAAGACGACATTCGCCTGCTCCGATGATGACACCCGCCCCGCCCTCAATGGTGTGCTCTGGCAGACAAAGGGCGATCGCATGCAGATGGTCGCCACCGATGGCCACCGTCTCGCAAAGATGGCCGTCGCGAATACCAAGCTCAAAGGGATGTATGATGATGTCATCATCCCCCCAAAGGTGCTCAACCTCATCCCCAAGTTCGTCACCGACAGCGAGCAGGAAGTGGGCATCATCTTTGGAGAGAACAACATCATCTTCAATATCGGGGACATCGTTCTCACCTCGCGTCTCATTGAGGGACCGTATCCAAACTTCGAACAGGTAATTCCGGCCACGAATGATAAGAAGCTGACAATCCATAAGGAAGAATTGGCCAGCGCCGTCAGGCGTGTATCCATTCTGTCTAATCAACTAACACACCAGGTGAAGTTCTCCGTCAAAGACAGCAAACTGGAACTGTCCACCGCAAACGCAGATGTTGGCGGTGAAGGCAAAGAAACCCTGTCATGCGACTTCCAGGGAGAGGATATTGAGATCGGCTACAATGCCAACTACCTGATTGACATCCTCCAGAAGATCGACGACGATGAGGCCATCTTCGAGTTGTCAACTCCCATTGCTGCCGGGGTGATCTACGGTCCGCAGATGCCAAAGGAAGACTACCTCTGTCTGGTAATGCCCTTACGGCTGGCCGAGTAAGCCGGAACGATACCGCTTTTCTGTGGCAGGCAACAATGTCTGCCACTTTTTTTTAAGCTATGATCATACACGAGATCACCGTCAGTGGGTTTCGAAACCTCCACAAACTCACTCTCAAAGCTGACACCTCCACTAATATCTTCTATGGTGCCAACGGATCAGGCAAAACCAACCTCCTCGAAAGCATCTTCGTACTGTGTCTGGCCAGGTCTCAGCGAGGGGCTAAGGATCGGGATATGGTTCACGTGGCCGGTGATACCTACAGGGTGGCAGGGACAGCGACAGTCGACGGGCAACTGCGAGAGATGACCGTCGCCTATCAGCAGGGGGGACGCAAGAAGATCACTATCGATGGCGTCACGGCCCGGGCCTCGGAGTTGTTCGCCAACTTCTGCCTGGTGTCGGCAGGACCGGAAGACAGCGCTATCGTCTCCGGATCACCATCAGAGCGCCGCGGCTTTCTGGATATCTATCTGTCACAACTCTCCGCCCGCCACCTGAGCCGCCTGACAAAGTATCAGCAGATCCTCGCCCAGAAGAACGCCGCCCTCCGCGATGCCCTCGACCCGGAACCATTCAATGAGCTACTGATCGGTGTCGGCACAAAGATTATGGTTGAGCGGACAGAATTCGTGAAGCAAATTGCCATACTGGCGGCAAACTACTATGCGACTGTAGCCGTCGGGCGCACATTCTCGGTCAGCTACGCTCCCTCGGTGACTCTGCCCGAAGGGGTCAGTGGCCCGGAAGAGATCGCCACCGCCTTTCGCCGCCGAATTCAGGCCGTAGCACACCGCGAGGAAGTGCTGCAGAGCAGTCAGGTCGGTCCGCATCGGGATGAACTGGTACTGGAAATCGACGGCCTGCCGGCACGCACCTGCGGCTCACAAGGCGAGCGTCGGTCGGCCGTGCTGGCACTGAAACTGGCGGTCTACGAAATGATGAAGCAGCGCCGGCGCGTTAAGCCCGTATTGCTCCTCGATGAGGTCTTCGCCGAACTTGACGACGCACGCACCGACGGACTGATCGATGCTTTCGGCAGCCTCGGACAGGTGTTTCTGACCACCGCCGGACGACCACCAAAGCGACTGGCGCAAAGCGCCCGGTCATTCCAGATCACGGACGGTACCGTAAGTGACGCCACATAGGAAGTCGGTACGCTATGGATGAGTTGATTGATGGGTGAGTTAACTGTCGAGAAGCTGAGCAAGTCGTTCGATAACGTCCCGGTGCTGGACAACGTCTCGCTGCACTGCGCCCAGGGGGAGCTGCTGGTGCTGCTGGGGCCCTCGGGTTGCGGCAAGTCTACTCTGCTGCGACTGGTGGCCGGACTGGAGGAGCCTGACAACGGCGAAATATATCTCGCAGGACGCCGCATCGACCATCTCTCCCCGCGCGAACGCAATGTGGCGCTGGTGTTTCAGAACTACTCCCTCTACCCCCATATGAGCGTCGAGAAGAACCTCGCCTTCCCCCTGAAAGTGGCTCGAGTCGACCGCCGCACCATCCGCGAACGCGTTCAACACGTGGCGCAACTGGTCGGCATGGAGACCATGCTCACAAAGAAACCGGGCCAGCTCTCCGGAGGACAGCGCCAGCGAGTCGCGCTCGGACGGGCCATCATCCGGCAACCGGAGTTATTCCTGCTGGATGAACCGCTGTCCAACCTCGATGCTGACCTGCGCGTGAGGATGCGTCGTGAAATAGTCCGCCTGCAAAAAAAGCTGCAGGTCGCCACCATCCATGTCACCCATGATCAGGCGGAAGCACTCACTATGGCCGATCGCATAGCCGTGCTCAATGAGGGCCGACTGCAGCAGGTGGGAACACCCGATCAGCTATACAATCACCCGGCGAACCTGTTCGTAGCCGAGTTCATCGGCCAGCCACGCATGAACATCCTGAAAGGCCGCATCGAACGACAGCTTCTCTACCCCTTCGGATTGAGCCTGCTCAATCGCATGGTCAAAGCCCCCGGCGCCGAGGTCCTGATCGGCATTCGGCCCGAGGCCGTGCAATTGCGTCCCGACGGAGAATACGAGGCCACTGCGGCCAGTTGCGAGTACCTCGGGGATCACTATGTCGCCGCCCTCGATTTCCAGGACAGCCGCCTCATCTGCTCGCACCTTCGCCGAACACTCGAACTCGGTCAGCGCGTGCGCTTTCACGTCGATGCCTCCGATCTGCACTTCTTTGATCCGTCGGGTGGGCAGAATCTGGAGCCCCAATAGTCGAACGACCATTTTCCGTCAAGACAATTCTCACTATTTCCAGATTCCGCCCGTGAGCCTGCAGACCCCCCGCTTCCCTCTGTCTTACTACTTACGAAACCTGAACCCTGTTGCCCGAAAACGGATTAGAGCGGCTTGGTTGTCGAAAACAACAGACGGGCATCTTTCTGCTGTGGACGCACGATTTACAGTGAGTTAGGGTACTAATGTGCAGCATCAGGGCCGGCGGCAAAAGAAAGGCGGTACCAGCCCCCTAAAGTGTTGCTTTTTTGGCAGTTAGACCCGAATGTGGATAACGAAAAAGGCTTGACATATATTAGTGTTGGGACTACATTATACCTGACATCTTGTACTTATCCGAAACCAGTGCGGAAACCGGCAGGGGTTTCCCCGGAAAGAGACGTATTGCACGAACGTCAGCGAGCAAGGCTAATGTCTCGAGTTTACTGCAATAGTTCATTCAAGCGAAGAAATTAAGGAGAATCGTTAACCGTTCAATTTCTATTGAGGAGGTGGTATTACAAGGTAATCCATGGAAACCGGTTGTGAAGAATTTGTTAATGGACGTGTTTCTCGGACACGAGAGAGTAACCTATTCAACCTTAGAGAGGTATGTAAATGCTAAGTTCCAAAAAGACAATTAGTGTCTTGTTAGCACTGGTCCTGGTCATGAGCTTCTGCTACGTCGCCTTCGGTGACGGCTCTCAGAAAATCGAGCCGCCGAAGCCTTCGGTGACCGTCCAGGGGTCAACCCCCAGCATGGACATGGAAGCTGTGGAAAATGATCGACTGGCTGCTGAGCAGGCGGCTCTGCAGGAATTGATCGAGCAGAAAGCCACTGCGAATGTCCAGAATCCGGTTGCTGACCTTTTCCCGGTCGACATCAAAACGAATCCCGTTCAGGGAACTCCCCAGTTTGACAAGGGCGACCGCGTCGACCTGTTCTTCGAGGGGTTCAACGCTGGCGTGCCGCCGGCAGGCTGGACGTCGATAGTGAACAACACTTACACCTGGGAAACGTCGACCTACAACCCGCTTGAGGGCGCCGCCAACGCTCATTGTGTATACGATGACACCTACTCCGGCACCCAGGATGAGTGGATGATCTCCCCCAGCATTGACCTGACCACCGGTGGTACCAACTGGTTCCTCAATTTCTGGTGGCTGGGCTCCTATTACTGGTCGGTGGATCCCTATGACAACTGCGATCTGACGATCTATATTACCACAGACGATGGTGCCACCTGGACCGAGCTGTGGAATGAACACGATGCCGGTGTGTTCACCAACTGGACATGGTACGAGGTCACCATTGATCTTACCGCGTACCTTGGCGAGAGCGATGTCAAGTTCGGTATCCAGTACTACGGTTACGATGGTGCCGAGTTTGGCGTTGACGCCTTCGCCGTCAACGATGCCGCCCCGCCGGTAGGCCGTTGCTGCTATGGCGACCCGACCGCCCCGGACTGCATCGACGATATTTCCGAAGCTGACTGCTACGACCTTGGTGGTTACAGCTGGTTTGAGGGTCTGAACTGTGTCGATAACCCGTGCCCGACCGCTCCGGACAACGATGAGTGGACGAACGCCGAGGAAATCACCACCTTCCCGACCACCATCACCGGCACCACCGAAGGTGCGACCATCGACTGCCCCGGCGTCCTGGACTGGGAAGCCATTTGGTACGTCTTTGAAGCTCCCTATGGCGAGAATGACATTTCCGTCAGCTACTGCGGTACCTCCCCTGAAATCTACAGCGTTGGTATCGTTCTGTATGAAGACCCGGTTGTCTGCGCCAACTATATTATCGCCGACGACTACGCCTTCATCACCTGTACCGGTGGCGACCAGAACCCGGTCATGAACTGGGATCGTATGCCCGCCGGTACCTACTACTTCCCTGTCTACGTGTCGCAGGACAAGGGCACCCAGCCGTTCGTTATGACCCTGGATGTGACCGAGTCCGCCCCGCTGCCGCAGGGTGCGACCTGCAGCGACCCGATCCCGATGACTATCGGTCTCGGCGACCTGCCCTATACTATCGCCAACCAGACCACTTGCGGTTACGGCAACATTGAGAGCGAAACCTGTCTGGGTCTGTACGATGGTGGCGAGGATATCTTCTACGAAGTCACCCTCAGCGAGGCCATGAACGTGCGCATCACCATGGATCCCAAGGGAACCACCTATACCGGTTTCTCGATCAATGATGTTTGCGCCGGTGCCACCTGCATCGCTTATGCCACGCAGAGCGGCAGTGCTCCGTACTTCCTCCAGACCGACCTCCCGGCGGGCACCTACTACGTTATGGTAGATACCTGGCCGGCCCCGGACTGCATTCCCGACTTCGACCTGACCTTCGAGCTGGCCCCGTCGGCCGAGCCGGGTGACAACTGCACCGACCCGATCAAGGTCGAGCTCCCGGCTGAACTGCCGTACCTCGATGCTGATCAGTACACCTGCGGCCGTGTCAACAACTACGCCGCGGCCGACATGTGCTACACCTACGGCTACGGCGGTGGTGAGGATGTCGTCTACGAAGTCACCGTGACCGCCCCGGTCACCATCGAGATGACCTTGGATCCGAAGGGGACCACCTGGACCTACATCGAGATCCGCACTGAGTGTGTCCCGCCGGCGGGTTCCTGCGTATACTATATGCGCAATACCGGTGGTACCGCCTATACCTCGGACCCCATCAATCTGGCTCCGGGTACCTACTACATGATCGTCGATACCTGGCCGTCACCGGCGTGTATCCCGGCCTTCGACCTGAGCATCTCCGAAGGCGTGCCGTGCGTGGTTGAGTGCCCGTCCGGTTCCACCACCGAGGATGAGCCGTGCGGCTCCGACCTCAACGGCGGCTGCAACATGGCTACTCCGGCCTTCGAGAGCATCGCTCTCGGCGAAACCGTCTGTGGTACGGTGTGGTACGATGGTTCCACCCGCGACACCGACTGGTTCCTGTTCACACTGGATGACTGGTATGAGGTGACGATCACCGCTGAGGCCGAATTCGACGCTCTCTGGGGATTCCTGGAGTATGCCACGAATCCGGGTTCCGGCGACTGCGCCGACCTGAGCGGCTATCTTGAGCCGTACCTGCTCACCGAGCCGTGTCAGGATCCGATCCCGAGCATCACCGCCCTCCTGCCTCCGGGTGACTGGATGGTCTTCATGGCTCCTCAGTTCACCGACCTTCTGAACTGCGCCGACAACCCGACCTATTGGATGAAGCTCGAGGGCGTGCCGTCCGGCCCGAGCTACTGCGATGCCGGCGTCACCTACTGTGACGAGTACATCCAGCAGTTCACCTTCGGTACCCAGATCGACAACATCACCGGCTGTGACTACTACACCGACTACAGCGACACCCATGTTGCCGTTGTGCAGCCGGGCGAGACCTATCCCGTCACGCTGGTTATCGGCGATGCCTGGTCGGCCGATCAGGGCGCGCTGTGGATTGACTGGAACCAGGATTATGTCTTCGATCCGCTGACCGAAGAGGTCTTCCTCGGCTCCGGCTTTGGTCCCTACAATGCGATGGTTACCGTTCCGACCGATGCCGTTGTCGGCACCACCAAGATGCGCGTCCGCCTGACCTACAGCGTCACACCGGTGCCGTGCGGCAATACCAGCTACGGTGAGGTTGAGGACTATGGTATCGAGGTCGTCGTTGCTTCCAACACCATGGCGCTCGATCAGGAGTATGTCCATGTCGCTATGGCCTACTTGGTTACGCCTATGGACATTCACGTCATACTCGGTGGCACCATCGACCCGACTCAGGTCGACCCGGCTACCGTGACGCTGAATGGTCTGGCTGCCAACACCAGCGCGATCCTCCCCGAGTGGCCCGACTTCCAGGGTCAGGTCATCAAGCTCGGATTCCCGATGGATGACTTCGTCCTCGGCTACGGCCTGCTGTGGGATCAGCACGTGATGACCTACACCGTGAGCGGCCAGTACTTTGACACGACTCCGTTCTCAGAGGACGGCGACGTGCTCTACTACGGTCACTCCGTTGGCGATCTGAACGTTGACGGTCAGATCAACGTCACCGACCTGACCTTCATGATTGGCTATCTGTTCAACGGTGGCGCCGCCCCGCGTGTGGTCGCGACTGCTGACGTGAACGCCAGTGGCAATGTGAACGTTGCCGACGTGACCTACTTTGCCGCCTACCTGTTCAGTGGTGGCGATGCGCCGCGTCGCTAACAGACCTCGCCCGGACGTTCCGACGTCCGAAATGTCGTAAGACACTCCGGTCTTCGGACCGGATGAAGATAAAGCCCGCCGATTTCTCGGCGGGCTTTCTTTGTCCTTATCACTCAAAGCAGCCTGAATCAATGGCATCAGCAGAATCAACCCCCTGACAAGGATCACCCGCAAACGCAGCCGGTTACATCGGCTTCCTCTGGCAGCATGGGCAGTAATGGGCCGAGCGACTGCCGATTTTCTCGCGCACTATCAGCCGCGAGCAGCGCTGACACGGCTCCCCCTCGCAACTGTACGCCTTCAGATATGCCTGAAAGCGACCCGTCTGACCATCCACCCCCGAGTACGAGTCCACCGAGGTCCCCATCAGGTCGATTGCCCGCCTGAGGATATGCTGAATATGACCGTGAAGCTCGCCAAGCTTGCGCGCCGAGATGCCGTCCGTCAACCGCCGCGGATGCAGCCGGGAGTAATACAGAGCCTCGTCGGCATAGATGTTCCCCAGCCCGGCAATGAAAGTCTGATCCAGCAGGGCCGGCTTAATCATGCGCCGACACGACCGGCAAAGCCTCACGAACTCCTCACGCGTGACCTCCAGCGGCTCCGGACCCAGCCGCGACAACGTCGGGTGCTCGGCCAGCTCAGCCGTCCGATAGACACGAAGGCGACCGAACCGCCGGTAGTCGTTGAAGCGAAGATGCCAGCCATCCGGCGCACTCCGCGAACTCACGAAGTCAAACACGACAAGGTCATGCTTACCAATCGGCGAGGTCCGGGGCAGCCAGAACATGTGCCCGGTCATCTTCAAATGAACCCAGAGCGTTACCCCGCCTGACATATTAATAAGTATGTTCTTGCCACGACGCCGGATCGATCTGACATCCCGCCCCCTCAGTACCTCGTGCAGGCTGCCCGCCTTCAGCGCCGGACTGATGAACACCGTTGCGCTCGGAGCACGATTGCTCACTTCTGCAATAGTCTGACCCAGAATGGTGTCTGTCAGACCCCGAGCAACCGTCTCAACTTCGGGAAGTTCCGGCATAGTGACATACTATCAGGCAGTGTGCCATATCTTACGAGACTCTGTCATCTCGCCGCCACCGCTTCGGCAGTGAGAACGTCTCTGAGGTACTGGCCAGTGTAGCTCGAGCGAATATCGGCTACCTGCTCCGGCGTGCCAAAGGCGATGATCTCCCCTCCCGCATCGCCCCCCTCCGGGCCGAGGTCAATAATCCAGTCGGCAGTCTTGATGACATCGAGGTTGTGCTCGATAACCACAACCGTGTTGCCCCGGTCGACCAGCTCATTGAGCACCTTCAGCAGCATGCGGATATCCTCGAAATGCAGCCCCGTCGTTGGCTCATCGAGAATGTAGAATGTCCGCCCCGTCGCCGTCTTCGAAAGCTCTGTGGCCAGTTTCACCCGCTGGGCTTCGCCGCCGGACAGGGTAGTGGCCTGCTGACCCAGATGAATGTAACCCAGACCAACATTCTTGAGTGTGAGCAGCTTGTTCTTGATCCGGGGGATGTTCACAAAGAACTGCAACGCCTCATCCACCGTCATATCAAGCACATCGGCAATCGACTTCCCCTTGAACGTGACGTCCAGAGTCTCGCGGTTGTAGCGCTTCCCTTTGCAGGCCTCGCAGGTGACATACACGTCGGGCAGAAAATGCATCTCGATCTTGATGATACCATCCCCCTGGCAGGTCTCGCAACGGCCACCCTTGACGTTGAACGAAAAGCGCCCCGGAAGGTAGCCCCGCGCCCTGGCCTCCGGCAGGCCCGCAAACAGGTCACGGATATGGGTGAAGACACCACTATAGGTAGCCGGATTGGAACGCGGCGTGCGGCCGATTGGTGACTGATCGATATCGATAACCTTGTCGATCAAATCCAGCCCGCGAATTCGTTCGTACGGCAGCGGTGCCTTGCGGCTGGAATAAAAATGTCGGGCCATGGCGCGGTACAGTGTCTCATTGATCAGGGTGGACTTCCCGGAACCGGATACCCCCGTCACCACGACCAGATTGCCCAGCGGGATTTCCACTGTCACGTTGCGCAAATTGTTGCCCGTGGCGCCGACAAGCTTGACAATATCACCCGACTGCGGACGCCGACGCTCCGGAACCTCAATCGTGCGTTTCCCGGACAGATACTGACCCGTCAGCGAGGCCGGCGTGTCTCGGACAGCATCGGGCGTCCCCTCAGCAACGATTTCACCCCCGTGTATACCGGCGCCCGGGCCAAGGTCAATCACGTAATCCGCCTCCTCGATCGTCTCCCGATCATGCTCAACCACCAGAACCGTATTCCCGATATCGCGCAACTCCTTGAGCGTATTCAAAAGGCGCCGGTTGTCGCGCTGGTGAAGTCCGATCGACGGCTCATCGAGAATGTACAGCACACCCACCAGTCGTGACCCTATCTGGGTGGCCAGGCGAATGCGTTGAGCCTCGCCCCCCGACAGCGTCGACGCGGCACGCGAGAGCGTCAGGTAGTCCAGCCCCACATCGCACAAAAAAACGAGCCGCTCGCGGACCTCCTTGAGAATCTGCCGGGCAATCGCCTCCTGCCGCTCGGTAAGCGCGATGCTGTCAAAGAATGATCGCGCCTGTTTGACCGACATATCCACCACGCTGTCAATAGTCTCACGGTCAAGTATGACCGAGAGCGCCTCCGGTCGCAACCGCGCCCCCTGACAGGCCGGGCACTTCGTGATCGACATGTAGCCCTCGATCCACTGGCGGATCCCGCTCGATTCGGTCTGCTTGTAGCGCCGCTCCAAATGCGGGATAACCCCCTCGAACGGCTGCCGATAGACACCGGAGCCATGTCCCTTCCCCGACAAGTGCTCGTACTCGAACGTGATCTCTTCGCCGCCCGAACCGTACAGCAGAACCTCGCGGATCTTCTGGGGCATCTTGTTCAGCGGCGTGCCGAACTTGAACCCATAATGATTCGCCACCCCCCGGAGCATGTAACGGTACCAGTTGGACATCTCGGCCCCTCCCCAGGGCTTGATAGCCCCATCGCTGATCGACAACGACCAGTCCGGAATGACCAGATCCGGGTCGATCTCCATCTTGTAGCCAAGACCATCGCACACCGGGCAGGCCCCCCGTGGCGAATTGAACGAGAACAACTGCGGCGTCGGCGCCTCATAGCTGATGTTGCACTCCAGACACGCGAACTGCTCAGAAAACAACAGATCCTCCCCCTTCACATTCACAATCACGCTCCCCTGCCCCGCCGCAAGGGCCGTCTCCACCGAATCAGCCAGGCGTCGGCGCGACTTGCTCTTTACGACCAGACGATCAATAACCGCATCGATATCGTGCTTACGGCGCTTGTCGAGTTTGATATCCTCATCCGCCTGCACTACCTCCCCGTCGATCCGTAGCCGCACAAAGCCCTGCCCCCGGGCCTCATCAATAATGTCCCTGTGAGCACCCTTCTTCCCCTTGACCAACGGCGCAAGGATCATCATGCGGGTCCCCTCCTCAAACCCAAGGACCGAGTCCACTATCTGCTCCGCGGTCTGCTGCGTTATCGGCTTGCGGCACTGCACGCAATGAGGTACCCCTGTCCGCGCAAACAGCAACCGCAGGTAGTCGTATATCTCGGTGACAGTCCCCACTGTCGAGCGCGGGTTCTTGGCAGTGCTGCGCTGCTCGATCGAAATAGCCGGCGAGAGACCCTCGATAAAATCGATATCCGGCTTCTCCATCAACCCCAGAAACTGGCGAGCGTATGCCGACAGCGACTCCACATACCGACGCTGCCCCTCGGCGTAAATGGTGTCGAAAGCGAGCGAACTCTTGCCGGAACCGGACAGCCCCGTGATGACTGTCAGGGTGTTGCGCGGAATGCGAACATCAATGTTCTTCAAATTGTGCTCGCGGGCACCCTTGACATGCAGAAAGTGCTGGTTGATATGGTTTCTGTCGTTGTTCGTGGCCATTGTTTCCCTTCCGAGGTAATCCGCAATATAGCTCCTTCAGAGCCAATATTGAAGCGGATTCATGCGGTCAGTGTCACTTTTTGTCCACAGGGAGCCTTCATGAACATGGGCCAATTCAGCCCGTATTGCCACTGCGCTGCGGCCAGTGAAAGGCCTTGACTTTGGGGAATTTGGAGCTACATTTACCACACTATGCACGACAAGCATCAGCAGTTTTTCGATGAACTGGCAGCCGAGTGGGACCTCCGCTTCACGGCCGAGGACCTGGAACGCCTGCAGCGCGTCGTTGATCGCATCGAGATCGCTGCCAGCATTGATATCCTTGATCTGGGCTGCGGGACCGGCATCCTCTTCGACATGCTCCGTCGCCGGGTAGGACCGGACGGCTCCGTGACCGGGGTCGACTTCTCGATCGAAATGGCGTTGAAGGCACATCGCAATTTCCCCTTCCCCAACGTCAATGTTGTCGATGCCGATGCCATCATGCTGCCGTTTGCCGATGATACCTTTGACATGGCCTTTGCCTTCGCGGCCTTTCCCCATTTCTCGGATCAGCAGCGGGCGGTCAGTGAGACCCATCGGGTACTGCGGCCGGGCGCCCGCTTCTATATCCTCCATCTGCAGTCCTCGAAGGAGGTCTCCGAAATCCATCACCGCCTCGGCGGCGTTGTGGCGCACGATGTGATTCCCTCCCACGATGATCTGCGAGCAATGTTCGATCTGCAGAAATTCTCCGATGTCAGGATCGAGGATCAACCCGGGCTGTTCCTGCTGTCGGCAGTCAATAACGAGTAGCCGGGATACAAGGGCCTGATAGTGCCTCCTGTCATCACCACCCGCGCCGGATTCATCACCCACACAGCCTTGTATCTGGCCATTGCCATCATTCTGCCAATCGGGTTTCACGCTGTAGGCATGGGCGGAAGAATCTTCCTGCCCATGCACATCCCCGTGCTGCTGGCCGGACTGGTCGTAGGACCCCTCTGCGGGATAATCGTCGGACTACTGGCCCCGGGGCTGTCGACCATTCTGACCGGGTTGCCGCCCGTCGACCGCGTGCTGTTCATGTCTATGGAACTGGCCATGTACGGACTGGTCGGCGGACTGGCGTACCGGGTCTTCCAGTTGAACCTCCTGGTTTCCCTGATCCTGGCCATGATCATGGGACGGCTGATGTTCGGCCTGGGCCTGTTTCTGCTGGCGCTGTTTGTCGATGTGCCATACTCGGCAGCCGCCTTCTTCTCCATCGGCGGCGCCATGATCACCGGCTGGCCCGGAGTCGTCATCCAGTTGATCCTCGTCCCCCTCGTGGTCAAGGCTCTCGAGCGACGCAGCCAGGGACCGCGGTTCGCCCCCTACCGTTGACACAACTGCCCTGCACCGCCACAACAGCTATCCCTTGAATCCGCTGCTCCTGTGAGCACCGTCGCAGAACGGCTTGGATACACTGTGTCCACATCTGCACAATGAGAACGGCTTGTCTTTCATAACGATCGTGCCGTCAGCAAGCTTGATCTCCGCGCTGTCACTGTGCACCATCGCCGGGCCATTGGGGATGAGTTCTATCCGTAGCGGATTATCGGCCATGACCTTCCTCCTTTCCTGAGTGACTCCGAGTTCTGCTACCTGTAAGCACGAGTAACCCCGTCAGAAGCACACCGGTTCCACAGGAACGGTCATGGCTCAGCCGATCACGCGCAGGCTGAAATCGCAGGCAGCGGCGGAATGGGTGAGAGCCCCAATCGAAACATAATCAACGCCAGTAGCGGCGATCTCCCCAACAGTGGCCAGCGAGACATTACCGGACGCCTCCAGCTCAATCTCCGGATTGAGTGAACGCGCCACCCTGACCATCTCAGTCAGGCTCTCCGGCGTCTGGTTGTCAAGCAGGAGGCGGTCCACCCCACTGTCGATGGCCTCCCGCAACTGCTCGAGCGAGGTCACCTCGACCTCAACGAGTATGCTGCTCTGGTCTGCCTCAAACTGCAACCGGAAGTCGACACTGCCAAGATACTCGCACGTCCGCTCGATGGCCCCCCTCACCGAACCCGCGGCGGCAATGTGGTTGTCCTTGATCAGCACCATGTCGTACAAACCCATGCGGTGATTAGCTCCCCCGCCGTGCACGACAGCTTCCTTCTCCAGCAGCCGCAGTCCCGGGGTTGTCTTGCGCGTGTCCAGTACGCGGCATCCCGTCCCCTCCACGAGACGGACAAACTCCCGGGTCAACGTGGCGACACCCGACAGGTGCGCCAGGAAGTTGAGCGCCACCCGCTCGGAAACCAGCACCGTCTGATTGAATCCCTTGATAGTCACTATCGTGTCGCCCGCAACGAAGCTCTCACCATCCCTCTTTTGCGGCGACACGCTGTTGGCCGAATCCACCAGCGCGAAGGCCAGCAGTGCCGGCTTCAAACCCGAAAGCACACCGGGGGCTTTGGCAACGATGACCGCCTCGACCGGGTCGGGCTCAAGACAGGCCAAAGACGTAACATCGCCGGGGCCGATGTCCTCTTCCAGAGCACGCCGCACCAGATCAATCAGCGAGTGGCTCCGCTTTTCAGGCAGTCTGCCAGTCATAGGCCTAATGAAAGGGCGCCTTGGAAAATGTCAAACAGCAATTTATATTGCCCTCATGTCATCCCAACGCCACAAACGACCGGTCATCGCCATGCTCGGCTATGGCTCCCAGGGACGGGCATTGGCGCTCAACCTGAAAGATTCCGGTTACGAAGTCGTCGTCGGGCTGCCCTCAGCGTCATCCTCACGACGTCGCGCCAAAAAGGACAGTATCCACACGGTGACAACAACCGCACGCGCCTGCGCGCAGGCACAAGTGATATGCTTCGCCGTCCCCGACCACAGGCATGGCGCCATCTGGCGCGACGAGGTCAGCGCAGCGGTACAAGACGGCGCCGCGCTCTGGTTCCTGCACGGCCTGAGCATCCACTTCCGGCAGGTGACAGTCCCGGGAACGGTCGATGTCCTGATGATTGCACCACATGCACCCGGAGTGGCCGTCCGCGAGCAGTACCTCGGCAGGCGGTCGTTGTCGGCCTTCGTGGCGGTGCATCAGGATGCTTCGGGAACAGCGATGAAACTCGCCCGCCGCCTCGGCCACGCTATCGGGATCGCCCCCTCACGTCTCGTGCCCACAACCTTCGAGCACGAGGCCATCGGCGACCTCTTCGGCGAACAGGCTGTCCTGTGCGGCGGCATGTCGGCCCTGATTGTGGCCGGATTCGAGACCCTCGTCGCGCGCGGCGTGCCGCCCGAGAATGCCTATCTGGAAGTCGCCTGGCAGCTCGACCTGATTATCGCACTGATAAAACAACATGGCATTGAGGGCATGCTCCGCCGAATCTCAGTGGCCGCCCGACTCGGCGCGCTCCAGACCGGCCCGGAACTGATCGATCACCGGGTGCGCGCCAAAATGGAGAAACTGCTCAACCGCATAGAACGCGGCCAGTTTGCACGAGAGCTGGAGAAGCTGGACCAAACAGCACTCAACAGGCTCAACAAGACCCTCTCCCGGCTCTCGAACCCGCAACTGGAACGTGCCGCCCGCAAGTTTCGCGAGTAGCCTGCAGCACACCACCTTTCTCTTCACCGGCGTTTTCACTGACGCTTGTGACGATTCCGTGACAATCAACCCGCCAAATTACGCCAATTGTACTTCTTAATAGTCCCGATCCCCAAGTGGAACTCATTGATGATGACTACAACAAGGAGACAATAGATGATCCGCACGCTCATTATCGCAGCAATAGCCGGCCTGCTGATAGCCGGCGCTCTTTCGGCGGCAACTTTCACCGGCACGGTACTCGATGCCGCCACCGGCCAACCCCTTGAGCGGGCAACCATCCGCGCCGAGGGTAGCACCCGCACGGCCATGACCGGCAGCGACGGCACCTTCCGCCTGACCATGCCCGACACCGACACCGCCCTGGTGAGCGTCACCCATGTCGGATTTGCACCGCTGCAATCCGTGCTGCTGATCGCCGGTGAGAATGCCACCCTGCGCCTGACCCCATCGGTATCCATGCTCGATAATGTGGTCGTGACCGCCTCTCGCTACGAGAAGCTCGCTTACGAGGTCCCACAACCGGTGACAGCCGCCTCGCGCGCCGAGATCGAAACCAAGGGGCATACGATCGTCTCCGACATCATGCGCACCTTCCCCGGTACCGATATGAACGACGCCGGACCGTTCCGCGCCCGTCCAATCATTCGCGGATTGTATGGCACCCGCGTGCTGGTGCTCGTCGATGGCGAGCGGCTGAACGACCAGCGCGACGTGACCTCGTTTGCCGGCGTGTCGATGTCGCTGATTGACGTCAACGAGATCGAGCGAGTCGAGGTCGTCAACGGCCCCTCCTCGGTGCTGTACGGCTCCGACGCTATGGCGGGCGTGGTCAACGTCATCACCCGCGAGCGCCAGTTCAGCCCGCAATTGCAGCCAATCGGTCGCTACTCCGGTCGCTACAGCACAGCCGACCAGCAGCACTCCAACCGGTTCGACCTTGGCTTCAGCGCGCCGCAGATCACCGCAACCGTAGGTTTCAGCCATCGGCAGGCGGAGAAGAACTTCGCCCCACCGGACGACTGGAACCGCACGGCTGGCATCTACAGCGTCTTCCGCCCAGAGTTCTATGACAGCCTGAACGCCGCCAACGGGACCGCTTTCGACCGCGACCGCATGGTGAACTCAAAAGCCAGCGCCAGCAACTTCGACACCCGGCTGGCCTTCAAGCCCGGTGACCGCCACCGCCTTGATCTGGATATCGGCGTCTTCCGCGGCAGCGATATCGGTTATCCCGGAGTCCCCAATGACTCCACCCCCTACTGGTTCTTCTACCCCGAGCACAATCGCGACAACGTCTCGCTGAAATACACCGGCGACGGCCTCACCAACAGAATGACACGCCTGGAGTCACGAATCTACTATCAGAAAATATCCAAGGACTTCCTCACGGACTTCTTCGGCGAAGTGGTCTCGGCCGGCCAACCCTTCCCCGCTTCACGGGTGGCCCTGCTCAGCTCACTGAACCGCACCGAGGTGACCAAGTTCGGCTGGAACTTCCAGGAACTGTATACACTGAACCGCACCACCCACCTGACCTTCGGTCTCGATCTCATGCGCGAAGAGATCGACGGCTTCTCCACCAGCCGCACCCGCCTGAGTGGGTTCAATCCGGGAGTCGGGTTCACCGACACCACCATACAGGTCGATACCGGCTCACCCGTCCCCGAGAATACGTGGCACTCCCTTGGGTTGTATCTGTCCGGTGACCATCAGTTCCGCACCGCCACCGTCATCGCCGGGGCGCGCTTCGACAACTTCTGGGTCAAAACCGAGCAGACCGACGGGTATGTCGACGACCAGGGAGAAAGACTGCCGACCGCCGATGACCACTATGCCGCCATGAACGGCTCGCTGGGCCTGATCTATCCCGTCGGCCGCGGAGTCAACCTCGTGACCAATATCGGAACGGCCTACCGCGTGCCCAATGTCGTCGAGCGCTTCTACTTCGGCAGCGCCTCAGGACGCCAGACACGGCCCAATATCGACATCAAGCCCGAACGCTCAGTCACAGTGGACTTCGGCGTCAAGGCTGTCCATGGATACATCAATTACTCACTGATCGGATTCCACTCCACCTACTCCAACCTGACCCAGTTGCAGCGGTTCGATTCCACCGCCGGACACGGCGGATCCTTCACCAGCCTGTGGCGCTACGAGAATGTCGAGGATGTCTCCATCAGCGGTCTGGAGACAATGATCGAAGCGACATTCGATAACGGTCTCTACGGAACCCTCAGCCTCTCCTACCAGTACGGCCAGGATCGCACCAACGATAAACCGCTCTTCGTCTCACCGATCAAAACGACCCTTACTATGGGATATCGCCTCAACAAGCGCGATGCTTTCGGCGAGCTTACTATCCGCCAGACAGGTGACCAGAATCGGGTGGCCGAGGTCTCGACTCTCGACGATGTCCCCACCGAGGGGTATACCATACTGAATCTCAGCGCCGGCATCCGCCTGTATCAGCACGTCCGCCTTGCCCTGACCGTCAATAACCTGTTTGACGAAGTCTACTCGGAGCCTTTCAACGCCCGTAATCCGGATAACCCCATTGCGGAGCCCGGCCGAAACCTCATCGTCTCGGTCAGCTCCACCCTGTAGCACTTGTCCGGCAGAACGGATCTCCTGCCGGCTGGTTTTCACGGGCCGAGTCCTTAAGGACTCGGCCCGTGTACCTTCCCCGATTAACCAGAGTGCAAGCGGCAACCTTTGTTGGGACTTTGTTATTCACATAAGCTGCAAACAGGATCACAACGGGGTGACGAAGCAGTGTGCAAAACATGAACAGGCTTGCAGTACCCGCCGGACCACCACCACCTGTTCGTCGTAACTGATTGTGCCGCAACATACGCCCCTTCTGTGGCCACCATCGAAGAGCCGGGGCATACCGTTTGCTGATAGGTGATTCAGTCTGAGAAGAGATTCTCAGATAGTTTGTTAGACCAGACCCCCGACTGACCACCGGGGGTTCTTTTTTTCCACTCCCGATGCAAGTCCTGCCCCGTCCCCCGAATCGCACCGAATAATCAAGTTGACGTTCTCCCGGCGGTGACTGTTATTGCCAACACCATGAAACGCATTCTCTGGTCGATTCTCACTGTCGTTGTCATCGCCGTGTTCGCCGTGATCGGCTACTACATCTACGACCTGACCCGCGAGCCCGGTCGGGCTGAGATGCTGGCAGACATAGTCCATGCCGAGGACTCTCGGCGCGTGACCCCCCTGCTTCTGGACTATCTGGAACATCCGGAACCGGAAATCCGCAAGCACGCGGCTCTCGCGCTGGGTCGGATCGGCGCCCCCGAGGCCGGGCAATCGCTGGCCGCGATGCTCGGCGATTCCGTGCAGTCGGTCGCCGCAACGGCGGCATTTGCACTCGGCCTGACCGGACAAAACCGCCACGCCGATGATCTGATGGACATAGCAGTCGACCTGCCGTCAACACTGCTGCCCTCCCTGCTCGAGGCAGCCGGACGACTGGCCGATACCAGCCATCCACACCTGACCTTACAACTGGTGACCTATCTCGCCCACCCGGCCCCCCAGGTCCGGGCCGCGGCCTGTCGCGCGCTCTATCGTGCCGCCGACCTCTCGGTCACCCCCACTGTTGCCGCTATGGCCATCGCCGAAACCGACCGCGAGGTTCGTCTGGAAGCACTCTATCTTCTCGCTCAGTTCGGAGAACCGGCGGCCGAGCAGCTGTTCGTCCACTACCTGGCCGACAATGATCCGTTCCCACGCAGAACTGCAGTGCGCGGGCTGGGACATATCCAAACAGAACAGGCCGAACACTATCTGGCCATTGCACTGAACGACCGGGATCCCTCGGTGGTGGCTCAGGCAATTCAGGAGTTGGGGGATCGCACCAGCCGCAAAACTCATGAGCAACTGACCCGCAAACTCCAACAGGAAAAAGACCCCCGGCTGATGCGGCTGTTGCTGCAATCAATGCTCAAACAGAGAAACCCCGGAGGCCTCGACGCCGCTCGGCGAATCCTGTCCGGTCAGCACACGCATCCCCTCGTCGGCATGGCCCTGCGGTATCTGGCCACCTTCGAGCAGGAACGGGCTATCCCGATGATCGACTCCGTCGCCCACGAAGGGGACGCCTACCTGCGAGCCGTCTGCGCCGACGCCTATGGCCAGATGACCCGAGCGAATGTACTGACCAGAATGGGGGTGCTGTTCAACGATGAGGACCCGCTGGTGCGCAAAGCCGCCTTCGAAAACCTGACAACGGTGGATGCCCAGAATCGAAAGTACCACATCGACCGCGCCCTGAACGACCGCGACTTCGTCGTCGTAGTGCAGGCCGTGGAACAGATCAGAACCTTCGCCTTCAAAATCTATCTGCCTGTGCTGCAGACCATGATGTCCATGCCCAACGAAACCGATGTCGATGTTCGCCGCGCCATACTGGAAACAGCTGCTTCCTTCCTTGAAGAGAATACCCAGGACACAACAGCGCTTCGAATTCTGATCGACGGCATAATGGACCCCGAGTATGTCGTCAGGCGCGATGCCGCCGAGTTCTACAAAACCGTACTGGGCGAAGACCGATACAAGATGGTGCCGCCGGCCCCCTCACGCTACACTGCCGGCAAGATTGAAGATGCCTATAACAAGTACCGTCGCAACCCGTTTGCTCAGATCGCCACCTCAAAAGGAGTCATCAAAATGGAGCTGCTCTTCGAGGCGGCGCCGCTGACCGTGATGAATTTCATAGAGCTGGCCCGCGATGGCTTCTATCACGGCCTGATGTTTCACCGTGTCATCCCCGGCTTCCTAACTCAGGGGGGCTGCCCCCGCGGCGATGGCTGGGGTGGCCCCGGCTACTTCATCCGCAGTGAGTACAACGCGCTGCCCTTTGAGCGCGGCAGTGTCGCCATGGCCACCTCCGGTAAGGACACCGGTGGCTCACAATTCTTCCTGTCCTTGGCGCGGCAACCGCACCTTGACGGGAATTACACGCTGTTTGCCCGCGTCGTCCACGGGATGGACGTTGTCGAGCAGTTAGTGGAGGGAGATATGATAGAATCAGTGACAATAGTCGAGGGAGCCCTGTGAGACGCTCCCACTCTATAGTCATCAGAGTCATCGCCATGGTCCTCACTGTCGGTATACTGCTGACCGGCGGTGTCGTGTCAGCGCAGGAGGACCGCATCGATCCGCAGGCGCTGATAGAACAAATCCTGACCGTACACCAACGGCAGCAGTCGCAGATCGAGGACATCAGCTACGACGCCGAGTATGTCGAGGGGGAAGAAACCGACCGGGGATTCGTCGAGAAGGTACGCCTGATCAAGACCATCCATATCAAGTATGTTGGCGACTCAGTGCTCTACAGCGAGCAATTCCACGAGTACTACAAGGACGGAAAGCTCCAGCCCGACAAAGAACTCAAAGACGAGGCCCGGGAGCGAACAAAAAACCGCATCGAGCAGAACCGTCGCACCATCGCGCATCCCATGCTGGAGCCATTCTATCCGGACAACAGCAACAACTACCGGATCAGGTACGAGGGCGTCAATTACGACGATGTCGAGGGACATATCTGCCATGAGTTCGTGGTGCGATCCACTGTTGACGATGCTGATCACATCAACGGCGTGTATTACTTCGATGCCGACACCTTCCAGCTGGTAAGGTGCAACTTCTCGCCGGCCAAACTGGTCAAGAAGACCTTCTTCCGGCTGAATCGGCTGGATATGACGATCGATTACGCCTTCACATCCGACAGCACCTGGTGGCTGCCGACGCGCTTCGAGATGGAGGGAGAGGGCAAGGCCGCCGTGTTCTTCGGCGTCCACTTCTCGGGAACAGAGTACTATCGCAATCCGCGGGTCAACACCGGCATTGCCGATACACTATTCGAGGTGAACTATGACTGATACCAGCCCGGAAATTAGGTCCAAAATCGTGACGGTCGATATCCCCGAAGGCATGAATGTCATTTTCGGGATGTCACACTTCATCAAGACGGTCGAGGATCTGTACGAGGCCCTAATGACATCGGGGCTGTCGCTCAAGTTCGGAATCGCGTTCTGCGAGGCCTCGCAGAAGCGATTGGTGCGCACCGACGGCAACGACTCCGAACTGATTGGCATGGCCACCAAAGCAGCCCGCGACGTCGGCTGCGGCCACTCGTTCTTCATCTACCTTCGCGGAGGCTTCCCCATCAATGTCCTCAACCAGGTGAAGATGGTCCCCGAGGTCTGCCGGATATTCTGCGCGACCGCAAATCCGCTGCAGGTTATTGTCGCTGAAACCAATCAGGGACGCGGCGTGCTGGGCGTAGTCGATGGCCTGACACCGGCCGGTGTCGAACAGGACGAAGACGCCAAAGAGCGGGTGGAGTTTCTGCGCAAGATCGGCTACAAAAGATAGCGCCGGACCATCATCTCCCGCTCCTGACGGCAACACCTGACCTTTGTCGCGCCGTCACCCGATACCAACAACCAATACAGCCGCGTTGTCTTACTCCCGGGATTTCCGCCGGTAGTCTTCGATTGCCGCCCTGATGGCATCCGAAGCGATATTCGAGCAGTGCAGCTTTCTCTCGGGCAAACCGCCCAGAGATTCAGCTACCCGGTCGCGAGTGAGCGCATACGCTTCATCAAGCGTCAGCCCCTTAATCATCTCCGTGGCCATCGAACTCGAAGCAATTGCCGCAGCACAACCGAAGGTCTTGAACCTGACATCGGCAATACGGCCATCATCAACCCGGATCATGATCTTCGTGACATCCCCACACTCCGGGTTCCCCACCGAACCAACACCGTCAGGCTGATCAATATCCCCCGTATTGCGCGGATTCTCGAAATGGTCCATCACCGTTGAGTTATACATAGGCGGAGAAGATACTACGCGAACCAACATCTGGCAACAGGTTCTGCGCCTCAGATCAGGCCTTTTCCACACTTTATTCACAGTCGGTCGATAAGTGGCAGAAGGTACCTCAGAATGGCCCAAAAGCCGCTGTTTATGCTCAACTCCCCCAATTGCACAGGTGTGGACATCTTGTGTGGAAAGCCGCCCAAAGGTGCCAAACCCGATAGGGTTTGTGATGATTTCCGCAAAATCAACATGGCAAATTCTCCGATAGCACGTATAATCAGGTAACAGTGCTAACAGAGTCCGGCAAGAAAGAACAGGAGCGAGTGATTCTGGTCGGTTTGGCGCGCTCATCACGCGACCGCCAACAGGTGACCGAGTCGCTCACAGAGCTCGGCGAATTGGCCCGCTCGGCCGATGCTCTCGTGGTTGGGCAACGGATCCAGACGCGCGGCAAGCCCGACCCGGCGTACTTCATAGGGCGCGGCGTTGTCGATGAATTAGCCGAGTTGATTGCCGAAACCAAGGCCAATTGCATCATATTCGACGATTCCCTGTCACCCGCCCAGCAACGCAATCTGGAGAAGGCCCTCCAAACAAAAGTCATTGATCGGCCAGTACTTATCCTGGACATCTTCGCCTCCCGAGCCAGAACGTCAGCCGCTCGCCTGCAAGTCGAACTGGCCCAGCTCGAGTACACCCTGCCCCGATTGACCGGTGCCTGGGTGCACTTCTCACGGCAATACGGTGGGATCGGCTCCAAAGGTCCCGGCGAAACACAGCTTGAAATCGACCGTCGTCAGGTGCGCACCAAAATTGCTCATCTGAAAGAGCGCCTCTCACGGCTCGATCGCCAGCGGGCAACTCAGCGCAAAAGCCGTCTGGAGCTCTTCAAGGTATCCCTGGTGGGCTACACCAACGCCGGCAAGTCCACCCTGTTCAACAAGTTAACAAAGGGCAGCGTGCGCACTGCCAACATGCTGTTCACAACCCTCGACTCGACCACCCGCGTGATGTCCTCCGGCTACCCCTGCCGCGTCGTCTTCTCCGACACTGTGGGCTTCATTCGCAAGCTGCCGCATCAGCTGGTAGAATCCTTCAAATCGACTCTGGAAGAGGTCGTCCTCGCCGATATGCTGGTGCACGTCGTCGACTGCTCGGACCCCAGGGCCGATGAGCATATTGAGCAAACCCGTCAGGTCCTGACCGAGATCGGAGCCGATCATGTACCGGAGATACTGGTATACAACAAGATAGACCGGTGCGCCGAATATCGCCCGGGGGCACTCAACGGCAGCCGAGCCTACGCCATTTCAGCCCGCGATGGGCTGGGGCTGGCCGCGCTGCAGGCCGAAATCATCCTCGCTTCCAATCAGTTCATACGCCAGAAAGCCGCCCTCTGATTCCGACTTACCGGGGCAAAGTCCCGGCAGATTGTGCCGATAGATATACTAACGGCAAAAACAGGACAGGTTTTTACATGGCACATTCAATTCTCATTGTCGATGACAATCCCAATATGTCCTCGCTCCTGTCGGAAATGCTCGAGGTGTTCGACTACACATCGGAACGCGCCGGCGATGGCGACGAAGCACTCACCAAATTGACCGACGGCAAGTTCGCTATGGTGATAACCGACATGCGTATGCCAAACATGACAGGGCTGGAGCTGCTGCAGCAGGTCAAGCAACGCTTCCCGAAAATGCCGGTCGTGTTGATCTCCGGATACTCTATGGGCGAGATTCAGGATGATCCCAGCGGCCTCAAACCCGATGGCTTCCTGGCAAAACCGTTCATGATGTCGGACATCGAGAAGCTGCTTAACTCGCTCCTCTGAACGGACAACACAGCACCAAAGACTCAGGCCGGAGTCCCCCTCGCGGAGGCTCCGGCCGTTTACCTTCTCGACGGAAACAATTGATGCGTGCTGTAATCAGCCGGCTACTTCTTTGACACCTTCGATCGGCACAGCACACTGAGAAATTCATTGAAGTGCAACTGCTTTGGCTCCGACGCAAACGGTCCCAGGCTGAAATGGCACTCGGTGCCGGTTATTGTCTCACGCACAAAAACTGATTCACCATCGGCCGTCTCGACACGCATGATGACAGGCATCCTGAAGCCCGCACCCACCTTGCTCGTCGTTGCATTAGCATCGATGATATACTCCCCCCCGTCCTCGGTGACACTCCACGTAATATCAAACTGCGGCATACGGTAGTCATAGAGCCAGTAGTCGAAAAACCAGTCAAGCGGCTGACCGTAGTGTTTCTCGGCCAGTGCGATGAAATCGCCGGTGGTGTACAGGCGGTTGTTGAACGTGAAACTGGCCTCGAACAGAAAACGCGTGAACGCGCGATCCGACATGCTCTCGAGATCAAGCATCAGCAGCCGCAGCATGTGCATCATCCACGCACCCTTATTGGCAATGAGCATGTCAACCGTTCGACCGCCGACCGAGATCGGTCGAAGCCGACTCACCTGCTCCAGATTCAGCAGCGTATCACGACGGTTGAGCATGTTCGAATAAAACGCACCAGCACCTACCTGACGCTCGATAAGCAATCCCGGCAGGTAGCTCGCCAGCGCCGGCTCGATCCACTGCTCGCGGTGAGTGGCCGGCTGCATCAAATTGCCAAACCACTGGCGGGCCGCGGCATAGCCGGCATACGTATGAAATCCTCCCAATGCAGCCATCGTCCCCGACGTCACACAGGCGTTTTGCGGAATGGTCATAGTCCCCGGCATCGATACGAAACTCTGCTCCGGCACCACGTACAGCCCGAACACACCCGGCGGATTCCCACCCAGCAGACTCAAAAAGAAGTTCGTCGCCTCCAATGCAGTAGCCTCGTACATTGCATCCGGAATGAAACACTCCATGGCGTGCTTATTCACCGATTTCAGCTTGATGAAGTTCATCATCAACCCGGCATCGGTGGTAGCGCCGACTGTGTCAATACCGGAGACAAATCCCGTGAAGTAGAAACGGCTGTATAAATTCTGCGGCTGCACCTCGAACACGCTCTGTCCCCGCTGCCCATCAGAATAGGGCCCCATCCCCGGCATGTAGTAATTCGCCCCGCGCGGCACCGCGAAACTGAAACTGAACGCACAGGGTGCCGGGTTCTGTACGTACGGAAGGACATGATCGTAGTTGGAGCCGTTGTACCACAGGGAAATCTCCACCGTGTCTCCCCGGTGGGCATACCCCGGGAGCATCACCCCAATATGCCCGAAATCTCTGCGCCGATGATAATCGGCCCGCTCACCGTTCACGTAAACCGAATCCTCTTTCAGATTGTAGTTCAGCCACAGCGAAAGGTACTTCAGGCTGTCTTTCTCGATAACCAGCGAGACATCACCTCGCGTGCCCTTCTGAATCCGTTTGCCGTCCAGCCCCCCAAGGACAATATCCCCATGCTTCCTGACAGCTCGCGTCGGATACTGGATGTCGGAAAGGACCGAATCTTCGTAACGTCCGCGCTCCTGCCGCTGAAACACCGCCGCCTCGGTAATCAACACATCTCCCCCCTCGAACTCGTAGCCCACAAGAACCTCCTCCGGCCGATTGGGGTCGAATGTGAACGTATACCGGTTGAAATCAATGAAGAAATAGCCGTCATCGGCGCGCTCGTAATGCGAGCGAAGCAACTGGAAGAAGTTGTCATAGACATGATAGATGCTGGGCTTGAAGAACACCTCCCCCTGTGCCTGCTTGGCGGTGGCGAAGTTCCTCCAGGAAAGGTTCTGCGGCGTGAACTCGAACCGCTCCTTCAGCTTAAGATCGAGGTTGTCCGAAAACTGAATGAAGCAGACCTCGAAGTCCTCGTCCACGGCCTCCTTGCCGCTCACGGCGTGCATGCAGTTACGCTCGCTGGGAACGGGGATCTCTATCTTGCAATTCCCCTTGCCGATGAAGATAGCCGTCGTGGCTCGCCCATCGACAAATCGACCAAGATGCACACGTCCCTCTGTAAACGTGAACGTGGCGACATCCTTCTGGTAGACGAAATTCTCTATCTGCCCCAGTTCCCCCGGGTTGTTCAGCAGGTCTTCCGACAGTGTCTTGTAATCGTCCTTGAACTGCTTCATCTGCTCCGATTCGGCGAACACCGCTGGTGACAACAGCGCGCCGAGTACCACGAGCAACGTTAACCATCTGGCCATCGACTGTCCTTTCCGGTTATGTCCCTTTAATGTGATCACACTTGATACGTCCCGGCAGTGCGTACGAACGATCAGAATCCCGCCACCCTCTTCATGGCGGCAAGAAACTCCTCGTACTTCTTCTCCAGTTCGTGGCTGGCGGCGATGAAAACATACCCGGGATGATCCTGCCACGCCTTCGTTAAATACCGCTCGATCTCCATGGCCGTATCGGCGCTCTCCTGCCTGATCGTGTCGTTCTGGTAGGCATCGGGGCCGAGCGCGGCCGAGGTCTGCAGTTGCACCACACCGGTATAACGACGATACTCATCGTCGATTGTTGTATCCAAATCCTCGGCCGTCTCCGGATGGAATGCGAACGCATCGACCGTCCCGCGATCGGAGACGAACGACTCCCCCCTGACTGCATCCTCGCGGGACACCTGACGTCGGTAGATTTCGCGGTGAAACTCGCCCCAGCGGTTGCGATACGATGGGTCCTCTTCGAGCAGTTGTCGCGCGAGCTCATCAAAAAAGTGGAATTCGGCGAATTCCGACTCATGTTTAAGGCGTTCGAAAAACTCGGTTTTGGCCGACCCGGGCGCTCCCGTGATCACCAGCCGTGCGATTTGGGCTTTGGTCCGCATACCACAAAGGTACCGGAGCCGCGAGCGTATGTCAAGAACACCCGCCCCCCGCCTCGAGTCATTCCGAGAACCGCCACGCAGGGACGAAGCCATCTCAACACACGCCATATCAAAACCACGCTCAACTCAGACACAAAGAATGGGGTGGCCCGACTCACTTTTGGGCCGCGTTACTACACTTGCGCCCGCTCGCGGCGCCGCTTAGATTGGCCGAAACACCGATCATTGACCAAACTGCAACATCAGGGGATGGGGCTATGAAGCTCAATGAGAAGCAGATTAGCACGATCAAGGAACTCGTGTCCGCAGTTGATGCTGCGCGAGCAGAGGCCAGTACTCCGCAGGAAGATCAGAATGCAACTGGCATTGATAGGGCTTGGAACGATGTCTTCAAGTCAGTAGTGAAACCCCACTGTCCTGCAGACTACTATGGCGTGTCGATGGAGATTGGTAGCGAGCTATACGATCTGATTGAAGATGCTCTGGTCAGCGACTTTCTCGACAAGGAAGCACTTGCAGAGAGTATTGCAGGCCTCATCGCCTGCGTTGTCACTGCGGTTGACAGAAGCTACTGGATTGTTGTTGCGCCGCTTGAGTGCTGCTTCAAGTCCTTCCCCGGCGTTAGTGACTTCGAGGATTCCCTGATAGTCAACCCATACCGCGACGGATGTCCGAGAGAGGACTGGTCCAATTACATCGCCAACGCCATCAGAGAACACAGCTCTCTTAGGCACGCCACCCAGGACTTCGACGCTGTTGAATGCGCTCGTCTCGTGGGCCACTTCGCTGGATGGACATACGGAGCGGACTTGAGGCCTGTTGTTGTGATACACTGTGGCAAGGCAAGCCACTACGGCATTCGGAATCTGGCTCAGAGTCGCTTAGACGAGGTGAGCGCGTTGTTAAGATTCTTGCACTTCATTTCACGCGAAGAAGATAGTGAAAGGACGCAGTTTCGTCTACGAGCCGCCGAAAGCAAAGCAAAGACCATTGCCTCTATAGGAAGCTTCCGACGGCTACCATTCTCAATGTAACAGATTGCGACTCTCAAAAGCTCATACCATCGCTGGCCGAGTGCGATGGCCCGAGCCACTTCATTGAACGCAGTAAGTCGACAGTACTCAATCCACTGGCATTCTTTGATACGTGGGAGAGATATGGTAAGAACTTCTTATTGCTCCAGAGAAGCTCCCTGCCTGACGAAACTAAGGAGCGACTATCTTCAGTTATACGACTCGTTAGTGCATGCCGCTTTGGGGAGTTCGTTGATCTGACGCTTCATTGCATCATCGCAACCGAAGCGCTGCTGTCAATCTGTGGCAAATCCGACAGCCTCGCAGAGCGCTTCGCATTGTTTGGTTCCTGTCTATTGAGCGATGACGCTTCGAACAGGAGAGACTACTATGCGAACCTAAGAGAGTTCTATAAGTATCGTTCCCTTCGAGTCCATCAAGGGAGGGCCTATGAGTTCTTGCCGCGAAGGTCGTTTAGAATTGAAACCAAACCAAGCGGCAGCGATTACTGACCTTCCCCCCGTTTTGTGGACACTCAGTTAAGACACGGTGATTGCTCCAGTGTCGGTTGTGGTCTGGCGGCGGATTCGTACTCAGCCGGGCTGACCGAGCCCAGCGAACTGTGCCGCCGCTGACGATTATAGAACACTTCAATATACTCAAATATCTTCGCCTTCGCTTCATCTCTGGTCACGAAGGTCTCGTGATGCACCAGCTCCTGCTTCAACGTCCCCCAGAACGACTCCATCGGCGCATTGTCCCAGCAATCACCTCTCCGACTCATGCTGGTGATAGCCTGATGCTTGCGAAGAAGCTTTTGGTAGTCGCCGGCCGCGTACTGCTTGCCCTGGTCGCTGTGGTGGATCAGCCCCGGACCCGGGCGATACCGAGCCAGCGCCTGACCAAGCGCGCTCAGGGTCAACTCAGCATTGATCCGATGACTCATAGCATAGCCGACCACCCGGCGGGTGTACAGATCCAGCAGTCCGGCCAGATACAGCCAGCCCTCGGTCGTCGGGATATACGTGATATCAGCCAGCCACACCCGGTTCGGCCCATCAGTCGTGAAGTTGCGCCCCAACAGATTCGGTGCCACCGGCAAGTTGTGCTTGGAATCCGTCGTCGCCTTGAACTTCTTCACCGTCTTCGGCCGTATCCCATGAAGTCGCATCAGCCGCGCCACCCGCTTCTCGTTGTACCTATACCCCTGATCGTGCA